>Ga0070696_100001972_pt1 | contig 13468 bp, 13 predicted proteins | sample KBSK1253metaG_FD_65474 | JGI IMG/M metagenome (GOLD analysis project Ga0070696, IMG submission 65474) | Corn, switchgrass and miscanthus rhizosphere microbial communities from Kellogg Biological Station, Michigan, USA - KBS K1-25-3 metaG | ecosystem: Host-associated > Plants > Roots >... | reverse complement strand
GGTGACAGCCAGGGATGCGGCGACCACGACCGGCCGGTACGCGCCCTGTGGCGCCGGGGACGGCGGCAGCGGCTCAGCCACCGAGGGCCACCCCCTCCATCCGGGAGTCGGCCCCGCCCCAAAGGATCCCGTGCTCGTGGTCGACCGAGATCACCAGGGCGCTCCCGCCGGCTCCCCACGCGCCCTCGTCCCGGACGTCGTGCCCGCGGTGCCTCAGCCGGTCCAGAACCTCCGGGCCCAGCCGTGACTCGCACCGCAGCTCGTCAGGGTGGTCGAGGACGTCGGAGTCGCTGCCCGGGAACACCGTGAACCGCGGGGCGTCCACCGTCTCCTGCGGGTCCTTGCCATGGTCGAGCAGGTGGGACAGCAGCTGCATGTTCCACTGCACCTGGCCGTCGCCGCCGGGCGTGTTGCCGACGTGCCGCAGCCGACCCGCGGAGTCCGTGACGATCCACGCGTTGAGGGTGTGCAGCGGCCTGCGCCGCGGCTGCACCCCGTTCGGGTGGTCGTCCTTGAGGTAGGCGCCGCGGCCCAGCCGGTTGTTCAGCAGGATGCCCGTGCCAGGGATCGAGGTGCGAGCGCCGAAGGTGAAGGCGAGCGAGTGGATCAGGTTGACGGCGCGTCCGTCCGCGTCCACCGCCACCATCGAGGTCGTGTCGCCGTGACGCACAAAGGCGCGTCCCGTTGGCAGCATGTCGAACGCGATCCGCTCCTGGGCCGCGGTCACCGCCTCGGCGCGCAGGGTGTCCCGCCAGCCGGTGCCGTCACCGCCGCACCGCTCGACCCGGTCGTCAAACGCGGTGCGCGCCGCGCCCGCCATCACGTGGATCGACTCCGCGTCCAGCCAGGGCAGGCCGGACAGCCAGCCGTCGCAGATGGCCGCCTGCTGCAGCACCATCCAGCCGGGCGAGGGAGGTGTGGTCTGGTGCACGACGTGCCCGGCGTACTCGTGGGTGATGGCAGGCTGGACGCCCGCCTCGAGCCCGGCCACCCACTCCTCGCCGCTGAACGGAGCGCCCCCCGTGCGCAGCGCCTCGACGGCACGTTCGGCCAGCTCGCCCGTGTAGAAGGACGACGGGTCCTCGGCCAGCGCCCGCATGGTGGCCGCCAGCTTGGGGTGGGCGAGGAGCTGACCGACGTGCGGCACCTGACCGCCCGGTACCAGCACCCGGCCGGCGTCCTCGTCGGCACGCAGGGCGTCCAGGTGCTCCTCGATGTCGGTTCGCGTCTTCGCCGTGCACGGCACGCCGCGCTCCGCGGCCGCGATGGCCGGGGCCCACAGCTCCGCGAGGCTGCGCGTGGCGCCGTGGGCGTGCAGCGCCGCGATACCGGCCAGCTCTCCGGGCACCGCGACGGCGAGGGCGCCCTCGAGCGGCAGCGTCGTCAGGCCCTGCGACCGGTAGAAGGCCAGGTCCCCGCCGTCCGGACCGAAGCCGCTGCTGCCCACCGTCCAGACCTGGCCCGACGGCTCACGCACCACGGCGAACAGGTCGCCACCGACACCGCACTGGCCGGGCAGCACCAGCCACGACATGGCCGCCATCGCCAGCGCGGCGTCGATCGCGTTGCCCCCGTCGGCGAGGACCCGGTGCCCGACGCTGCTCACCTGGTGGTGGCTCGACGACACCATGGTGTCGGAGCCGAGCGCGGGAGGCCGGTACGGCGCGGTGCCCGGCTGGGACGCAGGTGGGGGAGCAGGCTGGGAGGCAGGGTGGGAGGCAGGGTGGGAAGTCTGCATGGCCCTCCAGTGTGCTGGTCGTGCCCGCGCCCCACCATGGGCGAACGGCCCGGTCAGGCTGGAGGCTCGTGTGCAGGCTGCACATCGCCGCTGCGCTGCGGTCTCCGCATGGTCGTTCCGTGCATCGTGCACAGAGAAACCCCTGATCTCTGTGCCGGTCGTCCCTGCTGTCATCGGGCGGGTGCGCATAGCGTCCTGGGGTGAACGGCAGCCACCTCAAGCTCCTTGGAAGGGGAAAACCATGACAGAGCTGCTGGCGCGTGAGAACGAGCTCCTGTCGAAGGACGAGTTCCGGACCGCCCTGCAGGAGGCCATCAAGGGCCGCGAGGCCAAGAACGCCTCGTTCAGCAAGGCCTGGGCCGACGGGGTGCTCTCCCGCGACCACTTCGCCCGATGGGCGGAGAACCACTATCACTACGTCGGCCCGTTCGCCGACTACCTCGGCTACATCTACTGCGCCACCCCGGACCACAAGACGTTCGCGAAGGACTTCCTCCTGCAGAACATGTACGAGGAAGAGCTCGCCGACATCCGGCACACCGATCTGCTCATCAAGTTCGCCGAGGCCTGCGGCACCACCCGCGAGCGCGTCATGGACCCGATGAACATGAACGCGGTCACCCGGGGCCTGCAGTCCTGGTGCTACGCCGTCTCCATGCGCGAGAACTTCGTGGTGGCCACCGCAGCGCTGGTGGTCGGCCTGGAGTCGCAGGTGCCGAGCATCTACAAGAAGCAGATCATCCCGCTCCGCGAGAAGTACGGCTTCAGCGAGGACGAGATCGAGTTCTTCGACCTGCACATCACCTCGGACGTCGTGCACGGCGAGCGTGGCTACCAGATCGTGCTGGACAACGCTGACACGCCGGAGCTCCAGCAGCGGTGCCTGCAGTTCGTGCGGTGGGGCGCGGAGATGCGCTTCTCCTACACGAAGGCCCTGTACGACTACTACGTCGCGCCCGACATGGTCGGTACCGACGCAGGAGACCCCAGCACTGAGCTCGGCGGTGTCTGACCAGACCGTCGACGGGTCGAAGGAGCAGCCTGTGGCCGGCTGGGTCAAGGTCGCCGACCTGTCGGAGATCAAGCGCCGTCGGCGCATGGCCGTACAGGTCGGCGACCAGGAGATCGCGCTGTTCCTGGTGGGCGAGAAGGTGTACGCGCTCAGGGACATCTGCATCCACAAGCAGCGCAACCTGTCGAAGGGCACGGTGTTCAACGGGAAGGTCGTCTGTCCCGGGCACCAGTGGACGTTCGACCTGGAGACCGGCTACGAGTGCGATCAGGACGAGTACCAGCCGACCTACGATGTGAAGGTCGAGGACGGCGGCGTCCACGTCGTCCCGGTGTCGCGGACGTTGAGCGACGCGCCGGCGAGCGCGGGCTGATCGAAGGACGAGGGAGATCCGGATGTCCGTGACCGACGCGCCCGAGACCGTGGTCATCGTCGGCGCAGGGCAGGCGGGAGCCGTTGCCGCCCGCACCCTGCGCCGGCGCGGTCACGGCGGTCCCATCGTGCTGATTGGGGACGAGAAGCATCGCCCCTACCAGCGGCCGCCGCTGTCCAAGGAGTACCTGTCCGGGGAGCAGGAGCGCGACGAGTGCTTCCTGCTGGACGAGAAGTGGTGCGTCGACAACAACGTCGACGTGCGCATCGGCACGGCGGTCGACCGCATCGACCCAGGGTCCCGCGCGGTCGAGCTGGTGGACGGCAGCCGGGTGCAGGCCGATTCGGTCCTGCTGACCACCGGGGCCCGCGCGCGGCGGATCCCCGGCGTCGAGGGGGAGCGGGTGATCTACCTGCGCACCCTCGACGACTGCGACCAGCTGCGGGCCCACCTGGTGCCCGGTCAGCGCATCATCACGGTGGGCGGTGGGTTCATCGGCTCGGAGGTCGCCTCGGCCGGCCGTGCCGCGGGAGCCGACGTCGTGGTCCTGGAGGCGCTGGACGTGCCGCTCGAGCGGGTGCTCGGTGCGCAGATGGGGCAGGTCTGCGCCCGGATCCAGCGGTCGGGTGGGGTCGACCTGATGACCGGTCACGCGGTCGAGGCGGTCGAGGAACGACCCGACAAGGTCATCGTCCGCACTCAGCAGGGCGTGACGGTGGAGGGGGACGTCGTCGTCATCGGCATCGGCACGATCGCCAACACCGAGGTGGCGCAGCGGTCCGGGATCGCCGTCGAGGGCGGTGTGCTCGTCGACGAGTACTGCCGGACCGACATGAGTCAGGTGTTCGCGGCCGGGGACGTGACCAGCCACTGGCACCCGCTGTTCGGCCAGCGGCTTCGCGTCGAGCACTTCGACAACGCGAACAAGCAGGCCATGTGCGCCGCCAAGAACATCGTCGGCCGCGCCACGGTGTTCGACGACCCGCACTGGTTCTGGTCCGACCAGTTCGGCGTCAACCTGCAGTACAGCGGCCACGCGCCGCAGTGGACGGACCTCGTGGTCCGCGGAGACGTCGACTCGGGGTGCTTCACCGCGTTCTACCTGGACGACGGCGTCGTCCGCGCCGCTCTCTCCGTCGACCGCGGCGAGGACGTGTTCGGAAGCAAGGAGCTCATCGCGCACCAGGCGCGACCCGACCCGGCCGCGTTGCGCGACGAGGACACTGAGCTCGTCGATCTCGCCGCCGGCTGACAAGCCCCCACCTCTCACCGCGACGCGCACGCGTCAGAAAGGTCTGCGATGGACTTCTACCGGGTAGCGCGTTCTGGCCAGGTGCCGGACGGCACCGTCCGCCGCTTCTTCGTCAACGAGGTCGAGCTGGCGGTGGCCCGTTGGGAGGGCGATGTCTACATCACCTCCAACTACTGCACCCACCTGGACTGCCTGCTCTCCAGCGGCCACGTCACGGACGACGGCCTGCTGTGCTCCTGCCACGGCAGCGTGTTCGACTTCCAGACCGGTGAGCCGATCGTGCCGCCGGCCACGAAGCCGATCTCGCTGTTCCAGGCGAAGGAGGAGAACGGCGAGATCTTCGTCGGCCTGGAGCCCGACGCTGCGATCGTGCACGCCCCACGGCGCCGAGCGGAGTTCGAAGCGGAGAACGGGTGAGCACGCCGACCGCCGCGCAGGCGGCGGGACGGGCGTGGACCTCGGGCTGACCGGCGCCCGCGCGCTCGTCCTGGCGTCGTCGTCGGGGCTGGGACGCGCGGTCGCCGCCTCGTTGGTCGGTGAGGGCGCCCGGGTCGCCGTCGTGAGCCGTGACGCGTCCCGCAGCGGGCAGGCGGCGGCGGACGTCGGCGCCGACCTGGCCCTTGCCGGAGACCTGTCCGTGCCCGGTCAGGGCGCCCGGATCGTCGAGAACGCCGTGGCCGCCTGGGGCGGCCTCGACATCTGCGTCGTGAACACCGGCGGCGGCGCGTCCGGCGGCATCCTCGACACGTCCGGCGCGGACGACGACGTCGGCTTCGCCGCCATGCTGCGGCCGGCTCTGGAGGTCGCCCGCGCGGCGGCGCCGCACCTTTCTGCGGGTGGTCAAGGGCGCCTCGTCTTCCTCGTGGCGCGCTCGGTCGTGGAGGCGACGCCCGAGCTCGCATTGTCCAGCGTGATGCGCAGCGGTGTGGCCGCTGCGGCTCGGTCGCTCGCGCTCGAGCTGGCGCCGAGTGTCCTGGTCAACGCCGTCGTCGTCGGGCAGTTCGACACCCCTGCGCTGCATCGTGCCGTCGCGGCACGAGCAGCGGTCGCCGGCGTGCCGCCGTCCCAGGACCTGAACGAGCAGATTGCTCGGATCCCGTTGCGGCGCTTGGGTTCTGCCCAAGAGCTAGCCGACGTCGTGACCTTCCTCTGCTCGCGTCGCGCGTCGTTCGTCACCGGCTCCGTCGTGCGGGTCGACGGGGGCGCCGTCCGCGGGTTCTGACCGCGCCGCAGCCGGTCTGCTGCGCCCCTACCACGTGGGGGCACGTTGCACACAAACGGGCTCGTGGACTGTGCAAGGTCAGCATTGACCCTGTCCCCTCCGGTGGACGAGCCTCAGTCGCTGACATAGGCCAGCGCAGCGGGGGATCGCACCGAACGATCGGAGGAACCGACGTGGGGAGCTTGACAGCAGCGCACTGGGTATATCTGCTCGGTGTCGTCGTGATTCTTGCCACGATGATCAGCCGCAAGAACATCGTGGTACCGGCCGTGGCGTTCACGTTCCTCACGGCCTTCGTGTTCTCGGGGAGCCTGATCACAGGCATCTCGTCCATCTTCAACGCGAGCTTGATCTCCGCGGTGAACCTGTTCAACATCTTCCTGATCATCGCGCTCGTCACGGCGATGCTCGGAGCGCTGCAGGCGATCGGCGCGGACCGGATGATGGTCACCCCGTTCCGCAAGGTGATCCGCAACGGGCACCTGGCGTTCTGGGTGCTCGCCGGCGTCACCTACGTGATCTCGCTCTTCTTCTGGCCGACCCCGGCCGTGCCGCTCATCGGCGCGGTCTTGATCCCGGTCGCGATCCGGGCCGGCCTGTCGCCCATGGGCATCGGCGTGGTCGTGGCCATCGCCGGCCAGGGCATGGCGCTCTCGTCCGACTACATCATCCGCGTCGCCCCGGGTCTGTCGGCCAAGGCGGCGGGTGCGAACCCCGACACGGTGGCGGCCCGCACGCTCGTGCTGTCGCTGATCACCGGTGGTGTCGCCCTCGCCATCGCGTACGTCGTGCAGTCCCGTCAGATCAAGAAGCCCTCCGCCGTCCTGCTGGAGGAGTGGGAGAGGACCTCGGTCGACGGTGTCGACGTGGAGCAGACGCTCGACTCCGGCACCTTCACCGACAAGGCAGTCCTGGCCCAGGCGGCAGGTTCGATCGCGGGTGGCACCGCCACTCTGGAGCGCACCTCGGTCGGCGGTGCCGATGACGAGTCGGGCGTGCCGGTGACGCGGTCGGGCCCGCCGACGATCGGGCACGGTGTCTCGCTGCGCGGCACCCCGGCAGCAGGGCAGGCAGAGATTGAGCCGCCGAGCGAGCGCAACCACCCGTCCGCCCGCCTGTTCGCGATCGGCGTGCCCCTCGCCTACCTGGCGATGGTCGTCTACCTGATCGTCTCGAAGGTCTCGGACTCCGTGCCTGACCTGAAGGGCGGCGAGGCGGCGGCTCTCGTCGGAGGCATCGCGACCCTGCTGCTGTTCCTGGCGGCGATGGCCAAGGATGGCATCCGGTGCCTGGAGACGAGTGCTTCGCACGTCGTCGACGGTCTGGTGTTCGCGTTCAAGGCGATGGGCGTCGTCCTGCCGATCGCCGGCTTCTTCTTCATCGGCAACGGTGACTTCGCCGGTCAGATCCTCGGCCTGGCCGACCCGACCAAAGGTCCGGCCTTCCTGTACGACCTGGTGAACCACGCGCAGGCGCACATCCCGCAGAACCCGTTCATCAGCGCCTTCGGCCTGCTCATCATCGGCATGGTCGCGGGCCTGGAGGGATCGGGCTTCTCCGGTCTGCCGCTCACCGGCTCGCTGGCGGGCAGCCTCGGCCCGGCCGTGAACATGGACCCGGCCACGTTGGCCTCCATCGGCCAGATGGGCAACATCTGGTCCGGCGGCGGCACCCTCGTCGCCTGGTCCTCGCTGATCGCGGTCGCCGGGTTCGCCCGGGTCCCGGTCGTCGAGCTCGCCCGCAAGTGCTTCATCCCGGTGGTCTCGGGGCTGATCGTCTCGACCATCTTCGCGGTCATCTTCTTCTGATCCCGACGTTGACGGGCCCCGGCCGGTGGCCGGGGCCCGTCAACGTTCCCGCCCCCAGGGCCGGCCGGCGTACCTCGTCCGACCGGCTATCGGACCCCTAGACGTGGAGAACGAGTGAGCCTGATCGACGACGGGTTCGTGGCGGTGGCCGGCCTGCTGGCCGGCGGGGTCAACGCGATCGCTGGCGGCGGCACCCTGATCTCGTTCCCCGCGCTGCTCGCCACGGGGACCGGGGCGGTCACGGCGAACATCACGTCGTCGGTCGGCCTGGTGTCGGGCTACCTGGGCGGTGCCGTCGGCTACCGCAAGGAGCTGGCCGGCCAGCGGTCACGCGTGCTGAGGCTCGGTGCCTCGGCCGTGGCGGGCGGGCTGGCCGGCGCCGTGATCCTCCTGGTCACCCCGGCCGACTCCTTCCGCGCCGTCGTGCCGTACCTCGTGCTGATGTCGTGCGCGCTCCTCGCGGTGCAACCACGCACGGCCCGGTGGGTCGCGGCGCGGGCGGCCGCTCGCGCGAGCGACGGGCACGAGCGGCGCGGGGAGATCGGGCCCGCGCTGCAGGCCGGGATCTTCCTGGCTGCGGTCTACGGCTCCTATTTCGGCGCCGGTCTCGGCGTGCTGCTGCTCGCCGTGCTCGGGATCCTGCTCGACGACGAGCTGCAGCGTCTCAACGGGTTGAAGACCGTGCTGGCGTTCGTCGTCAACATCGTCGGCGTCCTGGTGTTCCTCGCGTCGGGCCGCGTGGCGTGGGTCTTCGCGCTGATCCTGCTCGTGACGGCCTACCTGGGCGGGATCCTCGGGGCGCGTGTGGCCCGCAAGCTCAGCGCCTCCACGCTGAGAGTGGCGGTCATCGTGCTCGGCGTGGTCGTCAGCGTCGTGCTCATCGTCAAGGGCTGACCCGGCCTACGCTGCTCCCGTGCGGGTGACGGTGCGCGTGCGGCCCGGGGCGTCTCGGACGTCGGTGGGGGGCGGCCACGACGGTGCGCTGGTGGTCCGCGTGGAGGCTCCGGCCGTCGACGGTCGCGCCACCGACGCCGCGCTGGCGGCGGTGGCCCGGGCCTTCGGCCTCCGGCCTCGTGCGGTCACCCTGGTGAGCGGGAGGACGAGCCGCACCAAGGTCGTCGACATCGAGGGGGACGACGCCAAGCTGCGCCCGCTGCTGCACGCCCTGCTGGTCGGCTCGGGCTAGCGCCGACGAGGCGCGGCGGGTGCCGGCGGGACGTCGTCGGTCAGCAGCCCGCGCCGGCGGGCGATGGCCGCCGCCTCCGTGCGGCCGGCCGCGCCCAGCTTCGCGAGCACGTTGGACACGTGCACGCTCACGGTCTTGGTGCTGATGAAGAGCTGGCGACCGATCTCACCGTTGGTGCGGCCCTGGGCGACCAGGGCCAGCACCTCGGCCTCGCGGGGCGTCAGCTGGTCGGCCGCGGCCTCGCTCGCCTTTCGGCGCCGCGCGGTGCCGGCTGGCCGGTCGCCGCCCGCCGGACGGCCGGCGCTCGACAGCGCCAGCTCGTGGAGCAGCGGGGCCGCACCCAGGCGCTCTGCGACCTCACGAGCCGCGTCGGCGTGCCGCCGGGCCGCCGCGGCGTCGCCTGCGGCGACCAGGACCGCCGCTAGACGCGCGCGCGAGCGGGCCAGCTCGAACTCGTGCCGGAACTCCTCGAACCCGGCGACCGTGGCCTCCCACAGCCGCACCAGCTCGTCGAGCTGCGGTGACTCGACTCCTGCGAGCCAGCGCAGCCGCGCATGGTCGGCGCGGGCGCGGGCCAACCAGGCACGGCCTTCGACGCCCTGTGGCCGGTCCTTGCGCCGCGCGGCCTCGACGACCTCGCAGACGCCGGCGAACACCCGGTCGCCCGTCGCCGCCAGCTCGCCCCGACGTGCGGTGCCCTCGCGGGTCGCGGCGCTCGCCAGCTGCCCCAGCAGGAGCGCGCCGAGGCGGACGCGTGCCTGGAAGGACGCCGGCCCCCAGACGCGCCCGACCGCCTGGACGACCTCGTCGTGCAAGTCGACCGCGTCGTTGATGTCGTCGGCGTCGCCGTGCAGGTCGATGGCCGACGCGGCGTTGACGGCGACCATCGGCTCGCGCTCGAACCAGGCACGGAGTGCGGGCAGGGACGTGAGCACGGCCCGACGTCCGCGCCCGGCCGCGACGACCACGTCGATCGACGCCAGCAACGACTCGGCCAGGCCGGGTGGCGACTCGGTGCGGACGTCGACCAGGTGCTCGGTCGCTGCCCAGTCGCCACGGACGTAGGCGACCACAGCCGCCATGACGCGGGCGTCGAAGCCGTACGGCCCCCACGGCCGGCCCATCTCGCGAGCCCTTTCCATGGCCGTGCCGTAGGCCTCCTGCGCCTGCTCGAGCCGGCCGAGCTCGTAGTGGAGCGAACCGAGGTTGAACAGCCCGCGCATCTCGGCATAGAGCTCGCCGTCCGCCCGCGCGGCCGCCACCGTCTTCTCGAGCGTCTCCTGGGAGGAGTCGGGGTCGCCGGCGCGGCGGTCGAGGTAGGCGAGCGTGGTCGTGGCCTCGGCGACGACCTCCGCGAGGTGCAGCTCCTCGCCCAGGCGCAGGGCCTCCAGCGCCCAGCGCGAGGCGTGGTCCCAGCGCCCGCGGTCCACGTGGGCCAGCGCGTGCGCGCTCAGCAGCTGAGCCCGCAGGGGCGTCGCGTCGACGGGGACCAGCTCGACCGCCTCCGTGGTCAACGCCAGCGGGTCCACCCCGGTCTCGGCGACCAGCGCGCTGTACGCCTGCGCCAGCAGCAGCCTCGCCCGGGCCTGCGGCGGCACGTCGGCGTCGAGCTCGTCGATCTGGTGACCGACCAGGTCCACCGCGCGATGCGGTCGACCGGCGGCGGTCAGAGCCTCCGCGACCCGCATGGTCAGCGTCACGCGGTCGGGCGTCGCGGGATCGGCGCCGTCGACGAGCGGCTCGTCGCCGTCGCGAAGCAGCTCGAGCGCGAGCTCGTAGTGGCGGGCTGCCTCGTCGGGGCCGCCGACGGCCATGGCCTCGTCGCCGGCTCGGACGCTGGCTCGCAGCGCGACCGCTCGCTGGTGCGCGGCCCGGGCGTGGCGCGCGAGCTCGGCCGCGGTGCCGGTGACGCTGCCGGACGCGAGCGCGTCGGCGTACGCCGCATGGAGCCGGACCCGCTCCCCGGGCAGCAGGTCGTCGTACACCGCCTCGGCGAGCAGCGCGTGCCGGAAGACGTAGCCGTCCGGGCCGGCGACGATCACGTTGCGCTCCACCGCCGAGCGCAGGGCCGCGTCGTAGGTCTCCCGGTCCAGCCCGACGACGCAGCCGAGCATCTGGTCGGACACGCGTCGCCCGGCGACGGCGGCGGCGCGCACCACGGCGCGGGCGTCCTCGTCGAGCCGGTCGAGGCGCACCAGCAGCAGCTCGGCCAGGTCGGTGGGCAGCACGTCCTGCCCCATGGCGGCGGCGGCGACCAGCTCTTCGGTGAAGAACGCGTTGCCCTCGGCCCGTTCGATGATCGTGCGGACGTCGCGCTCGGGCAGCGAGCCCGGGTGCAGGGACCGCACCAGCGTGCGCACGTCCGCGTCGGCCAGCGGCTCGAGCTGAAGTCGGTGCACGGCGGGCAGCCGCGACCATTCGGCGGCGGCGGCCCGGAGCGGGTGCCGGCGGTGCAGGTCGTCGCTGCGGTAGGAGGTCACGATCGCGATCCGGCCGGCCGCGGGCCGGGACAGCAGCAGGCCGAGCATCTCGCGCGTGGACTGGTCGGCCCAGTGCGCGTCCTCGACGACGACCAGCAGCGGCGTGTCATCGCTGAGGTCCGTCAGGGCGCCGTGCACCGCCTCCATCAGCGCGGCTCGGTCCAGGTGCCCTCGCTCGACGAGCGAACCCTCCTCGCGCTCCGTGCTCGCCTGCTCGGTGGTCAGCATCCGGCGTCCGGGCAGGAGCCGTGCGACGTCGGGCCGGTGGGTCAGCAAGCGGGCGGTGACGTCGGGGTCGCGGTCGGCGAGGCGGCCGAACATCTCGCTGAACGGCAGGTAGGCGAGCGTGCTGTCGGCGAAGTCCAGGCAGTGCCCGACCATGACCCGCCAACCGGCCTGTCGCGCGCGGGCCGCGAGCTCGGCGAGCACGCGGGTCTTGCCGACGCCGGCGTCACCACCGAGCAGCACGGCGGACGCGAACGAGGCCGGGGACTGCAGTCCGATCAGCTCGGTCAGCTGCTGCAGCACGGCGGTGCGACCGACGAGCGTGGCGTTCGGTGTGACGGGCACCTGACCATCATCGACCAGGCCACCGACAGTCGTCGGCTGCGCGGCGATGCGAACAGGCGCCTCCGGATCCGTCGGTGCGAGCGGGTCGCCGGGCGCCGGCCGGTGGTGGTCGACGTCCGGTCGACGCGAGACCATCCGCAGGATCCGGCGCTCGGCCCGCTCGCGCCGCAGGTCGCCGGTTCCGGCCCCGCTGACCGTCATGCGGCGGTCAGGCGGCGGGTCGCCGGCCGGCGGCGCCGGTGACGGCCGGGGACCGGTCGGTGCTGGCCTGGGTCGGGATGCCGGTCGTCGACGCGCGGTCTGCTCGGCGGGGCGTCGGTGACGAGGCGGCGGGCGCCCACGCCGGGGACGTCGGCAGCGTCGGCGTGGCGGCGGCGCGAGCGTGCCGTGCCGCCCGTCGCTCCTGACGACGGCGGCGTCCGCGGCGCACGCGGGCGAACTCCTGGGCGAGCTCGTTCTGGCGGTACTGCACGTCGGCGAACGACACCAGCTGGGCGGCGGTGATGGGCATCATCGGTTTCTCCACTCATCCCGCGATCTCTCGCGGATCGGTTCCTTGTGAGTGGTTCGAGCCTGGATCCCTGAGGTAGCCGGGGACATCGGGACTGCTCCCTATCCCTGCGCTCGTCCAGCGTGCGGCCCGTCCGTCCCTCCGTCTGAGGTAGTGGGCCTGGCGGGCCGCGGCGGGCGCGGCGGTATGGTTCTCACGCCAGATCCCGTGAAAACTGGCTCGGACTCAAGGTCCGGCCGCCCCGCCGAGAGGAACCCCATGTCGACCGAGTCTTCGTCCACGCAGCAGGAGGACCGCATCGTGGACGTTCGCACCGAGATCCCTCGGGTGCGGCACGAGCTGATCTTCGCCACGTTCGGGACGCTCGAGGTCGGCACGGCGTTCGTCCTGGTCAACGATCACGACCCCAAGCCGCTGTACTACCAGCTCGCCGCGGAGAACGCCGGTCAGTTCACCTGGGAGTACCTGGAGGAGGGCCCCGAGGTCTGGCGCGTGCGGATCGGCCGCATCGCCGCCTGACGGCCCGGCCGCGTCCCCTGCTGGCCGGCGGACGCCGTCCGGTGTAGGAACGGGTGATCACTGCCCGCGACGAGGGGACGACGAGAGTGCGAGCCACCGAGGTCCTGGCCGACGGTTTCTCCCGGGTGCGCGACGGCGTGCACTCCGTGCTGTCCGGCGAACGCGCCGGCGGCGAGCTGACGCCTGAGCAGCTCCGCCACCGCATCGACGACGACAGCAACACGATCGCGTGGCTGCTCTGGCACCTTTCCCGGGTGCAGGACGACCACGTGGCAGACGTCGCCGGGCACGAGCAGGTCTGGACGTCGGCGGGCTGGGCGCAGCGGTTCGCGCTGCCGTTCGGGGACGCCGAGACCGGCTATGGCCATGGCGCCGAGCAGGTGGGGCAGGTGCAGGCCTCGGCCGAGCTGCTGCGGGGCTACTTCGACGCGGTGGACGAGCGAACCACGGCCCTCCTGGCCGGACTGTCCGACAACGACCTCGACCGCGTCGTCGACACCAGGTGGGACCCGCCGGTCACCTTGGGCGTGCGGCTGCTCAGCGTGATCAGCGACGACCTGCAGCACGTCGGGCAGGCGGCCTACGTGCTCGGTGTCGCCGGGCGCGCCTGAGGCCGACGCCGCCTCGCGGACCCCGCACCGGGGATGTACGCAACCGGATGCGGTGGCGGCCGTCCCCGACCTGGCGGAATCGGTGAGCGGTCACTCGGTTCGACCGACCGGGCATCCAGGACCGCACGGATGCGGCTCGCCTTGCCAGCCGCGGTCGCGAAGCACCGCCGCGACCTGAGCCGCGAC
>Ga0070696_100001971_pt1 | contig 13470 bp, 8 predicted proteins | sample KBSK1253metaG_FD_65474 | JGI IMG/M metagenome (GOLD analysis project Ga0070696, IMG submission 65474) | Corn, switchgrass and miscanthus rhizosphere microbial communities from Kellogg Biological Station, Michigan, USA - KBS K1-25-3 metaG | ecosystem: Host-associated > Plants > Roots >... | reverse complement strand
TGCCATGGGATTGCTGGCAGGCAACGCGAAGGCCGAGGGCAGCATACGCTTCGAAGGCGATGAAATACTGGCGGTGCCTGCGGCGCAGCTGAACCGCGTGCGCGGCTCGAAGCTCACGATGATTTTCCAGGATCCCATGACGTCGCTGACCCCGCATATGACGATCGGCACGCAGCTTGCCGAGGTGCTGGTTTGTCACGCCGACATGACATGGCGCGATGCGTGGGGCGCCGCGCACGCCATGTTGGAGCGGGTTCGCGTGCCCCACCCTGAGCGCCGGCTGAAACAGTATCCGCACGAGCTGTCGGGCGGCCTGCGCCAACGGGTCATGATCGGCATGGCCTTGATGTGCAAACCCTCGCTGGTCATCGCCGACGAGCCCACGACCGCACTCGACGTGACCGTCCAAGCGCAGATCATGGATCTGTTGCGCGCCGTACGCGAGGAATACGGCATGGCGTTGGTATTGATCAGTCATGACCTCGCGGTGGTGGCGGGCCTCGCCGACCGAATTCTCGTGATGTATGCGGGCAGGATCGTGGAGAGCGCGGCAGCGGCCGAGTTATTCCTCCGTGCGCAGCATCCTTATACCGCGGAGCTGTTGAAATGCATCCCGGATTTATCGGGGCCGCGTCTTACGCGATTGGCGACTCTCCCCGGCCAGCCGCCTCGGGCGGGAGACCTCATCGAGGGCTGCGCATTCGCTGCGCGCTGTCCGCGGGCGGCCGCGCGCTGCCGGGTGGAGCGCCCGGTGCTGCAGGGCAGCCCCGGCGCGGCGCAGGTGGCCTGTCACTTCCCGCTGGCCTCATGAGCATCGAGCCGCTGCTGCGAGTCCGCGATCTGCGGGTGGAGTTTGGCGCTCATGTCGTGCTACAGGATGTGAGTTTCGACCTCTACGCCGGTGAAACGCTGGGATTGGTCGGCGAATCGGGGTCCGGTAAATCCACGTTGGCCCGCGCAATTCTGCGTCTGATTCGGGCGGCGCGCGGAACCGTGGCGTGGAGTGGCCGCGATTTACTGTCCTGCGGGGCATCGGAGCTGCGCCGGCTGCGCCGCGACCTGCAAATCGTCTTCCAAGATCCCCTCGCGAGCTTGAATCCGCGCATGACGATCGGGGAGAGCATTGCCGAGCCGCTGCGGATTTTCGAACCCGGCCTGAACGCGCGCGCACGCGGCGGCCGGGTGGGTGCCATGTTGCAGCGAGTGGGTCTCGCCGCCGATATGACCGGCCGCTACCCCCACGAATTCAGCGGCGGCCAATGCCAGCGGGTCGGCATTGCGCGGGCCATGATGTTGAATCCGAGGCTCTTGATCTGCGATGAGCCGGTGAGTTCACTGGACGTCTCCATCCAAGGCCAGATCGTCAATTTATTGCTCGACTTGCAGCGCGACGTCGGCACGTCGATGCTGTTCATCAGCCATAACCTTGCGGTCGTGCGCCATTTGAGTCATCGGATCCTGGTGATGTATTCCGGGAAGCTCGTGGAAATCGCGCCCCGGGACGCGCTGTTCGCGGCTCCGGCGCATCCTTATACGCGGGCGCTATTGGCCGCGGTGCCATCGGCGAATCCTGCGCGGCGTACCGCCCCGGCGGCTGCGGCTGCGGCTGCGGCGGCTGCGGCGGCTGCGGCGGCTGCGGCGGCGGAGGAGACCACGGGCTGTGCATTTCGCGGCCGCTGCGCTTACGCCGTGCCGCTCTGCGCGGCCCTCGCACCGCCGCTCGAGGAAGTGGCGCCGCGGCGTTGGGCAGCCTGCCACCGCGCGCGGGAGTTCCTGTCTTAGGCAGGCCAGTATCCCCAAGGCTGCGTACCCGTTATTCTTCCACTCATGACACCACGAAAACCGGTTCGCCCCAGTGAGGGGCTGGCGAATGTGCGCTACGAAATCCGCGGTAAGCTGGCGCGGCGTGCCCTGGCCATGGAACGTCAGGGATACGACATCGTCTCGCTCAATATCGGCAACCCCAGAGCATTTGGGTTTCGAACCCCCGAAACGATGCGATTGGCCATGATCGAGAACCTGCGCGACAGCGAGGGATATGTCCATCAGAAGGGTATTTTCCCGGCGCGAGAGGCGGTCGTGATGCTGCAGCAGGAACGCGGCGTGCGCGGGGTCACTGCCGAGGAGGTGTTCATCGGCAATGGCGTCAGCGAATTGATCGACCTGTCGCTTCGCGCCTTGTTGAATCCGGGCGACGAGGTATTGGTGCCCAGCCCCGATTACCCCCTGTGGACTGCGGCGGTCAATCTCAATGGCGGGCGCGCCGTGCACTATCCCTGCCATGCGGCGCGCTGCTTCGTGCCGGATCCGGAGGAAATCGAGGCACTCGTCACCCGCCGCACGCGCGCCATCGTCATCGTCAATCCGAACAATCCCACCGGCGCGGTGTATCCGCGGGAGACTTTGGCCGCCATTGCGCGGATGGCCGAGAAGCATCGCCTGGTGGTGCTGTCCGATGAAATCTACGATCAGATTCTCTACGACGGCGCGGAGTTCGTGCCCATGGCGACGCTGGTGCACGACACACTGTGCTGCACGATGAGCGGTCTGTCGAAGGTCTATCGGGCGTGCGGCTATCGCGTCGGGTGGGCGTCATTTTCCGGCGATATCGAAAGCGCCGCCGAATATCTCGGCGGCCTCGAACTGCTGTCGTCCCTGCGACTGTGCAGCAACGTGCCCGGCCAGTGGGCGGTACAGACCGCGTTGGGCGGCCATCAAAGCATTCGCGAGCTGACGCAGCCGGGCGGCCGTCTGTACGAATCGCGGCAGTGCATCCTCGACGGCGTCGCACGCAGCAAATATCTGAAGCTGTCGCGCCCGATGGGCGCGCTGTATTCCTTCGTCGAGGTGCGCAGCGACGTGCTGCCGGATTTCGACGATCAGATTTTTGCTCTGCACCTGCTGGAGAACAAGCATGTCTTGGTCGCTCCGGGCGTGAGCTTCAACGTGCCCTATCGAAACTGCTTCCGCATCACGAATCTGCCGGAGCCGCAGGTCCTCGCGACGGTGTTTGCGCGGATCGAAGAAGTGCTCCAGGCGCACGCGGATGCTGCCGCGGCGGGACCCGCCCTGCAGGTCGTCGGAGCTCCCGCGAAGGCCCGGCGCAACTGAGCACGGAACGCGTTGCACCGGAATTGATGGCGGCCGTCGAAGCCGGCCATACCATCCTCGCGCCGAACACCGAGCTTGCCAACGCGCTGTACGACGCGGTGGAGCGGAGTCACCGCGATGCGGGGCGCGACATATGGCCCACTCCTCGCGTGCGCGATTTCGGCAGTTGGCAACGGGAACGTCACGCGCAGCGGCAACTGGCGGACGCCACATCCCCGCGTTGTCTGACCGATGTCGAAGAGCGCGAGCTTTGGACGTCGGTCCTCGATGCCGGCTCATCGAGCCAGGACTTTCTCGAGCCGGTGAGCGCCGCGCGTGCGGCGCGGCGGGCGCGGCACGCGATCTACGAGTATGGGATTCCGCTGCACGCCGTGGCCGAGCGCGCCTCGGAGGAGTCGCGGGTTTTTCTCGATTGGAACCGGCAGTTCGACGAGCGCTGCCGCCTGCTGAATTGCATCGGCGCGGATGAATTGCTGCGATCCGTAGAGCCGCCGCCGATACCCGTCACCTGGATCGAGAGTCCGGCGTGGCGGCCGGTTGCCCGGCAATGGCTGCAGCGCAACGGCAGGATGCTGGCGCCGCAACTCAATGTTTCACGGACGTCCTGCTGCGTGAATCCGGCCACGCCCGCCGCTGAATTGGCGGCGATCGCGGACTGGACGCAGGCGAACATGCGGTCCATGGAGTCATTTCGCGCATGGATATGCGTGCCGGATTTGAGCCGGCGGCGCGCCGAGGTTGTCTGCGCATTCGATGCGGCATTGGCGCCGGAACGATTTACCCTGTCCGAGAGCCAGGGCGGGGCACCGTACGCAGTGGCCGGGGGGACCGCGCTCGCGGATTTTGCGCCGGTGCGCGCCGCGCTGGAAATTCTGGCGGCGAGCACCGATCCGGTGCCGTTCGAGCGGTTCAGCGCGCTGCTGCGGGCGCCCGAACTTCAGTCATCTTCCGCCGAGGCCGGCGCGGCGGCGCTGTTGGATGTTCAGTTGCGCGCCCGCGCGCCGAGCGAAGCTGATCTCCCGGCCTGGTTGGCGCTCGCCGAGCGAATTGCGCAATCGCAGGCGATCGGCCCCGTGGCCGCCGTGCAACGGCTGCATGCAGCGCTTCGCGCGCTCGAGGAATTGGCAGGCAATCATCCCCTGAGCCGCTGGGTCACGGTGTGGGTTCGCTCGCTGGAATTGGGTCCCTGGGCCCTGCGGCACCGCTGGTCGAGCACCGAGTACCAATCGGCGGAACGCTTTCGTGAACTGCTCGCGGCACTCGCAACCGCCGATCCGCTGCTGGGAAGCCATTCGCGCCGCTCGGCACAGGGCATCTTGCGGCGCGCGGCGCGCGACACGATGTTTCAGGTGCAGACCGGAGTTCCGCCCGTATGGGTCAGCGGGCAACTCATCGACCCCTGGCTGCGCTACGACGGGCTGTGGGTCACCGGCTGCGACGATGAGCATTGGCCGCCTCCGGTTGAACCGATCCCGCTGTTGCCGGTGAGATTGCAGCGTGAATATGGCGTGATCGCCGCCGCCGCAGAAACGCAATTGCAGTTCGCGATCGAGTTGCAGAGCCGTTGGCGGGCGCGAGCAGATATCTGCGTGTTCAGCTATCCGGATCCAGGCGACGGCGGCACGAGCGCACCCAGCCCCTTGTTGCCGGCGAATGCACCGCCGGCGTCACCGGCTCGGGCGGCGGTGCCGGCGCTGCCCCTGCCCCTGCCGCAACCGCACTGGCGGGCGCTGTTCGATGCCGCGCCGGCGCTGGAGCGAGTCGTGGATGAACAGGCGCCGCCGTTTGGCATCGATGAGCGCACGCGCGGCGTGTCGACCTTGCGGGCTCAGTCGCGCTGCGCCTTTCGCGGTTTTGCGGAGACACGCTTGGGGGCGAACCGCCTGGAGCAGCCGGTGCCGGGCTTCAACGAGCGCGAACGCGGCGATCTGCTGCATCACGCGCTCGAACACATTTGGTCCGTCCTGCGCGACTCGAGCGCGTTGCAGAAGACTTCACCGGATGCGCTGGGACAATTATTGGACGAGGGTGTGGTCCGGGCACTCGCCAGGGTTTGCAAGCGCCGTGATCCGGGACCGCGCTGGCGTTCTCGGGAGCGCGTGCGCATGCACGGCGTGCTGCGCAAATGGTTGGACGTCGAGTGCCAGCGCGCGCCTTTCGAAGTGGAGCACCTGGAACAGAGCGAGCAAACGGCGCGGCACGCGGGGCTCGAATTCAACGTGAGAATCGACCGCGTGGATCGCTTGGCCGACGGCGCGCGCGTTCTGATCGATTACAAGACGGGAGTGGCCACCGCCGATTGGCGCGGCGAGCGTCCCGACAACCCGCAGTTGCCCATCTATGCGCTGTTGCATCCGGAGGCACTGGTCGCGGTGGCCTACGGCCGGGTGAACGCCGGCGAATGCGGTTTTGTCGCCGAAGCGGAACGATCCGGGATATTCAAGCCGCACATCCGAAAGACATCGCTCGAGGGCATGGCGAATCTTGCGTCGCTGATGGAGGTGTGGTCGCGCCGCATCGAGAGTCTTGCGGCGGACTTTGCGGCCGGCCGCGCAGCGGTGGCGCCCACGGTGAGCGCCTGCAGGTCATGCTGGCTGCAGGGTCTGTGCCGCGTGCCGTCCGCGCTGGAGGATGCGGCATCATGAGTGACCAGCGGCGCCCCACAATCGATGGCGCGGCCCGCGAGCAGGCGATCGAGGCGAACGGCTCGCTACTGGTCCAAGCGCCTGCCGGCTCCGGTAAAACGACGCTGCTGGCGCAACGCTACCTGCGGCTGCTGGGAGCCGTCGATGCGCCGGAACGCATCTTGGCCCTGACGTTTACGCGCCGTGCCGCTCAAGAAATGCGCGAGCGCGTGCTGAATGCACTCAGGGCGGCGCGCCTCGCGCAGCGCCCGGAGAACATGAACCATCAAACATGGAGTCTGGCGCTGAGCGCAGGCCGGCACATGGATGCGATGAATATCGATGTCGATCGGCAACCTGCGAGGCTGCGCATCGAGACCATCGATGCCTTCAACGCATGGCTGGCCGCCCAGCTGCCCATCTCCGCGGGAGCAGGGTCCGGTTTTCAAGTGCTCGCCGATGCGAAACCCTGCTACGAAGAGGCGGCGCAGCGCGCCTTGGCGCACGAGGAGAGCGATCGGTTCGGCGCCGCGGTGGACCGGGTGCTCGAGCTCGACGATCAGCGCTGGCGCCGGCTGCGCAGCCTGATCGCCGACATGCTGCCGAGCCGCGACCGCTGGCTGCCCTTGCTTGCGGGACGGTTGCAAGTGACCAGCCCGCTGGATGACGAACAGCTGCGCCAAGTACGGCAACACTTCGACGAGGACTTGCAGCTGCTGGTGTCGCGCGTGCTGGTGCGGGCATGCGACGTCCTTGGCGCTGAAAGACTCGCAGCACTATCGCCGCTGCTCCATGCCGCCGCGCAGCGCCTGGCCGAAGGGGCGCCGGAAATGTCCGAGTGGCGCAGCAGCGGTTCGATCTTGCGGAGCGATCCTGCGGATCTTGGGCGATGGCGCGGCATGAGCTGGCTGTTGCTGACGGGCGAAGGCACGCTGCGCAAAAGGCTCACCAAGAACGAGGGGTTTCCGCGGGAATGCGCCGACAAGCCCCCGATGCTGGATCTGCTCGCGGAACTCGATCGGGATCCATCGGTGCGGCCGGTCCTGTTGGAGCTTCGGACGCTGCCGGCACCGGCCTACGGTGATGAACAATGGGCGCGCGTCCGCGAGGTCGCCCAGGTGCTGGTGCTCGCCGCCGCACAGTTGGAACAGGTGTTTCGCGAACAGAGTGCCGTTGACTTTCCGGCCGTGTCCTTGGCGGCGCTGCGCGCGCTGGGATCGGCGGCGGAGCCGACCGATCTCGGGCTGCGTCTCGACTACCGGCTGCAGCACATATTGGTGGATGAGTTCCAGGATACCTCCAGCGCGCAACTGGAACTGGTGCGCCTGTTGACCTCCGGATGGCAGAGGGGAGACGGGCGCAGTGTATTTTGCGTGGGCGATCCCATGCAATCCATCTACGGCTTTCGGCAAGCGGAGGTGCGCGCGTTTCTGGAACTGGCCGAAGACGGCATCGGCGATCTGCAATTCGACGTGCAGCGGTTGCGGAGCAACTTCAGGTCAGCAAAGCCCTTGGTGGATTGGATCAACGCCTGCTTCTCGAGGATCCTGCCGCGAGCCGACGATCGCGATCGGGGCGCCATTGCGTTTCGCCCCAGCGAAGCTGCGCTGGAGCAGTCACCGGCTGGGGCGGACTGCGTGCGGCTGCAAGGATTTACCAGCCGTGCCGGCGAGTCGGCGGCGATCGCCGACATGATTGCGGCACAGACGGCCCTGCACCCGCAGTGGCGCATCGTGGTTCTGGTGCGCGCGAGAACGCACGCGCGCGAAATCGCCGGCGGCCTGCGTGCGCGAGGCATTGCCTTTCGCGCCGTGGGCATCGAACCGTTGCGGGATCGTGCCGCCGTGCGTGATGTGATCATGCTGCTGTGCGCACTGCTGCACCTGGGCGATCGCACGGCATGGCTCGCGCTGCTGCGCGCGCCATGGGCCGGAGTGTCCTTGGCGGACCTGCTCGTGATTGCCCGTGCCGCGCCATTGATCTGGGAGGCGTTGAACGACGACGCCGTACTGGCCCAAATCAGCGAGGACGGACGAGCTCGCTGCCGCCGGCTGCGATCGACGCTGGAGGCCGCATTTCGGGTGCGCAGCCATAGCGGGATCGCACGTTGGGTCGAACGGACCTGGCTCATGCTGGGTGGGGCAAGTTGCGCCTCCTCGCCACAGGATCTCGAGCTCGCGAATGCCGCATTCGCGCGCCTGGGAGAGCTGGAACAACGCGGGCTGCCGGACGCGGCGGATCTGGCGGGCAGCTTCGCCGATTTGTACGCTGACCAGGGCGCGCCGAGCGCCGTGGAAATCATGACCATTCACAAGGCCAAGGGGCTGGAATTCGACATGGTCGTGCTGCCGGCGCTCGACCGCTACGTGCCTCGCAGCCGCGATCAATTGTTGTTGTCGCATCAATTCGCACGGACCGGCCGCGACGGCATGGTCATGGCGGCGCGTCCCGCCGTGGGCGCCGACAGCGACCGGCTGTTCGAATTTCTGCGCCGCCGGCTGCGCGATGCGGCGGCGCTCGAGGCGGAACGCCTGCTGTACGTGGCCTGCACTCGCGCAAAATGGCATCTGTGCCTGACCGCGGTGATCGGCAGGACAGAGGAGGGCGGCGATTCGCCTGATGAGGCCGCCGTGCGCGGCGCTTGGTCACCCAGGGTGGGCAGCTTGCTCGCGGTGCTGTGGCCCATCCTGGGCGGCGAGTTCGCGATCGCCGAGACCGGCGCGGAGCCCAAGGCACCGGATGGCGCGCCGCGCGGCGGTCCGTTGTGGCGGGTGCCGATGCAATGGTCGCCCAGCATGGGCATCGGAACGCCCACGGGGATGCCGATTTCGCCGCCGGCATTGCGTGTGGAAACGCCGGTGTTCGACTGGGCCGGCGAAACGGCGCGGCGGGTCGGCAGCCTGGTGCACGCCGAACTGCAGACGATGGATCTGGCGCGCAGCGATGAGTCGGTCATTCGCGCCCGGGATCCTCACTACCGGCGCTGGTTGGCATTGCATGGCGTGCCCGCCGAGCGCCTGGAAGAGGCGGCCGCGCGGGTCGTCGCGGCGTTGCTCGCCGTGCATCGAGATCCTCGCGGCCGTTGGATTCTGCAAACGGGCCGCCGCGACGACGTGCGGGAATACGCTCTCTCGGGTTATTTACACGGTGCGGGCGAGGTGGTGCGCGTGGTCTTCGATCGCAGCTTCATCGACGATCAAGGCGTGCGCTGGGTTATCGATTACAAGACCAGTCAACACCTGGGCAGTGCTTTGGAGGATTTCCTCGACCGTGAGGTGGAGCGATATCGGGCTCAGCTGCACCGCTACGCCATGCTGGCCAAACGGCTGGGGCCTGAGCCGGTACGAGTGGGGCTGTATTTTCCCCTGATGCGTGCCTGGCGAGAATGGTCTCCCTAGCGTTATGGGTGGCTATCCGCTGAACTCGAACTCCACGGGAATTCGCCCCTGTGGGTCGCGGCCATGGAGTTGCGCCAGATCGCCCAATTGACTGCGCAGGGCCGGCGGCGCTTCGGGGCGCTCCTTCACGGTTCCCGAGAGCAGGCAGGTGCGTTGCGCCGCGACGCATTGAATGGAGGCCTGAACCGCCAAGGGTCCGCCGGTATCGTTGAGTTGCGCGGTGACGCCGCCCGGTGTGATGGCTCCCGGGGACAATCGCAAATGGTAGCTGCCCAAGTTCGCGCCTTGGGCGATCTGTGCCGACGAGAGATTCGACGCGTCGATCTGTCCGACCGCCGACAAGGGCCTGACAAAATCTCCCGTGATCGCGCTGAACGCGACGATGGCCGTGCCGTGCCACCCCGGGGCGACACCGAAATCACGCAGATCTTCGATGGGTCCTCCGCCTTGAATATCGCGCGCCGCATAGCCCTTACGAGCGACTTCCACGGACCCGTTGATGACGAAGCCCCCCTTGACCCAGTGCAGGTCCGCGGCCACGGTCAGCCGCAGCAGCGCCGCCGGGTGCAGCCGCCACTCGAGCGCGCCCGCGTTTCGCGTATCGATGCTGACCCTTCCTGCGGAGCCGTGCCAAACACTGCCGGAGAAATCTTCCGCGTGCACGGATGGCGGTAAATAATGCGCGACGATGGAGGCCGGCAACGTGGCAATGACCACCGCGAGCGTCGCTGCGACGGCAATGAGAACCCACGGCCAATAAGAACGCGCCGGCGGAGCGGCCTTGGAGTCGCCGCGCGGCTTGGGCCCGCGGCTGGGGGGCTTAGCGTTGCGGCTGGGCGAACGAGATGCTGGCATTCACCACTCCGGGCCGCGCCGCGCGATCCACAGTGATCGATTCAACCGCGAGGCCGTAGCGCGCATCGAGCGCGGCCACCCAGCTCAGCAAAGCGTCGAAAGGCGCGGCCTCGAGCTGCACGCGCACACCGGTGCCGTTCGGCTGGGTGCCACGCAGCGAACTCGCCAGGCCGGTCTCGCGTCCCACTCGGTCCACCAGAACCACGGGCGCCTCGCCGGTGTCGGCAGGCAGCTGATCGCCGGCGGCGCGGATCTCAGGCGCATTCGCCTGCATCCACGCCAGATCCGCGCGCTTGGTCTCGTTGCGCTCGACGGCGCTCGACACCGCTGAATGCAGGGGCAGAAGAATGCCGCCGACCAGGATGAGCAGCGCCAAGCCGATGGCGCCGATGGCCACCGTGCGCTGCTCGCGCTCTTGCAAGCCGGCGTACCAGGCTCGGAGCTTGTTCATGGGTGCGCCCGCGACGCTTTGCTGCGAACTTGCATCTGCGCCTCCACTCCGTCCGCAACGGGGGTGGAGGATTGTATGTCCGCCTTCAGGCCCTGTTTGTCGACCAGTTGCGACAGCTGCGAAAGCGCGGCCAGGCTGGGTGCCGTGATTTTCATATCGAGAGACTCCTCCCGATAGCTCAGGGCATCGATGTTGGTTTTCGGAGTGACCGCGATGGCGCCGCTCAAGGTCTGCAATGTGCGCAGAAAATATTGCGGTCCCGCCGCCGATTTGCGAATGCGATCGAGCCGCGACTGCATCTGGCGCCGGGGATCTTGCAGGGTGGCGGCAGGCATGGCCGCGGCGAAAACCTGCGCGATTTCGCCGTCGAGCACTGCCGATTGACGATGGGCTTGATGAATTTGCAGCGCCTGCGCGGCCACGTGCACCGCCAGCAGGCCCGCCGCCAGAAACGCCGCAGTCCGCCATCGGTGCCATCGCTCGCCGTAGTCGGTGGCGCGCGCAAATTCTCCCTGCAGCAGATTGACCGCTTCCGTGCCCGTGAGGCCGCCGGCAAGCCACGGCAGCGGTCCATCGGACAGGATCTGTACCCGGAGTGAACCGAATTTGTCGGCCAACCGCTCGAACTGATCCCTGGCACGCGTCCACTCTTCACGCGTGGTGTAGAGCACGATGCTCTCCAGCATCTTCGGCTCCGCGGCGGTGTCGACCGGATCGGCCAGCGGATCGGCGATCACGCCGGCCACGACCAAAGCCTCACTGACCGGCGACAATTCCACCGCGAACGGCAGAGTGCCGGGCCGCCGCACGGCGAGGCGCTCCGTCTCCAGCCACAGTACGGTCTGACCCGGATTTTCCGGCATCAGGGAAATATCCGGGTACACGGCCGCAGGCTCGATGCCGGCGGCGTTCAAGTCGGCCAGCCATCCCTGCAGGGCGGCGCGCGATACTGCCGCCACCGGTGTCCCGCCGCTGGGGCGGCGCCGGCCGATGGCAAAACTCAACTGGTCGATGTCTTCGGTCAGCTGCTCTTCCAAGGCGAAAGGCACCGCGCGAGCCAGCTTGACGCCGCTGCCCGGAGGCAATTCCGGTTCCGCCAACAGGATCTGCGTGGCCGGCGCCAGCACCACGACCTTGGCCGAGCGCGCCACGGCTGCGGCAAGAGTCAAGGGTCCGCGCTGTCGGGTCGTCAGCGGGGCGCCTGTCGCATCGATCGTCAGCCACTCGGTCTCTTCTTGACCGGGCGAGGGGAGGCGTAACAGCAGTGTTTGCGGCATGTAGCTAGGTGGTCCCGAATGAGCGCAGCAGGGGCGTTACTTTACCGCCGTTGCCGCGCATCAAAAGACTGTACAAGGTGAACTCCGCAGTGCCAAGCGTGATACGCGTGGTAAGGCGGAAAAAGGAGCTTTTGCTGTCAAATTGACCCGCCAGCTGGGCGACCGCCGCGGCACCCAGGATGTTCCTGAAGGTTGGCAGATCCGGAAAACAGCCGGTTTTGCGGCCGTCGGCCAGAACTTGGGGGCTGCGTGAATATTCGCCGCTCAAGTTATCCGCCAGGCTTTCGAGCACCAGTGCGGGCGCAGTGCAGACGTTGACCGGCACGATCGCGCTGGGCAAGGCGGTCACATAGGGGGCGATTTTGCGATAACGGTCCGCGCCGAATCCGGGCAGATTCATGAGTTCGCTGGGCGACATCATGGGATAGTTGCCGGTACGGTAGGGCGGAATCTGCGAGGTGTAAATCTGGTCCTCGGCGCCGTCCGGCGAGCCTGGCACGTCGTCGGCATCGATCCAATCGCGTGCCAGCGCGGCCCATTTGGGCTCCAGGCCCACCGACACCAAGAGCCGCTGGAACTGCTTCAGTGGCCTTGGGTCCTGCTTGCCGTCCGTGGTGACCGCAGCCAAATTATTCAGGTTGAAGCGGCCCTGCATGTCCTCCAGGGACCCCTGCAAGGTACCGATGGGCTCCCCCTCCGGGCTGTCTGCGGGCGTGATCGGCAGGGGCTGCGTGGGCTGGGCCCAGGGGGCGGCCAGCGTGGCCTGCTGGGGATTGTTCTGCAAATCCTGAGCCAGTACATCGGCGGCCAGCGCTTCGGCACCCATGCCGAACTGCAGCGCCTGTTCGGCCGCGAGCACGCTCAAGGTACGCCGGCGTTCCAGGAAACCGTCGAAGCTCAACTTCGAAGCCAGGATGGTGGCGAGCGCCACCAGCACGAGGGCGATGATCAGCGCCACACCCCGTTGCCGCCCGGGGCTCGATCGGAAATGCTTCATCCCGCCACCTCGATCAGGCGGCGAATGCGGCCCCAATCCTTGAATTCGATGACGAGTTCCACGGCCAGCGGCCGGGCCGTGAGACTTTCCGGCAGGGGCATCGTCCCCGGCGGCCACTGGCTCTGCCAGGCCTGATTGCCGTCGAGGTAGCGCAATTGCACGCCTTTCACGCCGGTGAACAGATCTTGAATGATCGGCTTGGTTCCCTGCACCGTGTCCAGAGACGTTTGGTAGCTGCGCTTCAGCACGTCGTTGACCAAGGCGTAGGACACCCGCTGCAAGGTACTGCGCTGCTGTCCGGCGGTGTTGGACCAACCCGCGCGCGTCAAATCGACGATGGATGCGACGCTGCTGCTGGTCGAGCCGAAGCTGGTGCTTGGGGCGCCTGAGTTGAAACTCTGGGTAGCGAAGCTCATGCCGGAACCGGAGCCCAGGCTCGATCCCACTCCCGATCCTGACGTCGGGCTGGAAATCGTGCCGGCGCCGGCCGTGCCGCGCAGTGCCGGCAGTGAAGGCAGCGCGGTTTGACCCAGGGGATCGCGCACCGGGCGCGGCACCATTTCCATGAAATCCTGCACCATCACGCGCATGCCGAATTCGATTTCCCGCGACCGCTGCAGGGACTCCTCGGTGTGCTCTGCGGAGATGCGCGCGGCACGGTAGGTGCCGTAGCCCAGCGCCGACATGATCCCCAGGATGAGCAGCGCCACCAGCATTTCGATCAAGGTGAAGCCTGCACTCGTCGCGGGTGGGGGGC
>Ga0070696_100001970_pt1 | contig 13471 bp, 13 predicted proteins | sample KBSK1253metaG_FD_65474 | JGI IMG/M metagenome (GOLD analysis project Ga0070696, IMG submission 65474) | Corn, switchgrass and miscanthus rhizosphere microbial communities from Kellogg Biological Station, Michigan, USA - KBS K1-25-3 metaG | ecosystem: Host-associated > Plants > Roots >... | reverse complement strand
AGCTCGTCCGCGGCGGCGACATTACATTCGAACAAGCGGATCACGCGTTCGCACTCGTGTTGCAGTACAGCCCAACGCTGCACGATTCTCCAGAGTTATCCAGAGCCGCACTGAAGCTTGCCAGTGCGCATCACCAAAGTTATTACGATTGCCTGTTTCTGGCGTTGGCGCTCGAAAGACGCTGCGGCCTCATTACGGTCGACGAACGATTCTTCCGGGCCATGCGGTCCGACTTTCCCGCCGTTCAACTCGTCCGGAACTACGTGCCTTCCGACCAGCTCCCCAGGTAGTGTTCCTGGTCCATCGTCAGGCGGTCGATCTTGACGCCCATCGATTCGAGCTTCATCTTGGCGACCTGTTTGTCGAGCGCGTCGGGCACCGAGTAGACCTGCTTCTCGAGCGTCGCGTGGTTCTTCACCATGTACTCGGCGGCCAGCGCCTGGTTGGCGAAGCTCATGTCCATCACCGAAGCCGGATGACCCTCGGCGGCGGTAAGGTTGATTAGCCGGCCCTCACCTAAAACGTAAATGCGCCGGCCGTCGCGGAGCGCAAACTCCTCGACGAACTCGCGAGTCGGGCGCCGCGAGGAAGCCAGTTTGCCGAGCGCTTCCAGATCGATCTCCACGTTGAAGTGCCCGGAATTGGCGAGAATCGCGCCATTTTTGAGCCGTTCGAAATGGTCCCGGCCGATGACATGCTTGTTGCCCGTCACCGTGATGAACACATCGCCGATGGCAGCCGCTTCCGTCATGGACATCACGCGGTAGCCGTCCATCAAGGCTTCTAGCGCCTTGGTTGGATCCACTTCCGTGACGATGACGTTAGCGCCGAGGCCGCGCGCCCGCATGGCCACGCCGCGTCCGCACCAGCCGTAGCCCGCAACCACCAGGTTCAATCCCGCGAGCAATACGTTCGTCGCGCGAATGATTCCGTCGATCGTGCTCTGCCCGGTCCCGTAGCGATTGTCGAACAGGTGCTTGGTGTAAGCATCGTTCACCGCCACGATCGGGTACCGCAGCACGCCTTCTTTCGCCATCGCGCGCAGCCGGATTACACCAGTAGTCGTCTCTTCCGTGCCCCCGATTACATCGGTCAACAGCTCCTGACGCTTGGTGTGCAACAGATGCACCAGGTCCGCGCCGTCGTCCATCGTGAGGTTTGGCCGGTGTTCCGCGGCGGCAGTGATGTGGGAGTAGTACACATCATTCGTCTCGCCCTTGATGGCGTAGACCGGGATGCCGTAGTCGCGCACCAGAGTCGCCGCCACGTCGTCCTGGGTCGAAAGGGGATTGGACGCGCACAGCACAATCGATGCGCCTCCGTCTTTGAGCGTAATCATCAGGTTCGCGGTTTCGGTAGTCACGTGCAGGCATGCCGAGACTCGCATTCCAGCCAGCGGCTGGGTCTTGATGAACTGCTTGCGAATGGTCTGCAAAACCGGCATGGATTGAAATGCCCATTCCGTCCGGCGCTTACCGAGTTCCGCGAGCGCCAGATCCTTGACGTCGCAGGCAACTTGCGTTTGAGTGTTTACTTGCATGGGTTCCTTAACTGGCATCGGTTCCTTAATGAGTAGGACAGGCATTCTTGCCTGTCCGTTCGGGTCTCTAAAATGACATGAACAGGCACGAACGCCTGTTTCGGAAATTTAATGCGCGGCAGCTTCCGCCACCGGGGCTTCCTGGCGCAGCTCCTCCGCTTTATCCGTGGCCTCCCAGGAAAATGTATCTTCGGTTCGGCCGAAGTGTCCGAACGCGGCCGTCTTCCGGTAAATGGGGCGTCTTAATTTCAGGTGGTCGATGATGGCTTTTGGCGTCAGCGGGAAATGGGACCGGATCAGCGAGGTCATCTTCTCTTCGGCGATGACGCCGGTGCCGAACGTGTTGACCATTACCGATACCGGCTCAGCCACGCCGATGGCATACGCCAGTTGCACTTCGCAGCGGGAAGCCAGTCCCGCCGCCACCAGGTTCTTGGCGATATAGCGCGCCATGTAGCAGGCCGAGCGATCGACTTTCGTCGGATCCTTTCCCGAAAATGCGCCGCCGCCGTGCCGTCCCATGCCGCCATAGGTATCGACGATAATCTTGCGCCCTGTCAGCCCTGTATCGCCGTGCGGTCCGCCAACCACGAAACGTCCCGTCGGATTGATATGGAATTTGGTGCCGGAATCGACCATGCCGGCCGGTATCACGGCGTCGATGATGTGCTTCTTGACCTCCAGGCGCAGCGTCTCGGTCGAAACATCGTCGCTATGCTGCGTGGAAACCACCACTGCGTCGATGCGCTTGGGCTTGCCGCCCGCATATTCCACGCTGACCTGCGATTTGCCGTCCGGCCGGAGGAAGTTCAGAATTCCCCCGCGCCGCGCTTCCGAAAGCCGCCGAGCCAGCTTGTGGGCCATCATGATCGGCATCGGCATCAGTTCCGCGGTTTCGTCGCACGCGTACCCGAACATCAGGCCCTGATCGCCCGCACCGCCCGGATCCACGCCCATCGCGATATCCGGCGACTGTCCCTGAATGGTGTTCAACACGCCGCAAGTCTTGCAATCGAAGCCGAACGCGGCATCCGTGTAACCGACCTCTTCAATCGTTCGACGCGCCACTTTCGGAACATCCACGTAGCAGGTAGTCGTGATCTCGCCTGCCACCACACAAATACCGGTGGTGACGAGGACTTCACAGGCTACGCGTCCGTAGGGGTCCTGCTCGAGGACGGCGTCGAGGACCGCATCCGAAATCTGGTCCGCGATCTTGTCCGGGTGACCTTCTGTCACCGACTCGGACGTGAAAAGATGCCGTTGTGCTGCCGCCATATTCCTCCTGAGGACGTACTTGCGGAAGACTGCTAGTGACGCAATTGATTCAGTTTAGCTTTCGAGGTCCAGCCGCGTCAATCAGGCGACCGCCGGATGCGCCTGATTATGGTAAACGCACCCGGTTCATCCACTTGTGCGATCTATCCCCATGGAATTGGCACACCGGTTGCACTCCGGATGACTAAGGAGAATCACCCATGCCGGAAAAGAAAACCATCGAGCGGGCGCGAAAAGATGCCCGGGAAGGGAAATCCCCTTCCACGCAGGCAGGAGAGTTTGTGCACGAGGAAATCGAGCACATTCGAAAAGGAAAACATGGGGCGCGGTCCGCAAAGCAGGCCATTGCGATCGGTTTATCCAAAGCGCGGCGGGCCGGAGTGAAGCTGCCGCCGCCGAAGAAGGGGCAGGCGCCCGCATCCACGCGCGCCCAGGCGGAAAAGGATTATCGCAAAGGCCAGAGCGGCAGCAAGGCGAAGCCTTCGCCGGGCCGTTCACGCGCCATGCTCCGGAAGCTCAAGCGCGAAGGTCACGCGGCAGCTTCCCACGCCGCGCTGTCCCGGCACGTCAGGCAAGTCGCGCGGAAACGTCGCAGAGCGGCTTAGGCCGCAAATCGGCATACTCGTTTCGAAACTTTTCGCTATAATATTGGTTTCCCCGGCCCGCAGGTGATTTATGTTCCTTAGCATCAAGGAGATGGAGTTACGGAAGGTCCGCTTCGACGAGAGCTTCCAGCCGGGTGAGATCGATTTTTCGGGCGCGGAAATCAACCAAAGTTCTCCGTTGCACGCCGAAGGACGAGCTGAATTACTGGCCAATACCGACGGTGAGGTCCGGATCAAAGGGCATCTGAACGTGACCATGGAATCGGCATGTGACCGGTGCCTGGGACACGCGGTGTTCCCGCTCGACGCAAATTTCGATCTGTTTTACCGGCCAAATTCGTCATTGGCCGGCGACGATGAAGTCGCTATCGATGAAGGGGAAGCCGAAATGGGCTTCTACGAAGGGGCGGGGCTCGAACTGGAAGAACTGCTGAGGGAGCAGGTTTTGCTGATGCTCCCGATGCAGCGGGTCTGCTCTTCCGATTGCAAGGGGATCTGTCCGGTTTGCGGCAGAGACCGCAATGAAGCCGGGTGCGATTGCCGCGAGAAGACAGTGGACGATCGCTGGGGCGCGCTCCGGAATATCTAACGAAGGTTCTGAGGTACAGAAATGCCGAATCCCAAACGACGCCACTCGGCGGCGCGACGAGGCAATCGCCGCGCACATGACAAGTTGAAGCCTGCCGGACTCTCCGAGTGCCCGAACTGCCACGAGCAGAAGCTCCCGCACCGCGCCTGCCCACACTGCGGCCAGTACAAGGGCCGTGAGGTAGTTGAAGTCGAACAGGAGTAGAATGCTACCTGCGCCGTTTTGCGCGCCTGGCCAGCTATGGTAACAGTCGCAGTCGATGCCATGGGCGGGGATCACGCCCCGAAACCGGAAGTCGACGGAGCGATTCAGGCCGTAAAAAATCTAGGGGTAAAAGTCATCCTGGTGGGCCGCGAGGATGCCGTTCGCCACGAACTGGAGACCCACGGGGACTACCGCTCGCTGCCGATTGAGGTGCATCACGCCAGCGAGCAGATCACCATGCACGATAGCGCCGCCCGGGCCGTCCGCTCCAAGCGGGACAGCTCCCTGCGGGTGGCGTCGCGACTGGTTCGTGAAGGCGTTGCCCAGGGTTTTGTCTCGGCCGGCAATACCGGAGCGGTCATGGCGACTGCCAAGATGGTGCAGGGCATGGTGCCCGGCGTGGACCGTCCAGCGCTTGCCGGCGTATTCCCCACAATCACGGGATCTCCGATGGTCATGGTCGACGTCGGCGCAAACGTGGATTGCCCGCCCCGCATGCTGTGCCAGTTCGCGGTCATGGGCGAGATCTATTCCCGCGTAATCCTGCACGTGGAGAACCCCCGCGTGGGCCTGCTCTCGATCGGCGAGGAGGAGCACAAAGGCAACGAATTGACTCGCGCCGCCATGCCCCTGCTTAAATCGCTTCCCGTCAATTTCATCGGCAACGTCGAAGGACGCGATATTTACAGCGGCAAGGTCGATGTCGTGGTCTGTGACGGTTTCATCGGCAACGTAGCCCTCAAGGTCAGTGAAGGCCTGGTCGAGATGATCAAGAACATGCTGCAGGAGTCGCTCGAGGCCACCATCGCCCGCAAGATCGGCTATGTGCTCGCTAAAGCTGCCTTCACCGATTTCCGGCGCCGCGTGGACTATTCCGAATACGGCGGGGCGCCGCTTCTGGGTGTTAAGGGCGTCTGCATCATCTGTCACGGCCGCTCGAACGCCAACGCCATCAAGAACGCCATCCGGGTGGCGGCCCAGTTTTCGAGCGGCAAGGTGAACCAGCGGATTGAGAGCGAGTTCCGGCGGGCCGGCGAGGCGCTGGTGACTCAGCCCTGAATCGTACGTCTAATCGATGTATCCAAGTGTATAGATGAAGCCGGGTTATCTGTTGCTGATGCTGCTCGCGGCCATGAACGCCGGCCGGGCTGAGAAGTTGGATCCGGCGAAATGGTCGCTCGCCATCGAACCCGCCGTCGCGCGGCCTGGGGCAAAGGTTCTGGCACGGATCACAGCCAGGATAGAACCGGGTTGGCATCTTTATTCCCTGACGACGCCTCCGGGCCCAATTGCCACCACCATCCGCCTAGCCGGGAGTCCTGCCATCGAAAAATTCCGCGTTTTTGAACCGCCGCCGAAACGCGCTTTTGACGCCAATTTCTCTAGCGACACCGAGACCTACGAGGGCGAGCCGGTGTTTCTAATCGAGCTGGAGCTGAAGAAAGACGCGCCCACGGGCCCGGGCGAGATTTCCGCCGAAATTCGATATCAGATGTGCAACGACCGGATGTGCCTGCCTCCGGTGAATCGCAAGGCTTCTGCGCCCCTCAGCATCGACGCCGGGGCAGCCGTGGCCCGGTTCGAGATTCCAGCCGGCTACATGGAGGCGCGGCCGGGCGAGCGGCATGCCGCGACCCCCGCTCGGTCGGCGGGTGACGCACAGGGTCTCGGCCTGTTTCTTGCCGCCGCCTTCGGGTTCGGACTGGCCGCGATCTTCACACCCTGCGTATTCCCCATGATCCCGATCACGATGTCGTACTTCCTCAACCGGCCTTCCGGCTCGCGGCGCGAGAGCATCATGCAGGCGGCCATCTTTTGCATCGGGATCGTTGTCCTGTTTTCCGGCTTGGGACTGCTCGCCACCGCGGTGCTCGGGCCGTTCGGTATCGTGCAGCTCGGCTCGAATCCCTGGGTGAACGGATTTATCGCGGCGATTTTCCTGGCGTTCGGCCTGAGCCTTTTGGGCGCGTTTGAGATCACCATTCCGTCGGCCCTGCTGACGCGGCTCGACCGCGCATCGCAGCGGGGCGGCACCTTGGGCAGCCTGGTCATGGGCCTGACGTTTTCGCTGGCGGCTTTTGCCTGCGTTGGCCCATTCATGGGGACGCTGCTGGCGGCATCGGTACAGAGCGGCGGCGCGCGCCCCTTTTTGGGCATGGTGACGTTCGCGGCAGGCCTGGCATCGCCCTTTTTCCTGCTGGCGCTGTTTCCGGCCTATCTCAAGAAGATGCCCAAGAGCGGCGGCTGGCTGGCCCGGGTGAAAGTGGTGATGGGCTTCATCGTTCTGGGAGCGATGTTGAAATACCTCTCGAGCATGGACCAGGTGCTGCAGTGGAACGTGCTCACGCGCGAGCGCTTTCTGGCCGTCTGGATCGTGCTGGCCGCAGTGGCAGGGCTATACCTGCTGGGCTATGTGCGGCTGGAGGGCATCTCGAAAGATGAGCCCTTAGGAGTGTGGCGGCTGATGATCGGCATTGCGTTTCTGGCATTTGCCATCAGTCTCATTCCCGGCATGTTCGGCGCCCGGCTGGGGGAGTTGGACGCGTATGTGCCACTGCCTTCGGCCTCGTCGGGGTTGGGCGGCGCGGGCGGCGAATCCAGCCTCGCCTGGATGAAAGACCAGTTTCCTGAAGCCCTGCAAAAGGCCCGGAGCGAGGGCAAGTTCGTGCTGGTCAATTTCACGGGCTACGCCTGCACCAACTGCCACTGGATGAAGCAGAACATGTTCACCCGGCCTGAGATCCGCTCCGTTATGCAGAGTTTCGTCCTGGTAGAGCTCTATACGGACCGGTCCGACGACATTTCGCGCCGGAATCAGGAATTTGAAGACAAGACTTTCGGAACGATTGCGATCCCGTACTACGCGATTTTCGACGCAGACGGCAAGGTGGTGGCGAGTTTTCCCGGCCTGACCCGCGACCCGCGCGAGTTTCTCGGCTTTCTGAACACACCAGCGGGTAACAAGGCCGCCTGAGGGGCGGTGCGTCGCCCCACATTCTCAACTTTTTACTATTTTCTACTATGCGATTCGTCTGTTTTCTGGCAAATTAGATCGGACACTGTTCAATTGGTAGCCAATTCAGGATCGAACAGCGGCGGTCTTCCATTAAGGTGTCCTCCGGCAGATTCATCTCGGGCAAGCAGGATGAAACATGGGGAATCGCGTGATTCTCGTTGAAGACTACAAGTTGGTCCGTGAAGGCATACGGGCTATCATCGAGCGCCATGGCGAGTTCAAGGTTGTGGCCGAAGCTGACAATGCCGCCGAGGCGCTGCGAATCACAAAAAGCGTCGCGTTGGATTTAGCGGTCGTGGATATCGGTTTGCCTGATTTTAGCGGCATCGAGGTGGCAAGAGAAATGCTGCGCCACGCGAGTAACGTCAAGGTGGTGATACTTTCGGTATACGACGACGGAGAAACGGTAGTCGCCGCGCTCCGTTCAGGTGCGCATGGTTTCGTTCTGAAGAAGGGGTCTTCGGCCGACCTGATGGACGCCCTGCGAACCGTGGCGCGGGGAGGAACCTACTATGGCTCACAGGTTTCGGATCACGTCATGGAACGAATTCGGCGGGGTGACGCGGACGACACGAAATCGCGCCCGATCCTGAGCAGGCTGACGCCGCGCGAGATGGAGATCCTGGGGCTGGTGGCGGCCGGCAAGAGCAGTAAGGAAATCGCGGTGATCCTGGAACTGGCCGTGGAAACGGTTCGCAGCTACCGTAAGGCCATGATGAGAAAGCTGGGAGTAAATAACGTCGCCAGCCTGATTCAGATCGCTGTCAGCCAGGGATTTACGCCCTGGGCTCAACAGGGGCCGGGCAGCTAGACTACCTCATGCAGAGCCCATGGGGAGAGATCGAAGTCTCCGACGCACACGTACATTTTTTCTCTCACGGATTTTTTGCCGCACTGGCGAAACAAAAATCGGCCGGCCAGCAGCCGGCTGAGACTGCGGCCGGCATCGCCGGCGTTCTCGGGTGGGAGCCCGCGCCCCAGGATCCCAAGGAACTGGGCAGCCGTTGGACCGCCGAACTGGACCGGTGCGGCGTCCGGCGCGCCGCTCTGATCGCAAGTGTTCCAGGCGATGAGCAGTCCGTCGCCGCCGCCGTGCTCACCTATCCCCAACGCTTCTATGGATATTTCATGGTGAATCCGGTGGCGCCCGACGCAGCCGCGAATGTTCGCGCGGCGCTCGCCGCAGGGGGACTGCATTGCGTTTGCCTGTTTCCGGCCATGCATGGATATGCGATGCCTGACGAACGGGTCAAACCCGTACTGGACGCCGCCGCGGCCGTCCCCGGCACTGCGGTCTTTGTGCACTGCGGCGTACTGACGGTGGGGGTGCGGCGCAAACTGGGACTGCCCTCGCCGTTCGATATGCGGTATTCGAATCCCATCGAACTACACGGCGTAGCGCTCAGGTATCCGAAAATCAAGTTCATTGTGCCGCATTTCGGAGCGGGCTATTTCCGTGAGGCGCTCATGTTGTGCGATCTGTGTCCGAACGTCTATATGGATACGTCGAGTAGCAACGCCTGGATGCGGTACTCCCCGGAAGCCCTTGATTTGACGGCCGTATTCCGGCGGGCGCTCGATGTGATAGGTGCTCGCCGCCTGCTGTTCGGGTCTGATTCCTCCTTCTTCCCGCGGGGCTGGCACGCAGCTATTTTCGAAGCGCAAAGTACCGCACTCGAACGGATCGGCGTTTCGGCTGCCGACGCCCGCTCGATTTTTGCCGACAACCTTTCCCTCCTGTTCATCAAATGATTTTCCTCTCAAGCGTTGAGAGCTTTGTATTGAATCTCACACTGTTGGGCTAAAGCAGCAAATTTTAGACAGGCTTTCCCGCGTAGACGGTACGCTGCACCTACTTGCCGGCAGGCCTGTCTTTTTCTTAGATCGCGCCATTAAATTATGCGTGTCATCGTACGTTGGACTTACTTGCAAGCCCATATCCCTGGCGCCGACCAGCAGCTTGCGAGCTTCAAGAGAGTTTTGCGCGCTGCCCGGCACACCCGCCGTTACTTCCCGCTGCTGGAGTGTGCGGGATTAGGGACGGCCGAGGCCATCGCTTCCATTCATTCGGTGGAAGAGATTTTGAAGCTGCTGCCGCCGATTGAGTTCGAGGAATTCCGGAGTTTTCCGGATGCGTTTGAAAGCCCGGCAAGATCCCGGCCCAGGTTGCAAGCGTTTTGCTCGCCCTTCGAGCACACCTCCAAAACGACCATATTGGCCGCAGGCTTTGAGCCAACTTCGACCATCAGAGCACTTGGAGAGAATTCGCATTCGCGGATCCAGCACTTTGCCGCCGACGCCCTGGCGGCGCCCGTCGGAGTATTGCGGAAACTGGCGGCCGGCATACAGAACGGCACACACGTGTTGCGGCCACTCAAGCACTTTGTGGTTTCTTTCACCGGTGGCCACGAAGGCGAACTCAACGACGCGGACCGCGAACAGTTCTGGCGGATTTTCCAGGTGCCGGTCTTCGAGCAGCGCCGCGGTTTCGACGGACGGGTCATCGCCTACGAATGCGAAGCCCACAGCGGGCTGCACCTCATGCCCGAGCACGCCATGTTCGAAGCGACGGCCGATTCGGAAATTCTGCTGACCTCGCTGACGGCGCTTCGGTATCCGACACTGCGCGTGGGAACGCGGTTACAGGCCAGCATCCTGCACGATTGCTGCGATTGCGGCAACGCGGTACCGCGGCTGGTGGCGGCGTAGGCCGGCAAATACGGCGAGTGTCGGGTAACGCACAGACCATCTCGCCCTAAACCGGTCGTCGCCAGGCTGCTGAAGAAAGCTCGTCGTCAAGAATTTCCGCCTCACGTGTTGTGTTTCGAAATTATTTTCAGTTCTGAATCACGTCGCGATCCCGTGCGTAGCTCCAGCAGCGCTCGATTGAAGCTTTGAAGATCCTTTTCGGCTCCTGCTCCGGGTTGGTTGACAATGGCGTCGATATAGTTAACTATGGTTAACACGATGTGCTCAGCCTTGATAAAAGCGCTAATGCTACTGTGCCTGTCCACCCTTGCAACGGCGCAAACTACTGAGCAGGACCGCAGGCTTTCGGCGCTCGAGCAAAAGATGCGCGAACTCGATCCCAGCTTCCAGGTCCCTGCACAAGCGGGTTGGGACGACAGGCTCGCCGCCCTTGAGGCACGGATGGCGCAGCTCGTACAGACCAGGCTTGCAGCCGAGAGCGGTCCGCCTTCCGCGGATGCCGCTCTCGACCCGATCCCTACCGCGCCCCTCTCTGTGAATGAGGCCGGCAACCACCAGCAGCTATCCGAACAAACAGGCAATCCTCTCCAGCGTGTTTCCGTCACTGGCGACTATCAGGCATCGGGTGAAGGCGAGACTCGTCTCCCCGTCTCCGGATACATGGATTTTCATGTAAACAAATTCCGAGGAGAACCTGCGCGGCCGGATTTTCATCGTTTCGTGCTCTTGTTCGGTCACAGCTTTTCCACCCGCATCAAATTCTGGAGCGAGTTCGAACTGGAGCACTCCTTCGTCGAAGGCCGGGAAGTGGGCGGCGAGATTGCACTGGAACAAGCCTACCTGGACTTCTTGATCAAGCCGTGGCTGAATGTTCGAGCCGGAATGCTCCTTACGCCGGTAGGCATCATTAACGAGCGCCACGAGCCCCCATCGTTCAACGGCGTAGAACGACCATTTGTTGAAACCGTCATTATCCCCAGCACCTGGCGCGAACTCGGGTTCGGCTTCACCGGCGATCTCGGCCGAGGCTTCCGCTACCGCGCGTATATGATCTCAGCACTGGATGCCAGCCGTTTCAACGCGGAATCGGGCATTCAAGAAGGCCGCACAAACGGATTCGACGCTTCGTTCCGGAATCCGGCGTTTGTGGGAAGAGTTGAATACGCCGGTGTCAGGCGACTCACCCTGGGAGCCAGCTTCTATACCGGGAAATCCGGATTCAATTTGGTGTCGGTAAACCCACGAGTGGCAATCGGATCTTTTGATGGACGTTTCAGTTTTCGCCGTTTTGACTTCCGTGGATTGTTTGCGAATACCTGGATTTCGCATGCCCGCGAACTGAACGAAGTACTTGAGCGCCAGGTTGGGTTCCTCCAGAACGTCGGGCGGGAACTGCGCGGTTACTACGCTGAGCCTGCAGTCCACGTTTTACCGCGCCGCTTACGGAATGACCTGATCCTATTCACTCGCTACGAGAAGTACAACACGCAACACAGGATGCCGGAGGGTTTTGTTCCGTTGCCCCAGTTTAACCAGTCATCCTGGGTCGCCGGAGTTACTTACAAGCCGAACGCCGATATAGCCGTTAAGTTTGACTACAGTTTCAACCGCAACGCAAGTACGGTTGTTCGCGCGATTGACTCTATCAATCTTGGTCTTGGATGGTGGTTCTAATGAACAAGGTTCTACTGATTCTCCTTGCTGTGACGCTGATTGGTCAGGAGCCGAAGGACGCGAAACCCGATAAGGTTGTCTCCATCACGGCCGAACGCTTTGCGTTTACGCCCTCGCGCATCAAGCTCAAGCAAGGCATGCTGGTCGAGTTTGTCGTCACCAGCGACGACACGGACCATGGCTTCCGCATACCGGCTGCCGGTATCGATGCCGCTGTTCCCCAGCAAGGGAAAGGGGAACTGCGTATTCGATTTATCGCTAAGGAGAAGGGCGAGTTCCCGTTCGAATGTTCAAGGGCATGCGGCGCCGGGCACAACATGATGCGCGGCGTGATCATCGTCCAGGGAGATTCCCAGTGAAGACCGCTCTTGCGGCAGCAATCGGGATGATTGCAGTTTGCGTGCTCGAAAGCCAGGCTGCACGCCAGTTGCAACCCGGCAGCCCGCTGCTTGGAATCACCTCTCGTGAGCTGGAGTTGTTTCGTTTGGGTCTTGACGATTTCATGGAGGTCGAAACCGCCGAGGATGGTCTGGGGCCGGCCTTCAATGGAGTTAGTTGCGCCGCTTGCCACAGCGTGCCGGCCGTGGGGGGAATGACTTCCATGACGGAGATTCGGGCGGGAAAGCGGGACGAGAGCGGGCACTTTACCGCATTCAAAGGCGGAACACTATTTCAGGTATTCTCCACTCCGCGGCACAGATGCCAGGTTCAAATTCCAGATGACGCCAACGTGATTGCACACCGTATGCCGATACCCCTGTTCGGCGCCGGCTTGGTTGAGGCCATTCCCGATGAAACTATCCTGTCTCTTGAGGACCCCAATGACCGCGATGGTGATGGGGTGCGTGGGCGAGCAAATCGCGTAAATGATGTGGCAACCGGACGAGACCGCGTCGGCAGGTTCGGGTGGAAGTCTCAGCAGGCGACACTGCTGGCTTTTGCCGCCGATGCTTATCGTAACGAGATGGGAATCACGAATGATCTTTTCCCGGATGAATTTGCATTGGGCATCGATCCGGCTCAGATGAAACTTTGCGGTGCGTCCAGCACGGTCGAAGATGTCCAGAATCGCAGAACCGGCCTTCGAGGTATCGACAACTTCGAATCCTTTATGAAGTTTTTGGCGCCAATTGGACGCGGTCCCATTACCGACGCCGTCATTAGAGGGGAGAGTTTGTTTCGTTCCATCGGGTGTGCGTCCTGCCATACACCCCGGATAATGACGGGAGAAAGTCAGAATCCGCTCTTTCACCGACGCCCCGTCGATCTATTTTCCGACCTGCTGCTGCATGACGTCGGCACCGGAGACGGAATCGAGCAGGATGGCGCCACCGGCGGCGAGATCCGCACGCCCGCCCTGTGGGGTCTCCGCTTTCGAAGGCCTCTGCTGCATGACGGACGGGCGGCCACACACGAGCAAGCCATACTTCGGCATGACGCCGAGGCTGCGGAAGCGCGGAAACAATTCAGCGAACTGACGCCGGAAAAGAAGAAAGATCTGTTTGCCTTTCTGAATTCACTCTGACGTGCCGCTATTGAAACCTATAGGACACAATCACGGTTGGTCAGCGAAAACGTCGAGTGTCGGGTAACGCTTAGACCCTCGCGGCAGTAAACAGGAATTTCGCCTCTCGTGTTGTGTTTTGAAGTTATTTTCAGTTCTGAATCACGTCGCGGGAGGATTTTTCATGCCATCCGCAATCCCTGTGCGCGGTTTGTCACGCGGCTTGGTCCAAACCTGACACGGCAAGGTCCACCACTTGTTTTGATAGTCAGTTGTCGTTAAGGCCATGCGGTGAGCGCGTATGGAGGCGTTCCTTCCATGTGCCCTCAAGCCGAATCACGTCGTTGGCCTC
>Ga0070696_100001969_pt1 | contig 13478 bp, 9 predicted proteins | sample KBSK1253metaG_FD_65474 | JGI IMG/M metagenome (GOLD analysis project Ga0070696, IMG submission 65474) | Corn, switchgrass and miscanthus rhizosphere microbial communities from Kellogg Biological Station, Michigan, USA - KBS K1-25-3 metaG | ecosystem: Host-associated > Plants > Roots >... | reverse complement strand
CGCATGGCGGCCTCGTAGTACGGATCCGGCGCGGGCAACGGCTTGACCTCATCGCGTACCGGGCGCGGTTTCGATCCACGCATCAGGGTGGTGATCAGCTTGAACACCCCCCATGCGACCAAGCCGACCACTGCGAGCCTGAGCGCCAGAATCGCGAGCCCCAGCAAGGCGCCAAAAAGGCCGAGTACTGTCGCCAGGACGATGATCGTCACGGGCAGCACGAGCAGTAGCGCGAGAACGACCTTCAGCAGCGTCCAGAGCAATCTCATGGGTTTCCTCCCCCTAACCGTGTTGTAACGGTCACCCATTCACTACGTAGGAAATGGCCGGGTGATTCAAGCTGCCCGAATCCGCCAGCCGGCCGGGGCGAGGGCTAGCTGCCGGCGCGCTTGCGGTTGCGGAACAGCCTTATGGCCCCCAGAACAAGAACCAGTATGAGAACGCGGACGTATGGCCTCGAGGCGCGCGCGGCAGACGGGGTCGATTGGCTGGCTCCGGAATCGGCAGCGGTCGTCGCCGAAGGCGGATGATCCCACATGGTTTTGCCCGCGCCCGTGAGATAGTACTCGGCGGTGCTGTCTCCCGACGCTGCCGCTTGAGTGAGGTCGAGCCGGGCCGCGGCGGTATCGCCGGAGTTGAAGTGGAGCATACCGCGCTGGAATAGGGCGGGCCCGTGCGTCGGTTGGATCGCCAGCACGGAATCGAGGAGGGTGAGCGCCGAGTCGCTTTTCTTCGCGTTGATGGCACGCATGGCCGCCGTGAAGAGTCGCGCCGCCTCGGCGCTGCTGCCGCTTAACGAGTCGCGTCGGGTTGCGGCCTGTTGCGCAGCGCCTTGCGTCGGCGCCGAAACCAAACAGGCTCCGGCAATCAAGAGAATTCCCAATTTTGGTAGATCGCGGGGCTGAAAGCTCATTTCACGCGCTCAAGTCGAACGATTTACCAATTTTGGGAATAGGTCGCGGGAGCGAAAGACCGTTTTACGGAATGGGTCGCGCGCGCGAGAGACCGTTTGGGGGATGGGTCGCGGGAGCGAAAGGCCGGTTTGCCGAATGGGTCGCGGGAGCGAAAGACCGCTGAGGCTACCTCGGCAGCATCCACTTGTTTCGACAACGCCGACGCCAGCACTTTATGGCGATGATCCTTGTCGTCGGTGCATCGGGTCAGCTCGGCACGGCCGTGGTCCGCCGGCTCGCGGCCGCGCACAGCGCCGAGGCAGTGCGCGCGTTCGTGCGCCCGACGTCGCAGGCGCAGCACTTACGTCTCCCGCACGTCGAACTGAAATACGGCGACCTCCGCAACTCGGCGAGTTTGACGGACGCCTGCAAGGGAGTCGACGTCGTGATCGCGACCGCGAACACCGTGGCGCCGCGCGGACGGTACAGCTTCGACGGAGTCGAAGGGTTTGGGTACCGCAATCTCATCTCCGCAGCGCAGCAAGCGGGGGTCAAGCAGATCATCTTCATGTCGGCGCCCGCAACTCGGCACGACGACGCGGTGCCGACGCTGCACTACAAGCGCCTCATCGAGAAGCTCATCATCGACAGCCGCATTCCTTACACGATCTTGCGCGGCTCCCTGTTCATGGACGACTGGTTCGCGCTCATGGGCAGCTCGATTCCGCTGCGGGGCGCGGAGTCGGCGACGCTGGAGCGTCCCTTCTGGTTCTCACGGGCGTTCATGAAGGGGACGGGCCACCTCATCGAGCATCAAGGGATCGCGCTGGTCGCCGGATCGGGCAGGACGCGTCACGCGTTCGTCGCGCTGGATGACGTCGCCGAGTTCATCGTGAAAGCGGTGCGCAAGGCGGACGCGGTCAACAAGATCATCGAGATCGGCGGACCGGAAATTCTGTCGTGGAACGACGTGGTGGCGCTTTTTGCTAAAGTGCTGCGAAAGCGCGTCCGCGCGGTGCACGCGCCGGCCGCGGTGTTCCGACTCCAGCAGTTGATGCTGAGTCCCTTCTCGCCTGCGGCCGCCAACCTGATGGGATTGAACTGGGCATTCGCGACCGCGGACAGCGCGTACGACATGTCGTCGGTCGGGCCGAGGTTTGGTGTCCGGCTCACCACGGCCGAGCAGTTTCTGCGGACTAAGCTGACGCTCGCGGAATCATGACCGCTGTGCTTCCGCGGGCGACGCTACTGGCGCTCGCGTCGAGCCCCGCGCGCCCGTCGCGCGCTCCGAAGCAGCCCGACGCATCGTCCCTCTTGCGCTCCGCACTGCTGTTCGCGTCACTCGCAGGGTCTCTGATCACAAGCCCGCGAACCGTTTTCGCGCAAGCGGATCAAATCCCCGCCGAGCGAGTCGCGGCGCGGCAGTGGTTCCGAGACGCGGGGTTCGGAATGTTCATCCACTGGGGGGTCTACAGCCAGTTGGGTCAGGGCGAGTGGGTGATGCAGAATCGCGAGATCCCCGTGAGCGCGTACGAGTGGCTCGCGTCGGCGTTCAATCCCGTGAAGTTCGACGCGCGCGAGTGGGTGTCGCTCGCCAAGACCGCGGGGATGAAATACATCACGATCACGTCGCGGCACCACGACGGATTCTCGATGTTCCGGTCGGCGGCGACGCCATACGACATCGTGGACTGGACGTCGTTCAAGCGCGACCCGCTCAAGGAGCTGGCCGACGAGTGTCGGCGCCAGGGGATCAAGCTGTTCTTCTACTACTCACAGCTCGACTGGCACCATCCGGATTACTGGCCGCGCGGCGGGACGGGACGCAAGACGGGGCGCCCCGAGGGCGGTGACTTTAGCCGGTATCTGGATTTCATGGACAGCCAGCTCACCGAGCTGCTCACCAACTACGGTCCCGTAGGCGGAATCTGGTTCGATGGCATGTGGGACAAGCCGGAGGCCGACTGGCGGCTGGAGCGCACGTATGGTCTGATCCATCGACTGCAGCCCTCGGCGCTCATCGTCCCGAACCATCACCGAGCGCCGCTGCCGGGCGAGGATGTACAGACCTTCGAGCAGGATCTCCCGGGCGCGAACACCGCCGGGTTCAACACGAAGGAGATCGGTGCGCTGCCTCTGGAAACGTCGTTGACGATGAACGACGCCTGGGGCTTCAATATCACGGACCGACACTTCAAGTCCGCGCGCGAGCTGATTCACTTTCTTGCGCGAGCCGCGGGCAACGGCGCCAATCTGTTGCTGAACATCGGCCCGCGCCCCGACGGAACGATCCAGCCCGAAGCGATCGAGCGACTGCGCGAGGTGGGCCGCTGGCTCGCGACGTACGGCACGTCGATCTATGGCACGCGTGCCGGGCCGGTTTCGCCGCGCAGCTGGGGAGTGACGACGCAGCGCGGCGACTCGGTGTTCGTCCACGTCCTCGACTGGCAGGATCGCGAGCTTTCGCTCCCTTCCCTCGGCGCGCGCGTGACAAGTGCCAACTTGTTGAATGGCGGCGCGCGTGTGGACGTCGCTCAATCGGCGGCCGGCGTGACCATTACGCTCCCGGCCGCGGCTGGTGAGGAGCCGAATCGCGTCGTGGTTTTGCGGCTGGCGAAAGTGGGAAGACGTTGAGCGTTTCCGTCGCGCTCGGACCGTCGCGCACCAGCGCTACGACGGTGGAAAATTCATTCCCCGCAGAACGGCCTGAAAGCGCGGCTCGTTGCGCAGCGGGTCCCACTGCGGCCAGACGCGCAACAGCACCAGATTCCCATCGCGCATGCGATACGCGCGTTCCAGCCAGTCCAACGCTTCGCTACGATCGCCGAGCGCTACATACAGAAGGCTGATGCTCGACGGTGCCTGCATCGAACGCGCCGGCTCGCGCAACAGGGACTGGAGTAGACGACGGGCTTCGGCGCGTCGGCCGGCTACCGCATATGCTTTCGTGAGCAGTCCGTATCGCCCCGGAGATGTATCCAGGACAGCGATGCGTTTCGCGACCTCGATTGCCTCGGCGTAGTGTTCCTTGCCAATCAGCGCGTCGGCCAGCCGAATGTGCAGCCAGAGGAAGGACGGGTCGGCCGCGAGCCCCCGACGCGCTTCACGGATGGCGTCGTCGTACCGCCGCGCCGCATAGAACACCGCGGCATGCGGTTCGTAGAAGCCTTGCTGCGGCGCGAGCTCGCGTGCGCGTCTGAGCTCTGCGAATGCTTCCTCGAAACGACCGCCCCACGCAAGGAACCACGCGAAGTTCGCGTGTCTGTTCGCGCCGTTGGGATCGAGCGCAATGACATGCCGATACGCCTTTTCAGCTTCCGGCCAGTCGCGATCATACATCGCGGTCACCCAACCGAGGGTGGCGAATGCCTCGGCGCGCGAGCTGTCGAGCGTAATTGCCATAACCGCGGCCGCCTTGGCGCGCGGATAGTACTCCACCGGCGACCCTGCGCCGTAGTTCGGCACGCGTGCGTAGCACCGGGCAGCGAGCGCATAGGCCGCGGCATATCTGGGATCGACGGCCAGGGCCTCTTCCGCCGCAGCGATGCACAGATGAGTGGACGCCGGCGTGCCTCGATTGGCCTCATTGAGCGCGCGTTTGTAGATGGCCTCGGCGCGCGGGTCTACAGTCACCGAGCTCGCGACGCGACGCTGTCGCGGCGGATTGACGGCGACGACCGATATTGCGACGACGACGGCGATGAGCGCTGCCGCGGCTGCCGCGGCTGCCGCTCGACGGCGGCCCCACTGCCACGCGCGCTTTCCTCCTGAGGTCGCCATCGCGAGAGTGAGCGCGGAGGGCTTCGGCGAGGCTGTGCGATCGTGTTCATCAGAGACGTCGCTGGTCGCGCGAATCGCCGCGATGACGGCGCGCGTCTCTGCCGCCGGGCTGGCGCCGAATTCGGAGTCGAGCCGAAGCTCGAATCTTTCGTACGCGTCGAGCGCGCCGGCCCGGTCACCCAAGCGGTCCAGCAGCTGGAGGAGCAGCCGAAGTTTGCGCTCGTCCTCGTCGGACAGTTCCAACGCCCGACGTGCCCAGGTGACCGCGGCCGCTCCGTTCCCCTCCCGCTCCTGTCGCTCCGCCAAGGCAGACGCCGCATCAGCGGCTCGGCGGCGCAATTGCACGCGCGTATCATCCAACCACCGCTCGAAGTCGGGAGCGCCCTCTATATAGAAGGCCGGAAGCAGGTCGCCTCGGTACAGCGCCAGCGCAGTCGTTTCATTCTGCCGCTCGAGCGCATCGAGGAAGTCGACGGCGTCGCAGCTGAACTGCGACCGATCCACCGACAGCTCCTCGATGCCGCGCGAGACTATGACCGTTTCACCAAGCGCCTGACGGAGAAAGTACACGGCATTGTTCAACGCCCTGCGCGCCCGCTCCTGATCGAGCTCGGGCCAGAAGGTCGCCACCAACTTGTCGCGACGCACCGCCCCTGCCCTGCTGTTGAGCGCGAGATAGACTAGCAACGCCAACCGCTTCGGCTGCACAAGCACCGCCCGCAGCGGCGCGCTTTGCTCGTCGCCGAACTCGATGCGGCCAAGCACGTCGAGACGATGCAGCGGCAACTCCTTCCCGCGGGACCTTCGAAGATGCCGCCGAGGCGCGCGACGACGCAAGAATGGCTTTCACTATTGGAGCGTGCACTCGTGATCGACGGAAGTTTCGTGCGTGATCCGTCCATTGCCGGCCACAACGAGGCGATATCTCGAGATGACGTCCATGCGTTGTCTCGAAGCGACATTCGTCCAGATGAAATGCTCGACGATGTGCACGTTGTCGCCGACGAAGGCAAAGTGACTGCGCACGGCGGTCGTGCTCCACGTGCCCGATGGTCCAACCAAGGTAGAACCCGGCGACAGGTCCGCCGTGCCGACGTCGCTGATGGAGCCGTCCGGCCGAACTACGTGGTGATAGTGGTAGAGGACAGTCCCGCTCCAGGTGGCGGTTTCGTCGAGACAATTGAGGTAAGCCGGAACGGAAAAGTCGAAGGCTTCGTCGATCCATTCCTGGCTGGCCGCCTGTTGAAGGTGCGTGGAGCCAGACGCGAGGACCGCTGTGGCTGTCGTCGGTTCGCCGCACGCGACAAGAAACGTGGCGGCCAGACCGCCGAGGAATTGTTTGAGCACTGGTGCCTCCAGGAGAGGTGGGCGGCAACGCTACAATGCCGCGATCTCCTGGCTATCACCTGAGACGAATCCATCGCGCCCCCGGCGCAGTCGCTAGCCGCGACTGATCGCCTGCTCTTCCTCGGTCATCTCCGCTGGAATGTCCGCAAACAGTGGCGTGCTCAAATACCGCTCGGCGGTATCCGGAAGCATGGCCAGCACGGTCGATCCCTTGGGCGCATCGGCGCAGACCTGCAGCGCCGCGGCAAAGGTGCCGCCGGCGGACACGCCGACGAAAATGCCTTCCTTCTGCGCCAGCTCTCTGCTGCACCGCATCGCATCGGGCGCTGGCACCGTGATGATGCGATCGACGAGTTTCATGTCCAATGAGTCGCCGACGAGCTTGGGAACGAAGTCGGGACTCCAACCCTGAATCGGGTGCGGCTTCCACGACGCGTGGCGCGCGGCGGGCGAGCCGTCAGGATTCCGGGGCTGCGGCGCTTTGCTCGTGAGCATCGGCGCGTCGGCCGGCTCGCTGACGACGATCTTCGTCGCGGGGCTCTCCTTACGCAGGACGCGACCCACCCCCTTGAGCGTGCCGCCCGTTCCGAATCCCGTGACCCAGAAGTCCAGGCGCTCGCCGGCGAAATCGTTCACGATCTCCCGAGCCGTAGTGCGAGAGTGATAGTCGGCGTTGGCTTCGTTCTCGAACTGCCGGGTGAGGAACCAGCCGTGGGCCTTCGCGAGCTCGTTGGCTTTGCGCACCATACCCGTGCCGCCCTCGGGCGCTGGAGTCAGGATGACTTTGGCGCCGAGGAAGCGCATGAGACGGCGGCGCTCGACGCTGAAGGACTCGGCCATCGTCACCACGAGCGGGTAGCCTTTCTGCGCGCACACCATGGCGAGGCCGATGCCGGTGTTGCCGCTCGTCGCCTCGATGACGGTCTGGCCGGGCTTGAGCGCACCGGAGCGCTCGGCGTCCTCGATGACTCCGAGGGCCAGGCGGTCCTTTACGGAGCCGAGCGGGTTGAACGCTTCGATTTTGACGAAGAGGTTGATGTTCGGTGGCGCGAGCCGTCCGATCTTGACGACAGGCGTGTTGCCGACGGTGCCGAGGATGTTCGCGAACTTGGTCATGCTGCAAAATAGCCGCGATGGTGCAATGGCGGGCGGCGGTCGCTGGGTGGCGGTCGCTTGTTCGCTCGGGTCGCTTGTTGGCTCCCCACGCAGAATGCGCTCTGCTGCTTAGGGGAGCCACCCGCGCTCCGCCACCTGCACTCCGCCCACCCACGCTCCGCCACCTGCACTCCGCCCACCCACGCTCCGCCACCCGCGTCCAAATTGTCGCACGCGCTGTGGCTCGTCACGATAGTTTGGCAGTTCGATGGCAATCCGGAAAAACACAGCTCAAGTGCCCGCGAAAATCTCACCGAGATTTATGGTTACGGTGACGTTCAGCACGGGCGTATGCCACCTGACCGAGTCGCGCACCCGCCGGCTCTTTCCAGGCACGCGACAGACTTCGACGAGCTGTTCACGCCAGTCGACGAGCCATACCTGCTGCACGCCCAAGGCGAAGTACGCGTCGCGCTTGAACTCTCGATCGTAAACGCGCGACGAGCGGCTCAGCACTTCGACGGCGAGCCAATGCTCAGTGATTTTCGGCCAATCCGTTTGCGGTGTGAAGCGCGATGGATAGACGAGGATGTCGGGTTCGAGCTGCGTACGGGGCTTACGCACAACAGCCCCAGGTCCGACCACGTGCGCATGTCCGGGTAGTTGCAGGGCCATGGCCAATCGAAGCTGAATGCGGCTCGCAACGAGTTGATGGACGGCGGCGGGCGCCGGCGTCACGAGCAGCACTCCGTCGAGCAGCTCGTACCGGTTGCCGTCGTCCGGGAACTTGTCCAGATCGTCGACCGTGTAAAGCGGGACGGAGATCGCCATGGCCATAGGGTACACTCTCGGCGCGGGAAAAGTCTACTCGGCACGCGTCAATGCTGACGCGACCGCGAGGTGTACTCGTCATCAATTGCACGCGATCAGCGGCGCAGCCTATCGCGGCGATACCCAGGCCGGGGCGCCAGCTTCCCTTCGCGTCTACGGAATAGTCCGTGCCCGTTGCGCCGCGGCGTTGTACCGGGCTTGAAACGACGGATCAGCGTGGCGCCACGCGCGCTCGACCACCGCGTAGTGCGCGGTCGCGCTGTCGCGCTGCTGCGCCGCGTCAAAGAGGCGAGCCAGCAGCTCGTGCAGCTCGGTGCGCGTCACATAGAGATTCGACCCGTCGATGCCGCCGTGCAGCGCCGCACGCACGACCCCGATGCCTTCCGACGGACGTCCGAGCGCGAGCAGGGTGTTCCCGAGCTCGAGATTGACACGCGTATAGCCGTACGTCGGCGACCAGATCGCCGACCGGTACTCGGACACCGCGGCCTCGGCGTGTCCGGCGCGCGCCAGCAGCAGCCCGCGAATGAAGTGGTGTAATACAGGATCGCGCTGGTACAGGCTGCGGCGGCCCACGATCTCGATGCTGTCCGCGAGCAGCCGCGCGCGCGCGGTGTCGCCGGCAGCGACGGCGGCGGTCGCCGACAGCGTAAGCGCCCAGGTGGTGACGCGCGCGCGGACCCCTGCCGCGACGCGGAGCGAATCCGCGCCCAGATGGTACATACCGCGGAACCGGTCGACCGCCAACCCGGGATGACCCATCTCGAGATCGAGGAGTGCCGCATGAAAGTCGTCGACCCCCACATTGCGACGCACGACCGACGTGCCGGGGACGCGGCCCTCCTGGTTCAGCGCCCGCGCATCCTGGTACCGTCCCGCCGCTCGCAGGGCGATTGTACAGAGCCAGCGATATTCGATGAACGTGGCCCTGTCGGAGTCGACCAGGCCGTCGTGACACGACGTCAGCGCCCGATCGAGATCGTCGGCCTGTATCCGGTGAAAGAGATCGTCGCGCTGCAGTTGTGAGCGCGATCCGCCGAGCGCGTCGTACCGCCTGGTCGCGGCGTCCGCGGCGGCCGGGCGTCCCATACCGAAATACAGGTCGGCGAGCACCCCCCAGGGCATGAAGTCGCTGGGGCGCAGAGTTATCCAGCGGCGCAGCGTACGCTCGGCTTCGGGCATGGAATCCGCCCAGCGATAGCGATCGGCGAGCTGGTGCATCGCTTCGCACATGCGGCACAGCGCCGACGGCGAGATGCTCGCCGCGGAATCGATGGCGATGGACTGGTTGAGCAGGCGCACCGCGCTCGCCAAACCGCGTGTGACCTCCGCGCTCCGAATCAAGGCCTCCGGATCGTTCGGATAGAGAGCGGCTAGCGAGTCTCCCGTCGGCAGGGCGCGAGGTTCGTTGAGCGACCACGACACGTGCGTGATGATGAGCAGGCGGTCCCGCAGCGCGGCGCGGGGAGCCATACGGAGCGACAGCTGCGACAGCCGCGCCGCGCTGGAGTCGGCAAGAAGAACGGCGGCGCGCCATCCGTAATACGCGGCCATGGCAAAGGTCGAGTCGTCTCTGATGGCCGCGTCGAACAGTCGTTTCGCCGCCGCCGGATCGAATTGATAGAACGCGCGCAACCCTTCCTCGTAGAATCGATACGCGATGGGGGAGCGCGTGCTCACTTCGCCGAGCGATCCCGTGGGCGCTTGCATGCGGAAATCGCCGGCGATCAAATTCGTCACGCTGTCGAAGAGCGCGATGCGATCGTCACCGATCAGGCGATAGCCGCGCTGGACGACGCCACGACGCAAGTCGACGCGGCGGATCTCGAGTCGCAGCCGCCGGTCGGCAATGGGAAGCAGCTCGCCCTCGATGAGCTCCGTCGCTCCGGCGCGCCTGGCGGCGTCGGCTCGCGCGGTTCGCGACGTGTCCGCGCCGCGGGGCGTGAGCTCCAGCATGCGGGAGTTGGCAATGACCCGGAGATCGCTGATGCGACCGAGGCTGGTCGCGAGCATCTCGCTAAGGACGGCCCCGACGGACGCCGACTCGGGCGCGACGAGATCGCGAATGGTCCCGACGGCGAGCACCGGACCGCGCGGCTCGCGCGCGCGGGCGGACCGCCAACCGATGAACCCTGTGATCGCAAGGAGCGCAACAAGCCCCGCCCCGGCCATAGCTCGCGGCCTGCGTGCCGGCGGCTGGGTGCTTGGCGTGCCCTCGGTCTTCAGCGCTACATGCTCGCTGCTGATCACAAGCGGCGCGGGTGTTCGCAGCCGCGCCATGAGCCGCTCGACGCGGGGATCCGGCTCGGCCTCGAACTCACCGCGAAGAAGAGCACCGTGAGCTTTTCCGTGCGCCAGCGCGGCCGTGCGATTCCCCTGCGCCGCCAGCGCTTCCATATATGATGCGGCGAAGCGGGGATTCAGGGGATCGAGCAGAGTGAGCCGGCGCCAGTGCTCCGCGGCGGCGGCGTCTCCGCGCTTGGAGCTCTCCGTCGCCACGGCGCTGATCGCGCGAATGCCCTCCGACGAGAGCGCGGTGCGCTCGGTTTCCGTCCAGCGCTCGAAATCGGGAGCCTCGGCGAGATAGAAGCCGTCGAGAAACGGACCAGCGTAGAGCGCGGCTGCATCACTCCAGCGTTTGTCGCGGACCGCCGCCCGGAACGCATCGACGTCACTGGAAATGCGCTGCGAATCGAGTCGCAGCTCCGGCGTCGACAGAACGATCTCGGCGCCGAGCGCCCGGTGCAGCCCGTACACTGTCTGCGAGAGCGCGTGACGGGCGCGCTCTGAATCCGACTCGGCCCACAGCACACTCAAGACGCGATCGCGGCTCAATCCCTTCGCGCCAGCAGCGGCCAGCATCGCGAGCAAGGCGAGAGCGCGGGGCCGAGGCGGGTCTGCATCGGTCGCGAGATCGTCGATCCATAGGCCACCGAACGTTCGAAGCCGCAAGCGATTGGACCTCGATGACGCGAAGGTGATACCTCGCGGTGATCGCCGGCTGACGCGGTCAGGTGAGAATAGCCGTCCCGACTATACCCCTCCGCACTGGTGACGACAAGAATGCTGGTGGCCCTAGTGGTGGTGAGCGCTGTCCTTGCGAGGCCGGCGCTTGGGCAGGCGTCCGTTACCCAGCAAGCGTCGCCGCGACTGCGCAACCCGCATGCGCTGCGCGCCATGGAGGTGCTGGAGCGGCGCGCCCCGGCCACCACTCGGCCGGTAATCCGATTCGAGTGGGACCAAGTACGGGGCGCGCGCGAGTACCTGCTGATCGGCCACTGGATGCAGCAGCCGTCGTGGACGATGCAGTCCAAGCAGCTTCGCGTGTCGCGGGGCAACGCGACGTCGTGGAGCGGCGAGCGCGTGACGTTCGAGATCGCGCTGCCGCAGGGCAGCCACTCGTGGAGAGTGGTGGCGCTCTTCGGACCGAGAAACGTGGGCGACTCCGCGAACGCCACTCCCTACGCCTTCGACGTGCGATGAGCCTCCGCGCGCCGCACCTCGCCTCGTGTGCGCTGCTGGCCACCTGCCTGCTGGCGCGCACGGCGTCCAGTCAGGTGGGTGCGTGGAACGCGACGCTCACCGTGCAGCCATTTCCGTCGGCGTTCATCGCGGACTGGCAGAGCAATCCGCACACGGCGGTGCTCAACATCCTCTACACGGGCAGCGCGGCGCAGAACGTCCGCGTCGAGGGATACGTCCAGAGCAGGGATCGCGGCGAGGTCGCCCGCGTTTCCAGCCGGCCGCTGAGCTTCGCCTTCGGGCCGGTGAGCCAGATCTTCACGTCCGCGGACATCCTCGACTGGGCCACGGTCTCGCGGAATCAGCAGTACACGGACGTCGTGCTGCGCACCGGGACGATGCCCGAGGGGCGCTACGACATGTGCGCCGAGGTGCTCGACCCGCAGAACGCGCGTCTGGCGCAGACATGCGCGCCGTTCACGATTACGCTGCCGGACCCGCCGCAGCTGATCTTCCCGACGAACGGCGCGGCGGTGGCGGGGCTGCAGCCGGTGTTTCAGTGGACGCCGGTCCGGGTCCCCGTGGAGATGGGAGTGAGCTATCGGGTCCGCATCGTGGAGCTCATGGGGACGCAGACGCCGGAAGAGGCGCTGGCGGCGAATCCCTCGTGGCTGGAGACGGACGTGAGCGGCGCCCCGATGCTGATCTATCCGGTGGACGGGCTGCCATTGGAGGAGAGCAAGCGATACGTGTGGCGCGTGGACGCCCGCGACGCATCCGGGAATCCACTCACGCGCAGCGGACGCGCGAGCGAGATCTGGAGCTTCACACTCGGCGGGGCGGGACGCCCGCCCGCGATCGCGTCGGGGCAGCTGCCGGACGTCATAGACCTCGTGCCTGGCGTGGCGCGACTGAAGGGATTGTCAGCGGTGACGGCCGAGGACCGCATCGCGTCGTACGCGCTCAATGGACCCGTGAAGCTGGAGATCCTGGCGCCGTCGCCGTTCGAGACAACGGTGGACGCGGCCGATCTCATGATCGACAAGATCTCGCTGCAAACGGTGCCGCGGGTGACCGGCGGCTCGCTGAGCGGTGGCTTGAAGCTGAGCGCGATCCCCGGACAGCTCGCCGGGAACTTTGCGGTGTTCGATCACCTGGACTACACACCGGCGAAGGGGATCACGCTCACCGGGAAGCTCACGCTTCCGGGGGCGGACACGCTCCCGCTCACCGGCAGCGTACAGCTCACGGCGGCGGGACTGTTTGGCTCGTTGCACGCGGAGGGCATCAACGGCTTGGCACTGAAGAAGTACGGCGGTGATCCCGCAGCACTCCTGGTGCAGAGCGCGGATGTCCGCTTCCCCGCGGGGACGGTGAGCTTGCGCGGAGACGTGGAGCTGTTCAAGAAGCCGCTCGCGTGCGCCGGGGTGACGGCGACGTTCGACGCCCAGGGCACGCTGAGCGCGCAGGTGTCGTGCACCCCACACGAGCCGGTGTCGCTGGTGGCGGAAGGTGACCGCGCTCGGCTCGATCTGCTCACGCTGGCAGGGAGCTTCACGTTCAACTCGACGAGCAAGACGCTGTCGTATCAGCTGCACGCCGCGTCGCAGTTCAAGATCGATTCTCGTCCCGGAGGCGCCAACTGCGGCGCGAATCTCACGCTCGATCTCAACAACGGAGCGGTGAACGCCGGCGAGTTCGCGCCCCGGTGCGACGCGACCGAAGGGTCATCGAGCCTGGGCTGGATCACGACACGGCTCTCGTCGCTGACGATGAAGCGCTTTGCGTACGCTCCCGCAACGGGATTCGACTTCGAGCTCACGGTGGACCTCATGCCGTGGCTGCCCGACATCCCCGGATTCAAGTTGCCCGCGATTCTGGCCGTCTCGATCACGAAGGATGGACTCGCCATTCCCGCGGTCGACATCGCGATGACGGAGCCTGTCGTGATCGTCGCCGGGTTCGGATTGCAGGTGAAGCGGTTGCGGCTTCCGGCGTTCACGCTCTCGTGGGCCAAGTGGCAGATCGAATCCGCCTCGCAGTTCGTCTTCAGCTTCGACGCGGATCTCA
>Ga0070696_100001968_pt1 | contig 13478 bp, 7 predicted proteins | sample KBSK1253metaG_FD_65474 | JGI IMG/M metagenome (GOLD analysis project Ga0070696, IMG submission 65474) | Corn, switchgrass and miscanthus rhizosphere microbial communities from Kellogg Biological Station, Michigan, USA - KBS K1-25-3 metaG | ecosystem: Host-associated > Plants > Roots >... | reverse complement strand
GCTCACGGGCCTGTCGGCCGGACGGTTGGCGGAGCTCGCCCAGGTCGCCGTGGTGGAGCGCGCCCGGCGCGGCAGCGATCCGCTCAAGGACCGCCTCGAGGGACCGCAGTCGCTGTTCCTGCTCGCCGGCGAGCTCTTGCTCGCCTTCGAGGGCGGGGGCACCCTCGTCGTGGTCGGCGGCAGCGAGGAGACGCACCAGGCGCTCAACCGGCAGAAGCCGGGGGCTGCGAGAAGCAAGGCCATCACCGACGTGGATCTGGTCGCGCTCGACGACGACGTGCTCGACATTCTCGCGACCTGGGACCAGGTGGCGGCCGCCGGCGGCCAGGCTCCGGTCATCGGCGACGCCGTACGCGTCGAGCCGCGCCTCGCGAGCGGCGCGTTCTCCCTGGGCAGCCTGCGCAGCGGCGCCTTCGCCCAGCTGCCGGTGGCGCATATCGACGAGCTCTTCAAGCGCTTCGAGCGCGTGAAGACCGGCCGCGACGAGGTCGTGATCCGCGAGGGCGACGAGGGCGACTACTACTACGTGGTCGAATCGGGCCGCTTTCAGGTCGAGCGCCTGGTCGGCGGGGCGAAGGTGGTGCTCGCAGAGCTCAAAAGCGGCGAAGCCTTCGGCGAGGAGGCGCTCGTGTCGGAGGCGAAGAGGAACGCTACCGTCATGTCGCTCTCCGAAGGTGAGCTGCTGCGCCTGGACCGCAAGGATTTCAACGAGCTCCTGCGCGAGCCGCTGCTGCGGGGGCTCTCGTTCGAGGAAGCGGCCGAAAGGGTGCGGCAGGGCGCCTTGTGGCTCGACGTGCGCTATCCCTCGGAATACCAGTACGACAAGCTGCCCGGCGCGATCAACGTGCCGCTCGCCGAGGTGCGCAACATGTTCGCAGTCCTGGACCGCTCCAAGGAATACGTGGCGTACTGCCAGAGCGGCCGGCGCAGCGCTGCGGCGGCGTTCCTGTTCGCGCAGCGGGGCTTCAAGGTGTGGCTCCTCGACGGCGGCCTGCGAACTGTGGAAAAAAGCGCATAACGGATGCAAATTCGCGGCGAACACGGCGGGAATTCCCTTTGAGAATCATGATAGATAGCGCTAACATCGCAGAACCAGCTAGAACCCCGCGCCGGGAGGGAAGTCGATGAGCGCAGTCCTGAGCTCGCATGCAGCGGCGAGCGCCGACGTCGGCGCGCGCCTCGCCTTTCAAAAGCAGCTGCAGGCGGTGACCAACAAGATCCACGCCACCAGCGACATCGACGAGATCATGCTCGAGGTGAGCGCAGACGTGTGCGCGCTCTTCCACGCCGATCGCCTCACCATCTACTCGATGGGCGAGGACAAGCAGTCGATCGTGTCGAAGGTGAAGACCGGGCTCAACTCGTTCAAGGACCTGAAGCTGCCGATCGCCGAGCACTCGATCGCGGGCTACGCCGCGCTGTCCAAGAAAACCATCAATATCAAGGACGTCTACGACGACAGCGAGCTGCGCGCGCTGAACCCCAACCTGCGCTTTCTCCAGGAGGTGGACAAGCGCACCGGCTACCGCACCAAGCAGATGCTGGTGGCGCCGATCATCGAGGCCGGCGGTGCCGAGCTGATCGGGGTGATCCAGATCATCAACAACAAGGCGGGAGCGCCCTTCGGCGTGCTCGCGGAGGAGGGCGTCGCCGAGCTCTCGCAGACGCTCGCCATCGCCTTCAAGCAGCGCCAGAAGCCCGCGACCGTCAAGACCAAGTACGACTACCTGATCGCCGACGCGGTGCTCTCGGCGGGGGAGTTCGAGCTCGCCTCGCGCCAGGCGCGCAAGAAGTCGGTCGACGTCGAGCAGGTGCTGACCGAGGAGTTCCAGGTCAGGATCCCGGCGATCGGCGCGGCGCTCTCGAAGTTCTTCGGCGTGCCCTACGAGCCCTTCCGCCCCGACCGCGTCAAGCCGATGGATCTCCTGAAGAACCTGAAGCGCGAGTACGTGGAATCGAACCAGTGGCTGCCGATCGATGAGGCGAAGGAGGGGCTGGTCGTGATGTGCCTCGACCCCGAGCGCATCCGCTCCTCGCGCATCGCCTCCAACGTGTTTCCCAAGGCCCGCATCGTCTACAAGGTCACCACCGGGAAGGAGTTCCGCGACACGGTGAATCACTTCTACGGCGCCGAGGCCGCGGCGGCGGACATGGGGAACATCGACGATCTGCTCTCGGACCTGTCCGAGGAGACGGCCGAGGCCGCCGACGGCGGCGCCGCGGACGAGGTCTCGGCGGCAGCCGACAACGAGCTGGTGAAGCTCGTGAACAAGGTCATCATCGAGGCCTACAACCAGGGGGCCTCCGACATCCACATCGAGCCCTACCCGGGCAAGGCGAAGACCGAGATCCGCCTGCGCAAGGACGGGAATCTCGTGCCCTACATCGAGGTGCCCGCGAGCTACCGCGCCGCCATCGCGGCGCGCATCAAGATCATGTGCGACCTGGACATCTCGGAGAAGAGAAAGCCCCAGGACGGCAAGATCAAGTTCAGGAAGTTCGGGCCGCTCGACATCGAGCTGCGCGTGGCCACCATCCCGACCGCCGGCGGGGTAGAGGACATCGTGATGCGGATTCTCGCCGCCGGCGAGCCGATCCCGATCGACAAGCTCGGCCTCGCGCCGCGCAACCAGGAGCAGCTCCAGGCGACGGTCAGCAAGCCCTACGGTCTGTTCTTCGTCTGCGGGCCGACCGGCTCGGGCAAGACCACCACGCTGCACTCGGTGCTCAAGTTCCTCAACACTCCCGACACCAAGATCTGGACCGCCGAGGACCCGGTGGAGATCACGCAGAAAGGCCTGCGCCAGGTCCAGGTGAACAAGAAAGCGGGCCTGGACTTCGCCGTGATCATGAAGTCCTTTCTGCGCGCCGACCCCGACATCATCATGGTCGGCGAGATGCGCGACAAGGAGACCACCTCGACCGGCATCGAGGCCTCGCTCACCGGCCACCTCGTGTTCGCGACGCTGCACACCAACTCCGCGCCCGAATCGATCATCCGTCTCCTCGACATGGGCATGGACCCGTTCAACTTCTCCGACGCGCTGCTCGGCATCCTCGCGCAGCGCCTGGCGCGGCGCCTGTGCAGCTGCAAGCAGGCCTACACGCCGGAGCCCGCCGAGCTGACCTCCTTCCTGCGCGAGTACTGCGAGGAGCTCATGAGCACGGCGCGCTTCAAGGCCGACCCCAAGGGCGCCATGGAAGCGGTGTACAAGGAATGGGTCAGGAGCTACGGCAACGACCGCGGCCAGCTCACGTTCTACAAGCCGGTGGGCTGCGAAAAGTGCGGCGACAGCGGCTTCAAGGGTCGCTGCGGCCTGCACGAGCTCCTGATCGCCAACGACAAGATCAAGAAGCTGATCCAGGAGCACGCGCGGGTGGCGGAGATCCTCGCCCAGTGCCTCGATGACGGCATGCGCACGCTGAAGCAGGACGGCATGGAGAAGTGCCTCTCCGGCATCACGCAGATCAAGGAAGTGCGCTCGGTGTGCATTAAATAAGATGCTCGACACCACCCAGGGCCTGCGTTTCGCCGGCGGCTCGGCGCCGACCGGAGCGGAGGATCTGGGGCAGCGCCTGGAGCAGCTGAACGCCATCGGCGCCTCGCTCTCGGCCGAGCGCGACATCCACCGCCTGCTCGAGACCATCCTCACGGCGGCGAAATCCATCACCCGCGCCGACGGCGGCACGCTCTACCTGCTCACCGACGAGCGCACGCTGCGCTTCGAGATCGTGCGCACCACCTCGCTCAAGTATTACCTCGGCGGCACCACCGGCAATCCGGTGCCGTTCTATCCGATCCAGCTCTACAAGGACGGCAAGCCCAACCACGGCATGATCGCGGCCTACTCCGCGCTCACCGGCAAGACGGTGAACATCGCCGACGCCTACAGCGCCGAGGGCTTCGACTTCACCGGCACGCGCGCCTTCGACCAGAAGATCGGTTACCGCTCGAAGTCCTTCCTCACCGTGCCGATGCGCAACTACGAGCGCGAGATCATCGGCGTGCTGCAGCTCATCAACGCGCACGACCCGGCGAGCGGCGAGGTCGTCGCCTTCTCGGCCTCCGACCAGCGCCTCGCCGAGTCGCTCGCCTCGCAGGCCGCGATCGCGCTCACGAACCGCATGCTCATCAACCAGCTCGAGCAGCTGTTCGAGTCCTTCATCAACCTGATCAACAACGCCATCGACGAGAAGTCGCCCTACACCGGGGGCCACTGCCAGCGCGTGCCGGTGCTCACCATGCTGCTCGCCGAGGCGGTGAACGACACCACCGAAGGCCCGCTCGCGGACTTCCACATGACCGACAAGGACCGCTACGAGCTCAAGATCGCGGGCCTGCTGCACGACTGCGGCAAGGTCACCACGCCGGTGCACGTGGTCGACAAGGCGACCAAGCTCGAGACCATCTTCGACCGCGTGCACCTCGTCGACACGCGCTTCGAGGTGCTCAAGCGCGACGCCGAGATCGAGGCGCTGAAGGGAAAGCTGGACGACAACCAGCTGCGCCGCAGGCTGCGGCAGCTGGAGGAGGACCGCAAGTTCCTGCACGCCTGCAACGTCGGCACCGAGCGCATGCGCGAGGACGACATGGAGCGCGTGCGCCGCATCGCCCAGTACCGCTGGCGCGACATGCAGGGCCACGACGTGAGCTTTCTCACCGAGGACGAGGTGAAGAACCTCACCATCCGCTCCGGCACCCTGACGGAGGAGGAGCGCAAGATCATCAACCACCACATTGTGGCGACGATCCGGATGCTCGAGTCGCTGCCCTGGCCGCGGCACCTCACCAACGTGCCCGAGTACGCCGGCGGCCACCACGAGCGCATGGACGGCAAGGGCTACCCGAAGGGGCTCAAGCGCGAGGAGATGTCGGTGCAGGCGCGCTGCATGGGCATTGCCGACATCTTCGAGGCGCTCACCGCCAAGGACCGGCCTTACAAGAAGGGCAAGACCCTGTCCGAGTCGCTCGAGATCCTCGGCAAGTTCAAGGAGAACGGCCACATCGACCCGGATCTGTTCGACGTCTTCGTGCGCCAGAAGGTGTACCGGCGCTACGCCGAGATGTTCCTCGATCCCGAGCAGATCGACGTGGTGGACGAGGCGAAGATCCCCGGCTACCGCCGCTGAGAAGTGACGTAATTTGACAGCGCGGGACAATTCTTGGCACTCGGGCGCCGCGCAAGCGGCCCGAACGTGATTTTCTCCTCTGAAACGCCCGGGCGGTTTTCACGCTGTCGCCTGGCACAGACGTTGCTCAATCGGGACAGGTCGATAAGGACCGTCTTACCAACTGAAGGGAGTCCAGCATGAAAACGCTACAGAAGGGTTTCACGCTGATCGAACTGATGATCGTGGTCGCGATCATCGGCATTCTGGCGGCGGTTGCGCTGCCTGCGTACCAGGACTACACCATCCGCGCGAAGATGTCGGAAGTGATTCTGGGCATGAGCGCGTGCCGCACTTCGATCACCGAGGTCTATCAGTCCGGCCCGACGTCGCTGCCTGGCGCCGGCGGCTGGGGCTGCGAAATCGGCGCGACGCAGGCCACCAAGTACGTGGCCGGCATCAGCACCAGCGCCAACGGCGTAGTCACCGCGACCGTGCAGGGTATTTCGGGTTCGGTGAACACGTCCATGGTGACCCTCGCCCCGTTGTCGACCTCGACAGTCCTCGCCACGATGACGGCAGGCAATAGCCAGTCGCTGTTCGGCTGGCGCTGCGGCAACACCAACGACGGTACCAACGTCAACGGCAAGTATCTGCCGGGCTCCTGCCGCGGGTAACAGCGCGCCGGGTTCAGAAGGAGGCACCTTCGGGTGCCTCTTTTTTTTGGCGCATGGCCCATGACAGAGCTGACCATCCTCATGCCCTGCCTCAACGAGGCGGCCACGATAGGGACCTGCGTGGCCAAGGCGCGGGGCTATCTGCGGCGCTCCGGCATCGCGGGCGAAGTACTGGTCGCGGACAACGGCTCCGACGACGGGTCCGCCGCGGCGGCGCAGGCGCAAGGCGCGCGGGTCATTCGCGTCCCTGAAAGGGGATACGGCGCGGCGCTGCGCGCGGGTATCGGCGCCGCCCAGGGTCGCTTCGTCATCATGGGCGATGCCGACGACAGTTACGACTTCACGCGCCTGGACGGGTTCGTCCAGAAACTGCGTGAAGGCTATCTGCTCGTGATGGGCAACCGCTTCCTCGGCGGCATCCGCGAAGGCGCCATGCCCTTCCTGCACCGCTACCTCGGCAATCCGGTGCTGAGCTTCGTCGGCAGGCTGTTCTTCCGCGCCCGCGTGGGCGATTTCCATTGCGGCCTGCGCGGCTTCGACCGCCAGGCCGTGCGCATGCTCGACCTGCGCACCCGGGGAATGGAATTTGCAAGCGAGCTCGTGGTCAAGGCGGCGCTCGCAGGCTGGCCGATCGCCGAAGTGCCCACCACCCTGCATCCGGACGGCCGCGGACGGCCGCCGCATCTGCGCAGCTGGCGCGACGGCTGGCGGCATCTGCGCTTCCTGTTGCTCTTCAGCCCACGCTGGCTATTCCTCTATCCGGGGTTGCTGCTGCTGACCGCGGGCTGCGTCCTGACGAGCGCGCTGTATTGGACGCCGCTCCACGTCCTCGGCGCCGGGCTGGACATCCACAGCATGCTCTACGCGTCGGCGGCCGCGCTGCTCGGAATGCAGCTGTGCCTGTTTGCGCTGTTCGCGCGCGTATCGGCGCAAAACGCCGGCCTGCTGCCTAGACACCCTGGGCTGGAGCGCTTGCTTGCCTTGCTGACGCTCGAGCGCGGACTGCTCCTGGGATTTTTGCTGGCGCTGTCCGGCTTCTCGTGGAGCGCGGCCGCATTCTGGCAGTGGCAGGCCGGCGGGTTCGGCGCGCTCGATCCGAGAATCGTGATGCGCGGAACGATTCCGGCAAGCGCCCTGATGGTCGGCGGGATGGAAGTCATGCTCGCATCCTTCCTGCTGAGCCTCCTGCGGTGGAAAAATGCTGAAGGCTGAGGGCATGACGCTGACCGAAACGCGTGTCGCGTTTGCGATCTTCGCGGCTGCGCTGCTCGTGTATTTGTCGAACGCCTCGTCGCTTGCGCCCGAGCCGGACACCGTGCCGAACGTGTACGTTTCTGCCAGCGTCCTGGGCGACGGCGACCTTGCCTTCAGCCCGTTCGAGGCCCCCTTCATGTTCCTGTGGACGGCGAAGGGCCGGAGCGGCGAGGACGTACGCCTGAACGTCGGCTACTGGACGCAGGTGCCGCCCGGGTCGCTGAAGTCCTATGCCCAGCACTACGAGGAGGGCCGGCTCAAGTTCGCCGGGTCCATGTACTACCTCGTGCCAACGGTGCGCGAGCGCGCGCAGACCGGCGAGCCGCTTTTCGCCGGGACGTTCGGCCCGATGGCGGGTCTCACCATCCTGCCCCTCGCGGCTCTGGCGCGCCTCGGCGGAGTGAGCTTTTGGGAAGACCCGGCCGCAGCCTGGCTGCTTGCCAAGCTCACCGCGGCGCTGCTGACCGCAGCATCGGTAGTGCTGATCTATCTGAGCGCCGTCGGCTTCGCGACGCGCGCGCGCGCCCTGCTCGTCGCCGGGGCTTATGCCTTCGGCACGTGCGTGTGGACGATCTCGTCTCAATCGCTCTGGCAGCAGACGCCGGAGATCTTCTTCCTATCGCTCGCCATGTTCGCGCTGGTGCGCGTTCAGGCGCCCTGGTGGCGCGGTGCCCTGGCGGGTTTCGCCCTGTCGGCGGCCGCGGCGTGCCGGCCCACCGCCGCGCTGGTCGGCGCGGTCGTGCTGGCGTGGCTGGCGTTCTCGGATCGCCGCGCGCTCCCCGCTTTCGTCCTCGCCGCCGTTCCATTGGCCGCAGGCGTGCTTGCCTACAACGCCTTCTATTTCGGCGCGCCGCTCGATTTCGGGCAGCTCGCCGCGGGCGAGCGGGTCGCCCAGTTCAAGACCGGTTCGGCGCAGCTCTGGCAAACCCCTCTGTGGCTGGGCGCCGCCGGCCTGCTCGCCAGCCCGTCCCGGGGACTGCTCATCTATTCCCCGTTCCTGGGGGCGGCATTCGCGGGCGCCGTTCTGGTCTGGCGCGATCCCCGCTATCGGCAGCTACGGCTCCTCAGCGTCGCCGTAGCGGCGCTGTGGGCGCCGGCGTTCGTCTGGTTCGACTGGTGGGGCGGATGGGCCTATGGCTACCGCCCCATCGTGGACAGCGTCCCGCTGCTTGCACTGCTCTGCCTCCCCGCGCTGGAATGGCTGCTCGAGCGGCCGGCATGGCGCGCTGTCTTCGTAGCCACGCTGGCGTGGTCGGTCTTGGTCCAGGTCCTGGGCGTGTTCATCTACTCGCCTTGGGGCTGGAACACCAAGCTGATCGATGGAAACGGGACGCGGGCGAACGTGGATCTTCCCGAGTACCGGCATCGCCTGTGGTCGTTCCGCGATTGGCAGATCGGGTATCTGATCGCGAACTGGCGCGAAGCACGGGCCGAGCGCTCGAATCCGGTCGCCTACTGAAACGTGCCCGAACTGTCGATCGTCGTCCCGGCGTACCGCGAGCGCGACAACATCAGCGCGCTGCTGCGGGCGTTCGACCAGGCGCTAGGGAGCAGCCTCGACTGGGAGACCATCATCGTGGTCGACGACGCTTCCGATGGCACCGAAGAGCTCGTGCGCGAGCACGCCCAGCGGGACCACCGGGTGCGCTGCCTGCACCGCATTGGACGCCGGGGGCTCGCATCGGCGTGCATCGAGGGCATGCTCGCGAGCTCCGCCCCGTACGTAGCCGTGATCGACGCCGACTTGCAGCACGATGAGTCGCTTGTTCCGAAGCTGCTTGCGGCAGCGAAGGAAGGCGCCGACGTAGCCGTGGCGAGCCGCTATATGGAGGGAGGCAGCACCGGCGACCTGGCGGCCGAGCGCGTTCGCGTCAGCCGCCTCGCCAGCGGCTTGAGCCGGGTGCTGTGCAAGGGTCTCACCGATCCGATGAGCGGGTTCTTCGTGGTGCGCCGCAGCTTCCTGGAGCGGGTCGTACGCAAGCTCTACGGGCGCGGTTTCAAGATCCTCCTGGACCTCATCGCGGCGGCGCGCGGCGACGTTCGTATCCTCGAGCTGCCGTACCGGATGCGCAGCCGGCAGCACGGGGAAAGCAAGCTCGGCGCCCGCGTCATAGCGGAATTCTTCATGCTGATCCTGTACCACCTGACCGGCCGGTTGCTGCCGGCGCGGTTCTTTCTGTTCAGCGCGGTCGGTGTTTCGGGCCTGGGCGTGCATCTGGCGGTCCTCACCGCGGCGTTCCAGCTCGCCGGTGAAACGTTCCTCGCCAGCCAGGGGCTCGCGACCTGGGCAGCGATGACCAGCAACTTCTTTCTCAACAACGTGTTCACCTACGGCGATCAGCGCCTGCGCGGCAGCAGGCTGTGGCGCGGACTGCTCAGCTTCTATGCCGCCTGCATGATCGGCGCCCTCATCAACATCGCCCTGGCGGAGTGGCTCTACCTGAAGTCCGCCCCGTACTGGGCGGCCGGATTCGCCGGCGCGCTGGTGGCCGCGCTGTGGAACTTTTTCACCACCGCCTCGTTCACCTGGGGCGGCTCGACGCCGGGAAAGCGCTGATGCTCGAGTCGCCGCAGAGCTTTCGACCCGCGCGCGCCGATTGGATGCAGGCTTGCGCGGTCGCGATCGCGCTGTTTGCGCTCTACGCCGCAAGCGCGCCGCGCACGGTGGCGATGGAAGACGACGGGCTGTTCATCCTGTCGAGCTATTTCCTGGGCATCGAGCATCCGCCGGGCTACCCGCTGTTCACGCTCATCGGGCATCTGTTCTCCAGTCTGCCCTTCGGCTCTGTCGCCTACCGGGTGCATCTGGTGAGTGCTCTGTTCGGCGGCCTGAGCTGCGGCATGGCGTGGTTGTGCGCGCGCGCTCTTGTTCCCGGGCGGCTGCCGGCCTACCTGGCGGCGCTCGGCCTTGGCGTCTCGCCGGTGCTCTGGTCGCAGGCGATCATCGCCGAGGTCTACACGCTCAACCTGTTCTTCTTCATGCTGCTCGTGTTCCTCGGCCTGCAGGCGAGCCCGCAGCCGGGCCGGGAGGCCGCCGACGGCCGAGGCGGCCGGGTTTTGCCCTGGATGGCTTTCGTTTTCGGGCTCAGCCTGAGCAACCACTGGCCGTTGATGCTCCTGGTCGGGCCGGCGTTCGCCGTGCTGCTTTGGCCGCTGCGCGGCGAGCTGCTCAGGCGCCTGGGCTTCCTTTCATGGCTGGTGCTGCTCGGGCTCGCGCCCTATGTCTGGATGGTGTATCGGTCATGGGCTCCGCTGCCGATCAGCTTCTACGGGCCGCTCGATACGCTGCACGAGGTCTGGTTTTTCGTGAGCCGCGCGGGATACGCCGACGTCGACCAGTCCTCGACCGCGGGATGGCTGGATCACATCCGGTTCGTCCAGTTCCAGGCCGGCGAGCTGCTGGTGCAATTCGCGCTCGCGGGGACGCTGGTGGCGGCGATCGGATGCGCGCTCCAGCGGCGCTTCCTCGGATCGAGAGTCGCGGCCTTTCTCACGATCGCGTTTCTCATGCCTACCGTGGCCCTGATCCTGCTGCTCGGGTTCGACTACGACTCGATGCACAAGCACATCTACCACGTGTACCCGCTGCCCGCGTATGCGATCGCCGCCTTGTGGATGGCGCTGGGCTTCGCCTGGCTGGCGCGGCATTGGAAGCTGCAGCCAGCCCACGCCTCGGGCGCAGTCGGCGTGATGCTGCTCGCGATGCTCACCGTCGGGGCGCGGCACAACCTGCTCGAAGACCATGAATGGGGCGCCCGCTATGCGCAGACCCTGCTGAAGCTCCTTCCGCCCAACGCCGTGGTGCTGGGTCAGGGGGATCCCGATCTCGTGCCGATGGCCTATTTCCACATGATCGAGAACCGGCGGCCCGACATCACGCTCTATCACCCCAAAGGTCTCGTCCTTGGAAACCGGCTGTTTCACTCCCAGAGGACCGACACGATTACCGCGCATCGCCTCGTGCACGAGATGGTGGAGAAGCAAACCAATCCCGTCGTCTCGACCCTGAGCGCGTACAGCGAAGGCGCGCAGCGGGAGCGCTGGCTCTACAGCGAGCTCGACCGGTCCTCGAGCGATCCCAAGAAGGTGACCATCGACATTCCCGAGGAGGCGACGCGGTTCTTCGAGGAGTCCGTCGCGCGCAGCGTGAGCTCCAACGCCTGGGTTGCATTCGTCCAGGGCGAGCTGCGCCGCCGCTATGGGGTGCTTCTGGCGCAAGGGCTGCCGCGCGACGCGCCGCCCGACGAGCGCACGCGCCGCCATCTCGAGCTGCTCGCTCAGGACTTCTACGGCGTGCTCGGCATTGCCGAGGGATTGATGAAGAACGAGAAGGGCTATTCGACCGGTGCGGTGGCGCTCGAGCTGGACAGGGCCCGCAGCCTGATGCCTTCCGACGTGCCCAAAGAGCACCTGTCGCGCTTTTTCTACATCCGCGGGGCATTACGGGCAAATCTCGGCGAGCGCCGCGGCGCCATCGAAGACATGGAGACGGCGCTGGCCATCTGGCGCACGCCCGCCAACCCGGTCATCGGCTCGCTCGAAGACCTCTACCGCGCGGCAGGAGACCTGACCGCGCTCAAGGCTCTGCAGGAGCGCATCAGGAGCCTGAAGCAGCTGCGCGGCTGAGGCGGCAGCTCCATGAAGCGTCGCGAGCTGCTGCTGGCCTTTCTGCTTCCGGGCCTGCTGTGCGCGGCATGGACGCTCGTCGCCGGCAAGGACGTGAACTGGGACCTGCTCAATTACCACTACTACCTGCCGTTCGAGTGGATGAAGGGGCGGCTCGACCAGGACTTCTTTGCCGCGAGTGCGCAAAGCTATCTCAACCCGCTCGGTTACCTGCCGTTCTACTTCATGGTCTCTTCCGGATGGCATGCGCTGCTCGCCTCGATGACGCTCGCCGTTGCCCACAGCCTCAGTCTTGCGTTGCTCTATCTTCTGTCCTGGAAGCTGTTTGCGCACCTGCCGTGGAGGGACCGGGTGGTTTTCTCCTGTCTCGCGACGGCGCTCGGCGCAGCGAGCGGCGTTTTCTGGGCCACCGTCGGCAGCTCCTTTCTCGATCCGCTGCTCGCGCCCCTGATGCTCGCCGGCGTGCTCCTTCTTCAGGCCGAGCGCCATGCCGTGCGCTGCGCCGCCGTTGCGGGCGGGCTGTTCGGCGCCGCTGCGGCGCTGAAGTATTCGAACGCGATTTTCGTCGTCGCGGCCCTGCCTCTTGCGCTTGCGATGCCGGGGCAGGGGCGCGGCGCGCGGCTGCGCAGCGGGGCGGTGTACGCCGCGGGCGCCGCGATCGCGCTGCTGCTGCTCGCCGGACCGTGGCTGGTGACGCTGCAGCGGGAATTCGGCAACCCGGTGTTCCCGCTGATGAACGCATGGTTCCAATCGCCCCATGCACCCGCGGTAAACCTTGTCAGCGAGCGGTTCATCCCGCGCGACCTTGCCGCAGCGCTCGCGTTTCCATTCCGCATGGTATCGCTCGACCGGGCGCTGTATTCGGAGACCTTCGCGCCCGATCTGCGTTTCGCCGCGCTGCTCGTCGCCGGCGCGGCGTTGCCGCTCGTCGCGGCAAGAGCAAGCGCGCCGCCGGCGCGTGCCCTGCGCGGCGCGGACTGGCGGGCGCTCGCTTTCCTGGGTTTTGGATCGGTGCTTTGGATCGCGAGTACGGCGAACGCCCGTTACGGCATGGTCATGCTCCTGCTCGCGGGCGTGTGCCTGGCTCGGCTGGTGGAGCGGCTGCTCCCGGCCGCAGCCGCGCGGGCCGCGCTCGCCGTGCTCCTCGCCGTGCAGCTCGCCACTTCGGTGCTCGCGGCGCCGTCGCGTTGGTTTGTCGCGGAGCCCTGGTCGAAAAGCTGGCTTCCTTATCAGGTACCCGAGCGGGCGCTGCGCGAGCCTGCGCTGTACCTCACCGTGGAGACCTTGCCCATGGCGGTGGTGGTCCCGTTCGTCCATCCCGCGTCGGCTTTCGTCAACTTCCGTGGCCTGCTCAGCTTGCCCCCGGATTCGGCCAGGCTGCTCGCCATGCTCGAACGGCATCGCGGCCGCGTGCGCACGCTCGGCCGCGGCCTGGAGCTGGTCCAGGGCAAGCCGAGGGAGGAGCAGTTGAAGGCCTACGATAAAACGCTGCGGCGCATCGGGTATCGCGTGGATGCTGCGGACTGCTTCACCATTGCCTGGGTACGCGACGATGCCGATTTGCTTTCGCGCGCTGCGAACCGGCTTGCGGGAGCGTGGCCATCGAGCGAGCCGCTATCCGTGGTGAGCTGCGCCTTGCTGGAGACACGTCCGGATCCGTCCGAGCTCGAGGAGGAGCGGCGGATGTCGCGGATCTTCGACCGCATCGAGAAGAGCTGCCCGGCGCTCTTCCGGGGTCAGACCGCGGTCACCGAGCCGCTGGGGGAAGGCTGGTCGCGACACTACGCCGGCCTCGACGCACGCCTTGAAGCC
>Ga0070696_100001964_pt1 | contig 13509 bp, 9 predicted proteins | sample KBSK1253metaG_FD_65474 | JGI IMG/M metagenome (GOLD analysis project Ga0070696, IMG submission 65474) | Corn, switchgrass and miscanthus rhizosphere microbial communities from Kellogg Biological Station, Michigan, USA - KBS K1-25-3 metaG | ecosystem: Host-associated > Plants > Roots >... | reverse complement strand
ACCGAGAGGCAGTGCGCCACCACCTCGTCGCCCGGGCGCCAGGCGTTGACTCCCGGCCCGGTCCGCAGCACGACACCGGCCAGGTCGGAGCCGATCACGTGGTACGGCAGGTCGTGCCGGGCGTTCAGCGGCGACGTCCGGCCGTAGCGCTCGAGGAAGCCGAACGTCGGCATCGGCTCGAAGATCGACGTCCAGACGGTGTTGTAGTTGATGGCGCTCGCCATCACCGCGACCAGCGCCTCACCCGGGCCGAGCTCGGGCACCGGCACGTCCTCGACGTGCAGGCTGCGGCGCGGGTCCTTCTCGCGCGAGGGCAGGCCCGCGAACAGGTCGGTCTCGTCCTTGTGGACGGTCACCGCGCGGTAGCTCGACGGCATGGGCAGGGCAGCGACTTGCTCGGGCGACGTCTCCCCGCCGAGGATGGCGTCCAGGATGTGCTGCATCGCGTCGTCCACGGGGTCCTCCGCGCAGTCGTCGTACGGGGGTACGGGCCGGCGGCCGCTGACGGACGTCGGGGCCGGGATGGGCCGAGGTTACTGGCGAGTCGGTCCGTTCGGGGCAGTCGCGGGCCGGTTGTGATCGAGGACACGACGCGGTGCCGGCACGCTCGCCCGTCCATCGTCGCCTACCGCCGTGGCTCGCGCGGGCGAATGGCTGCGCCGGAAGGCCTGGCGCGCAAGACCCTTGCACGACGGGGCCGGTGGGCGAGAGGTTCGTCGTCGTGACCGAACGCAACCCCGGCCTGTGGCTGGACCCCGAGGACGATCCCCGCATGACCGGCGGCAGCCCGGTGGGCGAGCGGGAGACGCTGCTGGACTACCTGCGGCACTACCGCCTGACGCTCGAGCTGAAGTGCGACGGACTGACCCCTGAGCAGCTGGCGCGGCGGTCCGTGCCGCCGTCGACCCTCTCGCTGCTCGGCCTCGTCCGGCACATGGCCGCCGTGGAGCACAGCTGGTTCCGCCGGGTCATGGGCCACCAGCTGGACCTGCCGCGGTTGTACCGCAGCGATGAGGACCACGACCTGGACTTCAACGGCGCGGTGGCCGATGCCGACGTGGTCGCGGACGCCTGGGCGACCTGGCGCCGGGAGGTGGCCTACGCCGAGGCGTACGTCGACGCGCAGGAGTCGCTCGACGTCGAGGGCCGCCACAGCGACGGGCCGATCACCCTGCGCGAGCTGCTGGTCCACATGATCGAGGAGTATGCCCGGCACGCCGGGCACGCCGACCTGCTGCGGGAGTGCATCGACGGCCGCACCGGGCAGTGACGCGCTGGGGTCAGTGGGCCGCGGCGGGCTCGACCAGCTCGACGAGCACGCCGCCGGCGTCCTTGGGGTGGACGAAGTTGACCCGGCTGCCGGCGGTGCCGCGCTTCGGCGCGTCGTAGAGCAGCCGCACGCCCCGCTCGCGCAGGGTGGCGCCGACGGCCTCGACGTCCGTCACCCGGTAGGCCACCTGTTGGATGCCCGGCCCGCTGCGGTCGAGGAACTTCGCGATGGTCGACTCCGGGGTGAGCGGCGCCAACAGCTGCACGCACGAGCCGGACGACCCGACGGCCATCATCGCCTCGCGCACGCCCTGCTCGGGGTTCTCCTCGGTGTGCACGAGCTCCATGCCGAACGTGTCGCGGTAGAACGCGATAGCGACGTCGAGGTCGGGGACGGCGACCCCGACGTGGTCGATGGCGGTGAACAAGGCGGTGGCAGACGACGCGTCCATGACCAGACGCTCTCACGGTCCCGCGCGGCGGCGCACCGCGACCACGTGTGGTGCTGGCCACGCCGGACGCCGTCGGACCGGCCCGGTGGCTAGGCTGGAGCGCGGCGTGCACACCTGCTCACGCCCGTCGCCGGGCCCTGCACCACAGGCGTCCGAGGCGACGATGCCGACTCGTGGAGGTCCGTCATGTCCGACCAGCCGTCGTCGCAGCAGCCCACGTCCGCCGCGGTGAACCGGCCCACCTCGGTGATCGTCGCTGGCGCACGCACGCCCATGGGCCGGCTGCTCGGCTCGCTGTCGAGCTTCTCCGGGTCCGACCTGGGCGGCATCGCCATCAAGGGAGCGCTCGACAAGGCCGGCGTCGCACCCGAGCAGGTCGACTACGTGATCATGGGCCAGGTGCTGACCGCCGGCGCCGGGCAGATCCCGGCCCGGCAGGCCGCCACCAAGGCCGGCATCCCGATGACCGTGCCCGCCCTGACCATCAACAAGGTCTGCCTCTCCGGGCTCGACGCGATCGCGCTCGCCGACCAGCTGATCCGCGCCGGCGAGTTCGACGTCGTCGTCGCCGGCGGCCAGGAGTCGATGACGAACGCGCCGCACCTGCTGGAGAAGTCCCGCACCGGCTACAAGTACGGCGACGTCACCATGCGAGACCACATGGCCTTCGACGGGCTGTGGGACGCGTTCACCGACCAGGCCATGGGGGCGCTCACCGAGGCCGCGAACACCGGGGCGGGGGCGTCGACGCGCGAGGAGCAGGACGCGTTCAGCGCCCGAAGCCACCAGCTGGCCGCGAAGGCCTGGAAGGACGGGCTGTTCGACGAGGAGGTCGTGCCCGTCGAGATCCCGCAGCGCAAGGGCGACCCGATCGTCTTCAAGGAGGACGAGGGCATCCGCGCCGACACGACCACCGAGTCGTTGAGCAAGCTGCGCCCCGCGTTCAGCAAGGACGGCACCATCACGGCCGGGTCGGCGTCGCAGATCTCGGACGGCGCCGCCGCGGTCGTCGTCATGAGCAAGGCCAAGGCGCAGGAGCTGGGCCTTGCGTGGCTCGCCGAGATCGGCGCGCACGGGGTCGTCGCCGGCCCGGACTCATCGCTGCAGCAGCAGCCGGCGCGCGCCATCGTGCGCGCGTGCGAGAAGGAGGGGCTCGACCCGAAGGCGCTGGACGTCGTCGAGATCAACGAGGCGTTCGCCGCCGTCGGCATCGCGTCGACCCGCGAGCTCGGCCTCGACCCCGACAAGGTCAACGTCAATGGCGGCGCCATCGCGCTCGGTCACCCGATCGGCATGTCCGGCGCGCGGCTCGTGCTGCACCTGGCGCTGGAGCTGAAGCGGCGCGGCGGCGGCACCGGCGTCGCCTCCCTGTGCGGGGGCGGCGGTCAGGGCGACGCGCTGGTCGTCCGCGTGCCGAAGCGCTGACGAGCGCTGTGGCTCGCACCGTCGACGTCCCCGATCTGGTCTCGCGGGCACGCCAGGGGCAGCCGCGTGCCGTCGCCCGCCTCATCTCGCTGGTGGAGGACGCGCACCCCGCGCTGCGGGAGGTGATGGCCGCGCTGGCACCGCACACCGGCCAGGCCTACGTCATCGGCCTGACCGGCAGTCCTGGCGTGGGCAAGTCGACGTCCACCTCGGCGCTGGTCCGCGCGTTCCGCGAGCGTGACCTGCGGGTCGGCGTCCTGGCCGTCGACCCGTCGTCCCCTTTCTCGGGTGGTGCCCTGCTCGGCGACCGCGTGCGCATGCAGGACCACGCGCTCGACCCGGGGGTCTACATCCGCTCGATGGCGAGCCGCGGTCACCTCGGTGGCTTGTCGTGGGCCACGCCTCAGGCGCTGCGCGTGCTCGACGCGGCCGGCTGCGACGTCGTGCTGGTCGAGACGGTCGGCGTCGGCCAGAGCGAGGTGGAGATCGCCGGATTGGCCGACACCACGATCGTGCTGCTCGCGCCCGGCATGGGCGACGGCATCCAGGCCGCGAAGGCCGGCATCCTCGAGGTCGGCGACTTGTTCGTCGTCAACAAGGCGGACCGCGACGGCGCCGACACGACCGTGCGGGAGATCCGGCACATGATCTCGCTGGCCGAGGCGCGCAAGCCGGGGGAGTGGCGGCCGTCCGTCACGAAGACCGTCGCCTCCACCGGCGAGGGCGCCGACGAGCTGATGACCGCCATCGACAAGCACCACGACTGGTTGACCAGCACCGGCACCTTGCGGGAGCGCCGGATCCGCCGCGCGGTCGAGGAGATCGAGGCGATCGCGCTCGCCCGCCTGCGCGAGCGCATGGGCGACCTGCGGCACGGCTCGGCGCTCGACGACCTCGCCGCCGGCGTCGTGGACGGCACGAGCGACCCCTACCGGGCGGCCGACGAGCTGGTCGACGCGGTCACGGCCTGACTCAGCCGGCGGCCGGCACCGGGTGCTCGCCGAGCGCCAGCACGGCGTCCGGACGTCGGCGAGCGACGTCCTCCAGGCAGGCCAGCACGGCCGCGGTGCCGGCATCGTTCTGGGCGCCGGCTCGCACGGCCGCGTAGATCCGCCGTGACGCGGGTGAGCCGAGCACCGGGCACACGGCCAAGCCGGACTGACGCAGAGGTTGCGCGAGCCGTGGCACCAGCGCCACGCCGCCGCCGGCCGCGACGAGCGCCGCGACCGCGTCCCACTCCAGGCAGTGGTGGCGCACGTTGGGGCTGAACCCGGCGGTCGCGCAGACCGCCACGGTGATCTGCGCGCAGGGGTTCTCGACGTCGGAGGCCACCCAGGGCTCGTTCGCCAGCGCCTCGAGCCGCACGCCGCGGGGGTCGGCGAGCCGGTGACCCTCCGGCAGCACGGCGTCCATGCGGTCAGTGAGCAGGTCGACCCGGTGGTAGCGGGGGTCGTTGCGCGAGGGCGCGTCCCGGTAGTCGGCCGCGACGACGACGTCCAGGTCACCGGTGTCGAGCCGCGTCAGCGCCTGCGGGGGATCGGTCTCGCTGATGAGCAGCTCGAGCCGTGGCCGGTCGCTGCGCAGCAGGGCCAGGCACGGGGCCACGAGGGCAGAGATCGCCGTGGACAACGCACCGACGCGGACCTCGCCGACGAGGCCCTCCTCCCACGCGGCCAGGTCCGCGCGCGCCAGCTCGAGCCGCTCGGCCACCGCGCCGGCGTGGGTGAGCAGCACCTTGGCCTGGCCGGTGAGGCGCACGCCACGACCCTGCTTCTCCAGCAGCGGCACGCCCAGGTCGCGCGACAGGCCCGCGATCTGCTGGGAGACCGCGGACGGCGTCAGGTGCAGGGCGGTGGCGGTGGCGGAGACGGTGCCGCGCTGCTCGAGCTCGCGGAGCACCCGGAGCCGGCGGAGGTCGATCGTGAAGTCCCGACTGGACAGTGACATGCGAAAATTCTAGATGGACTGCACGGTTATGAACAGCCACCATGGAGGGGTGACTCGACGTGCCACCCTCCTCTTCGCCGGCCTCTCCCTCGCCTGGGGCATCCCCTACCTGCTGATCAAGGTCTCGGTCGACGAGATCTCCCCGCTGGCGCTGGTGCTGTTCCGCACCGGCCTCGGGGCGCTGCTCATCCTCCCGCTGGCCCTCGGACGCGGCGTTCTCCGCCCGGTCCTCGCCCGTTGGCGGATGGTGCTGCTCTACACCGCCGTCGAGATCTCGGTGCCGTGGTGGCTGCTCAGCCACGCCGAGGTGCACCTGTCCAGCTCGCTGTCCGGCCTGCTCATCGCCACCGTGCCGCTGGCAGGCGTCGGTGTCGGCATGCTCATGCGCCACCACGAGCGCCTCGGGCTCGGCGGCGTGGCCGGCCTGGCCCTCGGGCTGCTGGGCGTCGTGTTGCTCGTCGGCGTGGACGTCGGCGGGTCTGACCTGCTCGCCGTGGGCGAGATGGTCGTCGTCGTGGTCTGCTACGCGTTCGGCGCGGCACTCATGGGCCACCAGCTCGGGGACCTGCCTGGGCTCGGTGTCGTGGCGGCCTCGCTGGTCGCGGCCAGCCTGGCGTACCTGCCGATCGCGTTGGTCGTCCCCGGATCCCTCCCGGCGACCATGCCGTCGGGCAAGGTCGTGGCCTCCGTCGTCACGCTCGCCGCGATCTGCACGGTCGGCGCCTTCCTCATGATGTTCGCGCTGGTGGCCGAGATCGGTCCGGTGCGGGCGACGACCATCACCTACGTCAACCCGGCCGTCGCGATCGTGGCCGGTGCCGTCGTCCTGCACGAGCCGGTGACGCCCGCAACCGGCGTCGGGTTCGTGCTGGTGCTGGTCGGGTCGGCGCTCGTCACCCGTCGTCCGAAGGTGCTCGCCGCCGAGGTGCTGCCGCCCGAGGCCGCGCCCATCGCCGGCGCGACCATCCTCGGGCCAAGCATCGCGCTCGAGCCCGAGGCTGCGGCCGAGCAGCACGAGCCGATGACCGTCTGCGGCGCGACGGCCGACGCCCGCTGACCGCTCGCCCTTCCCGCGCGGCCGGCGCGGGGGAGCGTCTATCCGCGCTGGGATGTGGGGGGCTCTTCATGCGGAGGCACGTCGGCTGGCTCTTCAGGCGCTGGGACGTCGCCGGGCTGGCTGGGCGGTATCCCTGGCCCTGGCGCCTGGCGTGCGTTCCGCGGGAACGTTCCCGCGGGAACGTCCGTCCCTGTTGCGCGGCGCCTCCGCGCACCTTCTGGGGACCGTGTACGGGCGGTCGCGGGCGTGCACCTGGCACGCCGCGCCGTGCGTTCCCGCGGGAACGTCGCCGGAGGCCTCGGCCCTGGCTGCGTGCTCGGCCCGGACTAGGGTCAAGGCATGCTCGTTGCCTTCTCTGTCGCACCGTCCGGCACGGGTGACTCCGTGTCCGCCGCCGTCGCCGATGCCGTGCGCGTCGTCCGCGAGTCCGGTCTGCCGCACCGCACCGACTCGATGTTCACCACGATCGAGGGTGAGTGGGACGAGTGCCTCGACGTGGTCAAGCGCGCCTGCGAGGCGGTCGGCCGGCACGGCGAGCGCGTCGCCCTGGTGCTCAAGGCCGACATCCGACCCGGTCGTACCGGGGAGATGCAGGCCAAGCTCGACCGGCTCGAGGCCGCGATCAGCGCCGGCGACAACGACTCCTGACCCCCCCGACCGCCGGCGCGCCCGGACTGCACCCTTGACGTGCACTTCGGCTACGAGGTGGGCGAAAACCGGCCCCGGAACGTGCACTTCGGCTACGAAGTGCGGGAACCGGCTCGGCGGACAGCGGGGGCGTCACAGTGCTGTCACGATTCGGCGCGGTCGCTGGCGCCGGTCACGCCCAGCCGTGAGGCTGAGCTGCGGCCCGGCGCGTGCCCCGAGCCGGCCCGCCGGGGGGCACACAGCACGGTGACGGAGGTCCGAGGCGGATGAGACGGCTGGTGGCCGCACGCCTTCGCCACCAGCCGGCCCAGGCGGTCCTGGTCGTCCTGCTCGCGGCCCTGGTGTCGCTGTCGGCCGTGCTCGGCGTCGCCTACGCCCGCGCGGTCGAGGCGTCCGTGCAGCACCAGACCCTCGCCGACGCGCCGGTCAGTGCCCGCGGGGTCTCGCTGGGCGCGACCGCCGCCACGCCTCCGTTGCCGCAGCAGCTGCTGGACCGGCTGGCTCCGGAGCTGCGCGCGCCGGTCTGGGGGACGCCGGTGGGCGGCGCGAGGGTCGACGGCCTCCTGGTGCGCCCGACCGGCAACCGCCTGGTCTCCCTCGCGTCCCGAGACGGCCTCTGCGGGCAGCTGACGATGGTGTCGGGGCGATGCCTGGACGACGACTCGCCCGGTCAGGCACTGGTCAGCAGCCGTGCTCTGACGGACCTGCACCTGACGGTGGGCGACTCGCTCGCGGTCGCCGACGGGTCCGGCAACGACACCACCCCGGCGATGACCGTGACCGTGGTCGGCGCCTACGAGCCGTACGACCCGGCCCAGGCGTACTGGTTCGACCGCCCGATCACGCGTGACGCCGTGGCCGGCACCTCGATCGAGGGCGGCGACACGGTCTTCGTGGGCTCCAGCACCCTGACCGCGGTGCACTGGCGCAACCTCTCGACGTCCGTCGACGTGCCGCTGGTCGTGGCCCGGGTCGGCCTCGGGCAGGAGCGGTCGGTGCGCCAGGCGCTGGCCAGGCTGTCCGGCGCGGCTCGGGACGCCGGCGCCTCGACGACCACGCAGCTGCCGATGCTGCTCGACTCCGCCGGGCACCAGCGCAGCGACGCACGGGCGGCGCTGCCGCTGCTGGCCCTGCAGGTCGTGCTGCTGTCGCTGGTCGTGCTCGGCTACGTGGCCGCCGCCACGACCGAGCAGCGGCGACCCGAGGTGGCGCTGGCGCGGCTACGCGGGCAGCAACCGGCAGCGGCGGCGGGCCTGCTCGTGCGCGAGCTCGGCCTGCTGGTCGCGATCGGTGCGCTGCTCGGCGGCCTCGCGGGATGGGGCCTGGCGCGCGTCGCCGCACTGATCTGGTTGGTCCCGGGCACCGGTGTCCCGCTGCGTTGGCCCCTGCTGGCGGCGGCGGGGCTGGCGGCGCTGGCGGGGCTGGCCGCGGCGGTCATCGTCGCCGTGCCGACCGTACGTGAGCCGCTCGTCAGCCTGCTGCGCTCGGTGCCGCCGCGAAGCTCGGCCCTGCGGGCCGGGGTGGGCGACGGCCTGGTCGTCGCGCTCTGCGTCGCCGGGCTGGTCACGCTGCTCAGCGGCGATCCCGGCGACCCGTCGGCGCTCGTCGCCCCGGGCCTGCTCGCCCTGGCCGGCGGGCTGCTGCTGTCCCAGGCCGTCGTGCCGGTGGCCGGGGCGCTGGGCCGAGGCCAGCTGCGCCGGGGCCGGCTGCGGTCCGGTCTGGCGTCCGTCGCGGTGTCCCGTCGGCCCGCCCTGCGCCGCCTCGTCGCCATCGTCGCGGTCGCGGTGGCGCTGCTCGTCTTCGCGGCGGCCGCCGACGCGGTCGCCCGGGACCAGCGGCGGGTGGGCGCGGACCAGCGGGTGGGCGCTCCCGTCGTCCTCACCGTGGAGGCGCACTCGCCGACGGCACTTCGTGACGCCGTGAGCGCTGCCGATCCCTCGCACCGCTACGCGACCCCGGTGCTGGTGGGGCGCGCCTCCACCACGCAAGGGCCGCGGTCGCTGGCCGTTGACCCGCAAGGGTTCGCGCGCATCGCGTTCTGGGACGCCTCGGGCACGCCAGGCTCCGGCGCCCCGACGCTCGAGGGCCTGCGGCCGCCGGACGTCGTCCCGGTACCGCTGAAGGGCGCCTCGGTGCAGGTGGAGGCGACCCTGTCGGCCACGCCGACCAGCCCCACGCCGGACGAGCGCCCGCTGCTCACCCGCACCACCAGGAACGCCGACCCCGGCGTGCACGGGCCCCTGCAGCTCAGTCTCGACGTCGAGACCGCGGACGGCGCCGTCGTCAAGGTGCCGCTCGGCCGTCTCGCGAACGGCACCACGCAGCTCACCGCCGGCCTGCCCTGCGCCGACGGTTGCCTGCTGCGGCGCGTCGGCGTGCAGCGCACCCAGGCCGACATCGGTGGCGCGGAGCTGCAGGTCGGCTTGTCGCTCACCGACTCCCACGGGCGGGTCGACCTGCGGGCCGGGGACAAGGGCTGGTCCGGCATCGTCCTGGTGACCCCGGTCGACGTCGCGTCCGGCGCCGGGGGAGAGCTCGAGCTGTCGTCGCGCAGCTTCGGCACCGCGGTGGGCGCCCAGCGCGGCGACGTGCCGGACGTTCCGGGAGCCGTCGTGGCCGGCGACATGCCGCCGGCCCGGGCGAACGGAGCCTTCGCCACTGCGCAGACCGACCGGGTCGAGGGGCCTGCCGTCAGCGGCGGCAACCGCCTCTACCGCCAGGCCGCCCGGATCACCGCCGTGCCGGGCATGCGGCTGGACGACGGCACGCCGGCGGCCGCGCTCCTGGTCTCCTACGACCTGGTCCGCCGCTCCGAGTCCGGCCTGGGCACGCGCACGCTGCAGCAGGTCTGGCTCGGCGCCGACGACGCCGCCCGCGAGGCGACGTTGGTCCGGTCGTTGGTGGCCTCCGACGTGCACGTCATCGGCCGGACGTCGGCGGCGGACGAGGCGGAGCATCTGGCGTCCCAGGGCAGCGGTCTCGCGCTGCGGCTGGCGCTGGTCGTCGGCGGTGTCGCCCTCGTGCTGGCGGCGTTCGTGCTGGGCGTGGCGGTGGCGACGTCCGGCCGCGTCCGGGCCTACGACCTGGCCGGGCTTCGGGTGGTGGGGGTGCCGCGGCGGGTGGTCGCCGGTGCGGCCGTACGTGAGCAGCTGGTCGTCGCGCTGGTCGGGGTCGTCTGCGGTGCGGTGCTGGGCGGGATCGGCGCGGCGCTGATGCTGTCGCGGGAGGCCACCACGAGCCTGCCGCCGCCGGAGGTCGCCGTCGCGTGGCCCGCCGCCCTGGTTGCCGTGGCCGGGTCCGTCGTCCTGCTCGGGGGCATCTGCCTGCTGCTGGGTCGACGGCTGGCCAGGCGCGCGGCCCCGGGCCTGCTGGTGGAGGGCAAGCGGTGAAGGGCCTGCTGACGTCGCTGCTGACGAGCCTGCGGCTGGCCGTGGGTGGGATCGCCTACCGTCGGTCCACCGCGGTGCTGGTGCTGCTGCTCGCGGTGGTCGCCTCGACGGCCGCGGTCGTCGCCCCGCTCTACTCCCGGGCGGCAGAGGAGTCGATCGCTCGCGGTGCGCTCGCGCGGTCCGACCAGTTCGCCCGTGCCGTGCACGTGGACGTGTCCACGAACGCGGCCACCACGTCGTCCGTGCCCGAGCTGGACGAGGGCATCGCGCTCACCCGCGAGGGTCTGACGAGCCCGGCGTTCCGGCCGTTGACCGTCGTCCGCACGACGGTGGGGGTGACGACGGCGGACGCCGGACCGCAGGCCGGCGGGCGGATCGTGGTGCCGGTCGCGGAGAGGTCCGGGCTGTGCGAGCACCTCCGCCTCGACGCGGGGCGGTGCCCCACCGGCCCGGACCAGGTCGCCATGCCGACCCGCAGCCTGGAGCTGCTCGGGCTGCACCTCGGCGACCGGCTGCACCTGACGCTGCCGGACGTGGCGAGCGCCGAGCACGGCCAGGGCGCGGCGGACCTCACCGTGGTCGGCACCTACCAGCCGTTCTCGTTGCAGGACTCCTACTGGCTCGGCCGGCAGATCTTCGGCTACGTCCCGCACAGCCGGCCCCAGGGGTTGGACGACCTGCCGCCGATCACCGACACGCTGCTGGCCGGCCAGGGCTTCGCGCAGCAGGTGGGGCTCGGCGCCTACAGCCTCGACGTGCCCGTCGACCCGACCGTGCTCGACCTGGACTCGGGCCCGGGCGCGGCGGCGCAGGTCGCCGCCCTGCAACGCAGCCTCGGCCTGCGCGGCGCGCTGGTGACCAGCCAGCTGCCGGTGCTGGTCGACCGGGCCACGGCGCGCAGCACGGTGGTGCGCATCGCCGCACCGCTGGCGGCCGTCCAGCTGGTGCTGCTCGCCTGGGTGATCCTCGCGCACGTGGTCGGGTCGGCCACCCAGGAGCGGGCGCCGGAGCTCGGGCTGGCCAAGCTGCGAGGGCAGAGCCCGGGCCGGACGGTCCGCTTCGGCCTGGCGGAGGTGGTGCTGCTGCTGCTGGTTGCCGCGCCGCTCGGCACGCTGCTCGGCTGGCTGCTGGTGCGCCTGGCGGCCAGGCAGGTCTTCGAGCCCGGCACGGCCGTTCACCTGACCGTGTGGGTGCTCGCCTCCGTGGCCCTCGGCGTCGTCGGCGGGATCGGTGCCGCCGCGGTCGCCGCTCACGGCGTGGGGCGCCAGCACGTGGCCGAGCTCTTGCGCCGCGTGCCTGGGGCGGCCGCCGGGCGCCGGGCGGGGATCGTCGAGGGTGCGCTGCTGGCGCTGGTGCTGGCCGGGGTCGTGCAGCTGGTGCTCACCCGAGGTGAGACACCCGGGCCGGTCGCCATGGCCGCGCCCGGCATGATCGCGCTCGGCGGTGCGCTGCTGGCGGCCCGCGCCCTGCGGCTGCTGGCCCGGCGTCGGGCAGCCCGGTCGCTGGAGGACGGCCGGCCGGCGGCCGTCTTGGGCTGGGCCGGCGTGCTGCGCCGGGCGGGGGTGGCCCGCACCACCGGGGTGCTGACTGCCGCGATCGCGTTGCTGCTGGTCGGGGTGCAGGCGTGGAGCGTCGCCGGCCGCGAGCGCGCGGTGCGAGCGACCGCCGAGAACGGCGCCGCGGTCGTGCTGTCCGCTCAGGCGCCGTCGCCGAGGGCCCTGCTCGATGCTGTCCGCGCGGCGGACCCCAGCGGCGACTACGCGATGGCCGTGCTGCGGCTGCCCGGCGGCGACACCAACCCGACCGTGCTGGCCGTGGACGCCGCCCGCGCCGACCACGTGCTCGCGTTCGGCCACCAGCGTCCCCGCGACCCGGCGGCCGCGCTGCGCCCGGACCTCCCGGCGGCCATCCAGCTCGAGCCGGGGGTCGTCGAGGTCGGCCTGGACGTCGGATCCCTGGCCAGCCCGTCGCCGGTCACCGCCTCCGTCACGGTCGAAAGGCCCGCCGCAGCAGCCCCAGCCGGCTCGCCGGGCCAGGCCGCGGACGCCACGTCCTGGGTGGAGCTGTCCCTCGGCGACGTGCAGCGCGGTGCGCACACCTACCGCGCCGACGTCCCGGCGTGGTGCGCGGGTGGTTGCCGGTTCGTCGGCCTGGCGCTGACGCACCCCGGCCGGGACATCTCCTCGGCCACCGCCGACTTCAGGGTCACGTCGATCGCGGGCGGGCGCGCCGGCGACCTGGCGCCGCTCGACACCGCCTTCGACCAGCCGCACGTGTGGCGTCCCGGCGTGCCGGACCTCGGGGCCGCGCTCGTGCAGCTCACCCCGGGCCGCCAGCTCGGCGTCTCGCTGACCGCACCCGGCGGCGTCCCGGCCCGGATCGTGCATGGCGACGCGCCCGACCCGTTGCCCGCCCTGGTGGGGCCGGACACCGCGCGACGTGACGGCGTCGTCCAAGGGGTGGGGCCGGACGGCGGTCTGCTGCGGGGCGCGGGGGCGACACCGACGGCGTTCGTGCCGGGGCTCGGCCGGTCCGGGGCCCTGGTCGACCTGGACCTGGCGCTGCGTGCCACCGGCCGCAGCGGCAACGGCGACCTGCAGGTGTGGCTGGACCGCGACGACCCGGCGTCCGAAGGGGCCCTGATCAGCGCGCTCGGCGGGCGAGGCGTGACCATCACCGGGCGCTCGGCCGCCGCCACCAGCCAGTCGGTGCTGGCCAAGGATGGCGCGGTGCTGTCGTTGATGCTGTTCCTGGTCTGCGGCGGGGTCGCCCTGCTGGTCTCCGCCGGCGCCATGCTGGTTGCCGCGTTCGTCGGTGGCCGGCAACGGGCCACCGAGGCCGCGTCGCTGCGTGCGGTCGGCGTGCCCGGGCGGGTCGTGCGGTTCGGGCTGCTCATCGAGAACCTGGCCGGCGTCGGCGTCGCTCTCGTCGCAGGAGCGATCGCGGCCGTCGTCGCCGCGCGGCTGGTGCTGCCCGTGCTGCCGATGTTCGACGAGCCGTCGGCGTACGTCGCGACCAGCCCGACGCCGGACCTGTCGGTCGGCGGCTGGACGCTGCTGATCGTCGCAGCCGCGCTGGGGGCGCTGGCGACCCTGGTCGCCTCCGGGCAGGCCAGAGGTGGAACCGTGGAGCGGATCGGAGAGGGCGGACGATGAGCGGGCTCGACGTCTCGGCGCACGGACTCGTGCACATCTACCGGCTGGAGGGCAACGACGTCGTCGCGCTGTCCGGCGTGGACCTCGACATCGCCGCCGGTGAGGTGGTCGGGCTGCTGGGGCCGTCCGGCTCGGGCAAGTCGACGCTGCTCAACCTGCTGGCCGGC
>Ga0070696_100001961_pt1 | contig 13533 bp, 11 predicted proteins | sample KBSK1253metaG_FD_65474 | JGI IMG/M metagenome (GOLD analysis project Ga0070696, IMG submission 65474) | Corn, switchgrass and miscanthus rhizosphere microbial communities from Kellogg Biological Station, Michigan, USA - KBS K1-25-3 metaG | ecosystem: Host-associated > Plants > Roots >... | reverse complement strand
CTTCGCGCTGCAAGTTTATTCGCTCTTCTACGCCTGCCTGTCTGAATAAATGATGACTGCCACGAACGCGCTCTTCAAAGCCATGCCCGCGACGAAAGTGTCGCGACATCCCGGGCACAAACTTGTTGAGCCGAATCGCCCTCGCTAGAATACCAGCCGGGCGATGAACGCTCGGCCGGTATACAACATGCCTTCTCGCATTCGAATCACGCTCGAGATGATCAAGTTCGAGCATACGCTGTTCGCGCTTCCCTTCGCGCTACTGGGAGCGACACTCGCAGCGCGCGAGATCGCGCCTCAATCACCAGGTTTTTGGATTTCAAAGTTCGCCTGGATAGCAGTTGCAATGGTAGGCGCGCGTTCGGCGGCGATGACCTTCAACCGAATCGCCGATCGCAAGATCGACACCGCTAATCCGCGTACATCCAATCGAGCGCTTCCCGCCGGTCTGTTGGACCTCAGATTCGCCGTCGTTTTCACCATCGTTTCAGCGGCTGTGTTTTTGCTCGCCGCCTGGCAGCTCAATCGATTGACGCTGATTCTCTCACCCGTCGCGCTCGCGTCGGTGTTGCTCTATTCGTATACAAAACGTTTCACGCTGCTGTCGCATTTGATCCTCGGCTGGTGCCTGGCGATCGCGCCGTCGGGCGCGTGGATAGCGATTCAGGGCAAGCTGACGTTGACGCCGATTCTGCTGTCGATCGCGGTGATGTTGTGGACGGCGGGCTTTGATGTCTTGTATGCGTGCCAGGACTTCGACTTCGATCGGCGCAGCGGGCTTCACTCGATCCCTCGTGAATTTGGAATCGGCCGCGCGTTGTGGATCGCTCGCGGAATGCACGCATTCATGTTCGTCGTCCTGATATTGTTCTTTCGCGACGCGCATCTCGGCTGGCTGGGGCTTGTGGGAGTGATCGCAACCGGCGCGCTGCTTGTCTATCAACACAGCATTGTCAGAGCCGACGATCTGTCGCGATTGAACGCGGCTTTCTTCACCACTAACGCGTTCGTTAGCATCATCCTGTTTGTGACTATGGCCGGCGACGCCCTACTTTTTCGATGACCCGCGCGTGCTATGATTGCTGTTCTTTGATTACCCTGGGTTGATGAATGATGAATAGAATTCTGGTGACCGGCGGCGCCGGGTTTATTGGAAGCCACCTGGTCGACCGCCTGCTCGACGGCGGCGACGCTCGTGTGACCGTCGTCGATAACTTCAGTGATTTCTACGATCCTGCCATCAAGCGCGCGAACATTGCTCCGTATCTCGCAACAGAGAATTTCGAGTTAGTTGAAGCCGACATCACGGATTCGCGGGTAATGGAAGACTTGTTCTCGCGATCGAAGTTCGATTGCGTAGTTCATCTGGCGGCGCGAGCGGGCGTGCGTCCGTCACTCGAAGCCCCGCTCGCTTATGAAACCACAAACGTGCGGGGCACATTCAATCTGCTTGAAGCGGCTCGCCGCACCGAGGTTCCTCGCTTTATTTTCGGCTCATCGAGTTCGGTCTACGGCGTCAACTCGAGAGTCCCGTTCTCCGAAGACGATCCGGTCGCGAGCCCTATCTCTCCTTATGCGGTAACAAAGATCGCGGGCGAGGCGGCGTGTCACACGTACAGTCATCTGTACGGGCTGCGAATCGTTTGTCTCAGGTTGTTCACCGTCTACGGCGCGCGCCAGAGACCCGATCTCGCCATTCACAAATTCGCGCGCTTGATCTCGAAGGGTCTTCCCATTCCGATGTTCGGCGACGGTACGACGCGTCGTGATTACACCTACATCGACGACATCATCGCCGGCCTGATCGCTGCGATGAAATATGATGACAGCTCGTTCGAAGTGATAAACCTCGGCGAATCGCGCACGGTTGAGCTTCGACGGCTGGTCGAATTGATCGAGCAAGCTCTCGGCAAGCGCGCGATCATCGATCATCAGCCGCAACAGCCCGGCGATGTGCCCGTCACCTTCGCCGATGTGAGCAAGGCCCGGCGCTTACTTGGCTACGAACCGGCAACGCAGATTGAAGATGGAATACAGAAATTCGTTGAATGGTTTCAGAAACAATCCGGTGTGGTGTAATCATCGCGTCGATTCGTCGTTCTTTGAGGGAATCGGTAGCTTGAGTCTGAAACTGAATAGCTCTAATCTTCCACTGTGGACGACGCTTCTGAGGGAGGAAAGCGCAGGACCAATTCCGAGATTCGACAATGGTACCTCGAACGCGTCGCCAATATTGAGGAATTGGATCAAGCCTGGATCAGTCGCGGCCTTTCCACTAGAGAGAGGGCTGAGCGAGCGTTGCGTATTCGAAGCGAAGCTCGGCGGGCCGCTCGCTCAATGATGCCGGACAAACGCGAACGTGAACTTCTTCGTGCGAGAGATATGAAAAAGTATGGAAGTCCGAATGGACCTTCGTTTGAGTTTCTTATGGCAAATCTAAGGGACGCTGGGCTTGAGGGAGACGAAGCATACGAAGCGATAATAGCCGGCTCATTCCGGACCGACAGAGAGTTGAACAAATTGCTCGGACTGTAGAGCGAGACTGCCGCGAAGGCTACTATGTCGACATTGCACAAACACCGACATTCCGCGACTCAGAGTTACTTTGAACAGGAGCTCGTCTGGGCAAAGGGCTCTGACCCATCCTATCCGTATCAAGCGGAGATGTATGGCTCCAGGCTTTTGATACGACTCAACGATTTCCCTGATGAGAATCTGTACTCACTCGTTGTCGACGATCTGGCAGTGGTCGAGTTCGACGAGTGGCCCGCGCGCTGGACCAGACCCGATGAAACAACCGTAGCCGAGCCCGAGATTTCCGTTTTCCTGCCCGTCTACAACGAAGAAGATAACATCGAGTTACTCAACCTCAATCTGACTGAAGAGATGACCAAACTCGGACGCAGCTATGAGGTCATCTATGTCGATGACGGCTCGACCGATGACAGCCTGGCAAAGCTAAGAGAAATCGCCGCGGGCGACCAGCACGTGCGAGTGATTTCGTTCCGGCGCAACTACGGACAGACCGCCGCGATGAGCGCCGGAATCGATCACGCGCGAGGAAGCATACTGATTCCGATGGATGCCGATCTTCAAAACGATCCGGCGGACATCGGGCGGCTGCTCGCGAAACTCGACGAGGGATATGACGTCGTGTCGGGCTGGCGCAAGGATCGAAAAGACGAGTGGCTCACACGCCAGCTTCCATCGAGAATCGCCAACCGGCTGATCTCACGAATGAGCGGCGTGGATCTTCACGATTACGGTTGCAGCTTGAAGGCGTATCGCCGCGATTCGCTCACCGGCGTGAAGCTCTACGGCGAGATGCACAGGTTCATTCCGATCTTCGCGGGATTCGCGGGCGCGCGCGTCACCGAGATACCGGTCACTCATCACGCGCGCCATGCCGGCGAGTCCAAGTACGGGTTGTCACGAACAATCAAAGTGATCTTCGATATGATCACGATCAAGTTCCTGTCGAGTTATCTGACCAAACCGCTTTATCTGTTCGGCTGGGCGGGGCTGGTGTGTCTGGTGATCTCGTTCCTGACATTCCTGTTGGCACTTTATTACCGGATCGTCCAGGGCGTGCATCTCAACCGAATGCCCGCGGCTACGTTGTCGATGATTATGTTTGCGATGGGGTTTCAATTCATCTTCATGGGATTACTCGCTGAAATGATCGTACGCACTTATCACGAGTCCCAGGACAAGGCGACTTATCTGATTCGCGAGAAGATCAATATTGAGGACAGCGACCAATGACCGGCGGAGGAGTAGAGGTAGCAGAGGAGCAGATGAGCGGAGGAGCGGAGGAGATTGACCCCTCGCTCCCCTCTGCTCCTCCGCGCCTCTGCTCCTCTGCTCCCCCTCGCTTCTTCCCCTATGCCTCGTCTGTCACAATAGCCGGTATCCCGGTAGCAAATCTAACCGAAGACGAAACTCTCGCTGCGATCGACGAGTTGATCGTAGAAGGCGGCTCGCACTACGCGGCGGTGGTCAACGCGGCGAAAATCGTTGCGGCCAATTCCGATGAACGACTAAAGCAAATTCTGCTCGATGCCGATCTCGTGACCGCCGACGGAATGTCCGTCGTGTGGGCGTCACGCATTCTCGGTGGACCGCTGAAGCAACGGGTGACCGGCATCGACTTGTTCGAGCGATTGATCGAACACGCTGCTCATCGTGGCTTATCGGTTTATTTCCTGGGCGCGCGCGAAGAGTCCGTGCGCGGCGTGGCCGAAGTGTTCACTAACAAGTACCCGGCGCTTCGAATAGCCGGATACCATAACGGCTACTTCGAGGAGTCCGAAAGTCAATCGCTCGCGGAAACGATAAGACTCAGCCGAGCTGATTTACTGTTTGTCGCGATGGGCTCACCCGCGCAGGAGTATTGGATCGCATCGAACACCGAAAACGCTGGGGTTCGCTTTGCGCTCGGGGTAGGCGGAAGCTTCGATCATGTAAGTGGACTCGCGCGGCGAGCTCCGCAATGGATGCAGCGAATTGGATTTGAATGGCTCTATCGATTTTTGCGCGAGCCACGTCGAATGTGGCGAAGATATTTGATTGGCAACTCGGTATTCATGTGGCTGATTGCGCGCCAGCGTGTTAAATCGTGAATGCGAACAGTCTAGTGATCGGAGCCGGTATATTGATGCATCTAATTGAAACCATGCTTTTATCTCTTGGGTAAGGTTATAGTGAAACGGATGAGCCAATTGAATCTGAAGCGGTACTAAGAGTAGATCAAATTCAGGTTAAGCGTTTGATCGTGATGGTTGCGACCCAAAGATATAACCTAACAGGGCGGTAAATACCGGCAGCAGTGCCCTCACCACTATGAGATCAAACATTTTCGACGAACGATCCGCGATGGCATTACTAATGAATGCGTAGTTTTCAGCCGGAGTCTTTGGCGGCGTTGCTACTGCTTGTGCGGCCGCGCTAGCTTCGAGCGGAGTTGTCTTTCCCGTCAAAGGATTCGGGGCTGGCTTGAGAGTTGTTCCCGGCGGAACTGGAGCGGCTTGTTCAGTCGGAGCCTGAAAAAAGGCTGCTTCTTGCATGAAGGTTGTTTGTTGAACCGCAGATGTTCCCTGGATGGTCCCTGTCGGAGAAGGAGTCGTCGGTACATGAGAAGCTTGCTGCACGGGCTGATTGCTAGCTAGGTTGTCTGGTGTTGCAGGCATGCGTGTTAAATAATCCACAAACACCATCACAACTACAAAGGAGATAATAGACCCCACAAAATAAGCCAAACTGACAGCAGCGCGCGCCCTTTCTTTGGCCGTGAATTCACCGACGCCAATGGTATTTGGCGAGACAACTGATTGAACTTGCGTGGCAGAAACCGTCGGAGGTGGCGCCGATGGACCAGCGATGGCCACGTTTCCATTTCCCAATGCGTTGAGAACTTGATTTGCTGAGATATTGGGTGGGGCGGCTGACATATGTCTTCCTCCTATGGGAGATCAACGTTCTTAACGATCTTTTGATCGGCGTCCGTGATAGAGACGCTCAGATGATCGGGCTTAGATTCCTTCTTAAGATAAATGTAGCTGGCAAGTGCTTTCTGAATAAGGTTTCCCTTCTGCTCTGGGTCTTTGCCCCCGAGTTCCTCCAGCAGCTTGTCAACCTCAGCGTCTATGTTAATCGTATATTTCGCCATAGTATCTCCCTCCTGGCAAATATGCCTCTGGGCTATTAGTCCGCTTCTACTCTAAATCAATCAGCAAGTCAATGTCTACGGCGATGCACAAAACTGAAGCCTGCGATGATAATTAGTCTCGGATCTTTACTAAGCCTTATGCCGCGTGCGCCTATCGGCTTAGGTTCAGAGACGATTCAAAACGTGTCTGTCGCGGCGCATTGTATCAGAGAATACGCAACCTGCAAGCGGAAACGCGGCCATGCTATTCAGCATCGCCGATACCATCGGCTCGTTCTACTCTCGCGTCTGGCGACTTACTTGACCGAATCTCTGCAAGGCGAGGCGTGGGTGTGAGTACCAGCGTAGAGTAGTCCACCATATCCGCGCCGAGCACGAAGTGGAAACGGGCGAACGTGGTCAGCAGATCCGTCTGGTAAAGCTCTACTACATCGGCTGGACAGATCAAGAACTTTGCGGCTGCCACGATGTCCTCTCGGTCGATGATGCACATGACCCGCATCTGGGGAGCTTGGTTCAGATAGTCCAGCACGGCGGTAACGAGCGTCGGATAACCCGGGTGCAGCATATCGTCTATGCAAACGATACCCTGAGGATGTAACACCGCGTGCGCGAGAGCGAGATCGTTGCTTAGGCTTTCATGGGAATGGTTGCCGTCGATGTGGAAGAAACGCGACTTGCGGTTAGCCAGCTTGCGGCGAAGGTCCTCGACACTTATCGATCTGCTGTTTGCCTTCGACGCGGTGAAGCGGTCCGGGAACAACCCGTGCGTTTCGCAGTTAGTAAGAAAGCGGTCCAGCACACCGGCATCGGGCCAGTCAAACACGTCGATGCCAAGCGCTTTCTCATCGGCCGCCAGGCCCAGCGCCATCGCGATGAAGAAGCGGCCCTCGAACGTGCCGATTTCAACAACGTCGCCTGAAATCCCGAGCGCAGACTGTCGGTGGATCAAGTGCCCGCAGATCGCCGCGGCGAATCGCGAGGACATGCCGGGCACCTGCTCGTAGCCATCCGCGAGGTAGCGGTCGATTGCTGGATGTCCACTTGCAATGTCGAGCACGAAAGCCTCACAGCATTTCGGCATCGGTCGCCTGCATCACGTTAAGATCACCGTCTGAGTTCCTGGAATTTCCGTGAGTCACCCCCACGGCCAACGACGCGAGTAGGCTAGCGCGCGAGTTCGTCGAACGCGCGGGGCACGTTCGCCGCCTTTTTGGCCGAACGGGAGGCCACACGCCTGGTACGCCGGCAGACGGACGTCATAGACCTCCGGGTATTTGTTCACGAATCGCCGCGCATTGCGCTCCAAAGAGTCGGCCCAGTCATCCGCCGAGTCGTGGTCAAGGTGGACGGCATACAGCCGCTGGGGTTCCGGAAAAACGAAGCCCAGTCCCGCCCGGTGCAGACTATACGCAAAGTCCATATCTTCCTCGCCCCAGCCGTGGTATCCCTCATCCCAGCCACCGATCTGCTCGACGTAGCGTCGCTCGACACTGAGCGCATTACTGGCGGCGTAGTACCAGTGAGGCGTGGGTGTACAGGTCTCGCGAGACTGCGAAGCGTGCCCTCGGAACCAGCGCGCTTCGGTCGCGACGTCGCGGAGACACGGCGCCTTGCCACGAGTCTGCTCCTCCTGGGTCAGCGCGAAGCGGGCCGGTTTGACGACGGCCCCGTGGTGCTCCGAGTGCAGATGGCGAAGAGAATCGATGAACGTTGGGCACGGAACCATGTCTCCGTCCAGAAAAACAGCAATGTCCGTGTCGCAGGCGCGCCATCCTTCGTTTCGCGCGGCCGCTCTGTTCCCAGGACCATTCCCTCGCTGCAAGGAAGCCAACCTGACGCGGCGCATTTGCGGCGGCAAGGTCGGCGGCCGGTCGCTGTGATCATCCACAACGATCACTTCGTCACGATCGCGAAGCTGAGGCGTCAACATCTCCAGAATCCACTGCAGACCCCTGTGGCTGTTATGGAAGGGAATGATCACAGCGAGGCTTATCGTCATGTGGAACCTCCAGGATTCTATTTCAGGAGACGAGAATACTTGACGCCTTCGGAGGGTAGCAAGTGGCCGAACAACTCCAGTAGGTGAGGGTGTCGTACCTCTGGGAGGTGGGCCACTAGATAATCACACAAGAGCTGGTTTGATTCCTTGAAATGCTCGAACCGGTCTCGGGACAGGGCGATCAGTTGTTGTCCCGTCTCAATCCGGCCCTGCAGGCCCTCCGACAGGCCACGATAGCGGAACAGCCAGGCGGCCAGATCGCGTTCTTGCAATATCTCCGCAAGCTCGAGGGCCTCTTGAAAATATGCATCAGCCTGCTCGGCGAGCGCCGCTCGCTCTGGGATTGCGGCGGCGATCGCTTTTTCAAGCGAAAGGACTCCCAGGTCTTTGAGGGATACGGCAAGCTGCCGGCGGTCGCCAAGTCCGCGGAACACATGTTCTGAGTCGCGGAGAAGTGGTTCCGACAAACTCGCTCGGCCCGTGTCCCGATACAGGCAGCCGAGGTCGCGTTTCGTCCAGGCCACCTGGCGTACAACGTCGAGCCGCTCGAAAATCTGCACGGCTTGCGTAAAAGCGTCCTCGGCATCCTTAGTCCGGTCCAAATCCTTGAGCATCCACGCGGCTGAACGGAGTCCCTCCGCCACCAGTGCGCCAAGGTGGACGTCTGAGAGTAGCTGGCTGGCGTGCTGAATTGAACGGACGGCCTTCTCCATCGACTTCCGGCGTCGAGCAGCGGTGTAGTCCTTCGTCAGCCAGCAGAGTTCATTCCAGCGCAAAGCGTCGAGAACCGCCGAGGGCCGATCAGGCATCTGCTCAAAAAATGGGATTGCTCCGTAGACATCGTTATTTCGAGCGCGATACAGACCACGAGCCATGCCTGCCGCAGCCGGCGCATGATCTTGAACAGAATCTGTCTGAGCAGTTGTCTCGACTGTGTACCAGCATTGGTACAGCTCCTCGCGCAACGCGTCGGGGGATGCGGCATGAATGAACGCGGCAAGGTAGGCATCGTCCTGCAGGAGCGTAAAGGCCCTCTCGAGTTCTCCGGCCAGTCGCAAGTGAATCAGCGCGTACCGCACATCGTATGGGTTTCGCAACTTGCCGCCCTGCCGATACTCCGCCCAAATGAACTCCGCCAGGCGCTTCTGCCCTTCCTTCGAGCTGACATAGAAACGGCCGGCCTTAGTCCTGGAGGTGAGCCACTCCATTACCGATCCGTGGAAAGGCTTAGGAACGTCGTCGGCGGAAGGAAACAGCGAGCCTAAGGCGGACCGGACTTCTTCCGCTTGATAGTCATTCCAGCCGTGAACCGCAGCGAGTTGGTCGAGTCGTAGCGGCTCCTGCGCTGCTGCCATCGTTTCGAGGACAGGGCGGATCTTCTCCTGGTAAGGAATGAGATCAGGAAACTGCCGGTCAAAGTATTGCGCGTAGACCCCACCCAACCCCTGCGGAAACTCGGCCGGCGCGTCGAGCGAAAGCCGGCCAAGCGACAGGTCATGCAACACCCAATGCACATACAGGAATAAGCCCTCACTTCGATCGATGATGTGCCTGACATTCTCCGCGGAGACCGCCGTCTCCCCGAAGAGGCGCGTCAGTTCGTTGGCGACGTAGTCCTGCAAGTCGCGACGGTTCTCCTCTGAGTCCGCATCGAGAGGGACCGGCGTGAATTCCTGAAGAGCGAACATCACATCCGGATTGGGCCGGCTCGTGACGATGAGACGGAGCCAACTCGGCGTCTTCAGGAACTCCGAGGCAAGAAGTGCAGCCAATGGGTTCTGGCCTTCGCGAACGGCCTCATCCAGCCCGTCGACCACTATGACCAGATCATTCGCCGGTTGCGGAAAAGAACCTGACAGCGGTTGGGAGATCAGGAGGTCGAAGATCGTGCGGGCGTCCGTCTCGCCGGTGAGTTGCTCGAGGTTGAGGGTGTTTAGCCTTGCCTGATAGTCGGGAAGTTGCGATGCGAGCTGGAAGGCGAGCGACAATACGCAACGCCGCGGATCGGTCTTCTGGCTGTGCCCGCGAGAACAGATGTGGAATGCAGCCACTTCCGGGCGCTGGTGGCAGAGCCAGGAGGCTAAGGCTGTCTTGCCGACGCCCGGAATGCCCGTGATCCAGAACAACCGCGGTGCCACCCGATCAGCTAGCCAGCCCTCTACTCTATTTAGCAGGGATTTCCGTCCACTGAAGCGAGCGACCTGAGGTAGGAGTTCGGCGTCGAACGGCAACGGCTCCAGCAAGTGAATCAGCCGTACGAACGCTCCCTCAAACTCCGGCCCCTCACTCTCTAAGGCGCCAGCCAGAATTGCGAGCTTGGCCTCATACTTCCCGCCTTGAGCCTCAAGCGGCACACAGTCACGCATGTCGAGCCACTGGACGCGACAGATCGAAAGCGGGGGCTCACACCAGACCACCATCACGGGCACCACTATCAGCCTTCGACTTAATGCCCGGGCGATTTCGTTGAGACAGTATCCGTCCGGCCGCCGGACCGAATACGGCGTCATGATCAGTACGACGCGTCCCTCTCGGGGCACAGCGGCCGCCCACTCCAACCCCTCCTCGATGTATCGCTCCCAGTCCGCCCCCGGTATCAGCCGGTCGGCGTCGAACCAGACTTCATGCCCACGCGCCTCCAGGTCCTGCTTTAGACGCTGGGCCACCGTCACGTGTTCGTCATGGCCGTAACTCAAAAAAATTCGCCGTGCCATTTCAAGCCCTCCGCTAGCTGGGCCCATGTGAATCGACAGCTATTTCTATCCGCATGGCAAACCGAAATCAACCGATTCTCGGGCAGCGGGGTGTGGCGTGCTGTGCGCCGATGTTGTCTTAGGGATCCAATTGCCACACCCACTACTGTTGTGCCGGCTTCGCCTTCAGACTAGAATCACTCCTGGTAACCAGCAGCAGTTGCCATCACGGACGCGCCATCAAACGACCGCGCAGAACAGAAGGAGAACCCCATGTCCAGAGAACGAAGACCCCTCACTGACGTCAGCGCTAAAACATCCGGCGCTACTCCGATGAGCAAAGCCGCCGAACTTGCCGCACTGCTCGAAGCTCATCGAGGCGAACGCCACGCCATCGTTATGCAGGATTATCCCGATCCCGACGCGATCTCAGGCGGCTGGGCTCATAAGATGATCGCCGCCAGATTCGGCGTCGAATGCGACATGATCTACGAAGGCCGCATCAGCCATCAGGAAAACCTGGCGCTCGTTCAACTCACCGATGTGGCATTGGTCAGATACACCGAGGGTCAAAGTCTGGATCAATATCAAGGCACCGTCTTCGTCGACAATCAGGGGACCACGGCTGCGCTCACAGATCGCTTCGCTGCCGCGGGAGTACGGCCGCTGGTGATTGTCGATCATCACGAAATGCAGGACCGCATCGAGGCCGAGTTCACCGACATTCGAAAGATCGGCGCGACCGCCACGATTTATACCGAGTACATCCGCGAAGGTTTGCTGGAGCTGAACAAGAGCGACGCCACTCATGTGAAGCTCGCAACGTCGTTGATGCACGGGATTCGCAGCGAGACTTCGGGGCTGGTTCGCGCTCGCGAAGAAGAACTCGAGGCGGCAAGTTTTCTGAGCCGCTATGCCGACTCCTCGATGCTTGAAGATATTTTGTCTGTGAAGCGCTCGAAACAAGTTATGGATGTGATTCGATTGGCGCTGGAGAATCGCGAGATTCGCGAGAGCTATTCGATCTCCGGCGTCGGCTTCTTAAGAAGCGAAGATCGAGATTCAATTCCGCAAGCCGCGGATTTTCTGCTCACCGAAGAAAACGTTCACACCGCTATCGTCTACGGGATCATTTTGAAAGGCGATCGCGAGATGGTCGTGGGTTCGATGCGCACAAATAAAGTGACGTTGAACCCGGACGAGTTTCTGAAAGAAGCGCTGGGCTCAGCCGAAACAGGGCGCTACTATGGCGGCGGCCGCCGGGGAGCGGGCGGCTTCGAAATACCGATTGGGTTTTTGGCAGCCGTCAAAGACGACGAACTGGCCCGGATGAAGTGGCGGCTTTACGATGAGCTTCTCAAGAATAAGCTCCACGAAAAGATCGGCATACATCCGCCAGGCATGAGATCCGACGCGCCTCGCAGCGGCACCGGCTCGCTGCCCGTCGCTGAGCTTCGTGCAGATGAAGCCTAGCTGACGGGCCACGGTTAGCCGTGCACAATCCAGTCCGGCGATCCGAAATTATTTATCGAACCACGCGTCGATGTCTTCGATTGCGGTGCCGCTGAATCAGGTAGCCTGTGCCCGCGCCGGCTCCGGCGCCAATCACTGCGCCTTTCTTGCCGCCGATCAATCCACCGCCCACCGCGCCGGCCACTCCGCCGATGATCGCGCCTTTGGTCTTACTGTGGTGATGCCGGTAAGGGCGACGATGCGCGAGGCCCTCCGAGGCGGCACTGAAAAATACAAACACGAATAACAACAACATCGCGACGATGTTTCTCTTCTTTACACTTTGTACCATTATCATTCTCTCCTTATAGGGAAACTAGTCCCGCTGAGTGGAATGGACAAATCGCGTTCCAACTTCAAAGCGATTGCTATTAATCTCGATGCTGTCCACAACGCGGCGAACCGAACCGTTGCAAAGCTGACCGTGCAACGTTAGCATAAGTCGTCGCAATCGGAGACGCAATGTCGAGAGAGTTCGATCGCCGTCAATTCATCAAGGCGCTTGGAATGGGCGCGGCCGCGCTGACGTTCGCGCCGGGCATCGCACGGGCCGCGGGCCGCGGCGGCATCAGATTGATGGGCACTCCGAAGAACGTCGTTATTCTGGGCGGCGGTCTGGCGGGCTTGTCCGCGGGCTTGGAACTCAAGCGTGCGGGTCACAACGTCACAATTCTTGAAGCTCGCAAATTCGCGGGCGGCCGTGTGCAAACGATTCGAGATTTCGCCGACGGCCAGTATGCCGAAGCCGGCGCGACCAGCTTTCCCGCCTCGCACACGTTCACGTACGGGTACGCGACCGATTTCGGGTTGCCGCTGCGGCCGCTTGGCTTGGGCCGCGATACGATGGCAAACATACGCGGGAGTCAATTTCGAATCAATGCATTTGGACAAGCCAACGTCCCGTTTCATCTCACCTCAGCCGAAAGAGATAGGGGAGTCTTCGGCATCATTGGGCTATACCTGGATCGTTACATTAGCGAAGTCGGAAACCCTCGCAAACCTAATTGGCCCTCGCAGGCGTTGAGCGAGATCGACGTTATGTCGCTCCAACAACTCCTCTCGGATCTTGGCGCGTCGGACGGCGCGATCAATATCATCGCGTCGTCGCAGCTCGGACTGTTGGGCTTTGGCCTGGATTCCTTTTCCGCGATGGATGGAGTGGTGACCGAAGCGATCGCGCCGAGCGAAATCTTTTATGAGATAGTCGACGGCAACGATCAACTCGCATCGAAGCTCAAGAAAAAAGTAAAGAAGCAGTTCAGGAAGTCCGCTGTCGTAAAACGAATCGAACAGGATCAGACCAGTGTAACGGTAACCTTTGAAACTCCGGACGGCATCGAGTCAATCATCGCCGATCGCGTGATCTGTACGCTTCCCTTCTCGATCTTGAAAGAGATCGATGTGACGCCAGCTTTCTCAGAAGAAAAACAACGCGCGATCAATGAACTTAAGCTTACGCCAGTCACGCGAACCTTCCTGCAGTTCCGCACGCGAGTCTGGGAACAAGCCGGCTTGAGCGGATACGGGCTCAGCGATCTCCCGATTCAGAATACTTATTCGCCTACGCTGAATCAGGGGGGAAAACGCGGGATACTCGTTTCGTATGCCGGCGGGCAACGGGCGCTTAATCTCAGCGCCATGAACGAGAGCGATCGTCA
>Ga0070696_100001960_pt1 | contig 13536 bp, 13 predicted proteins | sample KBSK1253metaG_FD_65474 | JGI IMG/M metagenome (GOLD analysis project Ga0070696, IMG submission 65474) | Corn, switchgrass and miscanthus rhizosphere microbial communities from Kellogg Biological Station, Michigan, USA - KBS K1-25-3 metaG | ecosystem: Host-associated > Plants > Roots >... | reverse complement strand
CGGGCTCGGCTTCGTGATCCGCCGCGGTGAGACGGTCGCGAAGGTTCCCGAGGACGAGCTGGTGGACGCGCTGATCGCCGAGGCGCGCCGCGTCGCTGTGGAGAAGGCCGAGGAAGCCGCGGCGAGCTGAGCTCGCGCTACTCCGCGTCGAACGGCAAGACGGCCTCGATCCCCTCCGTCGCGGTGTCAGCCGTCCGGCGGCGCGGCACGTCGTTGGGTTCCGCCGGCGGACGGGCAGGAACCCGCGTCCGGAGCCACGACACGACGATGTCGATCCATACGAGGTTCCGCAGCACGACGACCCAGCCGATCCACGTTGGAGGCAGGCTCGCGTGGTCCCGCCATGTGATGGCGATCACGCCGGTCAGCACGATCGCGACCGTTGCGACGCCGGCCGTGTGGCGCTCGTCACGGTCGCCGTCGAGCGCGAGGGCGACGAAGGGCAACAGCCAAGCGGCGGCTTGGAGCGAGAACACCGGTGCGAACACGGCGAGCGCCGCGACCGACACGAGCGTCGCGGCGCCGACCGGGTCGCGCGGGTCCCGCCCCGCCCGGCGCCAGACGACCACCTGGGTGGCGACGAGCCCGACGAACAGCGCGCCCTTGGCCCACGTCGCGGCGTCACCGATCCGGACCGCGTCGGCCTCGCGGTAGGCCCCGCCGCGGAGCACCCACAGGATGCTTCCCACGACGCTTTCCGCATGCCATCCGCGCGCGTCGCGGAACGACAGCACCTGGAACGGTCCCTTGGCGCCGCCGGTGAGGTACCACCACACGCCCAGCACCAGGCAGACACCCGCGCCGATCAGCAGCCCGCGCCGTGCCCGTCGCAACGCGAACAGCGGCACGAGCGCGAGCGGCCAGAGCTTGGCCATGATCGCGACGCCGAGCACGCCCCCTCCCAGGTCCTCACGGTGGCGTCGCAGGAGCGCCAGGGACCAGATCGCCAAAGCGACCGAGACCAGATCGAACCGGAGGTAGATGAAGCCGAGCAGCGGCAGTCCGACGAGCAGGTAGGTCGCCGATCGCCGGCGTCCCCAGCCCCACCACATCGCGGCGGCGGCCGCGAGATCGGCGATGAACGCGACGATCGCGACCCTTGCGGTTGCAGCCCCGATCGTTCCGCCCGCCACCAGCCGGTCGAACGCCGTTTGGATCGGCATGAACTCGACGGGGAAGCCCCGATAGGGGATCGCCGGCGACGTGGCGATGCGGAAAGCCCGGCCGACGTCCGCGTCGATGCTCCCGATCGCATCGGCGCGCACGAGGATCACGACCAGGACGAGGAGGCGGACCACGATCAGCGCCACGACCGCCCACGCCGCGGGGCGTTGGAGGAAGCCGGAGCGCTCCGCGGGGGCATGGGACATGTCGCGCTCAACCGTAGCCTGCGCGGATGCCGATGACTCGGAAGATGCGGGGGATGCGCGCCATCGCGATGCTGTCGTTCGTCGTGGCGATGGGGGCCGTCCTCGCCCCGCCGGCGCCCGCGTCACCGGTCCCCGGCACCACCTGCGACGTGTTCCCTGCGGATAACGTCTGGCACCTGGACGTGTCGAAGCTCCCCATGCACCCGAAGTCGGACATGTGGAAACGCGCGATGCACGCGCGCCGCACGATGTTGCACCCCGACTTCGGCCCGCCGTCCTACGGCATCCCCTTCGACGTCGTCGACGCATCGCATGCCGACGTCGGGGTGGACTTCCTCTACGCGAGCGAGAGCGACGCCGGACCGTACCCCTTCGGGCCGGACATCCATATCGAAGGCGGCTCCGACCGCCACGCGATCATGATCGACCGCGACACCTGCACGCTTTCCGAGCTGTTCGCCGCGCGCTGGAACGGCGGGAACCCGAAAGCCGGCGCCGGCGCGGTGTTCGATCTCTCGTCCAACGCACTCCGACACGCGGGGTGGACGAGCGCGGATGCCGCGGGCCTGCCGATCTTCCCGGGGCTGCTCCAGTACGACGAGGTGGCGTCGGGCGTGATCGACCACGCGATCCGCGTCACCGCCGACTGCACGTACGACGCCTACGTCTGGCCGGCTCGACACGCGGCGGGAACCTCGGATCGCCGCTGCCCACCGATGGGCGCGCGCTTCCGGCTGCGGGCGAGGTTCGACGGCAGCGGCTTCAGCGCGGATGCGCGCGTCGTGATCCGTGCGATCAAGCGCTACGGGCTGATCGTCGCCGACAACGGCACCGATTGGTACTTCCAGGGGGCGGTCGACCCGCGCTGGACGTATGCGTTCGTGGATCAGCTGAAGCGGATCCCGGCGCGGGCTTTCGTCGCGGTCGACGAGCGCGGGTGCCGTGTCGCACCGGACAGCGGCGCGTTCGCGAACGGCCCGGCCTGCCCCACGCCGTAGATCAACGCGCGAGCTCGAGGAAGTTCTCGACGAGCCGTGGTCCCTCGGGCGTCAGGATGCTCTCGGGGTGGAACTGCACCCCGTAGTGGCGGCGCTCCCGGTGCTGCGTCCCCATCACGAGACCGTCCTCGGTCCAGGCGGTGAGCTCGAGCTCTTCGGGCAGGTGGTCACCCTCGACCACGAGCGAGTGGTAGCGGCCGGCCTCGAACGGCACGCTGAGCCCTTCGAGGATGCCGTGTCCCTCGTGGAACACGAACGACGCCTTCCCGTGCATCGGCGTGGTTCGATCCACGGTCGCGCCGGCTTCGAGTCCCATCGCCTGATGACCGAGGCACACCCCGAGCACCGGCGTGCGCTCGGGAAGCTGCTCGAGGAGATCGGGGAAGCATCCGGCGTCGCGAGGATGGCCGGGACCGGGCGAGAGGACGACCGCGTCCGGCTTCATCGCGACGAGCTCGTCGGCCGGCTTCTCGTCGGACTTCACGACGATCGTCGAACGACCGAGGCTCTCGATCAGCTGTACGAGGTTGTAGGTGAACGAGTCGTAATGATCGACGACGAGGATCATCCCGATCCCTCCTTGGGCGCCACCGCGGGTAACAGGGCGGCGGCCTTCGCCTCCGTCTCGCGCAGCTCCGTCTCCGGATCGGAGTCTGCCACGACGCCCGCTCCCGCTTGGATGCTCACGTGTCCGTCGACCACCACGGCGGTGCGGATCGTGATGCAGAAGTCCAGATCGCCGGCGAACGTGAGGTAGCCGACCGCGCCGGCGTACGGTCCCCGCGGTGTGGGCTCATGCTCGGCGATCAGCTCCATCGCGCGACGCTTCGGAGCCCCCGTGACCGTGCCTGCGGGGAACGTCACCGCGAGCGCGTCGAACGGCTCCATATCGGGGCGCAGGTCACCCTCGATCGTCGAGACGATGTGCATCACCTTCGAGAAGCGCTCGACCTCCATCAGCTCCGTCGGGTGAACCGTCCCGGGCACGCACACGCGCCCGAGATCGTTGCGCGCGAGGTCGACCAGCATCGCGTGCTCGGCCTGCTCCTTGGGGTCTGCGAGCAGCTCATGCTCGAGCAACCGATCGCGAACCTCGGTGAGCCCACGGGGCCGCGTGCCCGCGATCGGGCGGGTCACCACGCGACGACCCTCCACCCGCACCAGCGGCTCGGGGGAGGAGCCCGCGAGCTCCATGCCGAGGGCCCGCAGGTAGAACATATAGGGCGCGGGGTTCGACACGCGCAGACGCCGATAGATCGGGAAGCCGCCCTCCGGCGCGGCGAACGAGACCCGTCGGGACGGGACGCCTTGGAAGATGTCCCCGGCGAGGATGTGGTCCTTGAAGCTCGCGACGATCGCGCGGTACGCCGCATCCTCCATGTTGGGTGTGCCCGCCACCGCGTCGGCCTCCCCGGGCTCGAGCAACGGCAACGGTGCTGCCCCGGCGATCTTGCTTGCCAGTTCTTCGATCGCGTCGACCGCATCGTCGTAGCCGCCACGCTGCGCGTGGACGACCAGGATGAGCCGCTGGCGCCAGTGGTCGAGGACGACGGCTCGGTCGATCAGCAGGAGCCCGATCGGCGGGAGGGGCGCCTCCTCAGCCTGTGGCGCCGGGTGACCGTCGAGGAGACCAGCTGCCTCGTAGCTCGCGTACCCCATGAGTCCCCCGGTGATGGGGGGGAGGCCTTCGAGCCGGGGAGCTTTCAGCTTGTTGACGGCAGCGCGGAGCGCCTCGCGCGGCGTGAGCCGACGTGACGGCTCGCCCACCGGCAGCTCCCGCGCGACGTCACGCAGGTGCAGGCCGTCATCGTCAGCGATCATCACCGCGGCTGGATCGCCGGCCATGAACGAGTACCGGCCCCAGCGCTCCGAGCGTTCGACCGACTCGAGCAGCAGCCCCGGCCCGTCGCCGGCGACCGCGGGGAACAGCCCCACCGGCGTGCCGACGTCGGCGAGGACCTCTGCCCACACCGGGACGAGGGGCCATCCGGTCGCGAGGCGATCGAAGCTCGCTCGTTCGGGGTGCACCTGCAGCGGGGTCATGCGCTCATCCTCTCGTACGGGTCCTGGAGACACGGGAGCCCCGGACCGTGTCCGGGGCTCGTGGGCGATGCGATGGTTGGATCGCGTCAGGCGCGCGTAGGCGCCGGGCTCCACGAGCCCTCGCGCCACCACCAGTTCATCGCGCAGGTCATCAGGTCGGCGATGGTCGCACGCAGCGAGCCGAGGCGTCAACGCGCCGACGCCGGCCCCCACTGCTACCGTTGCCCGATGCTGCGAACAGCAGTCCGGACCGTCGCGCTGTTCATCGTGCTTGCGCTCGTCGCGTGGGGAGGGCCCGCCGTGGCCACCCGCCACACCGAGGACCGACGTTTCGATGTCCCGGGCCGCGCCGCCGGTCGGCCTTCGACCGAGACCGGCGCGCCGGCGACCCGTCACGACGAGCGTCACGGTCCGCAGGGGCTGCAGCGCCCGGCGCGCACGGTGCCGGCGGCCGGGCAGCGGCTCGGCGTGCGGACTCCCGTCGCCGACGGTCTCGACGCAGACCTCCTCGGCACAGGGAGCGTCCTCACCAGCCCGGGGGATCCGACCGGCGCGACCGGTCCAACGCGGATCGTGGCCGCGGTCAACGTCTACGTCGCCGTCTACGACCGCACCGGAGCCGAGCTGCTTGCCCCCACGCGGCTGCGACATATCAGCAAGACGCCGAACCAGAACGAGACCGACCCGAAGGTCTTCTACGACCCGTATGCCGACGAGTTCGTCTTGACGTTCCTCACCTACAACGCGAACGAAGGCTACATCCACGTCGTCTCGATCCCTGCGGCAACCGCCGACGACCTGGGCACCTGGTGCGACACCCACATGGTTGGGGACCAGTTCAAGAACGGACGGCACGAGTTCGCCGACTACCCGAGCATCGGCTTCACGCAGAACCGGGTCGTCGTGACGACGAACAACTTCGGCTTCAACGACGGTCCTTTCCGGTATGCCCAGATCGTGTCGATGCCCAAGTCGCAGCTCTACGAGCCCACGTGCACGCAGACGGTGCACATCGAGGTTGCGGGTGGCAACGCAACGAGGAACCCGGACGGCTCTCGGGCGTTCACCCTGCAGGCCGCGACCGCGGCGGGCACCCCACCGACCGATCAGTACCTCGTGTCGCTGGAGGCGACGCAGACGTTCACGAAGCTGGTGCTGTGGCGGCTCCGCGTCGTGAACGGGAACCTGGCGATCGCGAAGACCGCACGCGGGGTTGCTCGTGTCGGGCTCCCGCCATGGGGGCTCCAATGCAACAGCACGAGCAACAAGAGCACGTGGTGGGACACCGGCGACCTGCGGCTGACGTCGGCGTTCTACGACGGGGACACCGGTCTGCTCTATGCCGCCACCTCCGTCAACGGCAACGCCGGGGGCGGCTCACCGGAGTCGGTGATCCGGTGGTACGAGGCCGAGCCGAAGGGGGTGTTCGGGAACTCGACGGTGCTCCGCGAGGGGACCGTCAAGGCGCCGGGTCGCGACGCCGCGTGGCCGGCGCTCGCCACGAACGACGCGGGCACGCTGTTCCTGACGTACGCGCGAGCCGGGAAGCCGGATGAATGCCTGAGCGTGTACGCGGCCTCGGTACCGGCCGGCCTCAGCACGACGGCATCGACTGGGCTCGTCGTCGCGGGGGAGGCCCGGTATGGGTTCAAGGCCGGGATCGAGCGGTGGGGCGACTTCAGTGCTGCGAACCGAGACCCGGTGACACCGGCCGACGTCGCGGTCTTCGGGGCCTTCGCCCACACCACCGGCCCGGATCCGACGAACCTGTTCCGCGAGCATGTCGCCCTGCTCGCCGACGTCTGAGCGCCGCAGCGAAGGGGTTGGGCTATACTGCCTGCGGAAACGTGGTCGTCAGCCGTGCCGGAGGTGGGCATCTGCCCACCTTTCGTTTGGGAAGGGTTGGGGTCGAGGTGGATGTCGAGGCGTTGGTTCGCCCTGTCGTGGAAGGTTCGGGGCTCGAACTGTTCGACGTCGTCTATGACCGGTCCGGCGGGCGCCGCATCCTGCGGGTGACGGTCGACCGTGACGGCGGCCTGGATCTCGACACGATCGCTTCGACCTCCGACAAGATCGCACGGCGGCTGGATCTCGAGGGGTTCGGTGAGGGCCGGTACGAGCTGGAGGTGAGCTCGCCCGGTATCGAGCACCCGCTGAAGACCGCCGCGCAGTTCACGCGCGCCGTCGGCACCACTGTGAAGGTGCGGACCGCCTCGGCCATCGATGACGCGCGTGTCCACGCCGGCACCCTGCGAGCGGTCGACGACGACGCGGTCGTGATCGAGGTCGATGGCGATCCTCGGCGTGTGCCGATGGTCTCGATCACCTCGGCGAGGACCGTCGCTGATTGGGCCGCCGAGCTGAAGAGGTCCTCGGTATGAACGCCGACATGATCGTCGCGCTCCGCGAGCTCGAACGCGAGAAGGGGATCGCCTTCGAGACGATCCTGCAGGGCCTCGACGAAGCCATGGCGGCCGCGTACAAGACCGCGTGGAAGCAGGAGAACCCCGACGCCGATGACGACTTCGTCGGGTTCCGCGCCGAGATCGACCCTGAGACCGGCGAGATGCGCATGTTCCAGCAGGTGCTCGAGGAGGTCGATACCGAGGACGGCGAGGGCGTCGAGATGAAGGTGCTGTCCGAGGAGGAAGTCAAGGTCACCGAGGACTTCCGCGGTCGGATCGGCGCGCAAACCGCCAAGCAGGTGATCTTCCAGAAGCTCCGCGATGCGGAGCGTGAGATGACCTATGAAGAGTTCGCCGGCCGCGAGGGCGACGTCGTGACCGGCATCGTGCAGCAGTCCGAGCGTCGCTACACCCTGCTCGATCTCGGCAAGGTCGAAGCGCTGCTGCCCCAGGCGGAGCAGGTGCCCTCGGAGCCCTACCGCAACGGCGAGCGGCTCAAGGCCTACATCACCGAGGTCCGTCGTGGTGCCAAGGGCCCACAGATCGTGGTCAGCCGCACGCACCCGGGGTTGCTCAAGCGCCTGTTCGAGATGGAGGTGCCCGAGATCGAGGACGGCGTGGTCGAGATCAAGGCGGTCGCGCGCGAGCCCGGCCACCGCTCCAAGATCGCGGTCTGGTCCAACGAGCCCGCCGTCGACCCCGTCGGCGCCTGCGTCGGCCCCAAGGGGTCGCGCGTCCGCAACGTCGTCACCGAGCTCCGCGGCGAGAAGATCGACGTGGTGCCCTGGTCCGACAGCGCCGCGGAGCTGGTCGCCAACGCGCTGCAGCCCGCGAAGGTGAACCGGGTGATCGTCGACCCCGAGTCCCAGACCGCGCAGGTCGTCGTTCCCGATTATCAGCTGTCGCTGGCGATCGGGAAGGAAGGACAGAACGCCCGGCTCGCCGCTCGGCTCACGGGATGGCGCATCGACATCAAGTCGGAGTCGCAGGCAGCCGCCCCGGAGGCTCCGGCGGAGGCCTAGTGGCGAGCCGCGGGCACGTGCCGCGGCGCACGTGCGCGGGCTGCCGGGCGACCGCGCCGAAGCACTCGCTGCTCCGCGTGTTCGGCTCCGCACCGGGCGTCGTGACCGTCGACGAGGGCGCGCGCGAGCGGGGGAGAGGCGGGTACGTGCATCCGACGCGCGCATGCATCGAGGCCGCGATCGCGACCGGCGGGCTGGCCCGAGCGGTGCGAACAGGCATCGGCGGCGAGGCAGCCGGTAGGCTAAGGGAGCAGTTGTTCGAGGTACAGGAGCGCATGTGAGGGTTCACGAACTGGCCAAAGAGTTGGGCGTGTCGAGCAAGGAGTTGCTGGAGTCGCTCGCGCAGATGGGCGTGGCTGGGAAGTCCGCCTCTTCCAGCGTGCCCGAGGACATGGTGCCGCGCCTCCGCGCCTCCGGCGGGCAGGCCACGGTCGCCCCCGCCAAACCCCGCGAGGTGCTCGAGCCGCCGCCGCAGCCTCGCAAGCCCCGAGCCAAGCCCAAGGCGAAGAAGGCCGACGAGAAGCCCACCCTGAGCGTGGTCGAGGCGCCTGCCGAGGCAGTTGACCAGCCGGCGGCGGCGAAGCCGGCCGAGCCCAAGACCGCCAAGCGTCGGCGGCCCGAGCCCGAGGCGGTGGTCCCGGAAGGGCCCGTGCTGCAGGTGATCCACGGAGCGACTCCCCAGACGATCGCCGAGAAGACCGACCGCTCGCCGGCCGAGATCGTGAAGATCCTCTTCATGGCGGGGGACATGGTCACCGCCACGACCTCCCTCACCGACGAGGCGATCGAGCTCGTCGCGAACGAGCTCGGCTACACCGCCGATATCGTCGGCCTGGAGGACGAGCTCAAGGCCGAGGACGAGGTCGAGGTGCTCGATGAGGCGAACCTCGTCACCCGGGCGCCGGTCGTGACCATCATGGGCCACGTCGACCACGGCAAGACCAAGCTCCTGGATGCGATCCGGTCGACCGACGTCGTCGCGGGAGAGTTCGGCGGGATCACCCAGCACATCGGCGCGTACCAGGCGCACCTCGGTGATCGCGAGATCACGTTCATCGACACGCCGGGCCACGAAGCCTTCACGGCGATGCGGGCGCGCGGCGCAAGCGTCACCGACATCGCCGTGCTCGTCGTCGCGGCCGACGACGGCGTGATGCCACAGACCTTGGAGGCGCTCGACCACGCGAAAGCGGCGAACGTGCCGATCGTCGTGGCGGTGAACAAGATCGACAAGGATGAGGCCGATCCCAACCGGGTGCGGACGCAGTTGGTCGAACGCGGTCTGGTGCCGTCGGAATGGGGAGGGGATAGCGAGTTCGTCGACGTGTCGGCCAAGGCGAACCTCAACCTCGACCGATTGCTCGACACGTTGCTCGTGGTCGCCGACCTCGCGGAGCTGAAGGGCGATCCGACCGGTCACGCGCGGGGCACCGTCCTCGAGGCGCACCTCGACAAGGGGCGAGGGCCGGTCGCCACGGTCCTCGTGCAGAAGGGCACGCTCGAGGTTGGCGATGCGTTGATCGCGGGCACCGCCTACGCGCGCATCCGTGCGATGCTCGACGAGAACGGGCTGGCCGTGAAGATCGCGGGGCCGTCCAAGCCGGTGCAGATCCTCGGCTGGAGCCACGTCCCGAGCGCCGGTGACGACTTCCGTGAGGTCGAGGACGAGCGCGAGGCGCGCCACGTCGCCGAGGAGCGTGAGGCGAAGTCGCGCCAGGCCGAGATGGTCGTCGCGCGGCGGGCGACGCTCCAGGACCTGCTGCGCCGCACGGGCTCCGATGTGATCACCGACCTGAACCTGATCGTGAAGGCCGACGTGCAGGGGTCCGTGCAGGCGCTCGAAGACTCGTTGCTCAAGCTGCCGCAGGACGAGGTGCGCGTGAACATCGTGCGTGCCGGCGCCGGCGGGATCAGCGAGAACGACGTCACGCTGGCGATGGCCTCCGACGCGATCATCGTCGGCTTCAACGTCCGGCCGGACTCCGGCGCCCGGGAGCTCGCCGAGAGCGAGGGCGTCGACATCCGGACCTACCGTGTCATCTACGACGCGATCGATGACATCAAGTCGGCGCTGTCGGGTCTGCTCAAACCCGAGCAGCGAGAGCGCATCCTGGGAGAGGCGGAGGTGCGCCAGACCTTCCGCGTGCCGAAGCTCGGTCTGATCGCGGGCAGCTACGTGCGCGGCGGCACGATCCGCCGCAACGCCCGAGCTCGGCTCGTGCGCGACGGGGTCGTCGTCTACGACGGCAAGATCGCGTCGCTGCGTCGCTTCAAGGACGACGTGGGCGAGGTGCGCGATGGCTTCGAGTGCGGGATCGGCCTCGAGAACTTCCAGGACATCAAGGACGGCGACATCGTCGAGGCCTACGAGGTCGAAGAGGTCGCCCGCAGCATCTAGCGCCGTGGTCATCGCGCTGGAGCGGTTCGACCTGCGCATCCCGCACGCGCGGTCCCTCAAGCAGAAGCGACACGTCGTGAAGTCCCTGACCGCCGCGCTCCGCCAGGCGTTCCCGGTCAGCGTCGCCGAGGTGGACCATCACGATCTCTGGCAGCGCGCGACCATCGCCGTCGCGGTGGTCGGCGCCGACCAACACCAGCTGCGCAAGGTCATGCAGGCGGTCGAGAAACGGGTGGACGCATGGATCGAGGTCGACGTGATCGATCGGGAGCTGCAGCTGCTGTGGCCGGAGGAGTGAACGACGCCGGTACCCTGGGGGTATGCCACAGGGACCGCGCACCGACCGGGTGAGCGAGGAGTTCCGCGAGATCCTCGCCGAGTCGATCCAGGGTCTGAAGGATCCCCGGATCGGCTTCGTCACGGTGACCGGCGTGCGGGTCTCACCCGACCTGCACGTCGCGTGGGTCTTCTACACGGTGCTCGGTGAGGAGAAGGAGCGGGTCGCGACACGTGCGGCCCTGCGGTCGGCGACGCCCCATCTCCGGCGCGAACTCGGCCGCCAGATCCGGCTGAAGGTCACGCCCGAGCTCCGGTTCGAGGAGGACGACCTGGCCGGTGCCGCCGACCGGATCGACCGGCTGCTCGAGCAGGTGCACCACGAGGAGGATCCGGATGGAACGTGAGGCGATGGATCGGGCGGCAGCCGCGTTGCGGGGAGCGCCGAAGGTGGCGCTGGCGTGCCACATCAACCCGGACGCCGATGCGCTCGGCTCGATGCTCGGGCTGGCCCATCACCTCGTCGCACACGGGAGCGAGGTCGTGTGCTCCTTCTCGAACGAGCCGTTGGCGATCCCCGACTGGGCCGAGGGTCTCCCCGGGCTCGACCTCCTCGTGGAAGCGCGTGACTTCCCCGATGCCCCCGAGATCATGGTGACGTGCGATTGCGCGTCGTTCGACCGGCTCGGCGTCCTCGGCGACGCCGCGACGCGCGCCACCGAGCTCGTGTGGATCGATCATCACCGGTCCAACGACGGGTACGGCACGATCCGGGTGGTCGATCCGGACGCATCGAGCACTTGTGAGCTGGTCGCAGGGCTGATCGATGCGATCGGGGGGGAGATGAGCGACGCGTCCGCCCTCTGCCTCTACGCGGGGCTCGTCACCGATACCGGACGGTTCCAATACGAGGCCGCGACGCCGGAGACCCTCCGGCTGGCGGCGCGCCTGCGGGAGCACCCGTTCGATCATGCCCGCCTCTCACAGATCCTCTACGAGAACAACCGGGCGGCGTACCTCGACGTGCTCGGCGTCGCGATGGAGCGAGCACGGCTCGAGCGCGAGGCCGATCTCGTCTGGACGTACGTGCTCTGGTCCGACCTGGAGCGTGCCGGTGCTGGTGCAGGCGACGTCGACGATCTCATCGACGTGCTGCGAAGCGCCCGGGAGGCCGACACGGCGGCCCTGGTGAAGCAGCAGCGCGACGGCCGGTTCAAGGTCAGCGTGCGCTCGCGTGGCGGGAGAGACCTGAGCGTGGTGGCCGCCTCGTTCGGCGGTGGCGGGCACCGGCTCGCGGCCGGCTACACGAGCGAGCGCGGGCCGCTCGAGACGATCGAGGACCTCCGCGCGGTGTTGGACGGCGGCTCGGTCGCGTCGTGACGATCGGCCGTCCCGCCGAGCCAACCGGCATCCTGCTGATCGACAAACCCGGCGGTATCACGTCGCACGACGCCGTCGCGATGGTCCGTCGCGCGCTCGGCACTCGGAAGGTCGGCCACGCTGGCACGCTGGACCCGATGGCGACCGGTCTGCTCGTGATGGGTGTCGGCCGCGCGACGAGGCTGCTGCGTTTCCTCGGCGACCTGACGAAGGTGTACGAGGGAACCATGCGGCTCGGCGTCGAGACCACGACCCTCGACGCCGCTGGGACGGTCACGCGCGAGGCATCGGCCGACGGGATCTCCGACGAGGCGATCGACCGCGCGATGGCCGCAAAGGTGGGCGCGAGCGCTCAGCGGCCTCCGAGCTTCTCCGCGGTGAAGGTCGGCGGCCGTACGCTCCACGAGGCCGCGCGCAAAGGCGAGCTCCTCGAGGCGCCCGCCAGGATCGTGCGGGTCGATCGGTTCGAACGAACCGGTCGCTCGGGCACGGACGTGTCGTTCGTCTGCGAGGTGAGCGGCGGCACGTACGTGCGTGTCCTGGCCGCGGATGTCGGCGCGGCATTGGGGTGCGGCGCGCACCTGACCGCGCTGCGTCGCACCGCGATCGGACCGTTCTCCGTGGACGATGCCGCCGATCCGGCTGGTCCCGGCGAGCTTGCGCCGTTGGAACGCGCGGTTGCGCATCTCCCGAGGTTCCCGCTCGAGCAGGAGGAGGCGATCGCGGCATCGCATGGGCGCATCCTCGGTCCCGCCGCGATCGAGGGGCCCTACGGCGTGTATGACCCGGCCGGCCGCCTGATCGGTGTCTACCGCGACGACGGTGGGAAGGCTCGGCCGCTCGTGATCCTCGCACCGGCATAGCCCAGCCGGTCCGCTAGCCTGCGCGCGTGGATGTCGTGCACGGTCGCGAGGCGCTCCCGCTGGACGACGTCGCGAGCGTTGCGACCGTCGGGTTCTTCGACGGCGTGCACCTCGGTCACCAAGCGGTGCTCGCCCGCGCGGTGGAGGCGGCGCGCGAGCGTGGCATCCGAAGCGTCGCCATCACCTTCGACCGGCACCCGCGCGAGGTGCTCACCCCGGGGAGCGAGCCCCGACTGTTGACGACGGTCGAGCGGAAGGCGTCGCTGGTCGAAGCAGCCGGCATCGACGCGCTCGTGGTCCTGCTGTTCGACCGCGATTTCTCGCTCATCCCGGCCGAGGCCTTCGTAGAGGACACCCTCGTCGGCGGGGCCCACGCGCGCCACGCGGTGATGGGCGCGAACTTCACGTTCGGGTTCAAGGCCCGCGGCACGATGGAGACGCTGAGGGAGCTCGGCGCACCGTTCGGGCTCACCGCCGAGGCGGTGCCGCTCGTCGAGGTCGACGGCCGGACGGTGTCCTCGACCTCGATACGTGAGGCGCTTGCGGCGGGCGATCTCGAGTGGCCATCCGTGGCGCTCGGTCGCCGGTTCGTGCTCGACGGCGAGGTCGTGACCGGGCACGGCCGGGGCAAGGGCCTCGGCTATCCAACCGCCAACCTGCGGACCTGGCCTCGGCTCCTGCTGCCTGGCCAGGGGATCTACGTCGGCGTCGCGGAGCATCTCGGGCGCCGGTATCGAACGGCCCTCGACGTGGGCACGAACCCCACCTTCGGGGTTGAGCC
>Ga0070696_100001955_pt1 | contig 13551 bp, 9 predicted proteins | sample KBSK1253metaG_FD_65474 | JGI IMG/M metagenome (GOLD analysis project Ga0070696, IMG submission 65474) | Corn, switchgrass and miscanthus rhizosphere microbial communities from Kellogg Biological Station, Michigan, USA - KBS K1-25-3 metaG | ecosystem: Host-associated > Plants > Roots >... | reverse complement strand
GTGCCGCGTTCGGCTTCGATGCGTGAAGGCGTCTCGCCCATGTAAGCATTGCGCATGAAGAACTGAGTAGCCTGATCAACGGTCATCCCATCCGTGTGCTCTCGTATCCCAACCACGAATCGGCACAATCGCAGAAGCGCATCCGCGTGCTGCCCAAGCCTGATCCTGGGATCGCCGCCGCCGAATCCTTCATCGATCAACATCTGCTCAGTGTAGTGAGCCCAACCCTCGACGAAGCTTCCCGGCGCAATCGCCGCCACTCTGCGTACCTGTGACTTGACCTGCTTCAAGAACACTCCCTGTACGAAGTGACCGGGATACACTTCGTGAATCGAGGTTGTCCAAAGCTGCGGGTAGTTGATCGAGCCCAGATATTCTTCCTTCTGCTTGTCGCTCCACTTCGGATCGACATCCGTGATCAGATAACGCGCGGGCATTGACCGGCGCTCAAAGGGACCGGGAGTCCACATGCTTGCCGTAGACCATCGCATGAAATCCGGAGTCGGCGCGACAACCGGAGCCTCGCCGCGCGGAAGCGTCACGATCTTCTTTTCCTGAATGAACCGCACCAACGCATCGAGCTGCTTCTGCGCTTCTTCCACAAGCGCGCCGGCCTTCGGATGATCGCGTTGAACATCGGCCCAAACCGAAAGCGCGTCGCGCTTTGGATCTATTTGCAATGCAGTCTTTTTGAATTCGTCTTGAGTCTTTGCGAGTTCGCGGTTCGCGATCTTGAGCAGAGTGGCGACGGGAATGTCGAGCCTTTCGTCGTACTTGAGTTTCGCCTCGTAGTTCTCTTTGCCGATAGCAAAGCTCGCGGCGGGATCAGGCTTGATGTTCTCGAGATGCTTAATGTATTTCGCGATCGCGTCGGCGGCGGTCTTTGTTGACTTCTTGAATTCGGATTGGAGCTTTGCATCCTTGACCGAAGCAAAAGCCGCCGGCAGATCCGACTGGACGAAACCCAACGTGCCTTTGAAGCTCTCGATCGCGACTTTCAAAAACACGGCTGGCGGCTTGTTGATATTCGAGCGCGCCGAATCCAACAGACGCGGGACTTCTTTCTCTTTGGCGATGACGCTGCGGAGACGTGAGTCCGCCGGCGCGTATTCGAACATCGCGATCTGCAAGAGCCCGGTCGAGATCGGATCGTTGTAGACCTGCGGATTGTGCTCGTAGCTCTTGATGGTTTCGAGCTCGAGCAACCGCGCGTTCATGTTCGAGGCGAGGATTTGGTAATCGAACGTATCGGTCAACTGCAATTCGAGCGGTGGAATTTTTTCGAGGCGCTGCTGAAACGACTTGATCGCCGAGATCTCCGACGAGATCGCCAGCGCGCTGTAGTCTTCGAGTCGCGAGTCCCAGACATGAAGCCCGCTCGCGGCCGCAAGCGCGGGATGCCGCGCGTGCAGGTCTCTTAGGTATTCGGCAACCAGAGCTGGAAACTTTGCCGCGGCCATCTCAGTCCTCGACTCCGACTTTTGAAATAGAGCGCTCCCGTATGAAGCAAGCACGCTCAGCATCAGCACGAAACCGAGGCTAACCTTTGCTGCAAAAGCTGGCCTCCGGAATCGCTTCGTAGATTCGTAATCCGCTTGCGACACCGAGGGGCGCCCACGGTGGGACGCCCCTACAAGATTTTCGCTTGCGCATCTGCCTGCGATGACGTTTCCCCGCATCTACGTTTCCAGAAGCTCCTTTGCTCGCTGGGTCGCTTTGACGACCGCTTTGATCAACGTCACGCGCAGTCCACCTTCTTCCAGTTCGAGAATCCCATCGATCGTGCACCCGGCAGGCGTGGTCACCATGTCCTTGAGCTTCGCCGGGTGCTCCGAAGTTTCGAGAACCATCGAGCCTGCGCCGACGACGGTCTGCGCGGCAAGCTCCGTTGCGACATCGCGGGGCAATCCTACTTTCACGCCGGCCTCGGCGAGCGATTCGATGATGATGTAGATGAACGCCGGTCCGCTCGCCGAGAGCCCGGTTATCGCGTCCATGTGTTTTTCATCCGCGACTATCGTGCGGCCCACTGAATCAAAAATGAATTTCGCCAAATCGAGATGCTCGCGTGAAGCATTGCTCCCGGCGGCGATTCCGGTCATACCTTTTTTTAGGAGACACGGTGTGTTGGGCATCGCTCGGATCACGGGCACAGGCGCGGTCAGATGTTTTTCGATGAACGCCGTGCTGACCGAGGCGGCAACCGAGATGACTAGCTGCGCCGGTCGCAAGGCGTCACCAATTTCCGACAACACAACCGCGACAGTCTGCGGTTTCACGGCGAGAATAATTATGTCCGCGGTGGTCGAGGCGACTTTATTTGAGAGCGTGCCGGCGACGTCGAAGCGCTCGCGCATTTGATCGAGGCGCTCCTGATGCGCGGCAGTGATTCGGACGTTCTTGATGTCAATCACACCGGCATCGAGGAGCCCGCGGATCAGGGTTTCGCCGAGCTTGCCCGCGCCGAGCACGGCGATTTTTTTGTCCTTCAACATAGTGATTACCCAAGCTGTGTTGATTGCGATCATAGCAGCCGATTACACGGCGAAGCCAGCGCGGTCTTTTGATTACGCATTGCTGGAGTGCGCTCGCGTGAGGTTCGTAGTTCGGCCTTCAGGCGGAAGTTAGTAATGCAGTGGGATTCACGGCAACTACAAACTTCCGCCTGAAGGCCGAACTACGAACTCTGCTGCCCTGAGATCAAAACAAACACCCGAATATCAGACTATTGCTCAGTGGTGGACTGTAAGTCGTTGTGATAGGCTTCGCTCGAATTAGCATGCCTGATCGTCCTCAAGTTTGCGCCGTCATTACTGAAGAGACCGTGAAGGCTGCGCGCGCCGCGATGAAGCGGACACCAGGCATCGCGGATTTGATAGAACTCAGACTGGACTATCTTCGAGACTTTGACTTTTCAAACCCGAACTCGCTGCGAGTCCTTCTTGAAGAAAAGCCGCTGCCAGTCATCATCACCTGTCGCGCGATATCTGAAGGCGGGGCACAACACGTCAATGAACAAATCCGCGTTCGCTTGCTCGTCGAAGGAGCTAAGCGATTCGCCGATTACTGCGACGTTGAGGCCGCAAGCTACGCTGACGCGGAGAGCCTTTCGCCCGATCTCTCACGGTTGATTGTCTCGTATCACAACTTCGACGAGACTCCCGATGATCTGAATGCGGTTTATGATCGGGTGACTTCCCTTCCCGCAGCCCTTCACAAGATAGTCACTCAGGCGCGGACAATCACTAACTCGCTCGCAATCTTCAAACTGCTTCAGCGCGCGCGTGATGATGCAAAGCCGCTGATCGCGATGTCGATGGGACAAGCGGGAATCATCACGCGTGTGCTCGGTCCATGTCACGGAAGCTTTCTCACCTACGGTTCGATGCGACGCGGCAAGGAAAGCGCCGCGGGGCAGATGACCTGCGAAGAGCTGATCAACAAGTATCGTATCCGCCAGTTGTCGCGCGAGACGAGCATAACTGGAATCATTGGATCGCCCGTTGGTCACTCCGCTTCGCCGGCAATGCACAATCGAGCCTTTGGCGAACTCGGTTTGGACTTCGTTTATCTTCCGTTCGAGGTCGAAGAGATCGAAGAATTCATCACGCGAATGGTAAGGCCCGAGACTCGCGAGATGGATTGGACCCTGCAAGGCTTCAGCGTGACGATTCCACACAAGGCGTCGATTCTCCCGCTGCTCGATGACCTCGATCAAACAGCGCGCGAGGTGGGCGCCGTCAATACAGTTGTGATCCGTGACGGCAGATTGATCGGCTACAACACCGACGCCCAGGCTTTCCTAGAACCGCTCGCACGCGTTCACGCGCTTGCCGGCGCGAAGTGTGCGGTGCTCGGCGCGGGAGGCGCAGCTCGAGCGGTGATTCATGGATTGCTCCAAAGCGGCGCGAAAGTCAGCTTGTTTGCTCGAAACGCTGAGAGGGGAAGCGTGATCGCAGAATCATTCGGCATTCCCCTGTCGCCGATCGAGTCAATATCATCAAGCGGCGCGGCGGTCATCATCAACACTACGCCGGCAGGAATGCGCGGTCACAGCGAAGGCACATCTCCGGTCCCGCGTGCGGCGTTGCGCGGGAGACAGATCGCCTACGATCTTGTTTACAATCCAGCGGAGACGCGGTTCTTAACTGACGCTCGCGGCGAAGGGTGTCAGACGATCGGTGGACTCGAAATGCTGGTTGCGCAAGCCGCGCTTCAGTTTGCGTTGTGGAGCGGGCGGTCGGCGCCACTCGATGCGATGCGCGACGAAGCAAGGCGCTTTCTCGAATCCTAAAGCAGCGTGTATCGAGGCTCAAAGCCGCTTCGATTTCCTAACAAACTGATAGCATCCGGAGCGTGGCGGTGATACAGTTAAGCGGTCTCAGCGTTCTCTGGAAACCGGATTTGATTCAGTTCGTCGGAGAAGCACCAATGAGAAACATTTTACGCTCGCTGATCCTTCTCGGTCTTACCTTCGCTTGTGTCTTGTCCATATCAACTACCTGTCTCGCACAGAACCCTGAGTCAGGCAGCATCGCCGGCAAGGTATTGCTCGACGGCAAACCAGCGCCGGGAGTAATCATCGTTGCGACTCCGGACTCATCGAATCCGGCGAGGATGTACGAGCGAATGCTCAAGCCCTCATCCGCTCCAAAAGCAACGACGGATTCGGACGGACGTTATCGGATCGAAGGCTTACGCGCGGGCAAGTATGAGGTCGCCGTTTCATCTCGAGTACTGGTCAGCGCAGGCAGCTCAGGCCACGAGAGCGCAGTCACGGTCAGCGATGGTGCAGTCGAAGGCATAGACTTCTCGTTATTGCGCGGAGGCGTAATCACCGGCAAGATCACCGACAGCGAGGGACGTCCCATCATCAACGAACGAGTCTCTGTGAAAGACGGAGTAGCGCCCGAAGGGAATATGGCTTTCTTCACGACCATGGGAAACAGGATGTACTACACGGACGATCGTGGCGTCTATCGGGTCTTTGGTCTTCAACCCGGCAAATACATCGTGAGCGCCGGAGGCTCTCAGGATCCTTTTTCGGATATGTTGCTGAAACACCGTGCAAGTGCGCGCACCTATTACCCCGGAGTTCCGGACGCAGCCCGCGCACGGGCAGTCGAGCTAGCCGAGGGCGCGGAGGTAACCGGCATTGATATCAAGCTGGGAATAATTGAAAAGGGCGTCGTTATCAGCGGACGCATCATCGACGCTGACACTCGAGTACCCGTTGCGGATGCAATGATAGCCTACGCAAAGGTGACTCCCGCAGCGTCCGCAAAAGATGACAACGATGATGAAAAAGACGATGAAAAAGAGGAGGAGTTCAGCCGGGGGATGCCAGGTGGTTTTACGACCACAAACGCGCGTGGTGAGTTTCGTTTCGAGTCCGTCGCGCCGGGCAAGTACAAACTCGAAGCGAACTCGATCGCCGCTTTCACGGACGCGGGCGGATTTTACGCGGACCCGCTTGATTTCGAAGTTCAATACGCAAACATCGATAAGCTGGAACTGAAGATCCATCGAGGCGGAAGCATCAGCGGAGTAATTGCGGTTGAAAATGCTGATCGGCCCGATGTCGCGAGCGAACTTGCCGGATTCATGCTGATGGCCAGCGCAACCGGAACTCAATCAAAACCCTTCTCTCAGAATATGACCAGAGTCTCATCCGATCTCAGCTTTCGCATAAGCGGGTTGCGAGCGGGCAAGGTAAAGCTGAGTGGGATTCCCTACGCGCAGCAGCGGTTTTCAGTTTTGCGAATCGAACGCAACGGGCTTCCCGTCACTGACGGATTCGACATTCAGGCTAACGAACAGATCGCCGGTGTGCGAATTATCCTGGTAGAAGCGAACTGCGTGCTTCGTGGCCGCGTGTCAGTCCAGGGCGGCAGCCTGGCCAAAGACGCATTCGTAGTTGTGAGCGTTCGGCTGTTGAACGACAGCGAAAGCTCAAACCAGGGTACCCAGGTGAACTCGAAGGGCGACTTCGAGTTCGAGAATCTCGCTCCCGGCAACTATGAAGTTACGGCCAGTCTGGCGGGCCCCAATCAGAAGCGCCGCGTAGCGGCCACACAAACCATTTCAGTGATGAGCGGTATTCCCGCGGATGTCGCGCTGACCCTCGACCTCAAAGCAAAGGATGAGGACAAGTAGGTCGGAGATGGGAAGTATGAACAAGAATCTCTTCACTTTCGTGTGGGCCGTTCTTGCGTTCGTTGTCGCTTTGATGCCAGCCGGCAGTCTCGCCGCACAAACCCGGAAGCCCTCCGATAACGAACGTCGCACCGCCGATCAAAACGCCGAGCTTCGCGCCGCCGCCCCCGCGCAATCCGGTTCCATACGTGGCCGCGTGCTGGCCGACGGTTCACGCCCGGTTGCGGATGCTTCCGTCCTCGCGTTCCCGCTCAACATCGCGGCCAATCCGCAGGGAGCTTTTTCTTCTCTGTTGCGTCCTTCGAACTCCGACGCTGATGGAAAATTCTCACTGACGGGTTTGAAGCCCGGAGCGTACAGCCTGGTGGCAAGCGCTCCCGGCTATGTTCTTTCGGATGCGGACGCGAAGGAGTTCTATCGCACGGGTGACAATGTCAGCCTTACTTTGAGCAAAGGCGCGGTGATTACGGGCAGAGTCACCAACTCAATGGGCGAGCCGGTTGTGGGTGCGGTAGTGCGTGCGATCAAGATTCGCCAGATCGACAACAAGACGCCGCGAGCGCGGCCAGGTTTTCTTTCGGGAATAGTCGATTCCATGAACGCGATGCTTGGCCCCTTCAAAACCGACGACCGGGGCATCTACAGAATCTACGGTCTCACCAGCGGCGTGTATCAGGTCGCCGCCGGTGGCCGAGGTCAGAGCATGGTCAACTTCTCCGGCTCGGGGATTTTCGATGGCGATGCACCGACCTACTATCCTTCAAGCACCATTGATACCGCCTCGGAGGTCGAAGTGCGGGCGGGCGATGAGGCGGTCGCAATCGACATCCGATATCGGGACCATCGCGGTCACACGATAAGCGGATCTGTGACCGGCTCCGGCGGTTCAAATCAAGCGGGCATATCCGTGATGATAACGCGCGCCGGAAGTTCGATCGCGGAGGGAAACGGATTTGTAAATCCGATGTCAAAGGAGCGCGGCTTTGCGGTTGACGGGCTGCTTGACGGCGAGTACACAGCGATCGCGATCGCGAACCCCGCAGGCATGATGACGGAAGGCAGTGAAAACCTGAGCACGCAGATGTCATCGCCGCGGCGCGTGACGGTGAGCGGCGCCGATGTAACCGGAGTGGAACTCGCACTTGAACCCCTCGCCGCGATCTCGGGCACAGTAACAATAGAACCGGCTTCGGCGTCGGCGCTGAAGGACGCCTGCAAGAATCCTCCGCGGTTCTACAGGGAAGAGATCGTTATCGATGCGCGCGGCGAAGCGAAGAGCAGGCCCGAAGACGAGGCCCTGCAGATGCTCAATGCATTCAGAAGAACAACTCCGAACGATCAAAGCGAGTTCGCCATCGGCTTTCTTCGTCCCGGCGTCTATCGTCCCGAGGCTCAACTCCCCGGCGAGAACTTGTTCATAAAATCGATGACTCTTCCGCCGGCAACGCCCAACGAAAAACGGATTGACGCATCGAAGACCGGAGTGCGGCTTAAGGCAGGCGAGAAGGTCAAGGGGCTGATCATGACGATAGGCGAAGGCGCGGCGGGCCTTAAGGGTCGAGTCGTGACCGGCGAAGAAAACAAGCCGCCGTCAGAAAAAACCAGGGTGTATCTGATCCCCGCCGAACCAGACGCGGCCGATACCGTGCTTCGATACTTCGAGGCGGATGTGACTGTTGACGGCGCCTTCTCGTTCGGCAACGTTCCGCCTGGGTCGTATTGGCTGGTATCGCGCGAAGTGACTGCTTCCGACCAGGACGATGCCGCGCGCAACCCGATTGCGTGGGACGCAGGTGGGCGGTTGGGTCTCAGGTTTGAGGGCGAAGCAACTAAGAAGTCGATCGAGCTTGCTCCGTGTCAAAGAGTCACCGACTACGCATTGAAGTATTCGCCGCTCATCAAGCCTTCAAAGCCATCCGCGAAGAAACCTCCTCAATAACATCGCTGGCGGTTTCACTTACTTGTTTGCCGCGCCCGGTTTTGGAAGCTTCTTCAGCAGTTCACCTACTTTCGCGGACAGTTCTTCGCCTCTCAGGCCGGTCGCTTGAATGACCCCGTCCTGATCGATCAACAGCGTGTGCGGTATCGCATACACACCATAAAGCCGCGCGAGAGCGTTGCCCCAGCCCAGGCCATCGTAAAACTGAGGCCACGTCAGTTCCTCTTCTTTTACATAGCCGTCAAACAACGCGCGGTTTGAATCAAGACTGATGCCGATTATCAGGAACTGATCTCCGCCATATTGTTTCCAGATCTTTCGTACTTCGGGGATATCCGCGCGGCACGGAATGCACCAGGTCGCCCAGAAATCCAGAAGCACAATCTTGCCGCGGTGTTTCTCCAACACCAGATCGGCTCCCGTTGAGGACTTCACTGAAAACGAAGCGGCGACTGGCAAGTCGATCATCCTGGTGTTGGCGATTACCGCTCGCGCCTGGCTCGCATCCGGGGAGGACGGCTGCAATTCCAGAAACTTCTTCAGCGCGTTTACTCCCGCCTCTTCCTTGCCTGACTTAATCAGGGCGAAGCCGAGGTTGTAGTAAGCGGTGACCACCTTACCGCCGCTCAACTCGATCGACCTCTGCAGCGCGGCGGCCGCTTCCTCGTATGCCTGCTTGTCGTTCTGCAAATACAGCGCAACGCCAAGAACGTTATTCAATTCGGCCTCGTTGGGCGGTTTCAATCCGATAGCCTGCCGAAACAACGCGGCCGCTTCTTTTAGCCGGCCCAATTGAAAATAAATCTGGCCGATAGTCTGAAAGCACTCCGCGCACTTGTCGCCGCGAAGCTTCGCGGCCTTCCAATACTCATTGATTGCTTCATCGATTCGGCCCTGTCGAAGCAGCGTGCGCCCGCGGGTCATCGTCTGTTGGAACTCGCCGGACGGCTCGACAACGGGTGGCTGCGCGACGGGTTTTTTTTCAGTTTCCTGCGCGGCGGCGGACGCTTGATATCCGACCCACCCAATCACGATCAGGGACATCAGTGCACTTGCGCATCTAGACTTCATCAAAGATTGAAGCTCCTTAATTCAGTTTAACCCGGACCAGTTCCTGTTTTGCGTTCAGTTTGCTGATCTCCAATATCAGGCCTGTGCCGCGAATCACATCGCCGCCAACGAAAAAGAACAACAAGCCTTCCCGCGATTCTCGCCCGTTAAGCGGACGTTCGGTATCAAGCGCATAAGCGGAAAAGTCAGCGAGCGACTCCTTGAATCCCGACTTGTTATACGTTGATATCTCGTAATAAGAAATGACGCGCTTGAATGCCTGGCGAGCATCCACTGATTTGAACGCTCGTCCAACTTTTTCGCTGCGAATTGCAAAACGAGCTCTCGCGAGATTGAGCGTCTCCACCGTGGAGTTCGTCAGCATCACGCGCACGGGCAATACCCCGGCTAGAATCAAATTCGCGTCGAATGTTTCATACAAGAGGTTCTCATCAGTGATCGGCTTGGCTTGCACGGTGATCTGATCAGTCGCCGCCGTCGCCGTGTACTCGGCCCTTGGCAGTTCGGTCCTTGGTTTGACATTGAACGGCTTACCGCACGCTGACATCACCGCGACAACGATGATGACTGCATGGGGTCGAAGGGAAAACAGTCTCGATGAACGTCTTTCAGGCAAGCTCGAACACATCTCGATGATGCTAAGGCAGCGGCAAAATGGTGTCAACTTGCGACCATTAAGAGCGCTATGCTAACGTCACTTCTTTCCGCTAACAGCGATTTTCTCGCTCTACATGAGTAGAATCATGATCGTTTCATACAAAGGCATCGCCCCAAAAGTCGCGGCCTCCGCATTCGTCGCCGAAGGCGCGCACATAATCGGCGATGTGCATATCGGCGAGAACTCCAGCGTCTGGTTCAACTGCGTTCTGCGCGGCGATTGCTATCACATTCGAATCGGCGAGAGCACCAATATCCAGGACGGCACGGTCATTCACGTGACTCAGGGACGATTCGCAACCAACATCGGCAATCGCGTGACTGTCGGGCACTCCGCCGTGCTTCACGGTTGCACGATTAAGGACAGGTGTCTTATCGGAATTGGCGCGATCGTCCTGGACAATGTCACGATCGGAGAAGAGTCATTCATCGCGGCCGGATCGCTTTTGACGCCGGGCATCGTGATACCTCCGCGATCGATGGTGATGGGTGCGCCAGCGAAAGTTCGCCGGCAGGTGACCGATGAAGAAGTCGCGCGAATTGACGAGCATTGGCGACACTATATCGACTACAAGAATGAGTATCTCGCGGGAGGGAGGAATTGAAAATTGACAATTGAAAAATGAAAATTGCAAATTGAGGAGGCCGGAATGACGCCGGATGAGTTATCCGAACGGTTAATAAACTTTGCGGCCAGGATTGGGAAGGTAGTTGACGCTCTACCGGACACACGAATGGGCCGTCACATCGCGGGGCAACTAGTTCGATGCGGTACATCCCCCGCTCCCAATTATGATGAAGCGCGAGCCGCTGAAAGCCGCGCAGACTTTATCCACAAACTGGGAATTTGCCTGAAGGAACTGCGAGAGTCACGCAGTTGGATTCGCCTGATTATCAAAACTGAGTTGCTGCCCGAACATCGTATGAGTGAGCTTCTAGATGAGTGCGACCAGTTGTCCAGTATCATCGCTCAGTCGATAGTCACTGCGAAGAAGAATAGGGAAGGAAAACGGTAGTCTCAACATTCAATTTGCAATTTTCATTTTTCAATTCTCAATTTTCAATAACTGGATGATAGATGATTAGCAGGGTCCGAGGAACACAAGACATCTTGCCCGCTCGGTTCACCGATAAGACCGACGCGCAGATCGAATGCTGGGAACTCGTCGAGCGAACCGCGCGTGAAGCGTTTCGCCGCTACGGCTTTGATGAGATTCGCACACCCGTCATCGAAAGAACCGAGTTATTCGAACGCGGAGTTGGCACCGAAACCGATGTGAACAAGGAGATGTACACATTCGAAGACCGCGACGGAGAGCGCGTATCGCTTCGACCCGAGCAAACAGCATCGGCTGTGCGAGCATACATTGAGCACGGCTTGTTCAATCAACCGGGTCTTGTGAAGCTCTTCTACATCGGCGCGCAATTCCGCCGCGAGCGCCCACAGAAAGGCCGCTACCGGCAATTCGGCCAGGTTGGCGTTGAAGTACTCGGGCAAAGCGATGATCCGGCGATCGAAGCTGAAGTCATCGAAATGCTCGACTGGTATTTGAAAGAGTTGGGTATCACCGGAACTGAGTTGCTGGTGAATTCAATCGGTGATGAGAACTGCCGCCCCGCTTATATCGCGCGATTGAAAGAAGCGATTCGCGACAGTCTTCCGAATCTGTGCGGGAGCTGCCGCCAGCGATACGAGACGAATCCGTTGCGCGTGCTCGATTGCAAGGTTGAATCGTGTCAGCCTTACTTGAAAGAGTTGCCGACGATTACCGATGCGCTGTGCGATGCCTGTCAAACGCACTTCGCCACATTCAGGGGTTATCTGGACGCGCGTGGCATAGCTTACACCGTCGAGCCCCGGCTCGTGCGAGGGCTCGATTACTACATGCGCACGGCGTTTGAGATCACCGGCAAGCAACTTGGCGCACAAAATACGATTGTCGGGGGCGGGCGTTACGATGGTCTTTCGCAAATGCTGGGCGGACCGGCGGCCAAGGGGTTCGGCTTCGCGTTCGGGATCGAGCGAATGATAATGAGCTTGCCGGCTGACCGCGCAAACTCACTGCGAATGACGCCGGCAGTGTTCGTCGCGTACATCGGCGAAGCCGCGCGTACGCACTCGCTGGCGCTGACGCGCCGGTTGCGTCAGGCTGGAGTAAGCGCGGTAATCGATCTCGAAGGCCGCAAGTTGAAAAAGTCACTCGCGATTGCAAACAGCATGGCCGCGCGCTATGCCTTGATCATTGGCGACGACGAGATCGACAAGGCCGCATATGTGCTGCGCGACATGAGCACGGGTGAGCAAAAGAACCTGGGAGAGGAAGAACTGATTGTGACATTGATGCGTGATACGTGAAGCGTGATACGTGAAACGTGATCCGTGAAACGTGATTCATGCCAAACGTTTCACGCATCACGTTTCACGCATCACGTTTCACTCGTCACTAATTACTTATGCCAACACTAGACAGTCTGGGAAATTTGAAACGCACTCATTACTCCGGCGACCTGAGGCCCGAGCACGCAGGCGAGGTTGTGACGCTTATGGGATGGGTCCACCGGCGCCGCGATTTTGGCCCGCTCACCTTCATCGATCTTCGCGACCGGGAAGGAATCGTGCAGATCGTCTTCGATGAAGAGAAGAACGCCGAAGTTCATCGCCGCGCGAAGGAGCTTCGCGGTGAAAACGTCGTCGCGGTCGTCGGCAAAGTCCTGATGCGGGACAAAGAGAAGATCAATCCAAATCTCAAGTCAGGCCGCATTGAAGTGAAGGCGATGGAACTCTACATCCTCAACGATGCCAGGACTCCTCCGTTTGAACTCGATGCAAAAGGCGCCAGCGAAGAGGTGCGGCTGAAGTACCGTTACCTTGATTTGCGCCGCGAAAAGATGCAGTACAACATCGGCCTGCGTCATCGCGCAGCCATCGCTGTCAGGCGCTATCTGGATGAGCAGGGCTTTTACGAAATCGAAACCCCGATGTTGATCAAGACGACGCCGGAAGGCGCGCGCGATTACATAGTGCCAAGCCGTTTGCAACCGGGCCGATTCTACGCGTTGCCGCAGTCGCCTCAGATTTTCAAACAGCTTCTAATGGTCGCCGGCTACGATAAGTACTTTCAACTCGCGCATTGTTTCCGTGACGAGGACCTGCGCGCGGATCGCCAACCTGAGTTTACTCAGATTGACATCGAGATGAGTTTCGTCCGGCAAGACGACATATTCAAAGTGGTCGAACCTTTGATGGCCGAGTTGGCACGATTGATCGACTTAAAAGTGGACCTTCCCTTCCCCCGGCTGACCTACGCCGAGTCGATGCGCCGTTACGGAACTGACAAGCCAGACACGCGGTTCGCGATGGAGCTGATCGATCTTTCAGACAAGCTTGCTGGTACTGACTTCACGCCGTATCGAACGGCGCTCGATTCGAAAGGGCAGGTCAAGGCCATTAACGTTACCGGCGGAGGCAAGTATTCCCGCAAGAATCTCGACGAGTTGACTGAGATCGCGCGGCGGTTCGGAGCCGGCGGGATGGCATTCATCAAGACGGGTGATGCCGGGGAAATCACCTCGCCGTTATCAAAATCGCTTGGCGAAGCCAAAGTCACGGAACTGGCTCATGCAGCCGGTTGTAAGGCTGGAGACTGCGCGTTGATTGTCGCGGGCAAAACTTCGGTTGTCGCGGCGTCTCTCGGCGCGCTGCGTACTGAAGTGGCCGAGCGCGAAGG
>Ga0070696_100001949_pt1 | contig 13589 bp, 11 predicted proteins | sample KBSK1253metaG_FD_65474 | JGI IMG/M metagenome (GOLD analysis project Ga0070696, IMG submission 65474) | Corn, switchgrass and miscanthus rhizosphere microbial communities from Kellogg Biological Station, Michigan, USA - KBS K1-25-3 metaG | ecosystem: Host-associated > Plants > Roots >... | reverse complement strand
CGGCCGGAGCTCGCTCCTCTATCACCTCGTCCCGCCGACGCGGACCCACAAGATCGAGCCGGTCCGGGAGACCAAGCTCGAGGCGGCCGACGAGAAGGTCCACCGGCACCACCTGACGAAGACCGGCGACGTCGAGCCGAAGGGCGACGCGATCACCGGTCGGATCCCGCTGTACTTCAACAACGACGTCGTCTTCGGAATCGTGCGGCCGGCCGAGCCGATGCCCGGCAACACGTTCTACCGCAACGGGATCGCCGACGAGATGCTCTACGTCCACGAGGGGACGGGCGTCTGCGACACTGTCTTCGGGCCGCTGCGCTACGGCCCCGGCGACTATCTCGTCCTGCCGATCGGCACCACGTGGCGCCTCGATCCGGACAAAGGTTCAGGCCAGCGCATTCTGTATCTCGAGGCACCCTCCGAGATCGAGCCGCCGAAGCGCTACCGGAACGACTACGGCCAGCTCCTCGAGCACTCGCCGTACTCGCAGCGCGACCTCGACGCGCCCGACGACGTCCCACCGCGGACCGAGGCGGGCGACTACGTCGTCCACGTTCGATCGACCGACTTGATCAGCGCGTACCACTTCCGACATCACCCGTTCGACGTCGTCGGCTGGGACGGCTACCTGTGGCCGTTCCGGTTCAATATCGCCAACTTCCAGCCGATCACCGGCCGCGTCCACCAGCCGCCGCCGGTCCACCAGACGTTCCAGGCGCGCAACTTCGTGGTCTGCTCGTTCGTGCCCCGCAAGTTCGACTACCACCCGCTCGCGATCCCGGCGCCGTACAACCACTCGAACATCAACAGCGACGAGGTCATCTACTACGTCGCCGGCAACTTCATGAGCCGCCGCGGCGTGGAGATCGCCTCGTTCACCCTCCATCCCGCGGGCATTCCGCACGGCCCGCACCCGGGCACGGTCGAGGCGTCGATCGGCAAGGAGGGCACCGAGGAGCTCGCGGTGATGGTCGACACCTTCCATCCGCTCAAGCTCACGAAGGCTGCGCTCGAGCTCGACGACGACCGCTACCCGTACTCGTGGCTCCCATCGGACGACCACGCCAAGGAAGCCTCCGAGCTCGCCGAGCGAGGCCCGGAGGCGTTCCCGGACTGAACGGCGGGCGTGACTGGGGCCGCGGCCCGATGTCTAGGGAAACGACGGCCCCCACAGGAAGCCGGTATAGGCGTTCGGCTCGTCGGTGACCTGCCAGATGCCGGACCCGTCGGCGGCCACGACGAACAAGTCGTTGTGGCTGTCGTCCGAGGTGGTTCCCGCGACGACCATCGCGGCACCATCGGGTGACCACTGGGCGCAGCAGACGCCTGGATCGAAATGCTCCGTCAGGTTCGTGAGACCGGTCCCGTCCGGACGGACGAGGTACAGGTCGTGGAAGGCCTCGGTCGATTTCCGGTCGAAGGCGATCACCGATCCGTCCGGAGAAAACCGCGCGGAAGTGGCGCCGGGCGCATCCGCCACGAGGGCGTTCGCCTTGGAGCCCGGGGTCGCCTGGACGAGGTAGATCGCAGTCGTCCCGGTCGCGGCGTCGCGCCCGGCAAAGGCGATCTCCCGCCCATCCCGCGACCACGACGCCGGGCCCTGGATCAAGCCGTTGGCCGACACGGTGATGCCGGCCGGCGTCACCTCGCGGACCGCGAGATCGGAGACCTGCAGAACGAAGAGCGGGCCGCTCGCTGTCGGTCCGTCGGTCTGTGTCGCTCGCATGAACAGGAGCTGCGTGCTGTCCGGCGAGAACGCGATGGGGATGTCCTCGTGGGCCCCGGTGGCGCGGGTCTGCGCCCAGTCCCATGGAATGCTGAAGTCGCGATCGGCGAGGCCCATGCCCGCCTTGGCGGGATCGCTGTCGCTCCACATGGTCAAGGCGATGTACCGCCCGTCAGGCGACCATGCGTCCGGCTCGTAGTTGAGGCCGAGCACCTCGCACGCACCGCAGTCGGTGGGCACCACGAAGGCCAACCGCGCGCCCGGCCGCTCCAGGACCTCGATGCCCAGCAGCGACGGGTCCCGGGATAGCCCCGCGGCCGCGACGCCCGGCGCCGCCAGCGCCAGATGCGCCCCGTCGGGCGAGAACAGCCCGCAGCATCCGCCCTGGACGAGCTTCGTCTGATTCTCGCCTGACGGATCGACAAGCGAGATCACGTCCGCGCCCGAGGCGTCGTGCCTGGTGAACTCGATGGTTCCCGGACCGGTGTAGCCCTGGGGGGCCAGGAGGCCGGCAGGGCTCGCACCAGCGGTCGGGCCGCCGTCGCTGGTCGGGCCCGCAGCGCTCGGCACGGCGCTGCTCGGCGCCGTGGTGGCCGACGATGCCGGTGACGGAACAGGCCGTCCGCCCCCGCCGGCGAGAAGCAGCCCGGCGATGAGCAGCGCGACGGCTACCAGCCCGATGGCGGCAGCACGACCGGGGAGTGGCATGAACGACCTCCAGGGCGCGCGCTGGACGAGCGGCCGACGCGTCAGGTGGGCCTCGTCGAGGGCGGCCCGGAGCACCCGTTCGGACAGTTCGGTGGGGCCCTCGGCCAGCCAGGCTCGGGCGACGCGATCGAAGTCGGACGGTGTCGTGGTCATGCCAGCCGCTCCCGCGAGGAATCGATGGGCGAGCGCAGGTCCGCCTCGAGGGCGGCCCGCAGGGTGTTGGTTGCGTAGTGCAGCCGCGACTTGACCGTGCCCAACGGCACGCCGAGCTGCTCGGCGGTCTCGGGCAGGGTCAGGCCGAGGTAGTGGTGAAAGACGAAGACGGCGCGCTGCTCCGGCGGAAGGCGCCGGAAGCCGCGATCGAGCTGGTCGCGCGCGACAACCGAGCCGAGATCGTCGTTCGCGGCCGGCCCGTCGTCGGGCAGGGCGCGGACGTTCGCCGCCCAGCGACGACCGCGGCGCGCCTCCCGGTAGCAGGCGTTGACGAGCAACCGGTGCAGCCAGGCGTCGAAACGCTCCGCCTCCCTGAGGGACGGGAGCTCGCGCCACGCGCTGACGAGCGTCTGCTGGACGGCATCCTCGGCAAGGCCGAGATCGCGCAGGATCCTGTACGCGATCGCGAGGAGCCGATCGCCAGCCGCACGAGCCAGGCTGGCAAACGCCTCCTCATCCCCGGCTCTCGCGTGCTCGACGAGGGCTGTCTGCACCCTCGACCTCCAGCGATGCGTCCGACGTGGACGCCTACCTCCAATGAGTCATCGATTGTCGAGGCAGTTCGATCTTCCCCGAGCTACTCGTCCGCGAGGCGCAACTCCGACACCGGGGGACGCTCGCCGCCCGTCTGCGAGAGGACGACACCGCCGATGATCAGCGCGCCGCCGAACAGCTGGATCGGGCTGAGCGACTCCCCGAACAGCAGCCCGGCGAGGGAGATCGTCCAGATCGGCTCGACGGTGCTGACCAGCGAGGCGCGCGCCGCGCCGATGCGGTGCGCGCCGGCATAGAACGCCTGCACCGCGATGAAGGTCGAGACGAGCCCGATGCCGGCAATCCCGAACCAGGCGGCGCCGGGGATCTGGGCCGGCAGCACCGGCCGGCCGAAGGCGAGGGCGGTGACCCAGAACGTGGTCGCAGTCGCGAGCAGCATCACCGCGCCGGCGGCGATCGGATCGACGCCCGCCCCGCTCTCCCGACCGACGTCCTCGCGATCCTCGCCGGAGAGCCTCGCGGCCAGCACGATCCAGACGGAGTAGATCACCGGCGACGCGAGCATCAGCAGGAGCCCGCTCACCGGCGGCGGAGTCGCCGAGGCCGACGGGCTCCCGACCGCGAGCGCGACGCCCGCAAGCGCGAGCCCGAGCGCGGCCCAGGCGCGCCAGCCTCGCAGCGGTTGCCCCATCCGAAGCGCGATCACTGCCACGATCGCCGGGTAGATGTAGACGATCAGCGCGGCGAGCGAGGCGGAGACGGTCTCGAGGCCGGCGAAGTACGTCGACGCGTTGCCCGTGTACAGGACCCCCAGGCCGAGGGCGAATGCGATCGCCCGTCCCGGCATCCGCCGGAGGCCGGCCCTGGTGCTCGGCCGGGCGAGCACCCACAGCCACGCAAGCACGGCGCCGATCCCGAACCGCCAGGCCATCAGGACGTGCCAGCCGACGCCGGCGGCGTACACCGGCTTGGCGAACAGCGCGCCCGATCCGAAGGCGCAGGCCGACACGATCGTCAAGGCGATTCCGACGACGACTGCGCGGGGCATCGGGGGAGGCTAGCAGCGCCGCGCCCGCTCCAAGAGGCGGCCCATGGGCGTAGAAAAGCCTCCGGGCCCGCGCGGCGAGCCCGGAGGCGATTTGCGGCTGCTTTGCCGGCCGGCGGCGATGCTGCTCCCGTTAGGCCAGGGGGCAGCCCGGATCGGGCTGATCGATGCGCAGGGCAGCGCCGACGGGGACGACGTACGTGACGTACACGACCGCCGGGACCGAGGCGCTCTCATTCCGGGCAAGGCCAGTCGCGCCGTTCGATTCGACGAACGACGAGCCTGCCGGATAGCGCTCGAACGAGCAGTCGGCCTGGTAGAAGGTCACCGTCCCTGACGTCACCGTCACGAGGACGACACCAGGATGCGAATGCCAGCCCGAGTGACCGAGCGGATCGATCGTGACCGTCGCGTTGGCGAAGTCCACGCGGTCCTTGGTCTGGAACTTGATGTCGCCGACGTTGAACTGCATGGCTCCGGTGGTCGTGCCGCGGGCGAGCGGCGTGCCGTGGAAGCCGCTCGCGCCGGTGGCGAGCGCGCTGCCGGCGAGGACTGCGATGAGACCGAGGGCGAGGGGCAGGCTGCGCGTCGTGCGGCGGACCGCATCTCGCGTGTTGGTTGCGGGCATGGTGCAGCTCCTTCTTGGGGGGTGTCCCCCATAAGAAAATTCGGAGGCGTGGCAGGCCGGCCATCACGACCGGCTCGGGCGCAGACGATGAGCAGGCGAACCGTCGGACCGAACGTCGGCCCGCCCCGGGGTCCTAGTCGACGACGGCCTCGGGGTCGATCGTCACGGTCGAGAGGAACGGCACGATCAGGGATCGATCGGGACCATCCAGCGTGAAGAACCAGATCCGATCGCCGATCACGACGATCGCCTCAGCGAAATAGAAGTGCTCGTTGCAGCCGGCGTAGGCGATCCCGGCTGGATGACCGTCGATGGTCGTCTTCGTCCACATCTCCGGCGTCGGGAAGCAGGCCTTCCCGAAGGCGCCGGCCGTGTAGGACTGGATGAACTCGTCGGCGGTCTGTCCTTTGGGGACGCGTGTCGAGAAGCCCTTGAAGTCGGGCCAGCCGGTCGGACTCCAGAAGATGTCGACGTCCGCATCGTCCTGGGTTGCGAGGGCCCAGTGGCCCGTTGCCGGCTGCTCAGTCCACGCGCCGGGATGTGCCACGGTGAAACCGTAGAACGCAGAGGTGAATGGCAGCCAGAGTGTGGTGTCAACCGATGGCGAGCCTGGTGCTGTCGCCGCCGACGCCGCCGCGTCGAGCGAAGGTGTCGGGCTCGGTGCGGCCGGAGAAGACGTTGGCACCGGAGCGCCGACGGGATTCCGCTGGCCGAGCAGGTACATCGCGCCGCCGACGGCGAAGACGGTCACGAGGACCGCGGCCGCGAGGCGGGGATAGATCAACATCTGGGAGAACCTCAATGGCGCGAGTGGCCCAAGGCCTCTCTGTTGGGTCGTTGGAAGGGAAGTGAGGATCGCCCGGCGCGTGACGTCGGGGAGATCCGTGGGGCCTTCGTCGAGCCACGCGGTCAGGACGCTTTCGGGATCACGTGTGCCGCTCATGCGGGTCGCACCTTTCGGGTCTCGACCCGGTCGAGCGCGAGCGTCTCGCGGAGCATCCGGGTGGCGTAGTGGAGCCTCGACTTGACGGTTCCGAGCGGGACGCCCGCGATCTCGGCGATCGAGGCGAGCGGGAATCCCGCGTGGTGATGCAGGACGGCGACGGCGCGATGCTCGGGCGACAGCCGCCCGAACGCTCGTTCGAGCGCATCGCGATCGTCGACGGACACGGTCTCGTCCGGCCCGCTCGGTCCGTCGACCGGGAAGGCGCGGACGTTGAGGCTCCAGCGTCGGTACCGACGGAACTCCTCGTAACAGGCGTTCACGAGGAGTCGATGGAGCCAGACCTCGAAGCGCTCGGCGTCGCGCAGCCTTGGAAGCTCGCGCCATGCGAGGAGGAATGCCTGTTGGACGGCGTCCTGTGCGCGCTCGACATCGCGAAGGATCCGGTACGCGATGGCGTAGCAGCGGTCGCCGTCCAGGTCGATGAGCTCGGAAAAGGCGACCTCGTCGCCGTCCCGCGCCCGTTCGACCAGCCTCACCCGCACTGCTGACCTTCTTTCGGCGGCGCCACTATGGACGCTTCACCAACTACAGATGGGCGCCCGCCGCAAAAGGTTCAGATCGATCTGTCAGCCGGCTCGATTCCGAAGAGCTCCAGGCAGGTCTCCAGGCCCTCGACCGTCACCTCTGGCCTCGGGCGGGCCCGCCAGTCGTCGAGGGTCATGCGGAAGCGCTGTGTCTCGCGCGGCGTGCCCTGCGGCGAGAGCCGGCCGAACCCGTTGGGCCGGTAGCCGACGGCGAGGCTGACCTTGTTCGAGGCGGGGTTGTCGATGAACGCCTCGCTCTCTGCGACCTCGGCACCGAGGTGGTCGAAGGCGAGGGCGAGGACCGCCTGGCGCATCAGCCGGCCGATGCCGCGACCCTGGAACTCGCGACCGAGCCACGAGCCGGTGCCGACCGTCCGCGTCGTCGAGAACGTCTCTCCGCGAAGGTCCTGGAAGCCGACCGGAACGCCGTTCTCCCAGACCCCGAGCGTCAGCGTCCAGTGCTCGGGTGCGAAGGTCGCCTTCGCGATCGTCCACCACCGGAACGAGTCGAGGTTGCGCTCGCGGGTCGGAATGGCGGTCCAGGCGATTCCGAACGGCATCTCGTCCGCGGGATGGATGCCTCGCTCCACGATATCGGCGAACGCGGGCAGCTCCTCCTCGCGTGGAATCCGCAGCTCGAGGGCGCCGGTCGTCAGGCGCAGGTCGAAGAGGGGCCACAAAGGGTGGGTCACGCCGGGCATCATAGGGACGTGGTTGACGGCTTTCGGCAGCGGGTCCTCGGCGGCGACACGCTCATCGGGGCGTGGGCCAGCCTCGATTCACCGGCCTCGGCGGAGCTCCTGGGCAAGGCAGGCCTCGACTGGGTCGTCGTCGACCTCGAGCACGGCGCCGCCACGGAGGCGAGCCTGCTCGCGCACCTGTATGCACTGGACGCGGGCGGCACGACGGCGCTCGTTCGACCGCCCTCCGGAGAGCGGCTCCGGATCGGCCGTGCCCTCGATCTCGGCGCGGCGGGCATCGTCGTCCCGCGCCTCGACACGGTCGCCCAGGTCCAGGAGGCCGTCACGTTCCTGCGCTACCCGCCTGCCGGGCAGCGTGGGGTCGCGCTCCTGACCCGGGGAGCCCGCCTCGGCACCGTGAATCACGCCGGCGTGGCAAGCCTCAACGACGACATCGTCGGGATCATCCAGATCGAATCGCCCCTCGCGCTCGAGGCCGCGGACGACATCGCCGCGATCGACGGTGTGGACTGCCTGTTCGTCGGCCCCGCCGACCTCTCCCACTCCCTCGGCATCCCCGGTCAGTTCTCGAACCCGACCTACCAGGCCGCCCTCCGCGCCGTGGTGGACGCCTGCCGGCGACACGGCAAAGCCCCCGGGATCCTCCTTTACGACCACGCGACCTTCCGGCCGCACTTCGATCTCGGCTACACCTTCGTCGGCATCGGCGCCGACGTGTCCTACGTCAACGACGGCATCAAGGCGGCTATCGGCGCGGCCCGAGGGACCTGACCCCGCGCGCGGCGCCGAACCGTTAGCTAGGCGACGTTGAGAGCCGGCGAGCCGATCGTCGGAATCGCCTGCCGGCCGGTCAGCAGCTCGATGAGCTCGTCCGCGTCGACCGGGTGCGCGAAGTAGTAACCCTGGCCCCTGGTCGCGCCCATGGCGCGCATGTCGAAGGCCTGGCTGCTCGTCTCGATGCCCTCGGCGACGGTCTCGAGATGGAGCGTCTCGCCGAGGCGGACGATCGCCCGGACCAGCTCCCGCTGGTCGTGGCCGGCGCCGAGGTTCGCGACGAACGAGCCATCGATCTTGAGGACGTCGATCGGGAAACGGCGCAGGTAGCCGAGCGACGAGAAGCCGGTCCCGAAGTCGTCGATGGCGAGGCGGACGCCGAGGGCCTTGAGCTCGGCCAGGGCCGCCTCGCTGTGGCGGTCGTCGATCAGGACGTTCTCGGTGAACTCGAGGACCAGCCGCTCCGGCTCGAGGCCCACACGCCGCACGGCCTCGGCGACGACGCTCGGGAAGTCGAGCTCGGCGACCTGTCGCCCGGAGACGTTGACGTTGATCGAAAGCCCTGGGCGAACGCCCTCCTCCTCCCAGCGCCGGGCCTCGCGGCACGCCTCGTCGAGGACCCACGAGCCGAGCGGGATGATCAGGCCCGTCTCCTCGGCGAGCGGGATGAACTCGCTCGGCAGGACGGACCGCCGCGACGGCGGCTGCCAGCGCAGGAGCGCCTCGGCGCCGGCGATCTCACCCGTGCCCAGGTCGACGATGGGCTGGTAGACGAGATGGAACTCGCGCCGCTCCAGGGCTCGCTCCAGGTCGCCCTTGAGCGACAGGCGAGTGAGCGCCGCGCGGTGCATGCCCGGCTCGAAGACGACGACCCGGTTCTTGCCCCGCCCCTTGGCGATGTACATGGCGGCATCGGCGTCGCGGAGCAGGTCCTCCGCCGACGCGCCCCGGCCGCCGATGACGGCCACGCCGACGCTGGCGCGGACGAACAGCTCCCGGTCACCGTGCGCGAACGGCGCCTGGAGCGTCGTCAGGAGGCGCTCGGCGACGTCGACGGGCGAGTCGTCCTTGGCGGTGTCCTCGAGCAGGATGGCGAACTCGTCGCCGCCCATGCGCGCGATCGTGTCGCCGGCGCGCAGGCCCTCCTGCAGTCGGGCGGCGGTCGCGACGAGGACCTGGTCGCCCTCGCCGTGGCCGAGGCTGTCGTTGATCGTCTTGAAGTCGTCGAGGTCGAGGAACAGCACCGCCATCCGCTCGCGCGAGCGGTTCGAGCGCGTGATCGCGTGCTCGAGGCGGTCGATGAACAGGGCGCGGTTGGCGAGGCCGGTCAGGGAGTCGTGGAAGGCCCGGAGGCGGAGCTCGTCCTCGAGCGTCTTGCGCGGGGTCACGTCGCGGTAGTTCACGACCATGCCCCCGACGGCCGGGTCGTCGAGGAGGTTCTTGACCACCGCGTCGATGGCGCGCCACGAGCCATCGGCATGCCGGGCTCGCAGCTCGACCGAGGCCTCGGCGTTGGGTCGCCGCGCGACGGTCAGGAACAGCCGCCGGAGCCGGAGCCGGTCCTCGGGGTGCACGACCTCGAGCGCGAGCTGGCCCACGCGATCCTCCGATCGGTAGCCCAGGACCCGCTCGACGGCGGGCGATTCGTACGCGATCGTGCCGTCGCGGCCAAGGATCACGTTGACGTCGGCCGAGTTGCGGACGAGGGACTTGAACCGCTCCTCGCTCCGCCGCAGGTCCGTGGTAAGGAGCTGCTCCGTCACCGCCTGGTCGCGAAGTCGCCGGTTCTGGTTGACCAGGAGCCGCGACGAGCCCGCGAAGGCGACATAGACGATCGCCAGCAGCGCGGCTGCCATCGCGCCGACGAACAGCACGACGTCCCGACGGGCGGCGTCCACGGCCGCCTCGATCGGCGCCGCGTCCTCGTAAACCTCGTATGCGCCGACGATCTCGCCGCCGACGGTCCTGATCGGGAGGTAGATCGACAGGAACTCGTCCGCAAGACCGCGCTCGAAGACGTTCTCGTCGGACTCGCCGGTGCTGAACTCGGTCGACGTCTCGCCGCCGAAGACCTCCTCCAGGTCCTCCTCGAGCTCGAACTGGCGGCCGCGAAGCGCGGGCAGGTCGGAGAACGCGACCGTCCCGTCCTTCGCCCAGACCTTGATCCGCAGGACCTCGCGGCTCGCGGTGAGCTCCTCGAGGCGCGCATTGACCTCGGTCGCGGCCGTGCCCGACGGGTCCGCCATGGCCTCGGGCAGGAGCGTTGTGCCCATGTAGCCGAGCAGGAGGGCGTCGGTGGTGCGCGTCGCCTCGGCGACCGCGGCGGCCCGCAGGTGATCGGAGACGTTGACCGCCACCGCCGCGGTCGTCACCAGCACGATCGTCGCGGACAGGGCCAGGACGGTCGCGCGCGGGCTGGGGCGCGGGAGACGGGCAGAGGATCGGACCGCCATCGATCGGTGTTTCTGGACAGCCTCGCACGGTCGAGCTGGACGGTGGGAACCGTAGGAGGTGCGTCCGTGCACGAATACGGGACTTTTGTCCCACGGGTCGCATCGGCGGCCATCGAGGTCGAATTGACTACACTTTCCTCGTGACCGAACTCACCGAGCGCGCCGTCGTCTCGCGCGTGCCCGGGCTCATCGACGAGAAGCTCAAGGTCCTCAGCCGGCGGGATCCGCTGACCGTGCGGCCCGGCACGTCGCTGCAGCGCTGCCTCGAGCTGATCCGCGAGACCGGTATGGCCGACTCAGTCTTCGTGACCGACGAGGCGGGCCATCTCCTCGGGGTCCTCACGGAGCGGGACATCTTCGCCCGGCTCGTCGGGCCTGACGCCGACCTCGAGCAGCCGGTCGAGAAGTTGATGATCGACCACCCGAACACGCTCCACCTCGACCAACCGGTCCGGCGTGCTGTCGAGCTCATGCAGACCGGCCGTTTCCGAAACGTGCCGCTGGTCGACGACGACGACCTTCTCGTCGGCGTGGTCCGACCGGTCGACGTCCTCAAGTATCTCGCCGAGGCGTTCCCGGAGGAGCTCCTCAACCTGCCCCCGCGGCCGCATCAGCGGATGGTCGCCACGGAGGGCGCGTGACGGGGGGCGTGGACCGATGACGACCGAGGCGCCGCCGCGCCACGAGCAGCCCACGGAGAAACAGCTCGAGCGGGTCACGATCCGGTTCGCCGGCGACTCCGGCGATGGCATGCAGCTGACCGGCTCGCAGTTCACCCGAACCGCGGCCGCGTTCGGCAACGACATCAGCACCTACCCGGACTTTCCGGCGGAGATTCGGGCGCCCGCCGGCTCGCTGCCGGGCGTGTCCGGCTTCCAGCTGAGCTTCTCGAGCACGGAGATCCACACGCCGGGCGACGCCCCGGACGTGCTCGTCGCGATGAACCCGGCGGCGCTCAAGGCCAACCTCGGCGAGCTGCCCGCGGGTGGGGCGCTGATCGTCAACGAGGACGCGTTTACGGCCCAGAACCTGCAGAAGGTGGGCTACGCCGCGAACCCGCTGCAGGACGGCTCGCTCAAGCAGTGGAACGTGTTCAACGTCCCGATCTCGACCCTCAACACCCGGGCGCTGGAGGGTCTCGGCCTGACCAACAAGCAGGTCGACCTGACCAAGAACTTCTTCGCGCTGGGTCTGATGTTCTGGCTGTACGAGCGCGACATGGCGGGCACGATCGCGTGGATCGACGACAAGTTCTCGAAGCGGCCAGAGATCGCCGAGGCGAACAAGCGAGCCCTGAAGGCCGGCTACAACTTCGGCGAGACGACCGAGATCTTCCACGAGCGGTACGTCGTGCCGCCGGCGAAGCTCGCGCCGGGCCACTACCGGAACATCACCGGCAACGAGGCGACCGCGCTCGGCTTCGTCGCGGCGTCGAAGCTCGCCGGCCGCGACCTGTTCTACGGTTCGTACCCGATCACGCCGGCGTCGGACATCCTGCACCAGCTGGCCGGCTACAAGAACTTCGGCGTCAAGACATTCCAGGCCGAGGACGAGATCGCCGCGATCGGGGCGGCGATCGGCGCGAGCTACGGCGGCGCGATGGGCATGACCGCCTCATCCGGACCGGGCATCGCCCTCAAGAGCGAGGCCCTCGGGCTCGCCGTGATGGTCGAGCTGCCCCTGGTCGTCGTCGACGTGCAGCGCTCCGGCCCGTCCACCGGCATGCCCACCAAGACCGAGCAGGCGGACCTGCTCCAGGTGCTCTACGGCCGCAACTCCGACTCGCCGGTTCCCGTTGTCGCGCCGGCGACGCCGGGCGAGTGCTTCCAGTACGCGATCGAGGCCTGGCGCCTCGCACTCAAGTACATGACCCCCGTCGTGTACATGTCCGACGCATTCCTGGCCACCGGCGCGGAGCCGTGGCACATCCCGGACGTGGCCGACCTGCCCTCGATCGAGGTGCCCAACCGGACAGAGCGGGAGGGCTTCTGGCCGTACCTCCGCGACGAGACGACGCTCGCCCGGCCGTGGGCGGTCCCGGGGACCCCCGGCCTCGAGCACCGCATCGGCGGCCTCGAGAAGGCGGACATCTCCGGCAACGTCAGCTACGACCCGGACAACCATCACCGGATGCAGCTCCTCCGCCAGGCCAAGATCGCCGGAATCGCCGCCGACATCCCGCCGCTCGAGGTCTTCGGCCCGGAGGAGGGCGACCTGCTCGTCCTCGGCTGGGGCTCCACCTACGGCGCGATCCGGAGCGCGGTCGAACGGCTGCAGGGCAAGGGCGCGTCCATCGCCCACGCCCACCTGCGCTACCTCAACCCGCTGCCCGCGAACACCGGCGACGTCCTGAAGGCGTTCAAGCGCGTGCTGATTCCAGAGGTCAACCTCGGCCAGCTGTCGATGCTCATCCGCGCCCGCTTCCTCGTCGACGCCGTGGGCTACAACCGGGTGCGCGGCAAGCCGTTCCGGATCGCGGAGCTCGAAGCGGAGGCGGAGCGCGTGCTGGCCGGTGGCGGAAACCTGCAGCAGCGCGTCGAGGTCCGTTCGCCGGCACCCAAGCCGGCCGCCACGCCGGCCGCGGCAGCCACGGGAGACGGCGGATGACGATCAGCTCCAACGGCGGCGCGAAGCCCGAGCTCGCCACCACCACCGAGCTGCCGGTGCTCACCCGGAAGGACTTCGTGTCCGACCAGGAAGTCCGCTGGTGCCCGGGCTGCGGCGACTACTCGATCCTCGCCCAGACCCAGAAGGTGATGCCCGACTTCGGCTACCCGAAGGAGAACATCGTCTTCATCTCCGGCATCGGCTGCTCGGGCCGGCTGCCCTACTACATGAACACCTACGGGTTCCACACGATCCACGGCCGCGCGCCGGCGATCGCCACGGGGCTCAAGGCCGCCCGGCCCGATCTCATGGTCTGGGTGATCACCGGCGACGGCGACGCCCTCTCGATCGGTGGCAACCACCTCATCCACTCGCTGCGGCGCAACGTCGACGTCCGTATCGTGATGTTCAACAACCGGATCTACGGGCTCACGAAGGGACAGGCGAGCCCCACCTCCGAGCTGGGCAAGATCACGAAGTCGTCGCCGTACGGGACCGTCGACTTCCCGATCAGCCCGCTGGCCATCGCCCTCGCCGCGGAGGCCACGTTCATCGCGCGCTCGGTCGACACGTTCACGGAGCACATGCAGCAGACGCTGAACGCGGCCGGCCACCATCGTGGCGCCGCGTTCGTCGAGGTCCTGCAGAACTGCAACATCTTCAACGACGGCGCGCACCGCGAGTTCACCGACCGCGAGGTCCGCGAGGA
>Ga0070696_100001943_pt1 | contig 13618 bp, 9 predicted proteins | sample KBSK1253metaG_FD_65474 | JGI IMG/M metagenome (GOLD analysis project Ga0070696, IMG submission 65474) | Corn, switchgrass and miscanthus rhizosphere microbial communities from Kellogg Biological Station, Michigan, USA - KBS K1-25-3 metaG | ecosystem: Host-associated > Plants > Roots >... | reverse complement strand
GAGCAACCGGTTACTTCCTTTGAAAGCGCGTGTGTTGTTCGCTACGCATCGAAATCTCGCCCAGATGGTGGACGAAGGAACATTTCGCAGGGACCTGTACTATCGGGTCAATGTCATGCGTATTAGCGTGCCGCCCCTCCGCGAGAGGACCGACGACATTCCTTTGCTGGCCGATCATTTCCTGCAGCATTACGCTTCTGCATATAACCAACCCGTCCGAGAAATACGGCCCAATGCAATGGCACTGCTGTTCGAGTATGACTGGCCTGGGAATATCCGCGAACTGGAGAACGCGATTCAGGGGGCGGTAATCATGGCCGAAGGCGACAGCATCGGTCCGGAAGACTTGCCCGAGCCCCTGCAACACACGGATCTCCACGAGGTCACAGACGGTTTGGTGCCGGGCTCGTTTGAGGATCAGCTCCGGGAGTACAAGATCAGATTGGCGAACAAGGCTCTACTCGAATGCAACGGCAATAAGACCCTGGCAGCCCGCAGCCTAAGCATATCCCGAGCTTATCTCCACCGCCTGGTCCGGATACCCCCGCAGGACATCGATGCCGCATGATCCCGCGCTGGTCACCGGCAATTGGAACACATCGCAAGCGGCGCCGGCTGTCGTTCGCGTAGCTAGACCGCTATCGATCTGGCACGCTATCTTTTCGTTTCCCGTGATGCTCAGCCTGGCGTTAGTGGTTCTGAGTGTACTCACAGTCCGCACGCGCTTCAATGATCCTGATCTGTGGTGGCATCTCAAGGTCGGTGCGACCATCTGGAATACCCATTCGATCCCCAGCGCGGATTCATTTTCCTTCACGGCTGCCAACCACGCGTGGATTGCGCACGAATGGCTTTCCGAGACGGTGATCTATGGCGCCTACCGCGCGGGCGGTTACACCGGCCTGATGGCCTGGCTTTGTACCTTCCCATCGTTGCTTTTTGTCCTGGTTTACGCGCTCTGTTCTCTGTATTCGGGGAATGCGAAAATCTCGCTTCTGGGCGGCATGCTGGCCTGGTTCTTTGGCACGATCGGGCTCTCGATCCGACCGCACATTCTGGGTTACCTTTGTCTCGTTGTTGAACTTCTTGTAGTCCACCTGGCCCGGACGCGCACTCGTCATTGGTTTTGGGCGCTTCCGCCACTTTTTGCACTCTGGGTGAACTTACACGGCTCGTTCATCATGGGCTTCATGGTGCTTGGAATCGTTTACGCGTGCTCCTGGTTCGAATTCCGGGCGGGGTCGCTCGTGTGCTCCCGATGGCCGGCGGACCTGCGACGGGTGCTGGGAATTGCTTTCGTGCTTTCGATTGGAGCGCTGTTCCTGAATCCGATCGGGTGGCGCCTGGTGTTCTATCCGTTTGATCTCGTCTTCAAACAAACGCAGAACTTATCCAGCGTAACGGAATGGCAGCCGCTCGACCTGCTGGATCCGCGCGCGGCCGCGTTGTTCGCTGTCGCCGCTTTCTTCTTTCTGATGGCGCTTGCGCGCCAGGCCGATCTGCGCCTTGAAGAGCTGGCCATGCTGGCGCTGGGATTCGGTCTGGCGGTCCGGCATAACCGAATGATGTTCGTGTTCGGCATTCTAGCCGCCCCGATCGTTTGCCGCCTGCTGGCGAACGCCTGGGATCGGTACGACCCGGCTCGCGACCTCCGGCTTGCCAATGCCGTGATGATGGGAGCTGCGGTCTGGATCATTGTCGCGGCGTTTCCGGGGACCGAGAAAATTGAGCAGCAAGTAGCGAAAACCAGTCCCGTCGAGGCCGTCGATTACATCCGGCAAGCCGGCCTGACCGGACGCATGCTGAATGATTATGAGTTTGGCGGATACCTGATTTGGGCGATGCCGGATCAGAAAGTGTTCATCGACGGCCGCTGTGACTTATTTGATTGGACCGGCGTGCTGACTGAATACGGCCGCTGGGCGACCCTCGTGGAAGATCCTAAGCTGCTGCTGGACAAGTACCACATCGACTATTGCCTGCTTCGAAAAACGGCGCCGCAGACCCGCGTGCTTCGGTATCTGCCCGGATGGTCGAAACTCTACGAGGATGATCTCGCCGCGATCTTCGTGCGCAGCGGTTCGTAGACGTACTCTCGGCAGGAGCACTTCGCCGAAGGCTCAGCGCGCGCGCTTTCCAACCTGTTCTGGCGCCCGTTGCCCGATCGTGCTGTGAGCCTCCGCGGCCACCAGGGCGCCGCTTATCAGGTGTTTCCCCGGGTTTTCCGATTGATGGGTACCGCAGAGCCAGAATCGAATCGCGGACTTGATTTGCCCGCCAGGAAACGATGGTGTAAACGCGTGTTTACTACTCAAGTAAGAAAGTCTGCCGTTGGGGCGCATTCCTAATGCATATAAGGGCGGCCCTTTGGATCAACAGTTGCACAGTACGCAGAGCTGACGTGCGGACATCGAGTGGGACGTCTGTCTGGCGCCGGCATTCGGATCTGAAGGTATGAGGCCGCCAGGATGAGTTTCACCCCAACAGTCGCCATCATCGGCGCCGGACCGGCAGGATTGACCGCTGCTTATCTGCTTGCTAAACGCGGCGTATCCGTCACCGTGCTCGAGTCCGACCCACAGTACGTGGGCGGCCTGTCGCGAACTGTCGAGTACAAGGGCTTTCACTTCGATATCGGCGGCCATCGGTTCTTTTCGAAGTCCAAACAGGTGGAAGACTTCTGGACGAAGATCCTGCCCGACGACATGCTGGAACGCCCGCGTTCGTCCCGCATCTTTTACAACGGCCAGTTTTATTCGTATCCCCTTAAGCCGTTTGAAGCGCTCGTGAAGCTGGGTGTTGTCGAATCGGCGCTCTGCGCGCTCTCTTACGCCAAGGCCCGTTTCGCGCCCCAGGCCAATCCGAAATGTTTCGAGGACTGGGTGACTAACCAGTTTGGCGCCCGCTTGTTCCGCATCTTTTTCAAGACGTACACGGAGAAGGTCTGGGGGATGAGCTGCCGGGAGATATCGGCCGACTGGGCGGCGCAGCGCATCAAAGGCCTCTCTCTAGGCGCGGCGATCCGCAACGGCCTGTTCCCTAAGCGCCCGCCGGCGGATCGCACGCAAGTCATCAAGACCCTGATCAACTCGTTCCGTTATCCGCGAAAAGGCCCCGGCATGATGTGGGAGGTTTGCGCACGAAAGGTGCGGGAAAGCGGCGGCCAGGTACTGATGGGCCAGAGAGTTGTGGGGTGCAGTCTGGACGCTGACCGCGAGCGATGGACGGTCCGCTATCAGTCCCGCGACGGCGTGTCCGCTTCGCTGACGGCGGATCACATCATCTCTTCGGCGCCGATGCAGCAACTCGCACGATCGCTCGATCCGCCGCTTTCGGCCAAGGCCATCGCAGCGGGCCGCGCGCTCAAGTACCGCGACTTCCTGACGGTGGCGCTGATTCTGAAAGATAAGAACGCGTTCAGCGACAACTGGATCTACGTTCACGATCCGAACGTCAAGGTCGGCCGGATTCAAAACTACAAATCGTGGTCGCCGGAGATGGTGCCCGACCCTGCATACACTTGTTACGGGCTGGAATATTTCTGTTTTGAGGGCGATGGCCTCTGGAACATGAGCGACGCGGAGCTGATCGAGCTGGCGAAGCGTGAGCTGGCCCAGATCGGGCTGGCCAAACCCGACGATGTGAGCGACGGTTGCGTGGTGCGGCAGCGCAAAGCTTACCCGGTTTATGACGACGATTATGCGCAGAACGTGGCTGTCATCCGGGAGGAGATCGGAAATCGCTTTCCTAGTCTGCACCTGGTGGGGCGCAACGGCATGCACAAGTACAACAACCAGGACCACGCCATGATGACTGCCATGCTAACCGTGGAAAATATCCTGGCCGGAAAGCCGGTCTACGATGTGTGGCGCGTGAACGAGGACGCCGAGTATCACGAAGCCGGAGCCGCGGGTGAGGAGACGGCCGCGAGCGGCCTGCGGCTGGTGCCGAGCCGCGTGGGTTCCTGAAGGCGAGCGGATGATGAACGCCCTTCTTTTCTGTTGCCGCTTGCAATGGCATTCAGCTTTATGACGGTAGCCTCATGGTAACGGGTCTCACTACGTTAGAGCCGGACTAACCGTAGCTGAACCTGGTCTTCCAACGATGAGCGAAAACTTTATGGTCACGGACTTGATCGCGACCTCCGCAGCTTTCGCTCTCTTTGCTTTGTTCATCCTTCTTCCAGGGTACGTTTTCGGCTGGCTCCTCGACGTATTCGGCTTTCGACGACGCGCGCTGCCAGCCCGGCTTGCGATCTCAGTCCCGGTGTCCGTTGGCATCTGTCCCATACTCACCTATCTCTTGTGGCGATGGTCGCTCGCGGGAGTGTGGACCATGTACGCAGCTTGCTGGATAGGATTCCTTGCACTTCTCTTTCACGAGCGGCAGATGTGGCTCTCGAGACCGAAAGTTTCCAAACGAGTTGCTATCTTGCTGGCGATTGTCGCTGGCTGGGTTCTGTTGGGAATGCTCTGTGTGGTCGACCTGCAGGTAGGAAACCGGCTTTACCTGCCTACGGTGGCGTATGACTACATGCTCCGCACGGCTTTTACTTCCGCGATCACACGAACCGGCGTCCCTCCCCATAATCCGTATTTCTTCCCGGGTCAGCCTGTCATTCTGCGATATCACTACTTCTGGTATCTCCCCTGCAGTCTGGTTGACCAATTGGGAGGAACTTTGGTAAGTGCGCGACACGCGATGCTCGCCTCCACGCTCTGGTGCGGAATCGGATTAATGGCCATCGTGCCGCTCTATTTGCGTTTCTTCCAGCCCAAGGGCGCCATCAATCTCGAACGCAGGATGCTCGTGGGCGTGGCCCTGCTGGGCGTGACGGGACTCGACATCGTGCCGATAGCGCTCATCGGGCTGGTGCAACGGCAGCCTGTTCTCAGCATAGAAGGGTGGAATAATCCCGTCATATCATGGGTCGCCTCGGTTCTTTGGGCGCCGCATCATGTGGCTGGCCTCATTGCGTGTCTCGCCGGCTTCCTCCTGCTCTGGTATGTTGCGCGCACGTTTCGCGATCGCATTTACGCTGGCGTTGCAGCCGGATTCATGTTCGCCAGTGCCGTGGGATTATCCGTTTACGTGACATTCGTGTTTGCGGTTTTTCTGGCGATTTGGCTGGTCATCAACCTCTTGAGGAAACAGAGGCACGCGGTGGTCGTGATCTGTGTCGCTGGAGTAGTAGCATTGGTTGCGTCAAGCCCATATTTGCTCGAGTTGAGCGGAAGCAGTACTGGCCAGCAGAATGGCGGCGGACCATTTGTGCAGTTTACGATCAGAGAGTTTACGGTTGCTCAGACGATCGTCGAAACCATCTGGCCCCAGCAGCCCTGGCTCGTGCCCATAGCAAACCTGTTGCTGTTGCGGATGAACTACATGCTGGAACTTGGCTTTTTCTTCACCATAGGCTTGATGCAATGGAGAAGGATGCGGATAGGTAAAGACATTTTCAACCACAAGGAACTCTGTGGATTTACTATCGTCGCAAGCAGCATCTTGCTCTGCACTTTCCTGCGTTCCGGCGTGATTTCCTTGAACGACCTTGGCTGGAGAGGTTTTCTGGTAGCACAGTTCATCCTGCTGATATGGGCGGCCGAACTATGGGATGACGGATTCCTCCCATTCCGTGCGAAGATCCCGTCGGTCGAGGCGAACACGCTATTCGGCGGTGCTCGCCGGCCCCCGATCCTGGCCCTGCTTGTCCTCGGCGTGGCTGGGAGCGTATATGAGGTGTCCATGGCGAGGTTTTACTATGTACGCTCGTCTACTTCGGGCGATCGAACCTATCTTCTTCGGCAAATCTACCAGGACCTAAAAAAACGACTGCCGGAGCAGGCTGTTGTGCAGCAAAATCCGAATGTGGTTCCGGGGGACGTGTTTTATGGACTCTACGCCGACCGCCAGGCCGCTGCTGAGACTTCACAGTGTGGTGCGGTCTTTGGCGGAGATCCCGCTTTGTGCGGAAGCGTTATTACCCGTGTCAACGATTTGTTCGAAAAGCCTGACGCCCTGGATACGCAGGCGGTAGATGCGGCCTGCAAAGATTTATCAATCGACGCCCTGGTTGTAAAGGACTCTGACAAAGTCTGGGCGAATAAGAGTAGTTGGGTCTGGAACAAACAGCCTGTCTTGGCCAACGATTACGCAAGAGCGTTCCTCTGCGGCCGGACAGCGCCGCGGGAGCAGACTCCGTGACCTTGTTTAGTAATTTCACTCTGTTTCTTCGACGACCGTTGCCGCTAGAAGGGCAGCGCGGCTCTCTGACGGTTCTGCCGGTTATGGCGCTGTTGTTTGCCATGGCCATCGAAACGAGGCGGGGAACTGTGATGGCTTGGGAATGAGGCCGGCGATTGAATGGTTCGCGGCCGGGGCCGCGCCGGCGACAAACGCTCCGCTACCCGGCGAGCGCAAAACCCTCCCCGGCTCGGCAACCTGGATTGTGGCTCTGTTAGGGCTTGCGCTTATTTTCTTCTTCATGCGCGACAGCCTGCACTATTTATGGAGCGGCCGGAATGACTACCTGTCTTTCTATGCCGGAGGCCGCCTAGTAGGGTCTTCCAGGCTATACGATCCGCAGCAGGCGCAGATCGTGCAGATGGAGGCGACGGGCTTCTTCGGCGAGGCGCTCGCATATATTCGTCCCCCCTTCTATGCCGTAGCGCTCTGGCCGTTGGGGAAACTGCCGTACCGGGAGTCCTACTTCGTGTGGCAGGTACTCTCGCTTTGTGCGCTCGGAGGTTTCATCCTGCTGTGGCGCATACCGGACAGGAAAGCGGCCGTATTGGCTTGCTGCTGTTCGCTGCCGCTGATTCTGGCAATTGCACATGGCCAGGATCTCACGTTTCTCCTGCTGCTCCTCGCCGTGTCACTCCGGATCTATTCCAAGCGGCCTTTTACAGCCGGACTTGTCCTCTCTTTGTGCGCCATCAAGTTCCACTTATTTCTCCTAGTGCCGTTGCTGATGGTTGGCCAGAAGCGATGGAGAATGCTCGGCGGCGTCGCGGCGGGTGGCGCTCTATTGGCCGCGATATCGCTCGCGGCTGCCGGTTCTCCGCGCCAATATATCGAATTATTGACTCGAGGAACCATCGCACCGGAAGCGCAGATCATGCCCAACTTCCACGGCTTGTTACTAGGTGTCCCGAATGGTTGGATCTTTGAACTGCTGCTCGGGATTGCGACTGCCGGCACCGTGTGGCTGATCTCCCGCCGCGCCGATTTTGAATACGGCCTCGCCGCGGCGCTCGTCGGCGGACTCCTGATCAGCCACCACGCCTACCCGCAGGACTGCACCCTTCTGCTCCCGGCATTACTGATTATCCTGGCCCGTTCTTCCGATTGGCGCATGAATTATTTGTGCATGGCGCTTTTCACTCCCTGGCCCTACGTCATCCTCACGCAGGGTGACCCTCTCAACCTCGTGCGGCTGGCTTTTGTGGCCCTGCTCATAGGTGTGCTCCTTCAAAGCTGGAACAGCGGGCGACGTGCCATCCCGGCGTATACGACAGCGGACCGCGCGTTGCTATTAGAGGACGAATCATGAATCTTGCAGACGTTCACTCAAAGGCGGCTGGTTCGCGTCGAAGCGCGAGACTGCTCGTGCTGGCGATCAAGGTTGCGATGGGGGTCTCGGTCGCAATCTATGCAGTCGTAGTCGTATCATCGTCGCCCAAGCCGCGCCTTGCGTTGCTCGCTGCAGTGCATCGAACAGGCGGATGCTCGTTTGCCGATACGCTGAACAGCTCCACCTATGATCACGATCTGGAAGCTCTCACGGACCGCATTGCGGGCGCCAGCCGAATCGTGCAGAGGGACGGTGTATTCAATCTCGTCGACACACCAGGTGGCCGGTGGTGGGTCAATCGCGACGATCGATCTTTGACGTTTTTGCTCGCCGAGCAGCAGCGCCAGATTTACGGAACTGGCATCGAAGGCGTGCGCGAGGGTGACGTCGTTCTCGATTGTGGGGCGAACGTGGGGGCCTTCACCAGGACTGCACTGAATCACGGCGCGCGCCTCGTGGTCGCCATCGAGATTGCGCCGGCGACGATAGAGTGCCTGCGGAGAAATTTCTCCTAAGAAGTGTCCCAGGGTCGCATGGTCATTTACCCGAAGGGCGTGTGGAATCGCCCCGACTTTCTTGAAATGTCCGTGGTTGACCGCAGCAACGCCGGCGCCAACAGTGTCGTGCTTGGACGGCAGGTTGAGAACAAGATTCGAGTCCCGGTGACCACCATTGACGCAATTGTCTCGGAGCTTCATTTGGACCGCGTTGACTTCATCAAGATGGACATTGAGGGTGCAGAAAAAGAAGCATTACAGGGCGCGGTGGCGACGATCCGGCGTTTTCACCCGCGAATGGCGATATCGTCCGAGCACCTGCCAACCGACGTCAAAGAAATTCCGGAGGCCGTTAATGCCATTCAGCCCGGCTACGAGATTCGAGCATCAGACTGCTCGGATTTCTTCTCTCGCGTCCAGCCGGCCGTCTTACATTTTCTGTTCTCTGGGCCGCGCTGACGTTGGGAACTGTCGCGGATCTAGTAGGGGGCAGCTGGCGCTATTTCGTTGCCTCCCAAGCACAGCAGTGTAAACCCGAGTTTACGGTCTGCGTCAACGGCTGTGGATATGCGGCCCAAATCCTCCCTAACCTATTGAAAATTCGACTCGATTTTCGGACCGCCACTTGCTTCTATCTCAGCCGACACGGTTAAGCTGATGAAAGTAGTTGTCCTATGTGGCGGGCTGGGCACGCGTCTCCGCGAAGAGACTGAATTCCGTCCCAAGCCTCTGGTCGAAGTGGGTGGGCGGCCAATCCTGTGGCACATCATGAAGATCTACGCTCACCATGGCTTCCGCGATTTCGTGCTTTGCCTGGGATACCGCGGCAACATGATCAAAGAATATTTCCTGAATTACGAAGCCATGAACAATGACTTCACCATGTGCCTCGGGCGAAAATCTCACATCCATTACGACGGCTCCCACCAGGAGCAGGACTTCCGGGTGACGCTGGCCGACACGGGCCTGGATTCGATGACCGGTGGCCGCGTCAAACGGATCGAAAAATATATCGAGGAAGATCGCTTCATGCTTACCTATGGCGATGGGGTGACCGACCTGAACATCAGCGACGTGGTGGCGTTTCACAAGAACCATGGGCGCTTGGCCACTGTTACTACGGTCCGTCCGATGTCGCGCTACGGCAGCGTCGCGATTCAACAGGACGGCAGTGTGAACGAGTTCCTGGAAAAGCCAAGATCTGACGGATGGGTGAGCGCGGGATTTTTTATTCTTGAACGGCCCGTGTTCGATTATCTGGGCGGCGACGACTGCACCTTTGAACGGGACCCCCTGGAAAGGCTCGCGGCAGACGGTCAGTTAATGGCTTACCAGCATGATGGCTTCTTTTTCTCGATGGATACTTATCGCGAGTATCAGCATTTGAACGAATTGTGGGCGAAGGGCGCCGCACCTTGGAAAATATGGCCGTGAATCGGAGCTATTGGCTGGACCGCCCGGTATTTGTCACCGGCGGCGCCGGTTTCTTAGGTAGTTGGTTGACCCAAAGACTGCACGAATCGGGCGCCGATGTAGTGTGCCTGCTTCGCGATTGGGTTCCGCAAAGCGAACTGGTCCGCTCGCATACCCTCGAGCAGGTGAAGGTGGTCCGTGGCGACGTTCAGGATCTGGAGCTGGTGGAACGAACCCTGGCCGAATACGAGATTCACACAGTCTTTCACCTGGCCGCGCAGACCAGCGTGGTGATCGCCAACCGCGCGCCGGTTTCCACATTTGACAGCAATGTGCGCGGCACCTGGAACACGCTGGAAGCTTGCCGACGCTCCCCAACCGTGAAGGCGATTGTCGTGGCCTCATCCGACAAAGCTTACGGCTCGCACGACGAACTCCCCTACTCGGAAGAGGCTCCTCTGCGCGGGGAATACCCGTACGACGTCAGCAAATCCTGCGCGGACTTGATTGCGCGCTCCTACGCCAAGACGTATAAGCTGCCGCTGGCTGTGACTCGCTGCGGCAATCTTTACGGCGGCGGTGATCTGAACTGGAGTCGTATCGTGCCTGGAACCATTCGATCGCTGATCCGGGGCCATCGGCCCGTCATTCGTTCCGACGGTCAGCTGATTCGCGATTACTTTTACGTCGAAGACGCGGTCGCGGCTTACATGCGGCTTGCCGAGGCCCTGTCGTCCGATTCCTTGTTGGCCGGCACGGCTTTCAATTTCTCCAACGAAACGGCGATTCCGGTACTCGATCTGGTGAGAAAAATTGTGTGCCAGATGGGATCCACGCTAACGCCCGACGTTCGCAACGACGCGACCAACGAAATCCGGGCGCAATATCTCAGCGCGGAGCGGGCGCACCGCATGTTGAATTGGGCGCCGCTATTCAGTCTCGACGAGGGCTTGGGACGAACCATTAGCTGGTACAAGGAGTTTCTCGTACAGTGAGCCAGCGAGCCCAAGACCTGCAAAGACAGATCCTCGACCTGGTAGGTGAGTACTACGAGGAGTCTTTTCCTTTCCGGCCGTTCGTTCCGGGAACCACTCCGGTTCCGGTTTGCGGCCGGGTGTTCGATGACCAGGAGATGCGGCTACTGGTCGATTCCGCCCTGGAATTCTGGCTGACCTCCGGCCGGTTCGCCGCTGAATTTGAGAAAGAGCTGGCGCGGCATTTCGGAATCCGCAGCGCCATCCTGACGAACTCCGGATCATCCGCCAATCTGCTGGCGCTTTCCTGCCTGACTTCGCCGAAGCTGGGCGAACGCCGTCTGAGGCCGGGTGACGAAGTCATCACCGCCGCGGCAGGCTTCCCGACCACCGTGAACCCGATCCTACAGAACGGGCTGGTGCCGGTGTTCGTGGATATCGACATTCCGACGTACAACGTCGACGTGAACCAGCTCGAGCAAGCGGTTTCCGGGAAAACCCGGGCGGTGATACTTGCGCACACGCTTGGGAATCCATTCAATGTGACGGCAGTCAAGAATTTCTGTGACCGTCATAACCTCTGGCTGATCGAAGATTGCTGCGACGCGGTGGGGTCCACTTACAACGGGCAGCAGGTTGGAACCTTTGGCGAGTTGGCCACGACCAGTTTCTACGCCGCCCACCACATCACAACGGGAGAGGGCGGATGCGTGCTGACGAACCAACCGCTGCTCAAGACGCTGGTGGAATCCTTCCGCGACTGGGGCCGGGACTGCTGGTGCGACACCGGGAAAGTGAACACCTGCGGCAAGCGCTTCGAATGGCAGCTAGGCGACCTGCCATGCGGGTATGACCACAAGTACATCTACTCGCACATCGGGTACAACCTGAAGATGACCGATATGCAGGCGGCCATCGGCGTGATGCAAATGCGCAAGCTGCCGGGGTTCATCGAGGCGAGGAAGCGCAATTTCCGCGAGTTGCGCGAAGGGCTGCGGAGCCTCGAGGAATTTTTCATTTTTGCGGAGCCCACGCCTGGTTCCGACCCAAGCTGGTTCGGTTTCCCGATTGCCGTGCGGCCGGGCGCGCCGTTCTCGCGCACCGACGTGGTGCGCTACCTCGACTCCAAGAAAATTGCGACGCGCCACCTGTTCGGCGGCAACCTGCTGCGGCAGCCGGCGTATCGCGACGTCCCCCATCGCGTGGTGGGGACGCTGCGCAACACGGATTTTGCGATGGATCATCTTTTCTGGATCGGCGTCTATCCGGGAATCAGCCCCCAGATGCGGGAGTACATGGTGGAGATGCTGCACGTGATGCCGAAGACGTTGCTGTGCGTGACTACGTGAGCCGCCTATGAGCATGCCGAACCCGTTGGCTCGAGATCTGGATCATGTTCTGGCTCACACAGAGGGCCTGTGGAAGGATCTGCGCGGCGAGCGGATCTTTATCACGGGAGGTACGGGATTCTTTGGCTGCTGGCTGCTGGAAAGTTTCGTGTGGGCGAACGAGCGGCTCGGACTGGATGCCTCGGCTATGGTGCTGACGCGCAATCCGGTGGGCTTCCGCGCAAAGGCGCCTCATCTGGCGGAAAATCCGGCCATCGACTTAGAGCTGGGGGATGTCCGGCTGTTCGACTTCCCGGAAGGTGAATTCCCGATTGTGATCCATGCCGCCACCGAGGCATACTTCGAGCCAAGCCAGCCGCAGCCACTTTCGGTCTTCGATCCGGATACCGAAGGCACCCGGCGGGTGTTGGAATTTGCCTGCTCACACGGCGTGCAGCGCTTCCTGCTGACGAGTTCAGGAGCTGTGTACGGGAAACAGCCGGCGAATGTGACGCATATACCCGAGGACGATCCGCGTGCTCCGGCCACGACAGATGCAACAACGGCGTATGGGCATGGGAAACGCGCCTCCGAGTTCATGTGCGCCATGTACGCGAGGCAATACGGGTTTTGCGCGGCGATTGCGCGATGTTTTGCGTTTGTGGGGCCGTACCTGCCGCTGGATGCGAACTATGCCATCGGGAATTTCATCGGCGATGCCCTGGCCGGAGGCCCCGTCGTGGTCAAAGGCGACGGCACGCCGTACCGCTCATATCTCTACGCGGCTGACCTGGCCATCTGGCTGTGGACGATTCTCATGAAAGGCGAATCGTGCCGGCCGTATAACGTGGGTGGGGAGCGAGAAGTGACAATTGCCGAGCTTGCGCACTTGGTGGCGGCGAATACCGCGCCGGGGACGACGATCCGTATTGCGCAGAAACCGCCGGCTGGAGCGGTCGCAACGCGGTATGTGCCGGCCGCCCAGCGCGCCGAAAAAGAGCTCGGCCTGCGATCTTGGATTTCACTGGAAGATGGCGTGCGCCGCACGCATGACTGGCACGCACGCGTCGCTGAAGGGGTGTGCGGACGATGAAACTGTCCGACTACGTCGTCCAGTTTTTCGTCGACCGGGGCATCTGTGATGTGTTTCTCGCCTCCGGCGGCGGGATTATGCACCTACTCGATTCGGTGGGACGCAATCCGAGTATTCGGTATTACTGCAACTACCACGAGCAGGCCTGCGCGGTGAGCGCAGAAGCTTATGCCCGCGTACGGGAAGGAGTTGGTTTGTGTCTGGCGACCGTGGGTCCCGGCGCTGCCAATGCGCTGGCGGGGATCATGGGCGCGTGGGTCGATTCCATCCCGGTTGTGGTTCTATCCGGCCAGGTACGCAGTGATTTAATGGCCGACTTCAGCAAGCTTCGGCAACTCGGTCCCCAGGAAGGCAACGCCATCGGAATGGCCCAGCCAGTGACAAAGTACGCCGCCACAGTTCGCGAACCGGGGAGCGTGCGCTACCATCTCGAGCGCGCATGGCACGAGGCGACGAGCGGCCGTCCCGGCCCGGTTTGGCTCGAGTTTCCATTGGATATTCAAAGCGCGACTGTCGATCAGGCGGCCCTTGTGGGTTTCGTCTCGCCGGCAGATCACACCGACACCGGCTGGCTGCGCACGCAGGCGGCCGAGGTGATCGAGGCGCTGCGGAGCGCGCAAAGGCCGGTCATTGTGGCGGGAAACGGTATTCGGCTCTCGCGCTCTCAGCCATTGTTGCGCGAATTGGTCGAGCGGATGAACATTCCGGTCCTTCTCCCGATCACCGCCAAAGATGTATTG
>Ga0070696_100001941_pt1 | contig 13626 bp, 11 predicted proteins | sample KBSK1253metaG_FD_65474 | JGI IMG/M metagenome (GOLD analysis project Ga0070696, IMG submission 65474) | Corn, switchgrass and miscanthus rhizosphere microbial communities from Kellogg Biological Station, Michigan, USA - KBS K1-25-3 metaG | ecosystem: Host-associated > Plants > Roots >... | reverse complement strand
GGGAACGGCCCCCCGGCAGCCAGCTCACATCCTCGAAGCTGCGCAGCGTCGGGATCGGCACAATCTGCTCCACGCCCGAATTGGGATCGATCAGCATCACCTGCTGCGGCTCGCCGAAACGATGGCTCAGGATCGCCAGCGTCGTCCCGTCGGACGACCACTGCGGGTTGGAGTCGAAGTGATCCCGGCCCTTCCGGGTCGCCAGCTCGCGGGCATCGTTGCCGTCCGAGTCGGCGAGTCGCACGAATGATCCGTCCAGCGTGCCGCCCATGATGGCGAGCCGGCGCCCGTCGGGTGACGCGGTCAGCCCGTTCACACCCTCCGCGATCCGTCGCGGCGTTCCGCCCAGCACCGACACCCGGAGGGCCGCGCCGGCCACGCGGCCTGGATCGATCGAGACGTAGTGAAGGAAGTTCCCGTCGGCGGAGAAGGAAGGAGACCCGAGATATGATTCGGTGGCCGCCACCACCGGCACCTCGTCCCCCGTCACGATCTGGCGCAGACGCAGCGAGTAGGTCGATCCGTCCTGGCGCACGTAGGCCAGGTAACGGCCGTCGGGTGAGATGGCCGCTTCCTGGACCTTCCCGTCGGTGGTGGCCCGCTTCAGCTCGACCTGTTGGATCGGCGCGGTAGCGGCGGCGGGCGGGCCGGCGGGCGCCTGGCGGCGCGTCCAGATCCATCCGGCCGCCACGGCCAGCACCACCACCAGCGCGCCGGCGATCATCGCGCCAGGTCCGGCGCCGCGCCGCGGCGCGGCGGCCGGGCTCTGCAGTGCCGGGGAGGATCCGGTGGAGGAGCGGCGCTCGACGGTCAGCTCGCCCGACGTGCTGTCCTCTTTCAGCTCGCGCAGCTCGTTGAGCAGGTCGCCGGTGGACTGGTAGCGGCGATCCGGCTCCTTGGCCAGGCAGCGGCGCGCGATCCTGCCGACCTGGTCCGGCAGGGTCGTGTTGATCTGCTGCGGCGGGGTGGGAGTGTCCTTCAGGATGGAGGAGATGGTGGAGATGGCGGTGTCTCCGTGGAACGGGCGCCGTCCCGTGGCCATCTCGTAGAGCAGCACGCCGAAAGAGAAGATGTCGGAGCGGTGGTCCAGCGGCTTGCCTTCCGCCTGCTCGGGAGACATGTAGGCGACGGTGCCGAGGATCTTTCCTTCCTCCGTGATGGTGGAGACGGTCGGCATCCGGGTGCCCATGCCTTCGACGGCCGACTCGCGCAGCTTGGCCAGGCCGAAGTCCAGCACCTTGACGCGACCGTCGGTGGTGACCATGACGTTGTCGGGCTTCAGATCGCGGTGCACCACGCCCTGGCGGTGCGCCGCCACGAGAGCGTCGGCGACGCCGAGGGAGATGTCGAGCAGCCGTCCCAGGGTCATCCCCTCGCGTGTCATGAGCTGCGTGAGCGGCCGCCCGTCCACCAGCTCCATGGTGAGGAAGGTCACGCCGTCGGCCTCCTCCACCGAGTGCAGCGTGACGATGTTGGGGTGGTTGAGCGCGGCGATGGCGCGCGCCTCGCGCTCGAAGCGGGCGCGGCGTGTCGGGTCGGCGGACATCTCGGCCGGCAGCACCTTCAGCGCCACGCGGCGTCCCAGGCGCGTGTCCTCGGCCAGATAGACGATGCCCATGCCTCCCGCGCCGATCTTCCGCTCGATGCGGTAGTGGGAAAGGATCTGTCCGGGGTCCAGGGCCACGCTTTGTCGCTCCAATCGAATCGATGAGCCATGGAATTGGCAGGCGCATCATACCTGATTCCGTCGTCGTTCCCGGATGCAGGCTCCACCGCCAGGAATGAGCCTTCCCCGCCACCGCCCGGCCCGAGCCCATTTGAACGGGTAGTCAGCATCCGAAATGACGGTATATTCCCGTCGCCGCATCCCCAAGACGGCCCCGAATGGGTGACCCGCGGAGACCGAAAAGGAAACTGGAGGAGGAGTGACAGGCGCGCCGTTTGTCCGCGGCGCACAGGTTCTTCGGGGACGGGCAGCTCCCTGCCTGGATACCTCTCCGTCCCCGCGTCCGTCCCTTGTGATTCTTGTCTAGGAAGGAGCCACTGCTATGGGTGTGAAGCGTCCTGGTGCAGGTGTGGTCGTGGTCCTGGCGGTCATAGCGCTGATGCTGTCGCTGTCATCCAGCGTCGCGTCCGACAGATCGCGCGTCGTCGTTTCGGACGACCCGGTGCCGCAGGGCACGGTGGAAAAGCTGGCCAGCCAGCCGAACAAGCCGATGCACGGCGTGGCGATGATCCGTCACTGGAACGAGTTCGCCATCGACATGAGCGGGCAGGATCACACACCGGGCTTCGGCGAGCAGCTCGGTCCCGGGCGCTCCTCACGGGCCCTGGCGATCGTGCAGATCGCGGTCTTCGACGCCGTCAACGCCATCGAGGGCGGCTATCGCAGCTACACGGGGATTCCCGCGGCGCCCAAGGGCACCAGCCTTGAGGCGGCGGTCTCCCAGGCGGCGCACGACACTCTGGTGGCGCTCTTTCCGTCGCAGGCCGCCTCTTGTGACGCTGAGCTGGCCCGAGTCATGGGAGACGTTCCCAAAGGCGGCGCCAAGACCAATGGGATTGATCTCGGACGGCGCGCCGCGGCCGCCATCCTCGCGCTGAGGCAGAACGACGGCTCCGCCCATGCCGAGCCGGTCTACGGCGTCGGCTACGTGGCCAGCAACGATCCGGGCAAGTGGCGCCAGGATCCGATCAGCCAGATCCCCGTCGCGCTGGGGGCGTTCTGGTACCAGGTGGCGCCGTTCGTCATACAGTCGACCGATCAGTTCCGCGTCCCGCCGCCGCCGGCGCTCGACAGCGTCGAGTACGCCAACGCCTACAACGAGGTGAAGGACCTGGGCGGCGATGGGACGAACACGCTCACGTCGCGCAGCCCGGAGCAGACCACCATCGGCATCTTCTGGGCCTATGACGGCAGGCCCAGCCTGTGCGCGCCGCCCCGGCTCTACAACCAGATCGCCGTGAAGATCGCCAGGGAGCGTGGCACCAGCATCATCCAGACGGCGCGGCTGCTGGCGCTGATCAACGTGGCCATGGCCGACGCCGGCATGGCCATCTGGGAGTCGAAGTACTACTACCAGTTCTGGCGGCCCGTCACCGGCATCCGCGAATCCGACCCCGGCACTGGACCGAGTCTTCTGGGAGACGGAAACGACCTGACCGAGGGCGACACGGCCTTCTCGCCGCTGGGGGCGCCGGCCAGCAACGGCCTCTCCGCCGTGAACTTCACGCCGCCCTTCCCGGCCTACCCGTCCGGCCACGCGGGCTTCGGTGGCGCGCTGTTCGAGATGCTGAGGAACTTCTACGGCACCGACAACATCTCCTTCAGCTTCACCTCCGACGAGTTCAACGGGGTCACCAAGGACAACGACGGCAACGCCCGGCCCGTGGTCACCCGCAGCTTCTCCAAGCTCTCCCAGGCGGAGGAGGAGAACGGGCAGAGCCGCATCTACCTCGGCATCCACTGGTCCTTCGACAAGACGGAAGGAATCGCGCAGGGCCGCGCCGTGGCGGACTACGTGTACCAGAACGCCTTCACGCCGGTGCAAGCGCTCCGGCGCCGGTAGCATCTGAAGCCTCCGGCGGCGGTTCCCGGTCACCCGGGGCCGCCGCCGGGATCGCCGCCGTGCCTATTTCTTCAGCTCGCAGGCTCCGACCTTTTTGCCGTCGAGCTTCATCTTCATCGTGGCCCCCTCGGCCGCGAACAGGATCTGCCCCGACCAGGCATCGGAGCCGGCGCGGTTGATCTCCCCCTCGCCCGACATCGGGGGCGGCCCGGCGCACTTCACCTTCCAGGTAACCTTGGTCCCTTCCGACTTGAAGTCGGAGTTGACGCACTTGCGGCTGTCGTCGGCCGCCGCCGGCGGCTCCTTCCATTCCTTCGGAGCGCAGACCTTCACGGTGCGCGCGGGCATGGCCATGGGCATCCCCTCCATCGTCATCTGCGAGGTGACCTCCCACAGCTCGCCGTCCTTCTCGGCGGCGGGCGGTGTGTCGGCGGCCAGGACCGGCACGGTGCCCATCAAACTCAGCAACAGCAGCGCCCCCCATGCCGCCGGGCGGTCGGGACACGGTGGTCTCATCGTGCACCCCCTTTTTTGCTTGAGAGAAACCGGTGCCCGGCTAGCGATCGGCGCGGGCGGAAACGAGATGGACGGACTATACCTCCAAAAGGCGCCGCCCGGGCTGCCGGCCGGCCGGAAGCCGTGATGTCGATCCCGGCGGGTCCCGTTCGACGTCAGAGTGAAGCCAACGCGTCACAATCCAAAGGGAGGCACGACGATGCGATTCATGGTAATAGTCAAGGCCGACAAGGACTCGGAAGCGGGCAAGCTCCCCGACAAGAAGATGCTGACTGAGATGGGGAACTACAACGAGGAGCTGGTGAAGGCCGGCGTGATGCTGGCGGGCGAAGGGCTGCAGCCCAGCTCCAAGGGGGCGCGGGTGAGGTTCTCGGGAGTCCAGCGCACAGTGATCGACGGCCCCTTCGCCGAGACCAAGGAGCTGGTGGCCGGCTTCTGGCTCTGGCAGGTGAAGTCGAAGCAGGAGGCGATCGAGTGGCTGAAGCGCGCCCCGTTCGGGGAGGGCGCTGAGGTGGAGATCCGGCAGGTGTTCGAAGCGGACGATTTCGGCGCGGAGTTCACTCCCGAGCTCAGGGACCAGGAGGAGCGGCTGCGCAGGACGATCGAGAAGAAGCCATAGGAGGCGGCAATCGATGGGGGCCATCGGAAAGATGGGGTGGATCGGCTGGACGATCACGGTGCTGGGGTCGCTGGTGTTCGTCTTCAGCGCCTTCATGAAGCTGAAGGGCGGCGAGGAGCTGGCGCAGGGGATGGAGCATCTGGGGCTTCCCCCGTCCATGGTCATGCCGCTGGCGATCCTCGAGATCGCGTGCGTCGTGATCTATCTCGTGCCGCGGACGGCGGTGCTGGGGGCGGTGCTGCTCACCGGCTATCTTGGCGGGGCGATCTGCACGCACTGGCGCGCCGGCGATCCGTTCTTCGTGCAGGCCGTGCTCGGCCTGCTCATCTGGCTGGGCATCTACCTGCGCGAGCCCCGTCTCAAGCAGGTCCTTCCCATCCGGACGGTCTGACGGCCCCGGGGTTGCGCCGGGAGATCGAAGATGGTCTGATCGGTGCCGATGACGGACACCGAGACCCATCAGGCGATCGAGACGGTCTGGAGGATGGAGTCGGCCCGGCTCATCGCCGGCCTCGCGCGGATCGTCCGTGACGTCGGGCTGGCATCGGAGCTGGCGCAGGACGCGCTGGTATCCGCGCTGGAGCAGTGGCCGAAGTCGGGCGTGCCGCGCAACCCGGGCGCCTGGCTGATGGCCGCGGCGAAGAACCGGGCCATCGATCATCTGCGCCGGCGCGCCCTGTTCGAGCGCAAGCGCGAGGAGATCGCGGCCACCGCCCCGGCCTCGGCTCCGCCTCCCACCCTCGAGGAGGCCGGCGCGGACGAGGACTTCGGCGACGACCTGCTGCGGCTGATGTTCGTATCCTGCCACCCGGTGCTCTCCGTCGAGTCGCGCGTGGCGCTCACGCTGAGGCTGATCGGCGGCCTGACCACGGAGGAGATCGCGCGCGCCTTCCTGGCGCCCGAGCCGACCATCGCGCAGCGTCTGGTGAGGGCCAAGCGCACCCTCGCCGAGAAGCGCGTGCCCTTCGAGGTGCCGGCCGGATCGGAGCGCGCCGCGCGTCTGTCCTCCGTGCTGGAGGTCATCTATCTCGTCTTCAACGAGGGCTACTCCGCCACGGCGGGCGACGACTGGCTGCGTCCCGCGCTGTGCGAGGACGCGTTGCGTCTGGGCCGCATCCTGGCCGGCCTGGCGCCGCGGGAGCCGGAGGTCCACGGACTGGTGGCGCTCATGGAGATCCAGGCCTCCCGCCTTCGGGCGCGCGTGGGGCCCTCGGGCGAGCCGATCCGCCTGCTCGAACAGGATCGCGCGCGATGGGATCACCTGCTGGTGAGCCGCGGGCTCGCGGCGCTGGAGCGCGCCGGGAAGCTGGGCGGCGCGGCGGGCCCCTACGCGCTGCAGGCGGCTATCGCCGCCTGTCATGCCCGCGCGCGCGTCGCGGGTGAGACCGACTGGGCGCGCATCGTCTCCCTCTACGAGGCCCTGCTGCGGCTGACGCCGTCGCCCGTCATCGAGCTGAACCGCGCGGTGGCCGTGGCCATGGCCTTCGGCCCCGCGGCCGGGCTCACGCTGGTGGAGGCCTTGAGCTCCGAGCCGTCACTGGCGGAATACCACCTGCTGCCGAGCGTGCGGGGAGATCTGCTCGAAAAGCTCGGGCGTCTCGATGAGGCGCGCGAGCAGTTCGAGCGGGCCGCCTCCCTCACGCGAAACGGCCGCGAGCGCACGCTGCTGCTGGAGCGCGCCGCGGCCTGCTCGCGGCCGAAGACGGGGCCGGCGCCCCCTCCGGCCTTCTGAGGAGGAGCCGAGGTCGTCGAGAACGCCGGCCATCCACCATGTCCTGCCGCGCCGCTCGCGGGAGTGGCCGGCGCCGCCACGGGGGGACGAGAGCGGCACCGGCCCTTGGAGCGCGAGGGCTCCTCGAGAAACTACAGAGGGACGACAACCTTTCTGATCTGTCCCGGGTTGTCGTGCTTCGGAAGCTGTGTGTCCGGGTCCAGGGTGCTTACCACGCCGCCGCCACCCGGCTCCTGTGTGGGCTCGGGGATGGGAGCGTAGACCAGAATTGGGGCGACGCGGTTCTCGAGCTCCTCGGCCTCCAGCGACTTCTTGTTGTCGAACATTTCATCTCCTTGTCTCGGCATCAAGCCGGTTGTGTTTGTTTGCCGCCGGCTTGTTACCGGCCTTCCGTTGCTGGCGTTAAAAGCAAGCGAGGTGCCAGCACTTCATCGACGGCTCGAGTGGCCGGCGCCGCCACGGGGGGACGAGAGCGGCACCGGCCCTTGGAGCGCGACGGCTCCGCGACGAACTACAGAGGGACGACAACCTTTCTGATCTGTCCCGGGTTGTCGTGCTTCGGAAGCTCTTGGCCCGGGTCGGGGGTGCTCACCACGCCGCCGCCACCACTCGGTTCCGGAGCGGGCTCGGGGGCGGTCACGTGGACCAGGATGGGGGCCACGCGCTTCTCGAGCTCCTCGACCTCCAGCGACTTCTTCGACTTGTCGACCATCGCTTTCTCCTTTGCCTCGGCTTGTCAGCCGGCATGGGTTGATCAATCGCCGGTCCTGGCCGGCCGTTCGCTGCTTACTTCAGAGAGGAGCTGTACTTCCTCAGCCATCCGGGCTTGTAGTGCTTCTTGATCAACGGATCGCCGCCGTCGCTGCTGCCAGGCTGCTGCTGGGGATCCGGTGATGGTCCCGGCTCCGGGGCGGGAACGACGACCAGGATGGGGGCCACGCGGTTCTCGAGCTCTTCGACCATCAGGGACTTCTTGTTGTTCGTCATCTTCATCTCCTCGTCTCGGCATCAAGCCGGCTGGGTTTGTTTGTCGCCGGCTTCCTCACCGGCCTTCCATTGCTGGCGGGGTGAATAGCAAGCGTGGTGCCAGCGTTTCATCGACGGCTTGGGCTCATGGCAGATCGAGGACAAATCGCTCAGACAAAGGGGATACTCGCTCGCCGGCGCGAACGCCCGGCGGTCTCACGCCGGGGGGAGGAAGTTCCCTTGGGGGAAAGAATGAGGGGAAAGAATCAGCGGCCGACGCGAGGGGCACGGACCGGCAGGCTGCCGCCGCACAACGCCATAAGCTGCTCGTGGAAGATGTGCTGCTTCTGATCCTGGCCGGCGCCGCGCGCCGCCCGTTCGGCGCCTTCGTAGCTGTTGAAACGGGCCGGCGCCGACTTCAGCGACGTCTCGTACTCGGCCAGCGCGGGCTCGCCGCGTCCCAGCTCCATCAGCAGGTCGCCGAGCTGCTCGCGCGCCGGCAGCACCGCGCCGGGAGTGACGGGGTGCTTGTCCGTCGAGTCCTCGAGGTCGGCCGCCGAGCGCATCAAGGTCATCGCCTCGGCGTTCTTCCCCTCCGCGCGGGCAATCCAGGCCGAGGCGGCGCGACGCTGCACCTCCACCTGGCTCGCCCAATCGAAGCCCTTGCCGCCCTGCAGCGCCACCTGGATCGCCGCCAGCCGCGCCACCGCGCGCCGCGCGGTGTCCAGATCGCCGCTCCGCGCCCCGCCCACCGCGCGAGCGAAGTGGGTGATCGCCTCCGCGTAGGGGTACTTCTCCCACGGGTAGCTGATGGGCCGGACCTCGAGATTGGCCGCCTCCTTCCACGCCCGGCGCTCGAGGGTGTAGCGCGCGGGGATGGCGGCCAGCGCGTAGCCGGCGCTGAACTCGGGCGCGTTGAGCCGGTCGACCTTGGCCGCCTTCTCCACCAGATCCTTCGCCTCGGCGTCGCGGCCCATCTGCAGATAGGCGTACTCCAGATAATCCATGGCGTGCAGCGTCTCGTACGACGTGGCTCCCGGATGGCTCTTCGCGATCCACTCCTGCCCCACCCGGGCCGAGGCCAGGTTCGACTCGATCGACTCGGGCCACATCCCAAGACGGGTGAATATGTGGGAGGGCATGTGCAGGGCGTGGGGCGCCGAGGGAGCGATCTTCGCGTAGGCGCGCGCGGCCGGCAGCGCGAGCTGCGCCAGCGCCGGATAGTCGAAGGAATGGATCATGTAGTGCGCGATGCCCGGATGGTCGGGCTCCAGCGGCAGCAGGCCGTTCAGGATCCCGGCGGCCTCCTTCTGCCGCGTGTAGTTCTTGTCGGGGGGCGCGTTGTAGGCCACTCCGAGCAGCGACAGCGCGTGAAAGATCGCCGCCTCGTGGTCTTCGGGATAGCGTCGGGCCACGCCGGCCATGGCCTTCTCGAAGGCGGCCACGCGCGCGGCGTGCGCGATCTTCTCGCCCTCGTAGAAGGCGCCGATCGCGGTGATGTAGTCGCGCTCGCGCGCGGTGGCCGCGATCTGCGCGGCCTTGCCGGCGGCCGCGCGCCCAGCCTCGAAGTCGGGCTCGGTGGCCGGGCCCCAGATCACGTGGAAGCGGCTCATCGCCAGACCCCATTGCGCCATGGCGCACCGGGGATCCTGGGCCGCCACCTGCTCGAACGATCGGGCGGCCTCGCCGTAGGCGAACGAGTGCAGCAGCGCCACGCCGCGGGCGAAGGTCTCCTGCACCTTCGGCGCGCAGGAGTTGTCGAAATGGACGCGGCCGAGCTTTTCCGGCGCCGGATGATCGTGCCCGTGCTCGTGCTGGGCCAGCGCCGGCGCCTGCCAGAGAGCCGGAGCCGCCGCCATCAGCAGCGGCGCGAGACAACGATTCAGCGCGCGCATGAGGAACATTCTGCCCTCATCTCCCGCCGCTCGCAACATCACCCCGGCGATCGGAGGGCACGAGCAGCATGAGGGCCAGGCTCCCCGCGGCCGCGCAGGCCGCCCCCAGCACGAACGTGGCCGCCGGGCAGACCCGGGTCCAGAGCTGTCCGCCCGCAACGCCGGCCACGATACCGGTCAGCCCGATGGTCGCCGTGTACCATCCCACCGCGCTGGCCTGAAGCTCCTCGGGCACGCAGTCGGTGGCGATCGCCTTGCCCAGAGTGCGGAAGGCGCCTTGAAAGACGCCAAAGAGCGCGAACAGGACGCCGGTGATCACGACGTTGCGCGTGACGGCGAAGCCCGCGTACACGGCGGCCACGATCGTGAAGGCAGCCAGCAGCACGCCCTTGCGCCCCAGCCGGTCGGAGAGATAGCCCGCGGGGTACGACGCCAGCGCCGCCACCAGGTTGAACATCGCGTAGATCAGGATCGTCGTGGTGAGCGACGCGCCGAGGTCCCTGGTCCTCAGGATGAGAAAGGCGTTGCTGATGTTGCCCACGCCGAACAATCCGACCGCCGTCAGATAGCTCCAGTAGCTCCTCGTGAATCGCCGCGGCTTCAGATCGGGATGGAGGCCGCCGGCGGCCGGCACCCGCGTCTCCTTCACGAACACCACCATGAGCCCCGCCAGCAGGGCCGGCAGGAAGGCCAGCAGGAAGATGGTGCGCAGCTCGACATGCCACAGGACGAGCAGCGCCATGGCGATGAGCGGGCCGAGGAAAGCGCCCAGGTTGTCGCCGAAACCCTCCAGACCGAACGCCTTGCCGCGATGCTTCTCGCCCACCGACGCCGCGATGAGCGCGTCGCGCGGGGCCGAGCGCGTTCCCGTGCCGAACCGGTCGAGCGAGCGCGCCACGAGCACGCCGGTCCAGCTCGACGCCAGCCCGATGAACGGCTTGGAGAGCGCCGCCATGCCGTACCCGATCAGCGCGATCGGCTTGCGCCGCCGCAGTCTGTCCGAGAGCCAGCCGGAGAGCCCCTGCGTGATGTTCTGCACCGCCTGCGCCACTCCCTCGATGAGGCCCAGCACGCTGCCGCTGGCTCCCAGCGTCTGGGTCAGGAAGATCGGCAGGACCGGATAGAGCATCTCCGTGGAGACGTCGGCGAACAGGCTGGAGAGGGCCAGCAGGAAGGTGTTGGGGGTCAGACCGGTGCCGTTCTTTCCGGCGGAGGGCATAGGCAACGCAGCATACAACTGGAAAGGCGGCCGCCGTCGGTCAGGGGCAGGTGGCGCTGCTGCGTGTCTGGCCCGCGCTGGTCGCGCCCCAGGTTCCGGTGCCGCAGGCGTTGGTCGCGCGGACCAGATACCAGAAACCGTCACCGGGCGCCGGCGCGGCCGGATCGGACAGGGACGCGGCGGTGGTGCCGGCGCTCGCGCAGGTCTCGGCGCCCGCGCCTCCTACGGGCAGACCAGCGATCGCTCCGCGAAGCACCTGGTGCCGCGTCGCGTCGCCCGCGCCGGGAGCCGCGGAGTCCCATGTCAGCGTGACCGCATCGGCGGCCAGCTCCAGACCGATGACCTCGGCCGGCGCCGCGAAGACGCCCGGGTCGTCGGCGTCGCAGTCACTGGTGTTGTCGGCGCCGTCGCCGTCCGCGTCGGCCGCCCCGAGCTGCGTCAGGTCGAACCGGTACAGGGAGCGGGCGTGCGTGCCGGCGAACAGCTCGCGCGTCGGGCTCATCAGATCGAGATCCTGCACCACGACGGCCGGCAGGCCGGTTCCCAGCTCCGCCCAGCTCCGGCCGAAGTCGTCCGAGACATGGACGCCCAGATCGCTGCAGACGAAAAGACGGCCGCGGTCGGCGGCGGCCGGGTCGGCGTTGACGCAGTTCAGCGGCACGTCGGGCAGCCCGGCGCTGATGTCGATCCAGGTGGCGCCGCCGTCGGTGGTGCGGAAGATCCTCGGCAGCGGCGAGCCGTTGCGGTATCCGGAGAAGGTCACGAACGCTCCCGCCGCCGAGAACGGATCGGCCTCGAGACGCGTGACCCACTCGGTGCGTCCGGGCACGTCGGCCTGCGTCCACTGCGCGCCCGCGTCGGTGGAGACCCACACGTTGCCGTCGTCCGTGCCGGCCCAGATCACGCGGTTGTCGACGCGCGAGACGGCGATGGTGGTGATGGTCCCTTCCACCACGCTGGCCAGGTGCGAGGCGCCGTGTCCGCCGCCGGGACGGGCGGTGCCCGGCGCCGTGAGATGCGCCGGAGGCCCGTTGGTGAGATCGCCGCTGAGCGGCTGCCAGCTCTGCGCGCCGTCGACGGTCCGGTAGATCCGGTAGGTGCCGGTGTAGAGACGCTGCGATGTGATCGGGTCGTGCACCAGCGGCATCATCCAGTTGCGGCGATCCGCGCTGGCGATGCCGCTGGCCGCTCCCGAGAAGCTGTTGCCCGCATTGGTGGAGCGCACGATCCCGCCGAACTGGAACTCGCAGTAGACGCGCTGGCCGCTGGTGGGATCGACCTCGCACTGCAGGCCGTCGCCGCCGTACACCATGACCCAATTGGACAGGCCGGCCGTCTTGGTGCGTATCGAGCCGTTGTCCTGGGCGGCGGCGAAGCGCACCGACGTGTTGGACGGGTCGATGCCCAGGTCGTAGATCTGGGTGATTGGCATCGTGATCGAGTGCGTCCAGACGCCGCCGTCGTTGGTGCTGTTGTAGAAGCCGCCGTCGGTGGCCATGTAGAGCCTGCCGGGCAGGATCGCCATGTCGTGATGATCGACGTGCAGCCCCGTGGTGAAGGCGGTCCAGGTGACGCCGCCGTCGACGGAGCGGGCCCAGTAGGCATCCAGCAGGTAGACACGCTGCGCGTTGGCCGGGTCGACGCGGATCTGCCCGAAGTAGTAGCCGGAGCCGCCGAAGATCGACTCCTGCGCGCCACCCGGCGCGTCCACACGAGACCAGCTCGCGCCGGCGTTGGTGGTCTTGTAGACGCCGAGGAAGGAGCCCGGGTCGTCGAGGTAGAGCGCGTAGACCGTCTGCGGGCTGGAGGCGGCCAGCGCCAGGCCGATGCGCCCCACGGTGGGTGACGGCGCCGGAAGGCCATTGGACAGACGCGACCACGTGTCGCCGCCGTCGGCGCTCTGCCAGATCCCGCTGTCGGTGCCGCCGGCGATCCAGTCGTCGCCGGTGCTGTAGTGCTGCCAGATGGCGGCGTAGATCCGATCCGGATCGGAAGGATCGATGACGATGTCGATCGCGCCCGCCGTGGCGCTCACGAAGAGCACCTGCGTCCAGGTCGCGCCGCCGTCGACCGAGCGGTAGACGCCCCGATGCGTGTCGGGCACGTAGACGCCGCCGGCCGCCGCCACGAAGACGCGCCGCGGATCCGAAGGGTCGATGGCGATGCGCCCGATGCGGCGTGTGTCGGCCAGACCCATCGCCTGCCAGGTCGCCCCGCCGTCCGTGGTGCGGAAGACGCCGTCGCCGTCGTAGGAGTAGCCCGCGCCGTTGGCCTCGCCGGTGCCGACGTAGACGATGCTCGAATCGGTGGGATGGGCGGCGATGGCGCCGACCGGCAGCAGCGGCTGGTCGTCGAACACCGCAGTCCAGGTCCCGCCGCGATCCGCCGACTCGAAGACGCCGCCCGCGGCGGCGCCCGCCCAGATGTGATCGACGTCGTGCGGGTCGACCGCCAGCGCGGTGAGGCGGCCGCCGATGTTGGTGGGCCCGGCGAAGGTCCAGACGCCGGCGGTGTGCAGCGACGTCGTTGCCGACGTCTTGCCTCGCGCGCTCTTCGGGCCGCGGCGCCACGCGTCAAGCGCCCGCCGCCGCGCCCCTGGGGGGATCGGCTCGCCGGCGGACATCCGCTGCCGCGCGAACCATCCGGTGCCGGGTGGCTCGCGGTCCGGCTCCACCGGCCGGCCGCAGGCTGCCGCCAGCGACAGCGCCAGCAGCGCCGCCGACGTCAGGACGACCCTCCTTCCACGCCCCCCCATCCAGCCTCCACGCTTCCCCGGGACTTCGATCATACGGCGAACCGCCGCGCGCCGCCGCTCCCGCGGGATAGACTGGCCGCCGGATGCCTCCTCATTCCGTGACGCCCCGGCAGATTCTGAGGACCTACCTGATCCTCACGGTGCTGTCCACGCTCGCTTCGTCCTTCATCTGGGGAATCAACACGCTCTTCCTGCTCGACGCCGGTCTGAGCATCACCGCGGCCTTCGCCGCCAACGCCTTCTTCACGCTGGGCGAGGTGCTGTTCGAGGTGCCGACGGGCGTGGTGGCCGACCGGATGGGCCGCCGTGCCTCCTACCTGCTCGGCTGTTCCACGCTTTTCGTCTCCACGCTGCT
>Ga0070696_100001940_pt1 | contig 13627 bp, 13 predicted proteins | sample KBSK1253metaG_FD_65474 | JGI IMG/M metagenome (GOLD analysis project Ga0070696, IMG submission 65474) | Corn, switchgrass and miscanthus rhizosphere microbial communities from Kellogg Biological Station, Michigan, USA - KBS K1-25-3 metaG | ecosystem: Host-associated > Plants > Roots >... | reverse complement strand
GCGCGTGAAGACAGCTCTCCGGAGCCGATCGTCGACTCGGAGTTAGCAGTCGTCGGCACGAACTGGTTCAGATCGGACAGTCCGATCCACAGTCGTGCCAAGGCCGCGCCGGCCTCCAGACGGAGCGGTGCGGCAAAGGAACGAGAGTTGAGCAAGAAACTGTACGTAGGAAACCTTCCCTTCAGCGCCACCGAGAGCGACCTCCGTTCGCTCTTTCAGCAACATGGTGCGGTCGAGTCGGTGAGCGTGATCACGGATCGCGAGACGGGGCAAGCGCGGGGCTTCGCGTTCGTGGAGATGCAAGAGGCGAGCGATGCGGCCAATGCGATTCGCGCTCTCGACGGAACCGACATGGGCGGCCGGAGCTTGCGTGTGAACGAGGCGCAGGACAAGCGCGGCGGAGGTGGTGGCGGCGGCCGTGGCGGTCGCCGCGATCGCTATTAGCCGGTAGGAAGTGAGCGGGCGAGACGGAGGGCAGCCCTCCGTCTCGCCCCCGGCTCCTTCGTCTTCGTTCGCGATTCGCGGCGATCCGGTTCCGTCAAAGCCTCATTCTCGAGCTGGCCTTCGCCCGCTGGGCGACATGCAAGGCGTTCTGCTCGATCGATTCCGGTCCTCTGCGGCATGCCTTCAAGAAGACGCGGAAGTAGCCCGGGTCCACCACGGCATTGGAGCGCGCAATTTCGGGTAGGAGCGCGGCGTGGAGCTTCTGGAGGTTGTACCACGGCACGGCCGGGTAGACGTGATGACCGATATGATAGTTGATGTTATTCCAGAAGAAGCTGTTGACTCGATTGCTGAGGATCGTACGGGTGCCGAGCAGCTGTCCCTCGTTCCAGGGCGTCTCATAGTGCTCGGCGATGAAGCGCATGCTGTTCAGAAGAGAAAAGAAGTAGACGGGAACCAGCCAGACCTCGAGAAATCGATCGAGCACTCCGACAGATGAGGTCCAGGCGCAGAGGCCGGCAAGGACGACGACTCGAAGCAGCAGCTCGAAGCCGTGGATCAGCGACTGCTTTCGGTCGAACTTCTGCAGGGGATAGATCAGAGAGAACTGGATGATCGTGAGCACGCCACCCAGCAGGATGTACGCATAGAACAGCACGAAATCGAGTGGGCCCCGTTGGCCCATCGTGAAAGCGTCTGGGTCTCTCGCGCTCCGGTTGTAACGATGGTGCTCCAGGTGATCTTCTCTGAAAGAGACGAACGTGATGATGATCGGGACGGTCGAGAACATGCCGAACGCCCGGTTCTTCCAATCCGCCTTGAAGAGCATGCCATGGACGCAATCGTGCATGAATGTGACGACACTCATCCAGAGGTAGCCCATGGCTCCATACAGGAGCCAGCGCAACCACAGCGAGGGAGTCGTCCATGCTAGGTATCCCGCTGAAATCAGCAGCGCGTAGATGAGGGGAATCTTCAGGTTGGGCCACGAGGTCTGGTGGTACAATTCCTTGAGCAAGCTGCGCGAGATCCGGTGCGATTCTTCCATCCGATTCGTCCCACCCCTCGTCGACCTGCCGAGACGGTGCCGCATTCCGGGGGCGTAATCGAGGCGAATCCGGTTGGCACTGGGAGCCCCGGCGGTCTCGCTGTTCTGGTCACTTTCCGCACGGTCAGATCGAACTGATGTCCCTCCATGCCCTCCTCTCGCGGCGTCGGGTTCGCCGGCTGATCGTGCGGTTCGTTCGTCGCCTCGGTCCCGTGCGCCGACTCCTGCGCCGAGGCCCACTCGAGCCCTCGCAGATCCGCGTGTCTTGGACGGGCGATCCCGCACGAAGCCTCGCGATCCGTTGGAATGCGCGCGCCACGCGAACGGCTCCATGCGCCGAGATCCGACCGCTCGGCGGGGGCGCATGGCGAAGAATCCCCGCGCGGGCGACGCCAGCGATCGGGTGCGGCGGATTCCTGTACGAGTGCGCGATCGGCGAGCTCGAGCCCGACACAACCTACGAATATCGGCTCTCGAAAGGTCCGAGCGCGGATGCGCCCTGGAGCGCGATTCACCGCGTGCGCAGTGCGCCCGCTCCATCCCAAGGGTCTTCCCGCGCCGTGTTCTTCGCCGACGTCGGAGTGGCAGGCCGGCCCGACGGTCTGGCGGACGCCGCTTCGCGCGTGGTCGCCGAGATGGTCGCCGATGCGCCGGGGGTCGCACTGGGCGGAGGCGATTACGCGTACGCCGACACCGATCTGCGTTTCATCGACCCAGCCGACGCGATCGATGCGTGGTTCGATCAGATGCAACCCTTGTTCGCGAGTACTCCGTTCATGCCGGTGCTCGGAAATCACGAGATACTGCTCGGCGAGGGCTACGACGAGTGGGCGCCACGGCTTGCACTTCCGCCAGGTGAGGAGGGCGGCCGCAGCTACTCGTTCGACGTCGGACCGACCCACTTCTGCGCGTTGTTCGCCCCGGGACGCCTGCCCGAGCGCAGGCACCTCGATTGGCTCGAACGCGACCTCGCTGCGGCGCGCCAGGCTGGCGCGCTCTGGCTCGTGGTGTATCAACACGCCCCGGTGTTCGCGCACGGTCGCTCACACCCGGCGCATCACGAGGTCCGGGCGATGTTGCCGCCGATCCTCGAGCGCTACGGGGTCGATCTGCATCTCTCGGCCCACGACCAGAGCTACGAGCGCACATTCGCATTGTGCGACGGCGCGTCGCGCGTCGCTGCGGCGGATCCCGCGCGGATCCGCGCCGGAAGTGGCGTCGTCTACGCGAAGATCAGCCCTGCCGGCAAGCGATCGAACCGCGCCGGCGACTTTTCTCGGATCACCTGCCCGACGCCACCGCAGATCGCGGTACGCAGTGATGCCTGTCACCACTACGGACTGCTGCGGATCGACTCGCGCCGCCTCGAGGTCGAGGTCGTCGGAATTCCGGAAGGAAACACGCCGCGCCTGCGCGTCGATCACTTCGTGATCGAGCGGAACTAGGCTGCGAAAGCGTGCGCGGCCTATGCCACGAGGTCGCGATCGTCGCGACCTACGAGTGCTGGGATCAACTGGCCATCGGCGTCCGGCAATCTCACTCCGTGAAGCGCCGCCAGCGTGGGCGCGAAATCGAGGATCGACACCGGTCCGGTGTGACCGGGGATGACGTGCGGACCGGCGGCAACGAAAACACTGTCGGGCCGGTGGTCGCCGGTGCGATTGCCGCGATGGACGAACTCGATCGTGCCGATCTTCGGCGAGCCGATCCGCTCGATCGGCGCCTCCCGACTCCAGAGCACGAAGAAGTCGGGCAGCTCGTGGAGATGCGCACCCTTGCAGATCGCATCGAGGCGCACGACGTCCGTCGCGATCGGGTTGCGGGTGTCCAGGTTGCGCACGTCGAGGATGTCGCGCCGGAGCTGCGCAAAAAACGCGTCGTAGTCGGCCCCCGGCTGGACGTGACCGTTCGGCTCGCGTCCGGCGAGGTTCACGCGCACTGCGCCGGCGATGTCGTTGTGCGGCACCGCGAAGCACTGACGCCGCTCTCGGTCACCGCGCGCAGCCGCGTCCTCGATCCGACGTACGGTCTTGTTCAAGCGCTTGCGCAGGTCGGATGGGAGTCGGCTCTTCAGCGCGCGCTTGACGCGCGTGAGCCAGTCGAGGCGGCGCAGCGGCCTTCGTCCCTCCAGACGCCGCAAGATCTCGTCGAGAACATGGTTGCCGCTGTAGTTCGCGGCCATGCCGGTGCCGGAAAAGACGATCACGTCCGCGTTCGGGCCCGCGGTAGCCGCGATTCGACCGATCGCTGTGTCGATCGCGGTGTAGACGTCGAGCACCGGGTCGCCGACCTTCGCCGCAGCGTCCGCGTCGTGCATTGGATGTGAAGGGTCGCGGAGGTGCCAGCACTGGTGTCCGACACAGTGCGGGTCTGCAAACACCGTGATGAATAGATCCCAGGGCTCGCGCCCGAGATAGTGCACGGCGCACGCCTCTTTCTGGCGTACGCGGCCGAGCAGGAGGTCGCGCATCGCGGCGTGCTCGGCAGCGTTGCGCCCGCCGGGTCGATCACAGCTGGGCAGAGGATCGGCGCCGAACGCTTTCGCGAGCTCCTCGGCGAACCCGGTTGGCCAGGTGACGAGGCGCTTGTATACCGGCCCGTGCGCGATCCAATCGACCGCCTGGATCCCGTTGAGTCCTTCGGAGAGTCCTGCCTTGGGCACGTCGAACACCGCAACGCGCCGGCCCGCTGCACTCAGCACCTCCCAGACGGTTGCGGCCTTGAAGTCGGTGGCTTCGAAGCGTTCGGCGCCATAACCGGCTGATCCGACCTGGCGGTAGAAGTAACGGCCGTGCTTAGCGGGATTGACCCCGGTCGAGAAGCTCGGCCAGATCGCCCCGCTTCCGAAGCCGGGCAGGCCCTCGGCGATGCCCCAGGCACCGCGGTCGCGCAGCGCGGCGAGGTTTGGGTACAGCCCCTGCTCGCAGCCCTCGAACAGCAGGTCCCCGGCTGCCGCATCGAGACCGATCAACACCGTACGCGCTCGCAAGAATGACATGACGCCGTTCCTTGCCCGCTTCGAACCGATCTGCGCGGCCTACTCCAAAGTGGCGCGCTACACGACCGTGTCAATATGGTGAATAACCGCGCCGTTTTTACGTAGATGCAGATTGGCCAATTTGCACATCGCGCGTGGTTTGCGCCACGCCTGAAGCGATGAACTCGCCCGCGGATCGACGCAGGATGTTAGGAAGGCGTACGGATTTTCCTCACCATGGAATTCTGAGGGCGCCAAACACATTGCCCGAATGCACTAGACTGCGTCGGAGCGGGGGGATGGGAGGTGCCGTGGCCTTGTCGTACCTGCACCGCATGCCCCATATCGACCTCGCCGCGCAGATCGCTCCGACGCTTCGGATCGTTTCGCGCACCGGCCTGCCGGCGCTCGTGCTCTTGATGTTGATCGGTGTCGTCGGCGCACTCAATCACCTCGACCTGGCCGTGCTGACGCGCGATCTCGCCGCACTCGGCCACGTCCCGCCGTATTACGGCGGGATCTCGAATCTCGGAATCCTCTGCTGGGCGATGACGGCCGCTCTCTGCTGCTTCACGGGCCTCGCGGTGAGCGGCGATGCGCGCACTTTCCTGCTCGGGGGAGCCGCGCTGTCGGCGTTCCTTTGCATGGACGACCTGTTCATGTTCCACGAGGGCGTGTTCTGGCCCTTGTTCGGAATTCCGCAAAAGGTGACCTACGCGGCGTACATGGCGATCGTCGCGCTGCACATCTTCCGCTGCCGCAAGTACGTGCTGGGAGGCAATTGGGGACCGCTCGTGGTCGCGCTAGGCCTGATGGGCAGCTCCGCCGCGATCGACGTCATCTTCTCGTACATGCCGCCCGAAATAACCGCCACCTTCTACGAGGACAGTTTCAAGTTCGTCGGCATCACGGTGTGGCTCGGCTACTTCTGGAGCGAGTGCCGGCGAGCGCTCGATCGCGAACTCGCGCACGCGGCCGCCTGAGACGGCGAAAGTCAAAAGAGCGGCCATGAAGCATATCCTCGCAATCTCGGGAGCTGCCGCCCTTTGCGCGACTGGATGCTTCGAGCGGGCGAAGGTGCCGGTAGAGACGGCGCGAAAAACGGCGCTGGCCAGTGTCGCCGGCGAAGTGTGGAAAGAAAATCTGGACCGCGAGCACGGACGCTTGATCTACGAATTCAGGATCAAGCCAACCGGCGAGCCGAGCGGGAAGATCGTCAAGGAAGTCGAGATCGACGCCAACACCGGCGAAGTGATCGACGTCGAGGACGAGCCCATCCAGTGATCGGAACGACGGCGCCGAGGGCTGAATTCGGGCAGCTCTTCGGAATGAGAGGGAACGGCCCGCCGCTCCGGCTAAAGATCGACGGGCCGTTCTTATGTTGAAGCGCCTACCAGATCGTTCAAGGCGGAACTCCTGGCAGTGTCGAATGGCGCTTCTATTTGGTTTTCTTGATAGTCGGCCGTGACGTGGCGCCACTTGAGCCCTAAATCGATGGTTCTACCCGCGGGGGTCAAGATTATTCGATGCACCACCGATACCCAGCGCAAGTTGGGGCACCTATGACGAGATCCGAGCGTGTCCGGCCGCGACCGGACCAGCCGATCGAGATCCAGATCATGAGCGAACGGTTCCTGGACATCTTCGAGGCGCGCGACATCAGCACGACGGGCGCTGGGATCTTCGTGCCGTGCCGCTTCGAAGGCTGCGCTCTCAAGAGTCCAGTCGACCTCGTGATCACACTTCCGAAAGGTGATCCATTTCTGGCGAAGGCGCGGGTAGCCCACCGGACCAAGACAGAGCGCGAGTTCTTCGGCGTGGAGTTCATGGGACTCCCGCAGGCGCGGGTTCAGCAAATAGCGCGGTACGTCGAGCGTCGTCTGGCCGAAGAAGCCGTCCGCGAGCGATCAGAATCGCTGCATAGGTAGCGACCATCGAGTCCCTCCGCCGCTGTCACCATGCTTTCAGCGTCACACCGGACACCCGAGACCGCCCGATTGGTCGAGGAGTTCCTCAGCCTCAACCGCCGCCGGATTCGAGGTGATCCGCCCCTCTCCGCGCAAGAGTGGGTGCGCTGGTCCGAGCTGCGCTGGCTGATCGAGGAGGCTCTGAGCGGTGGCACGGCCCCTCGAAATGGTGTGCGACGCAAGGCGCTCCGCGTTCCGTCGAATCTCGCGGTCGAGTGCTCGAAACCCGCGAGCGGAGCATTGGGACCCGTTCGGGAAATCTCTGAGGGCGGCGTGTTTCTGGTCACCGAGCGACCCTTGCCGGTCGGGACCCCACTGAATTTCCGGCTGGTGGGGGATCGTGGCGAGACCGTGGAAGTCGAAGGTGCGGTCGTGTGGGTGCGGCGGCCGGGGTCAGACGAGAGGCCGCCGGGTATGGGTGTCGAGTTCTCGAATCTCGACGAGTCGCAGCGGGAAGCGGTCGCGTATCTCGTAGAGGAGGCGCTCGCGGCCCTTTGACCGCTACGACGGCTTCGACACCGGGCTGACGACCGGTGGCGTGACCCGTTCCTGTTCTTTCGCGACTGCCATCGCCACTCGATCGCGGCCGCTGGTCTTCGCAACGTAGAGGGCTCGATCCGCCGCTCGCTCCAGCGAGTGTGCATCGCGCGCGTGTTCGGGCAGTCCTGCGATTCCGGCACTGATCGTGATGCGACGCTCGACACCAGTGACGAAGATCTCCGAGACCGCGGCCCGCAGCTTCTCCGCCACGGCCGCCGCGCCCTGGGCCGTGGTCGATGGCAGGAGGCAGATGAATTCTTCGCCCCCGCAGCGGCCAGCGAAATCACTCTCGCGCAGTGTCGCGCGCACCACGCTGCCGATGGCGGCCAGCACCTCGTCGCCGTGTCCATGGCCGAAGCGGTCGTTGATTTCCTTGAAATGGTCGAGATCAAACGAGATTGCGGCGAGCGGGTCAGATGTCCGAATGGCGTGGGCGACCATACGCTTTACGGTGTCCTGAACCGCCCGCTTATTGGGAAGTCCGGTCAGCGCATCGGTTGCGGCGCGCAGCTCGGCAATTGCGAGCGTCCGCAGGTTCGCCAGCACCGGCGCCGCTTGCGCGATCGACTCGGTCGCACACTGTCCCTGCTGCTGGGACAGAAGGGCGTCGTGTGCGATCAACACCGAGCCGATCACCTCGCCACCTACGAGCAGGGGCATGCACGTCGACGCATCCTCATAGCCGCCGCAGACCTGGCACTCGAGGAGGCTCTTCAAGCCGGGAACACTGCGGCGCACCCGGGAGAGTCGAACCGCGAGACAGGATCGAGGCTCAGCATCGCGAAGGCCATGGACCAGCGGGGAATCAGGAGGAAGGGCGCTGACCGTCTCGAGGCGGTCTGCGCTGTTGTTGCGGTTCAGAATGACCACATTGGATCCGGGGATCGACCGTTCGAGATGTCTCTTCAGCAGCTCGTGGGCCTCGTCCTCGCTCGCAGTCGCCTGCATCCAGCTCGCGAACTCGAGTTGTGTTTCCTGGAAAGCGATTTCATCGTTCCGCCGCTTCACCATCTCCCCGAGCGCTCGCCCGAACTCCGCGATCTCGTCGGCGCCCTGCACATCGAGCGTCTCCCGGATCTCACCTTCCGCGACGCGCAGGGCGAAGCGGGAGTACTCCCGCGTACGCGGAACGATGCTGCGGATCAGCCAGATGATCATCGCGATGCCTGACAGCAATGCGACGACCGCGGATCCAACGATCTCGACGACGCTCACGCGATAAGCCTCGACTGAGCCGCGATGGATTTCCTCGGCTCTGCGAGCCTCGAGCTCGGCGAGCTCGCGTGCTGCGGCTCTCGCTCCGGCAAGACTTCGGATCAAATGCTGGACGTCGTCGCGGACATCCTCGTCTCGACTGGAGGCGTTGGTCTCTCTCAGCGCCTGATCTTCGAACGCCGTCCAGCTAGCCGCGATCTGATCGATCAGCTGCGCGGAACGGCCGTCGTCGCCGCGCGTGATGCGGAGCTTGCCGATCGCGATATCCACTCCCGGAATCGCCTGCTCGACGAGCTCCCGCTTCAGGCTCGTGCTGTCGTCCTTACGCGATGCGACGATCTGGAGCGTGACCTCCTCTGCCGCATCGAGCGCCAGGGTAATTTCCTGGTCCGCGCGGCTCTCGAGCGACGGCTTATAGAGAGCTTCCCCCGCGACTCGGACGCGATTCAGGCCCTGAGCGCCCGCCAGTCCAATCCCCACGAGCGCGGCGAGCAGCGCGAACAGGACGACGCGGAATCGCGTCCCCACCCGCAACGAAAACGATCGCACGTCGGGCCCTCCCTTCCGCGCGTTTGCGGGCTGCAGGCCATTCAAGGGAAAGCACCCAGCGCTCAGATCTCCGCGATCCGCGGCGGGCGCCTTCGTTTTGTTTTCTCGACAATCGGAGCGGCGATAGGGGCGACTTGAGCGCGATTGGTGCGACGCGCGCTTCTCCGACTAACGAATCGGATTCGATCCACCTGGTTCGTCACATCCATCACGGACGTTTGCAGTCGGGCTGGACGGTGTTGCCGGCCGATCGATTGCCAAGAAAACAGATAGAAGCGCCGCGAGACACCACCAGCTGGTTCCGCCTTGAACGATCCAGGGGGCGCTTCAACGAATAGAGAGCCCGTCGATCTTTAGCCGGAGCGGCAAGCTGTCCTCTTTTTCGGACAGTTCGGGTACACCTTTAGTAGTTTTTAGGTGAAAATACGTAAGCCGGGCCGGCCCGGAAACCTCGCGCGGGAGCGGAAGGCCACCGCGTCGCAGGTCGTCGAATCATTCCCTCGCGTCTTGCGGATCTCCTCCCGCGCACGCTCCGCAACGAAACTCGAGGTCCTCCGCCTTCGCGTCAGCGAGCTCGCCACGATCGTGGCGGAGTGAAGCGAGCAGCTCCTCGAGAGGGCGCTGGGCCGGCGGATCCCGGTCACACCCTTCTCTGGAGGTCGCGCGAGTTGCGGACGCTCGATCGAAGGAAGGAAGCGTCGCCCACCACGCACTGAAGAGGCGCACGCGTCGGGGAACGCGTGCCCCGCAGTCGCAGCGAGCTCGGCCACTGCACAACGATCCGCGCACTTCCGGACCGCAAGCATGAATGAGCTGCCCGTTCTCGACGACCCAACCCTCGCCCAGCGTGATCATGACCGTCCTCGACAGCGCGAGCCGCTCGGACGGTAGCTGCTCGACATGGGACGATAGCGCTGATCGGTAACCGGCGAAATAACTTGCTAGTCGATTGCCGCTAGGTCTCTCGCCGCCTACCTCGACCTGCGCAGAACTGTCCTCTGGTGTGGGCAGTGAGCGAGCCAAGACGGTCTACGCCCGCGAAAGGTCTGGGTGCGAACGTTTCAACACCTACAGCGAACTACGTAGGTCACCTACGCAGATCGCCTACGAAGATCGCATTTTTGTTATGCGGATGCGATGCGGTGCACGTCGCTCCTGCTCAGTTCCCCTAGGGAGTCAAGGGCCGTACGGCTGATGCCGATACCGGCAAACGAGACGACGGCTCAGCCTCGCGCAACTTTGTCTGTCGCTCTCTCGGCCTGCATGGGAGGGAGCGACTACCTTGGACGACGCGCAACTCGAACGGTACGCCCGGGACGTCAAGCAGATGATGCTCCGCGAGCGCGAGCAGGCACGTCAGCTCGAACAGCTGACGGAGCAAGTCCAGGTCTACGCGACGGAGCTCCGCACCAGACTGGAGATCGAGCGCAAGCGCATCATCGAGGTCGAGGAGGTCTACGACGAGGCGCTGATGCGGCTCGCGCAGGCGATCGCGCTGCGCCATCACGAAAAGGGATGCCTCGATCGACTCTCACGTTATTGCGAGATCCTGTGCCGCTCGCTCTCGCTTTCGGAGCAGGAGACTCGCCAGATCGCGATGGGCGCGCAGCTGCACGATATCGGCGAAATCGGCATCAGCGACGAGATCCTGTTCAAGCCGGGTCCACTCACCGAGGAAGAGACCGCCTCCATGCGCTGGCACTGCTGGGTCGGTGAGAACCTGCTGCGCGGCTCGAACTCGCCGCTCTTCGATACCGCGCGCCAGATCGCCCTGACTCACCATGAACGGTGGAATGGGATGGGCTACCCACACGGGCTCGCGGGTACGAACATCCCACTGTGTGGGCGAATCGTCATGCTGGCAGACGTATACGACGCGCTCCGCAGCGCGAAGCCGTGCAAGGCCGCTCTTCCCCACGCCATGGCGAGGGAGATCATTCTCGAGGGAAACGGACGTCTGAGTCCCGACCACTTCGACCCCGAGCTGCTGGACTGCTTCGCGCGATCGGATCGGGAGTTCGAGGAGATCTCCCAGCGGCCCTCGTGGAGGTGAATGCCATGAAGAGAATCCTGATCGCAGATGATGACTCGCATATTCGATTGCTCGTGCGCACGACGCTCGAGGGACCCGATTGCGAGGTGCTGGAAGCCTCGAATGGGCGTGCCGCCCGGGAGCTCGCGAGCAAGGAGATGCCGGACCTGGTCATTCTCGACTGGATGATGCCGAACGAGAAGGGCGTCGACGTGCTCCGGGCACTCCGCGAGGATCGGGAGACGTCCGGTCTGACCAGTGATCATGCTCACGGGGCAATCGGATAAGGCATATCGAAATGCCGCGATCCTTCTCGGCATCCGCGGCTACCTCGTGAAGCCATTCAGCCCCGTGGAGCTGATCGAGCTCGTGGACAAGGTACTCGAGGGCGAGCGGGTGTCGTCTTGAGCCGCGCACATCGGCCGCCTACCCAAACGCCGTGCTCGAGACGCCGCAGTATCGACTCACCAGCCGCCGCGAGCTAGCCAGCGTTCGACCATGGGCAGCCGGTCCCAGCCCCAGAAGGGCTCGCCGTCGACGATCACGAACGGCGAGCCAAACACGCCCTTCGCGACGCCCTCGTCGGAGACCTTCTTCAACCGTGCTTTGATCGCCGGCTCCGCTAGGCCATCCGCCACCTGCGCGGCATCCAGGCCGCGCCGAGCCGCGACGCCGGCGACTACCGCCGGATCCGTCATGTCCAGGTGCTCGACGTAATAGGCGGCGAATGCATCATGAGCAAAGGCGGGCGCCGCGGCGGGATCGTGGGCCTCTATCCAGTAGAAGGCGCGCGACGCCGGCAAGGCCACGATCGGATGCCCGGGTGGCAGGGCAAAGGGGATGCCAGTCTCGCGCGAGATGCGCCGCCAGTCGTTGCGGGCGTAGTCACCCTTGATCGGCGTGCCGCTCAATCCCCTCATGCCGGTCGCCTTGAAGGCGACCCCCAGCATGTAGGGTCGCCAGACCACGGCCCGGCCGTGACGGGCAGCCAGCGCCTCGATCTCGTGGGAGGCGAAATAGGCATAGGCCGAGCTGAAATCGAACCAGAATTCGATCGGGGCGGGCATGGCGCATCCGTCGCCTGGAGATGAGTCCTCGCGTAGACGGTTCTATCACGCAGCGCACGCTGCAGGCAAAAGCACGCGCCGCAAAAAAGGACTGTCGATGGGATAATCCGCTGCCACGTCTGCTATGCTCGTTATTGAGAGAGCCATCGTTTCGCTCGGCTCTTCTGGTCCCTCACGCCCCGCTGCCCATCGGGTGGCGGGGCGTTCGCGTTTCGGTGGCGTCATCCCTGACTGTCGTGAGCCAAAGGGCATCCTCACACACGGCGACGGAGAAAACGGGGGTCCGACGGTGGAACGCTCCACGGCATTGCTGCTGATCGCGGTCGCGCTGGGGGGGTACGGCTTATACCACGCGTTCTACGCCATCACGATGTTGTTGGCCCGGCCGGCGTCGCTTCTGCTGCTGCTAGCCTTCGCGCTGCAGGCGGTGCTCGCGATCCTTGCTGCCGTCGGAGTCTGGCGGCGGCAGCGCTGGGCCGGATCCACGCTGCTCCTGCTCGGGGCCACTATCGCGGCGACGGCACTCATCGAAGCCTTCGTCCTCGGAATCATCGCCTGGCTGCATGCGCTGCTGATCGCGGTTGCGGCGATCTTGATCGCACTGCTCCTCGCGGTCTACGTCAGCCAGCGCGCTTCTTTTGAATAACCGACCTCCTGGCGCTCCTTTTCGCGGGATTGTTGGCCTAATCCATGCAGTCCATTGTCGTAAAGGAGAACACGATGGGCGAGAAGAAGAGAAATCCGTCGCCGCGTCGAGGCGGCGAAACGGACGAGTTCGACCCTGCGGACGAAGCGCAGAAGCGACGACAGACGAAAGACGTCGACGAGATCGACGACGGCACGCCCGACGAGCACGAGGAAGGCGGCCGTCGCCGACTGATCGGCAAGCGCCACTCGTAAGCCCAAAACAATTTCTACAAAGGGGCCAGAACCGCCACAGCGAAAGTTCCAGCCCAGCCCGAAATGGATGCGTGGGCGGCTCCCATCTGTCTCGCGAGCAGTCGACAGCTCGCCCATGCCGCGAGCATCGGCTCAACGCTCGAAGATCACCACCGTCCCCGGCTTCACGAGCGCGGCCAGCTTGAGCGCGTCCCAGTTCGTCAATCGCACACAGCCGTGCGATTCGCGGTAACCGATCTTTCCGGGCTCCGGCGTTCCGTGAATGCCGTAGTGCGGCTTGTCGAGGTCGATCCAGACGACCCCGACCGGACTGTTGGGACCGGCGGGAATCTTCGCCTTGCCATGGGACGGATCAGCGTCCCAGAAGAGGTCGGGGTTGTAGCTGAAGACGGGATTGCGCTGCACGCCCGTGACCTTCCAGCGTCCGATCGGGAGTGGATCGTGTTCGCTCCCGACGGTCACCGGCGCGAACATGAGGGTCCTGTTCTTGACGTCGCGCACCGTCAGTGCTTCGGCCGACTTCGACACCGATACGGTCACGTCCGTCACTTCGTCCACCGCTGGCGCCGTCTCCACCTGCGGAACGGTAATCGCCTCACCGGCCGCGAACTGCGCATCGGGATTGAGTGCCTTCAGCAGCGCCGGTGACACATGGAATCGTTCGGCGAGCGCCTCGACGACGCCCGTGTAGTCGAGCGCGGGGAGCTCCGCTTTGGCCTCCATGTCCTCCGGGATCTCGGACGTGAATGGCCCCTTCACATCTTCTGTGGAGATCGAGTACTGCGCGACCGTCTTTGCCGATTCACCCGGCCTGACACCGAGCGCGGCCCAAGATTTGTCATCGATTTCACCGTTCGCTGCGAGCCCGTGTTCCTTTTGAAACGCGGC
>Ga0070696_100001939_pt1 | contig 13629 bp, 11 predicted proteins | sample KBSK1253metaG_FD_65474 | JGI IMG/M metagenome (GOLD analysis project Ga0070696, IMG submission 65474) | Corn, switchgrass and miscanthus rhizosphere microbial communities from Kellogg Biological Station, Michigan, USA - KBS K1-25-3 metaG | ecosystem: Host-associated > Plants > Roots >... | reverse complement strand
ATTGCAGCCGATAGGCTGGTCGGTCCAGCCGGCATTTCTCAGACAAGGAATATGGTGGTGCGCCCGGAGAGATTCGAACTCCCGGCCTCCTGGTTCGTAGCCAGGCGCTCTATCCAACTGAGCTACGGGCGCAACGGACTAACTGACGGCAACGCTTCTCGAGCGGCGTTGCATTCCCCGGCAACGCCAAAGGCACTGCGGGTCCGGCGTTAAACCGGGCCTGACCGCGCGTCAGGGGCGCGAATATTACCACATCGATTAGGGGCCGCTCGGCGAGTTGCGCTCACACTTATTGAGGTAGGCAGCATCGATTCGCCAGCGTGCCAAGGCGGCCCGAGATCCGCCACGCAAGAGCGGCTGGGAATCTGCAACTCACTGAATAATAAGACCTTACTGGCTCAAGAAATTCGAGGGCTGGCTTGCCAAAACCCTCGAGGGTCCGCGAATTCTCCAGGCGCCCTGCCCCACTGGCGGCCCATCATCGCTTGGTTTCCTCGACAGGGTCCCCCGGGGCGGCGTCTTCCGTCAAACCGGCTCAGTATCCATATCGCTGGTTGCCGCTCGAGGCAGCCCCACGAAACCGTCTTGCAGTGAGCGAAGCTCCTCTTGGTGCCGGCTCGCAAGCCGGCTGAGCGCGCGATCGCCCTTCGCGCTCAGCGCGAGGTAGACCACGCGGCGGTCGTCCTTGCTCGCCTCGCGAACGATGAGGCCCAGACTCTCGCATCGCGTCGCGAGCGCGACGACACCGTGGTGTTTTGCCTGCAGCCGCTCGGCAATCTCTCCGATCGTGGCGCGATGCTGCTCCGGGTAGCCCTTTATCTGCAGCAGCAACTGGTACTGGAGCGGCGTCAGTCCGACACGCCGCGTCAATTGCTCGCTCTGGCGCAGAAATCGGCGTAGCTCGTAGCGGAAATCCGCGAGCGCACGATATTGCTGCATGGTAATTGGCGTGTCTTCGGTTTTCATCGCGCCGCCCCGGCGCTTGTGAGCTTGTTTCCCGCTTTTGTATCAGGCACGGACGGTGTCCGGCACATAACGAAATCGCATATCGATACAGCCATTCGGCATTTGTATCATGCCGTGATACATATTTATAGTGGGGAAACTTCGCACTTCGGACGAAATATGGAGACCTCGCTATGACACTGCAACTCGGCGATATTGCGCCTGACTTCACTGCCTCGACGACGGAAGGCCCGATTCATTTTCACGACTGGCTCGGCAGTTCCTGGGGAGTTTTCTTCTCGCATCCCAAGGACTTCACGCCGGTCTGCACCACGGAGCTCGGATACACCGAAAAGCTCCGCCCGCAATTCGATCGGCGTGGCGTGAAGATCATCGGACTGTCCGTGGATTCGAGCGAAAGCCACAGCCGCTGGGCGGATGACATTGAAGCGACACAGGGCCACCGGCCGCGGTTTCCCATCATCGGCGATGCGGACCGCTCCGTCGCAAACAAGTATGGAATGATTCACCCCAAGGCGAGCGACACGGCGACGGTGCGCTCCGTGTTCATCATCGATCCGGCGAAGAAGATCCGCACGATTCTCACCTACCCGGCAAGCGCCGGCCGCAACTTCGACGAAATCCTTCGTATCATCGATTCGCTGCAATTGACCGACAAGCACAAAGTGGCGACGCCCGTGAACTGGAAGAGCGGCGAGGACGTCATCATCGTGCCGTCGGTTTCCAACGATGAGGCGCGCACGCTGTTTCCGGGCGGGTGGAAGGAACAGCGCCCGTACCTGCGCGTCGTGAAGCAGCCGGCCTAGTTCGAGCGCATCATCATGGCAACCGCGCGGGAACGCGACGAATGGGCGCACGCTCCGTTCGATACCGCCGCGGTAGAGCGGCTTCGAAGCCTGATTTCCGGCTTTGACGCCAATCAGCGGATCTGGCTCAGCGGATACCTCGCAGGTTCCTCCGCGTCCGCCGCGGCCGCTGCGCATCCCGCCCCCGGGGCTGCGCAGCGGGCCGCGATCACGATTCTCTACGGCTCGCAGAGCGGCAACTCCGAACGCATGGCCAGACTGCTCCACGACAAACTGAAGGAGCATCAAATCGAGTCCGCGCTCCTGGACATGATCGACTGCCGCAAATCGCACTTGCAGGAAGCGCAAAAACTCCTCGTCATCGTCAGTACCCACGGCGACGGCGAACCACCGGAGCGCGCGCTGTCATTGCACGAACTGCTGCGCGGACCCAAGATCACGCGGCTGGATCATCTGACCTACTGCGTGCTCGCCCTCGGCGATTCGAGCTACGAGAAGTTCTGCGAGGCGGGGCGCCAGTTCGACGCGCGGCTCGAGGCGCTCGGCGCGAAGCGGCTGCGGCCGCGCGAAGAATGCGATGTCGAATACGAAATGCCGGCGCGCCGTTGGATCGATGATGTGCTGACGCTCGTCGGTACGCAGCCGGGCGCGGATACATTGCCGCGCATCTCCGAATCCGAATCGCGGATTGCGACGATCTCCACGGCATACACGCGCCGCAATCCATTCCAGGCCCCGATCCTCCTGAATCAGCGCCTGACGGGACGAAAATCCAGCAAGGACGTGCGGCATGTGGAATTGTCGCTGGAGGATTCGCACATCCGCTATGAGCCGGGCGACGCGATCGGCATCGTTCCCAAAAATCGCGAAGACGCCGTGGATGCGCTGCTCGAGGCGTCGCGCTTCGACGCCGAGACGCCCGTTCGCGCCGACTCACAAACCATCGGTCTGCGCCAGGCTCTCCTCGATTACTTCGAGATCGGCCCCGTCACGCCGACGTTCATGCAGCGCTATACGGCCGCGATCGGATCACCGGTGCCGGCACAGGCGGGCGAATCGCCGGACGCCATGCGGCGCTATCTGTATGGCAGACACCTTGTCGACGTTGTGCGCGAATATCCGCCAGCCGCGCTGAATCCGGCGGACTTTGCACAACTCCTTCGGCCGCTGGCGCCGCGCTTGTATTCCATCGCATCCAGCCAACGAACCGCTTCGGACGAGGCGCATCTGACGGTGAGCGTGGTTGAATACGAGTCCCTGAGCGCGCGGCGGCACGGCGTCGTTTCCAGCCGGCTCGCCAATCTTGCGATGGACGGCGCCAGCGTGCCGATTTATCTGCACCGCAACGGCGGTTTCCGGCTGCCGGCGGATCCACGGACGCCCATCGTGATGGTCGGGCCGGGCACGGGTGTCGCGCCATTCCGCGCGTTCCTGGCTGAACGCGAGGCCGTCGGCGCCGGTGGGCGCAATTGGCTATTCTTCGGCGACCGCAACTTCGAGTCGGATTTTTTATATCAATCGGAGTGGATCGATGCCCGCAAGCGTGGGACGCTCACACGCATCGATGTGGCATTCTCGCGGGACCAATCCGATAAAATCTATGTACAGGACCGGCTGCGCGCAAACGGCGCGGAACTGTGGGCCTGGCTGCAGGACGGCGCGCACATATATCTCTGCGGCGATGCCGAGCGCATGGCACCGGACGTGCATGCCACGCTGCTCGAGATCGCGCGCATGCATGGCGCGTTGACGGACGAGCAGGCGGCCGAATACATGGCCGACATGCAGAGTGCAAGGCGATACCAGAAGGACGTGTACTGATGGATGCGGATCCACCAATATTGCCTCGGTTGCGCCCCCTCGATGAACAGCATTCGAACGAGCGTCTCAAGCACGACAGCCGTTTTTTGCGCGGCACGCTCCAACAGAGCCTCGCAGACCCCGTCACCGGCGCGGTCACCGCATCCGATGGGCTGTTGACGAAGTTCTTCGGCATCTATCAGCAGGACGACAGGGATCTGCGGGACGAGCGGAGGCGCGCGAAACTCGAGCCAAGATATCAGTTCATGGTGCGCGTGCGGCTCCCCGGTGGGGTATGCACTCCTGCGCAGTGGCTGGCGCTCGACGCGCTCGCGCGCGCATATGCAGGCAACACGCTGCGGCTGACGACGCGGCAAACGTTCCAGTTTCACGGGATTGCGAAGCGCCATCTGCGCAAGCACATACAGGGAATCAACGCGGCCGGCCTCGATACCATCGCTGCGTGCGGCGACGACAATCGAAATGTCATCTGCACCGCAAATCCGACGCAGTCGCCGGCGCACGCCGAGGTCAGCAGCCTGGCTCGCCGGATCTCCGAGCGATTGATGCCGCGCACCGGCGCGTACCGTGAAGTGTTTTTGGGCGCCGCGCCGCCGAGCACGCCGCTCGCCGACGAGGAGCCGCTGTACGGCAGCACGTACCTGCCGCGAAAATTCAAAGTGGCGCTGGCGATTCCGCCGCAGAACGATATCGATGTTTTTGCCCACGATCTCGGCTTTATCGCCATCCTCGAGAACGGCAGCATCGCCGGCTACGACGTTTGCGTCGGCGGGGGCATGGGCATGACCCACAAGATCAGCACCACGTTCCCGCGTCTGAGCGAGCTCATCGGCTTCTGCACTCCTGAGGAGGTTTTGGAGATCGCCGAACACTCGATGTGCATCCAGCGCGACTATGGCGATCGCGTCGACCGGGCGCATGCGCGGTTCAAATACACCATCGAAGATAGGGGCGCGCGTTGGTTCTGCGATGAATTGGCGGCGCGCCGCGGCCGCCCGCTGCAGGCCGCGCGTCCCTATCGGTTCGAATCCTCCGCCGACCGGCCGGGTTGGCTCCAGAGCGAGGATGGCCGCTGGCACTACACCTTGTTCGTCGAGAATGGACGCCTCTCGGATCTTCCGGGACGCTCGCTGTTGAGCGGTTTGCGCGCCATTGCAGGCGTGCATCGCGGCGTGTTCGCGATGACGACCAATCAGAACGTCATCGTTGCGGGCATCGCCGATGCAGACCGGCCGGCCATCGAGGCGCTGCTGCAGGCACATGGCATAGCGAACGAGACCGGCGTCAGCGCGTTGCGCCAGAACTCGATGGCGTGCGTCGCCCTGCCCACCTGTGGGCTCGCGATGGCAGAGGCCGAGCGTTATCTGCCGAGTTTGCTCGACAAGCTCGACGAGATCATAGCCGCGGCGGGGCTCAGGGACCAACCCATCACCATCCGCATGAGCGGCTGTCCCAACGGATGCCCCCGGCCTTATCTCGCCGAGATCGCGCTGGTCGGCAAGGCATTGGGCCGGTACAACCTCTACCTGGGGGCCAGTGCCTGCGGCGATCGGCTGAATGCGTTGTATCGCGAGAATATCGCCGAACCCCAGATTCTCGATGAACTCGGTACGCTGATCCGGCGGTATGCGGCCGAGCGCGAACCGGGCGAACGTTTCGGAGATTTTACTATCCGCGCGTCGGTTGTACCTGCCATGATTGCGGGTCGGGATTTTCAACGGTGAAACACAAATACGAGCCGCGCGAATACAGTTCGCCCGCTTGCTTCATGCACGAGGTTTTCATGAGTTCGACGTCGATCCAAGATTCATTCAAGAGTTCCGCTCCCCATTCCCTGCCGGCGCTCCCCTATCCGGAGAATGCCCTAGAGCCGGTCATATCCGCCTCTACACTGAGCTTCCATTACGGCAAACATCACAAAGGGTACGTGGACACGCTCAACAAGCTCGTCGCGGGCACGCCGTTCGCGGACATGACGCTCGAGCAGATCATCAAGGCGACCGCCGGCAAGAGCAAGGAAGCATCCATCTTCAATAATGCGGCGCAGATATGGAACCACACCTTCTACTGGAACAGCTTGCGGCCGCAGGGCGAGCGCGCCCTCCCCGGCGCCTTGGCCGCGAAGATCAATTCCGCTTTCCATGGCCTCGATGCGCTCAAAAAAGAGCTATCCGCCGCCGCCACCGGACAATTCGGTTCAGGCTGGGTCTGGCTGGTCATCGACGCCGGCGCGCTCAAAGTGCTGAAAACCGGCAATGCGGAGAATCCCTTGGCGCAGGGATTCAAACCGCTGCTGACGATCGATGTCTGGGAGCATGCCTACTATCTCGACTACCAGAACCGCCGCGCCGACCACGTCAATGCGGTGCTCGACAAGCTTCTCAACTGGGATTTCGCGGCGGAGAATCTGGCCTAGCGCCGGGACGCCGGCTTGAATCTCGCCGATCGCGATACCTAGGTGGTAATCCTCGCCAGGACATTGGCAACCACCTGATCGCAATGCGGGCCACCGAACTCGAAAAGATCACGCTCGGCGAGATTCAGCTCCCGCACCAAGGATTCGCGCAGCATGTTCTTGGCGCGAAAATGCCGGCTACGGACCGTTTCCTCCGGAATCCTCAAGGTGCTGGCGGTTTCGTCCACGCTCAGCTCCTCCACCGAACGCAGCACGAAAACGATGCGAAAATTCTCGGGCAGCTCGTCAACCTTGCGCTCGAGTATGTCGCGCATCTGGGCGCGGCCGAGCTCTGTATCCGGCGAATCGACTTCATTTGCAAACATGGGCGGCGACTCGATAGGGGTGTTGGGGCTCACGATCGATAGCAAATTGCGGCGGCGGGCACTGCGGCGAATCCGGGCCAGGCATTCGTTGAGCACGAGCCGCGACAGCCACGTGGCCAGCGAAGCATCCCCGCGAAATTGCCCGATCGATCGGTACGCGCAGATGTAAGCATCCTGCAGCGCATCCTCGGCTTCCGTTCGATCGCGCAGCGTGGCGCGCGCGAGGCGGTACAAGCGGCGATTATGCCGGCGCATCAGGTGCTCGAATGCCAGCCGATCTCCGGCCGCTATGCTGCCGGCAATCGATCGGTCGTCGTCATTGGCAGCCGGACCCTCTGCAATCGCGACTTCAACCATGGGCATTGCCTCGAAACTCACTGTACGGTGAGCGTACCCTTCATTGTAGGATGAAACGCGCAGGTATAGGTATAGCTGCCGGTTTCGCCCGCCACAAAGGACCAAGAAGCATTTGCGTCGATGCTGCGTGAATCAAACGCCTTGGCGTCAGCCGTGGCCGTGTGAGGGACGAGATCCTTGTTGATCCACACGATTCGGTCGCCGGATCTCACCGTCAACGTCTGCGGCTCGAAGCGCATGTTCTCTATGACGATCGTATGAGTCGCCGCCGGCTGTTTGACGGCGGCTGCCGGTTTGACGGCAGCCATCGATGCCGCAGCCCCGGCCATTAACAGGCCGGCGACTGCGACACCCCATACCGGTCGGAACGTCGACTCAGGCACCGTTCTTGCTCAAAGTGCTTTGCAAGTGTTTGGCGTGCTCGAGATGCGCCACGAATGCGGGCCTCACTTTGACGAGCAGCGCTTTGAGCTCGGCATTCTTCGCACTGGGGATCAGCGTTGTGTCCACGGCGTCCAGCACCGCCTGATGGTAGGCGACCTCATGGTCCACGTACGCCCGGTCGAATGCGCTTCCCTTGAGCTTCTTCAGTGCGGCCAAGTTATCGTCGCCGCCTTTCTGCAAGCTCTGACTGGTGGCGCTGCTCTCGGGCGTGACATGCAGTTTTTCGACGAGTTCCGTGGCCGATTTGTTCACGGCGCTATGATCGGTGATCATGAGTTCCCCGAACTCGCGCACTTCCTTCGAATGAGCCTTGGACTTCGCGAGCTTGCCGGCGTCGACGTCGACTTGGTTGGCGGTCACGACGATCGCGGCAATTTGCGGGTCGGTCGGGCCGGGCGCCTGGGCCCAGGCGCCGGCGGCTGCCAGGGCGAGAACTCCGGACCAGGCCAAGTAATTCATTTTCATCTTCATTTTTCGAGACTCCTGCGATTGGGCCATAACGACGAGACAGGCCGCTCGCACACGCGTTGCGGCCTCATGTGACATTGGATGTCACGTGTGCGCGCCGCGTTCCGGGAAATCGGCCGAAAGTTCGCACCACACCCTTGGCCGACCGGCGGCGCGAATATGGGCAACCTGCTGAATTGCATGAGGTTATGAATTCGCCGCATCGGATCCGGACGCGCCGCGCCGATTCACGAAAAACGCGATGATCACGATCAACAAGATCAACGCTTGTGCGCTCAGCGATTGCTGCGACGGAAATACGCCCAGCCAATCGATCCGTGGAAACGCCACGGGTGTGGTTGCGAGCCACCCGGCCTCTTGCAGCGATTGCATTCCCTTGCCGGTGAGAACCAGCGCGAGCACCGCGATGAGCGCAGAACTCGCCGCGAAGAACGCGCCGACCGGGAGCCGGCGACTGGTGCGCAATAGCACCCACGCCACCGCCACCAACGTCATTGCCCCCGCCAATACTCCCGCGCCGGTGGCGGTCTTTTGGCCTTCGGTCCAAAGGGCCGCATAGAACAAAATCGTCTCGAACACTTCGCGATAAACCGCAATGAAGGACAATCCAAACAAGAAGATCATCGATCGCCGATCGAGCGCTGCCGAGAGTTTGGCGCGCAAGTATGCCTGCCAGCGGCCGCCGACACTCTTCTGATGCATCCAGATGCCAACGCCAAGCAGGACGGCCGCAGCGAACAGGGAAGAGAGCCCCTCGGTGACTTCGCGGCCCGCGCCGCTGACCGCTATCAGGTAAGTCGCCGCCACCCAAGTCAGCACGCCTGCCGCCAATGCAACCGTCCAACCGGCATGCACGTAGCGCACGGCATCGTCTCGATGCGCCTTGCGAAGGAACGCGACCATCGCGACCACGATCAGCAATGCTTCCAGACCTTCGCGCACGAGTATCGTGAACGCGCCGAGAAAGGCGGTCGTCGGCGTTGCATTGGCGGCCTCCAGTTCTTGGTCTACCGCATCGAGCAACCGGTTCAACTCAACCGCCTGAGCTGCCACCGTACCGGAGGCGTGATTTAGGATCGCAGCACGATACTGCGCCATGTGCGTCTCCAACCGAACGCGCAATTTCTGGTTGCGAGCGGCCAAAGCGGGCTCGATCGGCTCGATTCCGTCGAGATAAGCCGACAATGCCAGCCGCGCGGCATCCTCGGCGCGGCCACTCCGATAAGCGGCTACGCTGGCGGTCAGTTGCGCTCTTGCGAGTGCGACACCATGAGGACCGGCGGCGAGTATCTCTGGATGGCTGCGTAAATAGCCCAAGACTGCCGCGGCGTCATCGCCGAAAATGGCCGTCCATTGATCCTCACGCCCGCGCACCAAGGTTCCCATGTCCGGCACGTGTGCACGCAGCGCCGAGTCTCGCCGCCATCGGGTCTCGCCCGCGCCGATGTAGGGTGCGTATGCCAGGCTGCCGGCATAGAACGCCACCGCCCATCGATCCGCGGCGCCGAGCTGTGGAAACCCCGGCATCGCGGTACCTGGCACGCCGCGAGTGACCGCTTGGTAAAGCGACAGCACGCTGCGCTCGTCTGCACGCGTGCGATCGGTGAAGTCAACCGGGCGCGGTCGCAGCAGGACTCCGGCCGGACCGTCCCCGTGCCCACTGGCACCGTGACATCCTGCGCAGGTGCTCGCGTAGATCCGCGCACCACGCGCCAGATCCGGTGCAACCAGCGGTGCGGTCGGGATGGGATAGGCGGCCAAGAGGGCGTCGGCAAGCGCGTGCGCCTGAGTCGCCACCACGCCGGCGGCATCTTTATCCGCGATGCTTTGTATCAAGCGCTCCGCCGCCTCCTGCAACTGTGGAGAAGCCGAGACCGCCGGCAGCGCATGGAGCTGCGTGCGCGCCGTTTGCGCGAACTCGCGCATCTCGGCGTACTCGGACGCGCTCACGATTTCGCCGCCGTCGACCGCTCCTCGGTAATCGTCGGCCAGATAGTCGAGTATTTGCCAAATCTGCGATACCTGTTCCGAAGATACCGACGTATTGGCACTGACGTTCATGGCCTCCGCACGCGCCGCAGTGTCGGCAGTCCAACAACAGATAATGCTTATGGCAATGAGAAGCGTTCGCATTTGGAGTAACTATACCCGTCGGCGCGCAAGCTCGCTACCGTCTCATTTGCGTGGTATGCCGCGGCTAATGTGTATGTCGATGATGCGCATCGGGGAAATGCGCGTGTGTGTGAGTCAGCGGCGCGTGCCGATGCCAATGCGTGTGAGTCGTTCCAGGCGCTACGGGCGGCTCGTGCAGGTGTTGATGGTGGGCATCGTGCGTATGTTCGTGTTCGTGTTCGAGCGATTCGTGTACGTGCAGGTGTTCATGGCGTTCGGTGATGTGCAATCCAATCCCCACCACCATCAAAAGACCCGCCACGACCAGCGATATTGACCACGGGTCGCCCCATAGCAGCGCCAGCAGCGCTCCCGCAAACGGCGCTGTCGAAAAGTAAGCTCCGGTCCGTCCGGTACCTAGGTTGCGCAACGCGAGCACGAATAAAACCAGACTCGCGCCGTAGGCGAACAACCCCACGATCAGGGACGCGGCGATGATCGGAACGCTCGGCAGATGCGCTCCCAAGGCGAACGCCAGGCTCATATTCACCGTGCCCGCAACCAGCCCCTTCGCACCGGCGATATAGCCGGCATCCGTCAGCGACACCTTTCGCGTGAGGTTGTTGTCGACCCCCCAGGCAAAGCAGGCCCCGAGCACCGCCAGGGCGGGCCATGCTCCGGCGAAGCGTGCGTGGTCAGGCCAGCTGATCACGAGCGCGCCAAGAGCGATCGCGGCCATGCCGACCGCAATTCGCGCGCTCACATGTTCTTTGAATGCGAACCACGCCAGAAGCGCCGTAAACACTCCTTCGGCATTCAGCAGCAGTGAAGCACCGGAGGCCGGCATCCGCGTCAAACCCAGCATCAACAGGACCGGGGCGATGATGCCCCCGGCCGCTATCGCGCCGATCAGCCACGGCACATCGGTTCCAGACATATGTACGGCGGGAGCCCGCACGATCCGGCGGTACAGACTCAGCCCAATTCCGGATCCGAGATAGAACAGCCCGGCAAGCTGCCAGGGATCCACCGAAGCCAGAAGGCGCTTCGCGAACGGCGTCGCCGCGCCGAAAAGCAAGGCCGCGCCCAGGGCCTGTTGTACGCCGCGCTCGCGCAGTCCTTTGGGCACTCTCATGGCCGAATACTACCCCGTGAGCACATCAGAGTCCCGGCGACTAAGCGGGCCTCATGGGCCGCTACTGGAACCATTCGCGGCTTTGAGTTAGCGTACTGGGCTACCGTGCCGCATAAGCTGACATCGATATGGGTTCTGTGCATTGGCTTAGGGCTGGCCAGTGTGCCGGCGGTCGCCTGTTGTAGCCAAACGGCGCCGGTTCCCGACTGCTGCCCGCACCGGCCCCAGGCGCCGGGGCAGACGAATCGACAGGCTGCGCTCGGATCGATCTTTGCTGCCGAGAATTGTTGCGCTGCCGGCGCAACGGATGCCGCGGCGATTACCGCTGCGGCCGGAACCATCGAGGTCCGGCAGCGCCCGCGTCGCGCCGACCCGCCGGCACTGATGGTTTCGCAGCCACTGCCGGCCGCGCCATTCGCTCTGTCGGATTACGAGCAACGCTGGACGACGTCAGTCTATTCCCCCTCCCGCGCCACGCTCTATCTCCACACCGGGCGCCTGCGCCTTTAGACCCCGCCTCGGGCCCCTTCCGGGCTCTTATCCGAAGATTGATTCGATCAATTTTGGTTGCGCTCCTGCGTGTACAACGCCGCGCGCACCCGTTTCGCATCGAGGCATAGTCATGGAGAAGCTGAGATTTTCGCTATTGGATACATCGGTCCCCGCGTCCTGCGTACTTCTGATTCTCGCGGCCGCGTTGGCGACGCCGCTGTCGGCTGCCGATTGGTCGGCACCGACTGGCGGCGCAAGTCCGCCAAGCGCAGCCGCGGAGACGGAGCCCTTGTTGACCATGGAAGAGGCCGCGCGGCTGGCATTGGTCGACCAGCCCTTGCTGACCGGGCGCGAGGCGAAGATTCAAGCGGAGGAACAGCAGGCCGTTGCCGCGGCTCAGTTACCGGATCCGAAGCTGTCGAGCGGCCTCAAAGAGCTGCCGATCGATACCTCTGAGGCATTCAGCACCCGCCGCGATGACTTCACGGAGTTTACCATCGGCTTGAGCCAGGAGTTTCCGCGCAGCGAAAAGCGTCGCCTGCAAGGCGCCCGCGGGCAACTCGACGCCGATTCGGATCGCGCTGCATTGGACAACGAGCGGCGCATCATACGCCGTGACGCATCGCTGGCATGGCTGGACGTGTATGAGTCACAGCGGGGGCTGGAGCTCACCCAGCGGCTGGTCGATGAGATGGCGTTGCAAGTGCAATCGTTGGGCAACGACTACCGCAACGGCAAGGCGTCACAGGCGGACTGGTTTGCGGCGAAGGTCGACGCCGGCCTGGCCGCGGATAAGGCGCACGACTGGGTACACCATGTGCTGCGTACGCGCGCCGGTCTTGCGCGCTGGATCGGCGACGATGCGCGCCGGCCGCTCGCCGAGTCGCTGGCCATGCCCGGAATCTTGAGCCCGTTGCCAAGCTTGATGGCGCGCACCGCCCATCATCCGGTGATCAGTAGTCTGGATAAGCAGATCGAAGCCTCGGCGACGGACGTCGCCCTCGCGCGGCAATCCTACAAGCCGGATTACTCGGTCGAAGTGTATTACGCCTATCGGCGCGACTTCCCGGACTTCGTCGGCGTGCAATTCACCGTCGCGCTGCCGTATTTCACCAAGAATCGCCAGGACCGCGGGCTCGCCGCGGCGCTCGAACGGTCGCATGCCAGCGAGGACCGCAAGCGCGATCTGCTGCGCGAATTGCACGCCCAGGTCAATCAGGACTACCTGGATCGGCGGCACTTCAACGAACGCGTCGCCGACTTCGATGCGTCCATCATCCCCGACGCGCAGCATCGCGTCGAGGCGGCGCGAGGTGCCTACCAGGCCGGCCGCGGCAATTTCGATGCGGTGCTGCTCGCGCGCCGCAGCCTGCTCGACGTCGAACTGCAGCGGCTCGCACTCGCCGTTGAATCGGCGCGCGCGCAAGTCCGTCTCGACTATTGGAGTGCCTCGCAAGCACCTTCCGGAGAATCGCCATGAATGACCGCTACAAGTGGGCGCTGCTCGCCGGATCGGCCGCGCTGATTGCGGTCCTGGGTGCCTTGCTCATTCACCAACACCTGGGTGCGGGGGTCGCGCCCGGCGCCGTCAAGGGCACACCGAGTTACTGGTACGACCCGATGCACCCCAATGAGCACTTCGACAAACCCGGCAAATCGCCGTTCATGGACATGCAATTGCTGCCGAAGTACGCCGACCACGCACCGAGCATCGGGAGCGCCCCCGCCTCAGCCTCAGCCTCAGCCTCAGCCTCAACCTCTGCCGCTGCCGCTGCCGGCGCACGGCCCGATACCATATCGGTCGATTCGCGCCTCGTTCAGAACTTGGGGCTTCGTCTCGAGAAGGTCGAACAGGGCAGTTTTAGCCGGGTGGTCGATACCGTCGGCTCAGTCGGTGTGGACGAACACCGTATCGAAGCCATTCAGGTGCGCGAACCGGGCTGGGTCGAACGGCTCGAGGTGCGTGCGGTCGGGGATACGGTGCGCCGCGGCCAGTTGCTCGCGGGCATTTATTCCCCGGATCTGCTGGCCACGCAGCAAGAGCTTCTGATCGCGCGCAGCGCCGGTGACCTTAAGCTGATCGAGGCTGCGCAGCACCGCCTGGCGTTGTTCGGGTTGTCGGCCGGCCAAATCGCTCGTATCGAAGCATCCAATCGGGTCGAACGACGCATTGATTACTACGCTCCGTTCGATGGCTACGTCATGGAGCTGGGGGTCCGCCAGGGCGCGGCCGTACAACCGGGTACA
>Ga0070696_100001938_pt1 | contig 13630 bp, 18 predicted proteins | sample KBSK1253metaG_FD_65474 | JGI IMG/M metagenome (GOLD analysis project Ga0070696, IMG submission 65474) | Corn, switchgrass and miscanthus rhizosphere microbial communities from Kellogg Biological Station, Michigan, USA - KBS K1-25-3 metaG | ecosystem: Host-associated > Plants > Roots >... | reverse complement strand
CATCGCATGAGCGTCGGCAAGAACTTCGCCGCCTTTCTCGCGCGCAAGAATGCGCCGCGCGACAAGGGCGAGAAGGGCGGGGAGCCGCCGTGGCAGCGCGTCGCGAAATGCCCGGCGCCGCTTCTCCTCCTCTACGGCGAGCAGGACCGCGGACAGGCCGCGCAGCGCGCCGTGCTCGCGCGGCAGCTCAATCCCGAGCTCGACCTGCGGCTGCTGCGGGACTGCGCCCACCTCGTTCAGTGGGACGCGGCCGACGCGTTCGCCGACCTCGCCGGAAACTTCCTCGCGCGCAGCTAGAGGCTTTCTGAATACACCGGTATGGCTTTGGCGAGTTCGTCCTTCAGCCGCTTCGCCCGTTCGAACCCTTTCGCATCCAGCTCTTGGGCCATGTGCACGACGATCGGAAGACGTTCATCTCTTTCGGCCTGGCTGCGCGCTCTGTCCATGGCGAGGGCGGCCCAGGCGTAGGCGTACTCGTCGTTGCGCGGCACGCCCTCGCCGCGGTGGTACATCCTCGCCAGTCTGACCATCGAGACCGTGAAGCCGCGCTGCGCCGCTTTGCGGTACCACTTGGCGGCCTCGGAATCGCTGCGCGCAAAGCCGCGCCCTGCATATTGCATGGTCCCAAGGTTGTCCATGGCGAAGGCGTCGCCCGCGTCGGCAGCCGCCGTGTACCACCGGATTGCCTCCGCATTGCTGGCCGGAACGCCGAGACCGTTTTCGTGCATGTAGCCGAGGTTGGTCATCGCCAGCATTTCGCCATTACGGGCAGCGCGCGTGTACCACGCCAATGCCTCGGCGTAGTCCTGGCGCACGCCAAGGCCGCTTTGGTACATGTAACCGATGTTATGCATGGCCCGCCGTTCGCCCTTGGCCGCGGACAAGCGGTACCACCTCAGAGCTTCCGGGTAGCTCCTGGAAACGCCGGCCCCGTTGGCGTACAGAAGGCCCAGCTCGAGCATCGCCGTGGAATCGCCCTTTTCGGCCGCCGCCCGATAACGCTGCGCTTTGAGCGAAGGGTCTTCGGATGGTTGCTGGATCGTCGGCGCCTTCTTGGAGGACTCGAGAACCTCGACCGTGTTCTCGTAGGCGTCCTTGTGGGCCGAGCATGCAACGATCGAGAACGCGCAGATCGCGAGCAGCGCGCTCGAGGCGATTCGCATCAGGCGCGGCCTTTGTCCGAGATCGAGATGCCCCTGAGCAGCGATTTCAGCTTTTTTCTGTTGTCGGCGCTGGAACCGTAGGTCGTGGTGGAGAGGTGCAAATCGATCCAGGTGCCGGATTGAACCCAATGGGCGCGCAAATGGGTACTGATGATCTTGCCGAAGTTGTGGTCATACATCACCGTGTCCCAGCCGCCGAGCTTCTCGAACGATACGTTCACCGGCTCGGGCAGGCCTTGCTCCTTGAAGGCCTTTTTCCCCTTTTCCCAATACGCGGGAACGCCTTCGAAGAGCCGATCCGGCTCGAACCAGCCGGACAGGATCAGGCTTTCCTCCTTGCCGTCTTCGAAGTAGAAATATCTCGGGCTGTTGGTTCCGCCGCCGATCGCTTTCTGCTTGCGCGACCAGTTGCCTTGCGGCAGGGTCATCGTGAGGCGGCTGACCGGAACCGAAAGCCGGTAGCCGTCGTTGGCCGCGGTAATTTCGATGCTTTGGCTCGGGCCTGCGCCCGGGGTCGAGCACGCGCCCGCCAGAAACAGCAACGCCAGCAGCAACACTCTGCATGCGAACCGCATGATGCCTCCCTTGGTCTTATTCGCCGGCCCCCGCCGGCTTTTCTGCTGCAGGCGGCACGCTAGCAGGCGGCGGCCGAGCGACCTAGTGCATATGTCCTACGGCGCGCCGTTGGCAATCCGCACCGCGGGAATCCAGTTGCGCTTGCGGCGCGCAAGACGGTCCCCGGTGCCTTCGCCGTCGAAATGGGTCGCGCTCCGGGCGAGCGCGGACAGGTCGATGCCCTCGAGCGTGTTCACGTTGACGACCGCGTACAGGCGACCTTCGATTTCGCTCGCCACGAAAGGCGCCACGCCGCAGCGCGCGCACACGTAGAAATCGGCCGTTGCGGTCCCGAAGCGGTATTTCGAGACGAGCGACGCGTCGCGCAGCTCCGCCGCGAGCACAGCATCACGATGCGAGGTCCAGCTTCCGCCGTGCTTGACGCAGAAGCTGCAGCCGCAGTTCCTGATCGCGATTTCGCTCGCCTCGCCCGGCCAGTCGAGCGCGTAGCGGATGTTTCCGCAGTGGCATTTACCTTCGATTCGCATCACGTACCAGTAAGCATCGCCCTGAATCGGAGTATGCCCTATCAGGCTGGCGCTTTTTCACGCTCCTCTCGAGCAGCGCGCTGCGCGAGAAGAAAATTGCGTTGAATCTCGTTCTTCGCGCTCAGCTGGCTCGACTCTATCGCGGCCGCGATCTCCGCGGTCGTGCGCGGAGAGGAGATCTGGAGGTAGCGCTCCCAAGTCAGAGGGAACACATACTCGCAACCCGGGCACACGACGTAGTTCTTCCAGATGAACGGAATCGTCTTTACGGCGAAGAACGAGACCCACTCGGTCTCCCGCCACAAGTGCCAGTGAGTCGTCTTCTGGCAATGATAGCAATAGGAATTGAACAACGGCCGGACCGGCTTCGTCTCCTTCAGCCACCCGAAGATGAGGATCATCGCTCTTCTCCGTGTTGATTACGTAGCGCGGCTCTGCACCCGCAGCCTGTAGTTGATGAAGAGCAGTACTTCCCGGTCGTTCAGCTGCATGACGCTCACCGGGTTTTCGAGGCCTTCGACCTCCACCACGCCCGTCGCGCCGAGCGACTTTCTCGCCTCCGCCACGGATCTGGCGATCAGGCCCAGCACCTGGCTGCGGTAGTTCTCGGGCTCGTCCAGGCCGAGCGCGGTGTTGCCGAGCGTGATCCGGGTCCCCTCGGCGAGCGCGAGGCCCGAGACGATCTGGTAGATCCGTTTCGTGAGCGCGAAGACGTTCGCGTCCTGCTTCAGCGAGCCCAGCACGTAGAGCTGCGCCGACCCCGCGTAGGCATCCGAGCTCAACTTGCTTTGCTCGCGCGCGGAAAGCGAGACCACGCCCGGCATGATCTTGAGATCCGCATGCGGCGCCAGCTTTTCGGCCAGCGCGCGCAGCGCCTTCTCGATCTCGTCGGCGCGCTTGAGCGGATCCCTGGAATCGTTCTGGATGTTCACGGGGATCGCCACGTAGTCGGCCGGCGCCTTCATGCGCGCGGCCGGCTGCAGCGGGCTGTAGCCGATGGCGATGAACACCGAAGGCGCGCCGCCGCCCGCGTAGGCAAGCGGCGAGAGCAGCACTACGAGTGCGACAAGGGCCTTTTTCATTGTTTCTCCTTGGGGTTGTGCCGTCCTGGCGTGCCCGGCTTGACGTACATCTTGAGGAACTCTTGCGCGAGGCGAGCGCCGTCTTCGAGCTCCCTGGGCGAGAGCTTGTCGACGAGCGTCACGATGGAGCTCTGGACATCACGGGCGATCTCGTTTTCGACCTCCGGATTGCGCTCGGCCGCGGCCTGCGCGCTCGCCAGAGCGCAGCGATACCAGGCGTAGGCGCGGACGTAGTTTCTGGTCACGGCTTTCCCGTCCTCGAGCGCCTTGCCCAAATGCCACTGGGCTTCGGAATGCCCTGCCAGGGCGCCCTTCTTCCATAGCGATACCGCGCGTTTGGGATCCGCCTCTCCGCCGAGGCCGTAATAGAGCAGGTAGCCCAGATTGTTGAGCGCGGAGACCTCGCCCTCCTCGATCGCCTGCGTCCAATGCAGGCGCGCCTGCGCATAGTTCCTGGCCTGGTACGCCCCGACACCCTTGTTGTAGGCGCTCTCCTGCGCAACCGCGGCCGCAGCGGCGAGCAGGCCCAGGACAGCAGCCACGAACAAGAGTCGTCGCGGGGTCATGTTTGGGACGTGACGCTAACAGCCGGCAGCCGGCGCAGCGAGTGCAAATCCCGCTTTGCTGCACCGCGGGATGCCCTCTCGCAGGTGGCTTGCGCGGGCGCACGCCGAAGCGCAAGATTTCCCCTCTTTCAACGCCTCACCGGCAAGCGGCACATGCCGTCACACCGGCGCGAGTGCAGGAGGCGTTGAAAGGCTGAGGGATCCCCTCGGCGCTAAAGGGGCCGCGCCTGCGGCCCTTTTTTTAGCCCTGCTCGTCCATCTGGATCTTGATCAAGCCGGGTTCCGGATGCCGGTAGCCCGGGATCATGATCTGGAAATCGCTCTTGATCGCCTGCCGGCCGTTGCGCCAGTTGACGCGGTCATGGCTGATCCACTCCTTGTAGACGTAGATGTCCCTGTGCAGCGTGACCTCGAGCCGCTGCTCCGCCTCCCGCGAGAAGATGTTGCCCTTGATCGCCACGTTGGTGGGGATCGGCTTGTCGGCCGGAAAGAAGAGGATGTACTCGCCTGCGGCGGGGACCGGATCGCCGAACCGCACGACCGGCAGCCTGCTCAGCTCCTCGCCGGAAGGCTGTTGCATCGAGGCGCAGCCGGCGGCGAGCAACGCCGCGGCACCCAGGAACGCGAGCTTTTTCATCTCATTTCTCCGATAGAGCGGTTGAAGGCCAGGAAGGGCCGGGCTTGCCGCGCGCACGCGGCTTTTCGCCCAGGCCGAGCATCTGCTGCAGCTTCGCCATGTACTGGCGCAGCGCCGAGCGGCCGAGCGGCGTAAGCGAGTAGACCGTTTGCTGGCGCGCGCTGCTCGCGTCCTTGCGTGTAGCCATGTATTCGGCCGCGATCAGCTTCTTCAGGTGCGATTCGAGATTGCCGTCGGACACCCGCAGCACGCGCTTCAGCTCGCTGAACGTCGCCTCCTCGCGGCCGATCAGGTAGGCCACGATCTGGGTGCGCACCGGCTGATGCAGCACCGCGTCGAGGCCGCGTTCGGACGGGGACGGAGGCTGGGACGCGGACGGGGTCTTCGCCATGGCCCGCCTCAGCGCTCGACCGTCATGACGAAGCTCACGGACGCCGCCGGTCCGCGGTCCGGCGCGAGCGTGCCGCCGAGCTCAACATTCTGGATCCACAGGCTGCGCACGCGCCGCCGCCACGCTCCCTCGTCGACGCGGAACTGGCCGCTCGGCTTGCCGTCCACCACGAAGATGTCGAGCGGCTGCGCGAGCGTGAGCGGCAACGTCAGATCGGCTTCACGCACGATGCCGCCGCCGATGCGCACTTTCAGCGGCACGGTGGTGCCGGCCGGCAACTCGACGATCGCCGTCGCCACGGGCTCCCTCATGAACGACTCGAGCGACATCCGCGGCGCGAGCGGCGTCTGCACCGACTTCAACCAAGGATAGGCGAGCGCCGGCGGCACGAGCACCACGGCGAGCCAAACGACGGACTGGCCGGCGCGGATCCACGCGGACTTCGACGCGCCCCGGTCGAGCATGGCGCTCAAAAGAGGCATGCCGATCCCGAAGGCCGACGCCGCGAGCCACTGCATCGCCACGTAGGGCGCGGGCAGCGCGAGCGCGCCGATGCCCAGCAGGATCATCATGACGCCGGCCCATTCCAGGATCTGCTCCGAGAACACGCCGTGGATGTAGACGCCCAGGCCGAAGAGCACCAGCCAGATGCCGAACACCATGTAGCCGCCGCCGAAGAATTGGCTGGCGAAGGTAAACAGCACCCCCATACAGACGAGCAGCCACCAGATCTTGGTCACCTGCGCCTGGACGAACGGAATGGATTCGTCGCGCTCCTGGGCCCGGTAGCGCGTATAGCAATAGTCGGCGATGGCGACGCCGGAGACGACGAGGCCGAGGAAAATGAGCAGCGCGAGCGCGCGCTCCAGGTGCCCTGGAAACCGCTCCGGCGTGATGATGTGCTCGGTGGCGAGGCACAGGATGCCGCTCGCCACGCCCCAGAGCATGAGGCTGTGACGCTGCAGGCGGATACTGCGGTGCCCGGCCGCGAGCATGCTGTGGATGGCTTCGACCTGCGCTGCGACGCTCGACATGGAGATCTCCGCGGCCCTCACTCTGCGCTGCAGAGTTTAAAGCTCTGCAATTCAGAGTGTCAAGCACCCCCGCCCGGCCTGCCCTATCATGCGCGCTGGAGGAGACAGCCCTATGTCCGTCAGACAAGCGGCGATTGTGTGCGCCCTGTTCGGCGCCATCGTCGTTGCGCCAAGTCCCGCGCGAGCGCAGCAAAAGCCCCAGGCGCCCGGGTTTCCGGACGCGCCGGGCAAGGACATCCTGGTAGGCAAATGCTTCCAGTGCCACAGCCCGCGCATGTGGATGGATCACCGGCAAGACCGCAGGGGCTGGGAGGCCGTGCTCTATCGCATGGTCGGCCGCGGGGCGCTGTGGACCGAGGACGAGATCAAGGCGATGGCGGATTACCTCGCCGCCACCTACGGAAGGAAGCCCCAATGAGAGAGCTGGTCGCGCGTTACCTGTCGCATTCGATTTCGCGGCGCAGCTTCCTGAAGGGCCTGGCGGGCGCCGGACTCTCGGCAACCGCAGCGCAAAGCGTGCTTGATTCATTGATCCCCTCGGTCCAGGCGCAGGAAGCCGCGCGCGTCGCACCGGAGGCGATCAAGGTGGTCGAAGGCAGCGGCGCGCTGTGCTTCGCCGAGCAGCTCATCGCCTCGGGGGTGAAGTACGTGTTCGGCAACTCGGCGAGCGAGGACGCGCAGTTCTATGAGGCGCTGATCGACCGGCCGCAGCTGAAATACATCCTCACGCCGCACGAAGGCCCGGGCGCGGCGATGGCCGCGGGCTATGTCAAGGCCTCGGGCGAGCCCGCGATCGTGATGCAGGCCGCGGTGGTCGGCCTGGTGAACGCGATGGGCCAGATGTTCAACGCGTTCAAGGAACAGACGCCGCTCGTGTTCTACAGCTACCGCACCGACCAGACCGGGCGCGCGGGGCGCGACGGATTCGAGGAAGTGGCGAACCAGGAGAGCATCGTGGCGCCGCTCACCAAGTATTCCTGGCTCGCGCGCCGCGCCGACATGATTCCCGAGACCGTGCGGCGCGCCTTCAAGGCGGCGTGGACGCCGCCGCACGGGCCGACCTACGCCTCGTGGCATTCGGATCTCAACGACCAGCGGGTGCGCACCGAGGTCATCGCGCAGGAGAAGTTCGATCCGCGCATGCGGGTGCGGCCCAACCCGGCCGAGGTGGAGCGCGCGGCGAAGCTGCTGGTCGAGGCGCGCATGCCGCTCATGATCGTGGGCGACGAGGTCTACAACGCGAAAGCGGTGGCCAAGGCGGTGAAGCTCGCCGAGCTCCTCGGCATGCCGGTGACGCAGGCGCGCCAGATCTTCGCCAGCTTCCCGGAAGGCCATCCGCTGTGGGTCGGCGCGCTGCCCGTGGGCCGCGTCTCGAGCCTCGACTATCCGAAGAACCCCGACGTCGTCATCAACGTCGGCAACAAGCTGCAGCACAACAGTCCCACGCCGATGGTGGGCCACGAGCCCAAGTTCATCGACATGCGCATCGACAGCTGGAGCATGGGCAACGTGATGAGCACCGAGGTGCCGCTGGTCGCCGACGTGGCCTACGGCCTCGACGACCTGACCGCTGCGGTCGAGCAGCTTCTCAATGCCTCGGTGAAGGAAAAGGCGGCCTCCAGGGCGAGCGAAGTTCGAAAATTTTCGGAAAAGGCAAAATCGCTGCGCGCGCTGGTGGCGAAGAGCCCCGACTGGGACGCGAGCCCCATGATCGCCGACCGCGTCACGGAGGAAGTGGCGCGCTTCGCCGACCGGGACGCCATCGTCGTGCACGAAGCGGGCTCGGTGAACCTGCACGGCTTCAATTTCGATCCCCTCGGCGGACGGGAGCTCTTCTTCTACTACGGCGCACATCTGGGCTCGGGCGTGGGCACCGCCGCGGGCGTGAAGCTCGCGCGGCCCAAGCGGCAGGTGATCTGCCTGGTCGGCGACGGCTCGTTCGTGTTCGGGCCGACCGCGCTCTGGAACATGGCGCGCCTCGAGCTGCCGGTGATCACCGTGGTCTACAACAACCACGCCTACAGCGGGCCGCACAGCCGAGTGATCGAGAAGGTGCCGGGCGGCCGCATGGTGCAGACCGGGCGCTTCTTCCACGACTATCTGGGCAATCCCGACATGAACATGGCATGGATCGCGAAGGGCTTCGGCGTCGAGGCCGAGGTCGCCGAATCGCCCGCGCAGCTCAGGGCCGCGCTCGCGCGCGCGCGCAAGGCGACGATGGAGGGCAAGCCCTATCTCATCGACGCCCAGGTGGCGCGCGTGGGCGTGGCGTGGGCTGACAAGCCATGGATTCCCCCCAGATGAACATCTAGGCTTCGAGCGGTACCGAGCGGCGCGGCGCACCCACCGCCTTGGGCAGGAGCGCACGCCCCAGCAGACGGAACCAGACCCTCTGCATCGCGCCGGGCCGCACCGCGGGATAGAGCGGCTCGAACACGGCGCGTGTCGGCTCCGGCAGCATGGGCAGGATCGATTCCGGCCCGGAGGGCACGCCGATCATTTCACCGATCCTCAAAATGTGGCGCGAATGCTTCGCGACATTCTCGCTCAGAGCTGCCTGGTCGGCCTCGATCAGCCGGGCGAATCGCTCCATGTCGCCGCGGCGCTCGGAAAAACGGATGCCCATGATGCGGTAGGCCTTCTGCATGTAGGCAAGGTGCAGGCGCTTTTCGTCGGCGGAGAGCGGGGCGCACTGCTTTTCCACGTTCTCGAGCAGGCTGAAGCCGAAGTAGGTCTGCATCCACGGGGGAATCCGGATCTTCGCGTGGCGCTCCTGGATGCGCTTGAGCAGCTCGCGCACTCTCGCGCTGGAGATGCCGCCGCTTGGCTTCGCGCCCGAGTCGGTGACTTCGCGGATGAAAAGGTCGGTCTGGTAGAACGAGTCCGCCATCGTGCGCAGGCTGCGGAAGCGCGGCGGGAAATTCGTGTCGTGGGTGCGGATGAAGTCCTTCAGCAGGAAGAAGTTGAGGTAGGCGCCGATGCCCGGGCGATAGCCGCAGCGAAACCACAGCCGGCTGACCAGATCGAGCTCCGCGGCGAACTGCGCGCCCAGCAAGCTGCGATCGAAGCGCTCGTAGGGCGGCTCGAAGCTCTGGAACAGCTCAAGATACGCGCTCACCCGTCACACTTTACAGCCGGACGGGGGCGGCGCTGCTACGCTTCGTCGGTGACCGCGTAGCGGCAGTGCGGCGCCCGGGTGGCGACACAGCCCACCTTCTGCACCTTGACCTCCTTCGTCGCCCGGCTCGCGCCCAGGAAGCCCTGCATGAAGCCGCTCACGAATTCGCAGCAGTGGGGCAGCGCGCCGGTCGCGCAGAAGCGCGCGTCGAGCAGCGTCACCTCGGTCTCGGCGAGCTCGAGCTTGCACATTTTCTCGAGCGCGGGAACCAGCGCGCGGCGCAGCACGCTCGGCATCTTGAGCGGCGAGCCGAACGACCAGTCCCGGGTGTAGATGAAGGCGCCGGTCTTCTTTCCGGCTTCGAACAGGCGCTGGTCGCGCATCTCGCTCGGCAACGAGGCGGCGTAGGCCTGCACCAGCGCGGCGATGTCCGGAAACCGGCCGGCCACCGCCTTCAGCAAGTCCGGCCCCGACAGGACCGGCCCCTCGATGACGGTGAAGGCCGGGTCGAGGCTCTTGATGTCGGCAGCGAGCTGCGCATGGTCGAGCTGCGCCAGGTCGAGCCTGATCTTCAGCGCCGGTCCGGTATCGGTGCGCGTGATCCGGTAGTCCTTGAGCTCGTAGCCCTTGCGCGTGAGGAAGGTGAGGATCTGCGACGACGCGCCGGACTTGTCGGTGCCGCTGATCGTGATATCGATTTCGCCGGCGTGGACCGCGGGCTGACCCATGTTGCCCCCTTGCAGGAGAGTCTGTCAGCGCTCGTCGCGGCGGGCAGCCAAATCGGTCACGCAGGGGACGAAAACAACGCGAAAAGCGACCAATCTGTGCTGCACTGCGCGCCGCGACGTGGTGCTAGAACTAGCGCCTCTCCTTCTCCTGCGCTTCCTGCGCCAGGTTGCGGTCGACGAGCGTGATCTCGATGCGCCGGTTCTTCCTGCGGCCGTCGGCGTCATCGTTCGGCGCGATCGGCGAGAATTCCCCGCGTCCCGACGCCGTCATGCGCTCCGGCGGTATGCCGCTCGCTTGCAGAAAGCGCACCACCGTCGTGGCTCTCGCCACCGAGAGCTCCCAGTTCGAGGGGAACTGCGCCGTGGCGATCGGCACGTTGTCGGTATGGCCCACGACGCGGATCGCCTTGTCCTCGTAGCCCTTCAGCGCCTCGCCGACCTTCTTCAGGACCTCCTTGCCCTGCTCCTTGAGCGCGGCCTTCCCGGAATCGAAGAACAGCTGCTCGGCAACCTCGACCGTCAGCATGTCCTTGTACTGGCGCACCTGGAGCTGGCCCTTCTTGACTTCCGCCTGGAGGTTTTGCACCAAGCCGTCATACTGCGACTTGGTCTGCTGGTTCGCCTGCTCGAGCTGGGACTTCTCGCGCGCCAGCGTGTCGCGCTCGGCGCGCAGATCGCTCTGCTGGCGCTCGAGCGCCGTCTTCTCGCCCTCGAGCGCCCTGCGCTGCGCCTGCAGCTCGCGCGTCTGCTGCTCGAGCGCGGCGCGCTGCTTCTGCAGCGAGTCGATCTCCTGGTTCTTGTCGGCCTGCAGCTTCTCGAATTCGCCCGAGCTGACGCAGCCGCTTCCGGCCAGGGCCGCTGCGAGCATGGCGCCCGCAACCTGCAAACGTCGTCTGTTCATGTCTTCTCCTTGCGGTCAATGGCCCCCAATGCCCCGTATGTTACCGTCGGGACCCTGCAAGACGTCGTTGCGGATTGCTCAAGTCCCCGCGCGCCGCGGTCCGTGTTGTAATTGCGCGTCGAATCGTCGCCACGCAGTGTCCTCTATGAGCTACCAGACCCTTGCCATCGAGCCCCGCGATCAGGTAGCGCTCGTCACCCTAAATCGCCCGAAGGCGCTGAACGCGCTCAACACGCAGATGGGGCGCGAGCTGCACGAGCTCTGGACGCGGCTTGCCGCCGAGCCGGGCGAGACGCGCTGCGTCGTGCTCACGGGCGCGGGCGAGCGCGCGTTCTGCGCCGGCGCGGACCTCAAGGAGCGCGACGGCATGGCGCAGGCCGACTGGCAGGCGCAGCACGAGCTCTTCGAGCGCGGCTTCATGGCGCTGATGGAGTTTCCTCTGCCGGCCATCGCGGCGCTGAACGGCCACGCCTTCGGCGGCGGCCTCGAGCTAGCGCTGTGCTGCGACTTCATCTACGCCTCGAGCGCGGCGCGCTTCGCGCTGCCCGAGGTGCGCCTGGGCATCATGCCCGGCGGCGGCGGCACCCAGAACCTGGCGCGCGCCGCGGGCGAGCGCCGCGCCAAGGAGCTCATCCTCTCGGGCCGCCAGTTCACCGCCGAGGAGGGCGCGGCCTGGGGCGTCTTCAACAAAGCCTGCGAGGCCGGCTCCGTTTTGAGCGAGGCGCTGGAAACGGCAAAAGCCATCGCCGACAACGCCCCGCTCTCGGTGCGCCAGGCAAAAAAATCGATCCGCTACGGCACGCAGACCGATCTGCTGACCGGCTATCGCTTCGAGATCGAGGCCTACAACCGCCTGATCGACACCGAGGACCGCCGCGAGGGCGTGCGCGCCTTCAACGAGAAGCGCAAACCGAACTTCAAAGGACGATAGCCGATGAAAATCGCGAACTCCGTCACCGAGCTGGTCGGGAACACCCCGCTCGTGCGCATCAACCGCCTGGCGAAGGGCTGCGGCGCCAAGATCGTGGCCAAGCTCGAGTTCTACAGTCCGGGCGCCAACGTGAAGGACCGCATCGGGGTGTCGATGATCGAGGCGGCGGAGCGCGCCGGCAAGATCGGGCCGGACACCATCATCGTCGAGCCGACGAGCGGCAACACCGGCATCGCGCTCGCCTGGGTGTGCGCGGTGAAGGGCTACAAGTGCATGCTCTTCATGCCCGAGCAGATGAGCCGGGAGCGGCGCGCGGTGATCCGCGCCTACGGCGCCGAGCTCGTGCTGACGCCCGCCGCGGAGGGCGCGATCGGCGCGGTGCAGCGCGCCGAGGCGCTCGTCGCCTCCGACCCCAAGCGCTACTTCATGCCCGACCAGTTCCGCAACCCGGCCAACCCCGAGGTCCACCGCCGCACCACCGCGGAGGAAATCTGGCGCGACACCGACGGCAAAGCCGACATCCTGATTTCCGGCATCGGCACCGGCGGCACCATCACCGGCGTGGGCGAAGTGATCAAGGCGCGCAAGCCGACGTTCAAGTGCGTGGCGGTGGAGCCCGACGCCTCGGCCGTGCTGTCGGGCTCGCCCAAGGGGCCGCACGTCATCCAGGGCATCGGCGCGGGCTTCATCCCCGACATCCTGAACCGCGAGATCTACGACGAGATCGTGCGCGTGCCGAACGACGCCGCGCTCGACACCGCGCGCCGCCTGGCGAAGGAGGAGGGCCTGTTCGTCGGCATCTCCTCGGGCGCGGCGGTATGGGCCGCGCTCCAGGTCGGCCGCCGCAACGAGAACGAGGGCAAGCTCATCGTCGCCGTCCTGCCCTCGTTCGGCGAGCGCTACCTCACCTCGCCCCTGTTCGCGGGGCTGATGGACTGAATTACTTCGCGAGGATCTGCCAGGCGATCGCGGCCTGCGCGAAGAAGCCGACCGCGAAAGCGAGCGTGCGCACCCACGGGATCGCGAAGGTGTAGGCAGCCACGTGCACGAGGCGCGCCCAGAAGTAGACCATGGCGGCAGTCGCGATCGCGCCCTTCGTCACGCCGAGCGCATTCGCGGCGAGCACCAGCGCGGCGAACACCACCAGGTTCTCCACCGCGTTGTGGTGGGCCTTCATCAGGCGCTGCGCCCAGGTCGACTGCGGCGGCGGATTGGTCGGATAGCCCACCGCAGTCACGAGTCCCCATTTCGCGATCCGGTCGAGAATGTACGGGACCCACAGCAGGCCCGTCAGCGCCGTGACGTACACCAGGTAGAGCAGTTCTGTTTTCAATTTCTTGTCTCCTTATCGGTGTGATGGCGGCGCCGGGCGCCGCTGGGGCGCAACTCTACGCCGAATCCGGATTCGGGGTCGCAGACCGGGAATCGAGGATGACCGCGGCATCCGTGAGGGCCTTTGTCGGTTTGTCCAGCCGGGCCTGACATGTGCTGGTCGATGCGGACGACAGCACGCGGCGGTGCTCGACCTGCAGATCGACGCCGATGCCGCGGAAGACGCGCACCACGACGTCCGAGCACACGCCGCCGCCGACCGGCTAGGCGGGGACGTGAATGCGTTCTTTGATGTGCTTCAGGTTCGCCACGATGGTGAAGGTCATGATCACGAGCAGCGACCAGGAGCTCCACTTCCCGACGTGCACCGCGGCCCAGGCGCCGATCTGGTTCGGATAGCGCCAGACGCCGAAGAAGGTGCCGATGTTCTCCGCCAGCCAGATGAACAGACCAATCAGCAGAAACCCGAGCAGCAGCGGCATGGAGCGGTCGCGGTCGAGCGGACGGTAGATCACGCTCGAGCGCGCGTAGAGCCCGAGCGCGCAGGCGGCGAGGTACCAGCGATAGTCGCCGATGTAGTGGTGGGTAAAGAAGTTGACGTAGATGAGGACAGCGATGAGCGCGGCCATCCAGTAAGGCGGGTG
>Ga0070696_100001936_pt1 | contig 13645 bp, 3 predicted proteins | sample KBSK1253metaG_FD_65474 | JGI IMG/M metagenome (GOLD analysis project Ga0070696, IMG submission 65474) | Corn, switchgrass and miscanthus rhizosphere microbial communities from Kellogg Biological Station, Michigan, USA - KBS K1-25-3 metaG | ecosystem: Host-associated > Plants > Roots >... | reverse complement strand
GTCGGCGGCACAGGACTGTCGGCGCGCCGCATCAGCTTTGGTCTCGCGTCGGGATTCCGGTGGAACAGCACAACCGGTAAGGCAGAAGGTGATTTCGGGATCGAGGGGCGAATCGACGGCGGCAACCTTCACGTCGGCATGGACGGAGCCGACGGCTTCCTCGGCGAGCTGCTCTCGGGTTTCTCGCTCGACGCCGACTTCGATCTTGGTTTCGGCTGGACCACCGGTGGCGGTGTGTACTTCACGGGCAGCGCCGTGCTCGAAATCCTGCTGCCGGCGCACATCTCGCTCGGCCCGGTGGACATCGACGGCCTCACGCTCACGGTAGGAATGCAGGGCGGCGAGTTCCCCATCGGTCTTGCCGCCAACATCAGCGCGCTGCTCGGGCCGATTGCCGCCTCCGTCGAACAGGTCGGCGCCGAGATTCGATTGAGCTTCCCGCCCGGTCATTCCGGCAACCTCGGCGTGGTGAACGCCGAGTTCGGTTTCAAGCCGCCGAAGGGCGTCGGGCTCGCGATCAATGCTGGCGTGGTGAAGGGCGGCGGCTATCTCTATTTCGATTTCGACAAAGAGGAATACGCGGGCGCCATCGAACTGTCGATCGCGAACTTCCTCACGCTGACGGCGATTGGCCTGGTCACGACCCGGATGCCCGATGGCAGCAAAGGTTTTTCACTGCTGATCATCATCACGGTCGAATTCGGCACGGGCATTCAGATCGGGTTCGGCTTCACGTTGGTCGGCGTCGGCGGACTGCTTGGCCTCAACCGCACCGTGCTCCTCCAACCGCTCGCCGAAGGCGTGCGCACCGGTGCAGTCAACAACATCATGTTCCCGCGTGACGTGGTGGCCAACGCGCCGCGCATCATCAGCGATCTGCGCGCCATCTTCCCGCCGTACGTCGGGAGATTCCTGATCGGTCCGATGGCGAAGATCGGCTGGGGCACGCCGCCACTGATCACGCTGTCGCTCGGCGTGATCATCGAAATCCCCGGCAACCTCGCGATTCTCGGTGTCCTGCGCTGCATTCTGCCCGATCCCGACGCGCCCGTGCTGGTGCTGCAGGTCGCCTTCGTCGGCGCCATCGAATTCGACAAGAAGCGCCTGTGGCTGTTCGCGGGCATCTTCGACTCGCGCCTGCTGACCTTCACGATCGAAGGCGAGATGGGTGTCGTTTTTGCGTGGGGCGACGATGCGACATTTGTGTTGAGCGTGGGTGGCTTCCACCCGCGTTTCAAGGCGCCGCCGCTGCCGTTCCCATCGCCGAAACGGCTCGCCATCTCGATCCTCGACGAGAGCAGCGCACGGATCCGCGCCTCGTGCTATTTCGCGGTCACAACCAACACCGTCCAGTTCGGCTGCAAGGCCGAGATGTACTTCGGCTTCAGCGCGATCAGCGTGACGGGCGAGTTTCACTTCGACGCGCTGTTTCAGTTTTCGCCGTTCTATTTCATCATCGAGCTCGGGACATCGGTCTCGCTCAAGATCTTCGGGATGGGGATCTTCTCCATCTCGCTGGACCTGGCACTGGAAGGACCGACGCCGTGGCACGCGCGCGGCCGTGGCTCGATCTCGTTCTTCTTCTTCGACGTCTCTGCAAACTTCGACGAAACGTGGGGCGAGGAAAAGGACACGGCGCTGCCGCCGGTGCCGGTCATGCCGCTGCTCGCCGAGGAGCTCGCCAAGGAACAGAATTGGTCGGCGCTGCCGCCCGTGAACGCCAATCTTCTGGTCGCGCTACGGGTCGTTGGCGAGACCAAGGAGTTCGTCCTCCATCCTGTCGGGACGCTGCGCATCACACAACGCGCCGTCCCGCTGAACAGCACCATCGATCTCGTCGGCGCGCAGAAGCCGTCCGATGCGAAACGGTTCTCGGTCAACGTCACCACACCGGGCCTGGCCGTCACCAACGCCGTGCGCGAACAGTTCGCGCCCGCGCAGTTCCACGCGATGAGCCGCAACGAAAAGCTGGCCGCGCCGGCGTTCTCGCAGGAAGACGGCGGCGTGGACATCGCAGCGACAGGGCGTCTGCTGCGCTCGAGCCTCGTCGCACGTCGAATCGTACGCTACGAGCAGGTCATCATCGACACGAACTTCAAGCGTTTCCACCAGCGGTTCGTCGATTTTCTCGATGCCCTGTTCCGTCACTTCTTGCGCGGCAACGCCGCGGCGCGTTCGTCTTTGTCGGCGCGCGGCCGCAAGCAGATGCAGCCCTACGACGACGCGCTCAAGGCGGGCGTCGAAGGGTTCGCCGTCGCCAACATGTCGAACAACACGCTCGTCGACGGCACCACGGTCTTCGGCAGTTATCACGCCGCCAAGGAACATATGGAGCAGACGATCAACGCGAACCCCGGCCTGGCCGGCACGATGCACGTCGTGCTCGACTTCGAGGTCAACAGGGCCGCGTGAGCGCACTTCCGGTTTACTCGTTCTTCCCTTGGGTGCGGCAGGGACTGGGCAACCAGATCACCGATGCCGACGTGGCTGGCCGCGTCCGCCTGCGCTCCGAGATTCCGGTGTCGCTGGAGCTCCGGGGCACCGGCATTGGCGCCGACCTCGTGCAGGCCGTGCCGACGGCGGCGCGCAACGTACCGCTCGCCGGCCCCGGCGACATTGTCGGCATCGAATCGCGCGCGATCATCCGGACAGAGCCGCGCAACTGGATCACGAACTTCGAGCCGAACTACGTCCCGTGCATCGAGTTCTACGACGAGGACTTTCCATGGCGCTACACACCGGCGCGGGCCGACGCGACCACGCATCGCCTGCGACCGTGGATTGCGCTGGTCGTGCTCGAAGAGGGCACCGAATTCAACGACGGCGTCAACCTCGGCGGGCGTCCGCTGCCCTTTATCGTCGTTGACAATCCGGCGCGGTTCCCGCCAGCGGATCAATTGTGGGCGTGGGCACACGTCCATGTGAACCGGAGCATGATCGACGCGGGCATCCGGACGCCGGCGCTCGGCGCGGCCGTGCCGGCGGGCACTGATCCGAGCCAGCCGGCGGTGCAGCGCCTCCAGGAGACGCTCGAGCAGGATAGCGATCTCGCCTACTCACGCGTGGTGAGTCCTCGCAAGCTCAAGGACAATACGGCCTACCACGCGTTCCTCGTACCGGTCTTCGAGACCGGCCGATTGGCGGGGCTTGGACTCGATCCCGCCGCAGCCCAGGCGGCTATGCAATCAGCTTGGGGCGACTATGCGACCCGAAGCGCGAACGAGCCTGCGAACTATCCGTACTACTACCGTTGGTATTTCCGCACCGGGACGATCGGCGACTTCGAGTATCTCGTCCGTCTGCTGACGCCTCGTACGGTCGACAAGCGTGTCGGGCGACGTGATATGGACGTACAGGATCCGGACGCCAATCTTCCCGGCATCACGGATCCCGCGCTTGGCGGCGTGCTGAAGTTAGGCGGTGCGCTGAAAGTTCCGCGCGCCGCGGTGAGCGACGCCGACTGGAACGAGATCCAGCGCTATGAAAACTGGGCCACGCCCTTCCCGCGGCCATTCCAGGAAAGGCTCGCGGCGCTGATCAACCTTGCTGACGATTACCAGATCAAGAGCGCGCCCAACGCCAACCAGGACGCGGCGCTGACGCCGGATGTCGCCGGCAGTGACGATCCGCTGATTACTCCGCCGCTCTACGGCCAATGGCACGCGATGCAGCAGCGCCTGCTCACGCGCCGCGATGGCACGCCGTTGCCGGATCGCGGCGGCTGGTTGCATCAGTTGAATCTCGATCCTCGCCATCGGGCCACCGCCGGATTCGGCACCCGGGTCATCCAGCAGAAGCAAGAAGATCTGATGGATGCGGCATGGCGGCAGATCGGCGATGTGCTCGAAGCGCAGCGCCGCATCCGCGCCGCGCAACTGATCAAAGAAATATCGTGGAGCTGGCATGCGCGGCATTTGAAGGCACACGTGACCGCCGATCCTGAGCGCGCCGTCATGATGGCCGCACCTGTGCAGGCGCGCATCCTCAGCGGTGGTGTGACGGTCGCTCACGCCGTTCGTCAGAGCGCATTGCCGGCAGCGGCGATGTCGGCGCCGATGCGTCGCATCACGCGGCCGCGCGCGCGCGTCGCGCGCGGCTTGGCCATCGCCCAGACTGGATCACCGCGCAGGCTGTTGCGGCTTCTCAATGCCAAGGAAGTGAGTGCGGCGCCGCCGCGAAAGAAGCCGCCACTCCTCGTCACGCCGAGTGATGTCGGGAACAAGCTGCGGCCGCCGATTCCACCGGCACTGCTCGACTGGATACGCCAGCAGCCGGCGCTGCCATGGATCGCCTTACTGCTCATCGTGATCCTGGCCCTGCTCGTTTTGCTGTTCGCACGGTCGGCGTTGATCGGTGCGGTCATCATCGCGATCGTCGCCGTCGGCGTGTTCGTCCTGCTTCGGAACTGGCGCAACCAGGTGCATCGCGCCGATGTGATCGACGACGAGGTTGCCACACCGGCGGATGTCGCCGACATGCCCAAGGTCCCGAGCTTCACCGTCGTGCCGGTCGGACAAGACCCGGTCCCGACGACGGGAAACACCGACAGCGCCGAAGGAACGCGCTTCAAGACAGGGCTGAGCAGCGTGCGCACACTGATCCGCGGCAGCCGGCTCGCGGCCGCCAACGAGGCGGCCAAGGGTCCGGCAGGAATGCCGCTGGGTTTTGACGCGCTCGTCACGACGATCGTGACGTCGCTGAATCCCGACCGCACCGTTCCGCTGCGCACGCTGTCGAGCCTCACCGTGCCGGCCCGGTTGCTGCCGTACATTCGCGAAGGTTTCAAAGAACCGTTCGCCTATCCGATTTTCGACATGCCGATGTACAGGCCGCTGTACGAGATCTCGGCCGAGCTGTTTCTGCCGAACTTGAATTTGATCGCCCAGAATAGCATCACCTTGCTCGAGACCAATCAGGCGTTCATCGAAGCCTACATGGTCGGTCTCAACCACGAGTTTGCGCGCGAGCTGCTCTGGCGCGAATACCCCACCGATCAGCGCGGCAGCTATTTCCGGCAATTCTGGGATGTCAGCGCGTTCTTCGATACGTCACCGGAAGCCGACGCCGAGCAACAGAAGGAAAAACTTCGCGACATCACCAAGCTGCATCGGTGGCCGCGCGCGTCGACGCTGAAGGCTCACGACAACCGCCAGCAAGGCGGCCAGGCGAAGGAAGAGATCGTGCTGACCATCCGCGGCGAGCTGCTCAAGAAGTACCCAAATGCGGTGATCTACGCGCACCGTGCCGAGTGGCAGTTGAAGACCGACGGCAGCGGCGCGATCGATCCGGCGCAGGAGCGCCGGTTGGCCGCCCTGACGCCGAGCCAGGAGGACAACCCTCCAACCACGATCGTGCGCACGCCACTCTACGAGGCCAAGGTGGATCCCGATATCTTCTTCTTCGGATTCAATCTCACCGACAGCGAAGTCAAGGGTGGCACCGGCGAGAATCCCACCGACGATCCCGGCTGGTTCTTCGTCATCAAGGAACGGCCCGGCGAACCCCGGTTCGGCTTCGACATCGGCGCGGCGGACCCCGATCGCATCAGCGTCTGGAACGATCTCGGGTGGGACAACGTGCAGCCCGGCGCGCCCGGCTCCTTCGTCGTCATTGACGGCGCGATGACGGCGTTCGAGGTCAAGCCACCGGTGCTTCCTGAAGACCAGGAGAAGCAGACGCAACACGACGACGACGTCGCGATCAAGTGGAACCAGAACATGAACGCCGCCGACGTCGCCTACGTCCTGTATCAGTCGCCGGTTTTGGTCGCGGTGCATGGAGCGGAAATGCTGAGGCTGCCGGTCGCATGAGTCCCGTGCCAACGTCCGAGCAGCGCGAACGATTCGAGCGGGCGCAGGCGGCGCTCGTTGAGGCGTCACGCCATTCCGAACATGCACGGCTGTCGTTGTTCGCGGCGACTGAGAGCGTCAGGCGCGCCGAGCGGGACCACGAGCGGCTGGACGAGCGAACCAAAACGCAGCAGCTGCGAGCGAAAGCCGCCGCGGACGCGCGGACCATGCTCATCGAGGGCCGCGAGCAATTCGAGCCCTTTACCGATCCGCGGATCGGGGTGCGCCATCTCAACGATGCCACGCCATTTCTGTTGTTCCCGCTTCGACTCGAGACGCGGTTTGGCACGACGCTCCGCGACGGGTTGGCGCAGCCGCAGCTCTGGGTCCGCGTGTATCCCGATGACTGTCTGGTCGATTCCTTCCAACCGCTGCCCTCTGAGACCGAGATTGCCAGCACACGGCAGTACTGGATTGCGATGTGGAAGGCGCGAGGGATCGAGGGCGATGAGCGGGCGGCATGGCGATCGCTGGTCGCGAGCCACGGGTCAGGCCGGGCGGCATGGCTGGAAAGGAATTACCGGCCGCTGAACCTCGGCGCGAAACCCAACATTCCGGCGGCCGACGCCCTGGTGCTCGTCATCCCGACCGAGGCGGTGATTGCCGATCCCGAAGCGGCAGCGATCGCCGAATTGTGGAAGGCGGTGTGGCTTGCCGGTGGCGAGCCCGCCGGATTGGCGCAGGCGATGACCGACTTCGGCGCCACCATCGCCGACGCCGGCCACGCGCAGATGTTGATCGACGAATACGAGCCGGTGAATCTCACGGCCGAACCACCGCGCGGTGTCGCGCGGAACGCGGTGCAAGTGTCCGTCTCGTTCGTGGTGTTTCCGCCGGCGGCAGATGTGGACGCCGCCACACGATCCTGGAGCCAGCCGGCGCGATCGTTCGCGTTACCCGATCGGTTGATGCTGATCGGATACGTCGGCGACAAGAACGTGCTCGAAGAGCTGGGTCGCGTCATCCCGTGGCCGCTGCATGTCGGTCCAGACCCCCAGGCGGCGCCCGCCGACCAGATCCGCCAGGAGGATGGCGAGATCAAGGTTGGCGACGATCTGAAGTGGCTGACCGACTTCGATCGCGCCGTCGCGATCGGCATCGGCTTCCGTGTCGACCTGACCTCGGCACTGGCCGAACACGGATTCGACGAATTGTTCGTGATCGGACTGCGGATCTCCGCCAACGCCGGTGAAGGCCAGCGACTCCTCGAGACGCTGCTCGAGCACCATCGTGACGGATCGAGCGGGTTTGCGATCCTCAGTCAGGGCACGCCGACCAATAACACCGAGAACGAGAGCTCGGGCTTCACCCGCACCGAAGAAGCCGACCGCACTTTCGATGAGCGGCTGCATCCGGGCACCGACCTTCGCCTCAACTCACCATGGTACGAGCGGCTTGACGGCGAATGGCTCGCCGATGCATTGGGGATCGATCCCAGCCTCCTCAACACCGTTGGCGGCAGCCGCAACACCGATCAGCTCGAAGCCCACGCGATGAACGTCGCGCTGTGGCCGGCAACGCTCGGCTACAGCCTCGAGACCATTCTGCACCCGATCTTCGACGCCGACGATGTCGATCGCGTGCGCTGGTTCTATGAGCACTTCGTCAGCGGGCGTGGGTGGCTGCCGGCGATCCGTCTCGGGCGTCAGCCGTACTGCGTGCTGCCGACCGCCCCGCTGTCGCAACTACAGTGGACTGACGATCCCGATCTGCGCGGAGTGCCCGGCATGACGAACCTGCCGGGTTTCCGGCGGATGATGCCGCGGCTCTATCAAGTGGTCAAGGAGATGGCCGGCGACTGGGCTGGACTGGTCGCGAAGGTGTCGCGCGTCGGCGGCCCTGGCGACCCCCATCAAGTGTTGCTCGACATCCTCGGCCTTCACGCCGCATCCGTCGAGCACTACCAACGCTTCGCCGAGAGCGTGGATGACCTCTACAATCGCGTGCGCTTCTACGGGTTCGGCGCGCAGATCATCGCGATCCTGGAGGCGCTGCAGTACCAGGCGTCGGGCCGCATCCTGCTGGAGCGGTTCAACATCACCGACACGACTCCTGACATCCTCAACCGTTTGTTTCTCGACAGTCCGAGTCTCCTGAGAGGACCGTTTGTCGACGAGGTCCCGCTCTCGGAGGGCGCAGCGCTGCAGCCGGCGACAGACCAGGGCTGGAATTACATCGAGTGGCTTCGCCGTTCGGCGCAAACGTCGCTGGAAACGCTGCGGCAAGAGAGTGGGTTCACGGGCAACAAGATACCGCGCGCACTGTTGTATCTCCTGCTGCGCCACTCGCTATTGCAGTCGTACTGGGACTCGGGACTGCGTCTCGGCAAGGACCGTGGCGTGCTCGACGCCGCCGCCGTAAAAGCCGCCCGTCAGGAACCGCCGTTCATTCACGTCAAGGAGAAAGCGCAAGCGGCTGAGAGCCGATGGCAGTTGCTCTACAGCCAAGACGCCGCGCTCACCGGCAATGCGGCAATCCGCGTCGGGGACTTCCTGACTGGCGCGATTGGCACAGAGCCGGCCGCGTCGCATCTGGTGCGGATGATCCGCGCGCTCGACAGACTCGAGGAGGTGTCGACAGCGCGACTCGAGCGCCTGTTCGCCGAGCACCTCGACACCTGTACGTACCGGCTCGACGCCTGGCAGCAAGGATTCGCGCACTACGCGCTAGCACTGTCGCGCTACGACATCGACACGGGCGCGCCGGTCACTCGACGCGGTGTGCTGCTCGGTGCGTTCGGCTGGTTGGAATCCGTCCGACCCAAGACGCGTCGACTCGAGACCGTTCAACCGGCGCCTGGTATTCACTCGTCGTTCTTTCGCGGACCGGCGCCGGTTCGTGACGCGAGTCATGGCGGACACGACACGGCGGCGCCCACGCCGGTCTTGCCGACGGGCACACCGCTCGATCCCCATCCGCATGATGCGGACACGACCATGCCGATGGACCATGGCACCGCGCCGACCGCGCATGACGCGCACGCACACCATCCAGGCATGGACATGCACGCCCCACCCGCGGCACCACCGCCAGCGCCAGTTGAGCCTGCGCCTATCGCGCCGACCACGACGCCGCTCGACGTACGCACCTCGATGTTGGGACCGCTCCTGCCGCCGTTGATGCATGATCCAACCAATGGCGGCTACATCCACGCGCCATCGCTGAATCAGTCAGTTGCCGCGGCCGTGCTTCGCAACGGGTATCTCGCCAACGCATCGCCGTCAAACCCGGGAGCGTTCGCCGTCAACCTCTCATCGGAGCGGGTGCGCCGCGCGCTCTGGTATCTCGAGGGCATCCGTCAGGGCCAGCGACTCGGTGCGCTGCTTGGCTATCAACTCGAGCGCGCGTTGCACGATCGCTGGGCGCTCGGCGAGATCGACGAGCATATCTATGCGCTGCGCAAGAAGTTTCCGCTGGCCGCTGACCGCGATCCGGACACGCAGAGCGATCCGACCGATTCGATCGAGACGGTCGAGGCCAAGAACGTCGTCGATGGCCTGCGGCTGGTCGAATACGTGAAGGGGTTATCGTCGCGCGCGTATCCGTTCGGCTTCACCGACCTGCCGTCGGGCGACAACGGGAAGGGCGCGGCCATCGATCGCGAAATCGAGCGCCTGCTCGAGGCCGTCGACGCGATTGCGGATCTCAACATCGCCAACAGCGTCTATCACGCTGTGCTGAGTAATTACGACGGCGTGGCGGCGACGCTCGACAGCTCCGGACACGGCCAGATGCCGCCACAGCCGGCGATCATCGAGACGCCGCGCAGCGGACGCACCGTGACGCATCGAGTGTCGCTCCACCTGCAGTCGGGCCTTGACGAAGACATCTCGCCGATCGGCGGCCTGCCGGTGACACCTCGCGCACGACTCGAACCGGCGATCAACACGTGGCTGGCGCGCATGCTGCCCTCTCCGGACACCGTGGCCTGCACGATCCGCTGGTTCGACGTCGGCGCCAACGCGCTCGCCACCCAGATCGTGACGCAGGCCGACCTTGGGCTGCAGCCGATCGATCTGCTGCGCATCGGCTCGTTCGAATCCGATCAAGCGATGAACGAGCTCGACGATCGTATTTTGCTGTTCGCACACGAGACGTTCGTCGCACGCGCCGACTCCGCGGTTACGATCCAGTACCGGACGCCGATGGCGGGGTCGGTCAGCTTCTTTGAGCTGTCACCGCTAATCGCTGCGTTGCGCTCGCTGCTCCAGGGACGGCCGCTGCGGCCGACCGATGTCGTCGCACAGGGAACCGCTTCGGCCGCGATGGACAGGGCGATCCGCGTCGACGCCACGCGCATCACCAAGGTCCGGACCTCGCTGACGACGCTCCGCGACGACCTCGTCACGTTCAGGGATGAGCTCGCGGCGCTGCATGGCGCCAATCCGATTGACGAAACGGCGATCCGCGACGACCTTGACGACCGGCTGACGGACTTCGCCGGACTGCTGCAGAGGGCCGCGTCGTTCTCGCTCAGCGATTCCGGTTGGGGCTTCGTCGTCGACTTCAAGGCGCGCTGGTTCGCGTCGGTGCTCGAGGTGGTGCGCACCAAAGCCGAGCGCTTCGCATCGCGGCTGGCGGACTGTGACACGAGACTTGGCGCCTACGATGCCGCTGAAGTGGGAATGACCGAACCCGAGCGGCTGCTCGCGCTCGACAAGATCGAGCGGCTGGTGCGAGTCGCGAGCACAATGCGCACGCACGCCAACGCCGCAGCGTATCGGATCGCCGTAGCTGCCGCTCGCGGAACGTACTCCACGCGACTGACCCAGTTCCGCACGCTGCTCACGATCGAAACGCAGGAAGTGGCGACGCTCCGCATCGCCGTCCATGCGGTGATGGAGGGTCCGCCGTCGATCGACACTCTCGATGCCGAGCCAGTAGATCTGAGCAACTTCGACGAAGCCATCGTGACTGCGTCGGCCGATTTGCTCGCGAGGGCGACGCGGCTCGTCAAATCGATCAACGAACAACGGCTGACGCCGGTCGCCGATCTGCTCACGAAATACAACGCGACGGTCGACCCAATCGCCAGCGCCGCGCTGCTGACCGAGGCGGCCAAGAAGCTCGCCGGCGACGACGCGCTGCTCGTGCCGGAGTTCAAGCTCGACGACACCCAGGGCCCAACACTGCAGGCGGCGTATGACGCGGCGGTTGCCGGCGACCCATTGCAGTGGCAACGCACGGTGAAACACACGCCGGAGCCGGTCGATACGTGGCTCTACGGCGTCGCCCGAGTGCGCGACAAACTACAGGCCTGGGAACAGGCGGTCATGTTGGAGGGCGGGTTCGGCGCGGTCGAGCCTGAGCTGACGCCACTGCAGATTCCATGGAAGCCCGGCGAGCATTGGCTAGGTCTTGAATTCCCGCCTGGCTTCGAGCCGGATGGCGATCGTCTGTGCCTCACCGGGCACTTCTTCAACTCGTTCGATCACACCGAATGGCAATGCGGTCTGTTGCTCGACGAATGGACCGAGGTGATCCCGGCGAAACAGGAAACGACGGGACTCACGTTCCACTTCGATCGGCCAAACTCAGAAGCGCCGCAGGCGCTGCTGCTCGTCACGCCGCCGGCCTTCACCGGGGCGTGGAAGTGGTCGGATATCGTCGATGCCGTCCGCGACACGCTGGCGCGCGCGAGAAGTCGCGCCGTGGAGCCGACGCATGTGGACGAGACGGCCTACGCGCGGTTCCTGCCGATGACGGTGATGGCGACGACGCTCCACCAGATTTCTATCGTCACCAACCTGGCGCGCAACAACGACTTCCTGCAGTACATGGCGGAGAACGATGGCTGAAGACTACGCGATCGCGAATATCTCGGTGGCGCTCGCCCAGCGTCTATATCCGACGGTCACCACCTGGAACCGACTCGAAGGGCGGCCTCGTCGGCCCGACTTTTCGCGCGCGCTCAAAGCGGAAGTGCGCGACGCGATGTTCATGTTGTCGCGACAGTGGCAGCTCGGCGAGTTCCGCGCCGACGATGCCGGCTCACCCGCGACCGTGAAGATGCAGCTGTCGTCAACGCGGCTGCGTAGCTATCAGAATCCGGGTGGCGCCACGCTGCCGTTCGACGACGCATTGCCGCTCGAAGCGCGGGTCGAGCGCCGAGCGCTGCCGCTGACGATGGAGGCGAGGCCGATGTCGCTCGACATCCGCCTGCTGTTGGGCCGCCAGTGGCTCAAGATGCTCGCAACAATCGCCGACTACTCGGTCGCGTTCCTCGAGAAGTATCCGATCACCGCGCCGGATCCGTCGCGGAAAGAAGACGCGTACGTGTGCGCGCATCGCGAAGCATGGCAGGTGGTGGCGGCGCTGGCCGGGCGGCGCATGGATGGCGGCGCGTTGTATACCTACCTGACCGAAGCGCCCGGGCGGCACGCGTGGCACGGCATCGCCGCGATCCTGCCGGCGCATCGCAGCGCGATCGATACGGTGGCCGCGTCGTTCGTGAGTTGGGTGAAAACGACGTTCACGCAGCCACCATCGGCAGCCGAGGACGCGTGGCAGCCGGAGCGGCTCGAGTATCAGTTTGCCTGCGCCGCGCCGGACGGCGCGGGCGAGACGGTGTTCGATGCCGAGGAGTACTATCACGGGCACCTCGACTGGTACAACCTCGACATCGATCCGAGCCGCCAGACGCTTGGCACTATCGCAGCGCCGGCGACCCCACAAACCACCGTCCTCCAGTCACTGATTCCGGTGCCGATCGCCTACGAGGGAATGCCGAACACGCGCTGGTGGACGTTCGAGGATCGGCGCGTCAATTTTGGGGCCGTGACGCCGGCGACGACTGACCTGGGTTTGCTCGCGTTCCTGGAGTTTGGGCTCGTTTACGCCAACGACTGGTTCCTGATTCCGTTGACCGTCGACGCCGCTTCGGTGGTGCGTGTCCGCGGTATGGCGGTGACGACGGTGTTCGGCGAGCGTTTCTGGATCACGGCGGCCGGCGCCGGCGCGGACGATCAGTGGCAGCGGTGGAGCATGTTCACGCTGTCGACGAAGGGTGAGAATCCAAGACAGGCGGCGGACACGAGCTTGCTGCTCCTGCCAGCTGCGATCAAGGTCCAGGAAGGCCCAACGCTCGAGGAAGTTGTGATGATTCGCGACGAAGTGGCCAACATGGTGTGGGGCGTCGAGCGAACCATTCCGTTGCCGACCGGCCGCGGCAAGCGCGGTGCGGAGGCCGCGGTGGAGACGCTCGGCTATCATCGCCGGCTCGTCGAGGAGTGGCAGCGCGCTCACGCGGCGGTGTCGACCGAGCCGACGCCCGCGGCGCCGATCGTCTACAAAGTGATGAACGCGGTACCCGAGCAGTGGATTCCTTTCATCTCCGTCCACATCCCGGGCGACACTCGCGAAACACAGCTGCAACGCGCATCCGTGCCGCGGCTGATCGACGGCGATCCGGATCTCGTGCCGGCGAGGATCCGTCCGAGGACCATGCTGATGCGCGACGGATTGGAATCCACGCCGAAGGAGCGTTATATCGTGCACGAAGAAGAAGTGCCGCGAGCCGGCGTGATCGTCAGCCAGGCGTACCAACGCGCGCGGTGGACTGACGGTCGGGTGTGCGTGTGGCTCGGCGCCAAGAAGGAAGCGGGCCGCGGTGAGGGGTCAAGCGGCCTGACCTTCGATCGGCTCGCGAATGTGCCACAGGAGCCAACGAGCTGAACGCGTTGTGTTCCACAACTCGGCCGACGTCCTTCTCGCCGGCCTGTAATGTAGGCTGACGCGTTGTGATCGACGTGGTCGTGGTGCAGATGGTGCTCGGGGCGCTGACTGGCTGGCTGGAA
>Ga0070696_100001933_pt1 | contig 13654 bp, 12 predicted proteins | sample KBSK1253metaG_FD_65474 | JGI IMG/M metagenome (GOLD analysis project Ga0070696, IMG submission 65474) | Corn, switchgrass and miscanthus rhizosphere microbial communities from Kellogg Biological Station, Michigan, USA - KBS K1-25-3 metaG | ecosystem: Host-associated > Plants > Roots >... | reverse complement strand
AGGCCGAGTACGACATGGTGATCGCCTCGCAGCCGTACCGGGCGCGGGCGCCGCTCGAGTTCAAGGCGCAGAAGGTGGTGGCGCCGCTGGTGCGCGCGCTGGGCAAGGGCGGGCGCCTCCTCGGCATCCATTCCCATGGACACGATCCGGGCCTCGAGATCATCCAGAAGGTGTGGCCCGGCGAGAGCCCGTTCATCCATACCCGGCACGATCTGATGCGCGCGGCAAAAGCCGAGCTCGGCCGCGAGGCGCGGCGCTACAACTTCAACGCCTATGCCGACGCCCGGGCGATCTTCCGCTACGACATGCACACCCTGCCCTCCGAGATCTCCTCGAGCATCGGCACCTCCACGCTGTTCGCGGCGTGGAACGCGGCCATCTACGTGTCGCAGATCGAGGACCAGCGCCTCTCCGAGGTGCTGGGCAGGACGCAGTATCTCGACGCCACCCGCGAAGTGCTGCAGAAGCACGGCGCCCTCTGGTTCCTGGACGAGTCCTATGTCATATCCCGCAAGCGCGACTGAATCGGAGCGCGGCCGGCTCTCGGAGCTGCTGGTCGCGGGCTCCCTCGAGATCTCGCCGCGCGAGCTGCACCGGCTGCCCGAGGTGGCGGCGATGCTGCCGGCGAATAGCTGCATCTACATCCCGTCGCTGCCGGGACTGCCGCTCACGCGCACGCTCGAGGCCGTGGCCGCGGTGCGCGCCGCAGGTCTCGACCCGGTGCCGCACGTCTCGGCGCGCCGCATCCGCGACCGGGACGAGTTCCGAGAATTTCTGAAGAAAGCCGCTTCGCAATACGGTGTGCATCGGGTGCTCCTCATCGGCGGCGACGAGCCGCGGCCGAAAGGCCCGTTCGAGGACAGCCTGAAGGTGCTGGAGCAGGGCGTGCTCAAGGAATGCGGCATCCGGGAGGTCGGCGTGGGCGGCTATCCCGAAGGCCATCCGCGCATCCCGCTCAACGGCCTGGATCGCGCCCTGCAGCGCAAGATCGAGCTCGCCCGCGAGCAGAACGTCGGCGTCTACCTGGTGACGCAATTTTGTTTTTCGCCGCAGCGGGTGGTGGACTATTGCGCCGGCCTCGCGCGCACCCGGCCCGAGCTTCCGGTGTATGTCGGCATCGCCGGCCCGACTGACGCGGTCGCGCTCGCGCGCTACGCCCAGCGCTGCGGCGTCAGCGTCTCGCTGCGCGCGCTGCGCAACCTCGGCGCCGGCATCGCCAAGCTCGTCACCCACACCGACCCGCGCGACCAGCTTGTCGCCCTCGCGCGCTATTCATCCCAGCGCGGACAGAGCAACGTCGTCGGCGTGCACCTCTACAGCTTCGGCGGTGCAGTGCCCACCGCGAGCTGGATGCGCGAGCAGATGTAAATAGGGTCTGTCCCTGTTTTTCTCAGCCTCTGCCGACGAAGGGCATCTTCGTCGCCATGATGGTCATGAACTGGACGTTGGCGTCGAGCGGCAGGTTGGCCATGTAGAGCACGGCGCTGCCGACATGGGCGACGTCCATGCGCGGCTCGACCATGGTGCTGCCGTTGGGCTGCGGCACGCCCTTGGTCATGCGCTCGGTCATCTCGGTGGCGGCGTTGCCGATGTCGATCTGGCTCGCGACGATGTCGTCCTTGCGGCCGTCGAGCGAGATGCACTTGGTGAGGCCGGTCACGGCATGCTTGGTGGAGGTATAGGCCACCGACATCGGGCGCGGCGCGTGGGCGGAGATGGAGCCGTTGTTGATGATGCGCCCGCCCTTGGGCTGCTGCGCCTTCATGATGCGGATCGCCTCCTGCGTGCACATGAACATGGCGACCAGGTTGATGTTGACCACCTCGCGGAACTTCTCGATCGGCAGCTCCTCCATCGGCACCGTGGGCGCGCCCATACCGGCGTTGTTGAAGAGAACGTCGAGGCGCCCCCATTTGCTTTTCACTTCGGCGAATACGTGCCTGACCTCGGCGTCCTTGGTGAGGTCCGCGGGCAGCACCATGGCGCGCTCTTTTGCGCCGGACCCGGCGGCGGTCTTGTCGAGCAGCTCCTTGCGCCGGCCGACCAAGCCGACGCCGTAGCCATCCTTGAGCAGCGCCAGGGCGGCCGATTTGCCGATGCCGGTGCCCGCGCCGGTGACGATCGCAACCCTCATGATTTTCTCCTGAAGAACGCGTCGCGAAGATGGTAAATGAGAAAAATAGGGTCTGTCCCTATTTTTAGTGCTGCTTGAGGAAGTCGAGCAGCACCTCGTTGAACCGCTCGGGCTGCTCGAGGTTGGAGAGATGTCCGCAGTCCTCGAGCACTACGAGCTTCGCGCCCGGGATGCGCCGCGCCATGCGCTGGGTGAGATCGAGCGGGTAGACCCGGTCCTGGTCGCCGGTGATGACGAGCGCGGGCACCGCGAGCTTCTCGAGCGGCGCGCCCCGGTCCTGCGCCACCGAGGCCTCGAGCGTCTTGAGGTACGAGGCGTTGTGCAGGGCGTGGAAGCTCGCGAGCAGCGCGTCGTGCGCGCCCGGCCGCGCGCGGCTGCCGAGGAGCCGGCGCATCGACTCGGGGCTGCGGTTCCTGCGCTCCTGGACGAACTTCAGCACCTCTTCGGGCGAGAGCGCGTCGAAGCCCGGGCTGGTGTTGGCGAGGGTGAGCGTGCGCGCGCGGCCCGGGTGCGCGAGCGCGAAGTTGCGCGCGATGCGCCCGCCCATCGAGAGGCCGACGAGATGCACGCGCCGTTCGTCCAGAAAATCGATGGTCCGGAGGAGGTCTGAGGTGAAATCCTCGAACTGCAGCGGCCCTTCGTAGTCCTCGGAATCGCCGTAGCCGCGCGCGTCCCAGGCGGCCGCTCTGAAGCCCTGGCGCGAGAAAAAGGCGAGCTGGAGCTGCCAGTGGTTGCGGTTGCCGCCGATGCCGTGCAGGAAGAGGAGCAGGGGACCGCGCCCCTCTACCGCGAGCGCGATGCGCGGGCTGCCGGGAACGAACTCGGTCCCGGGGGTCATTCGGCCTTCGCTCCCGAGATCCTGACGGCGCGGGCGCGGCTTTCGCTGTCCTTGCGGATATAGGCGGCGAACTCGTCGGGCCCGCTGCCGACCACCTCGTAGCCGCGATCGACGAGCTGCTTCTGGCGGAACTCGGACTCCTCGATGATCTTCTTCGTGTCGCGGTAAATACGCGCAACCGCCTCGCGCGGCGAGCCCGCCGGCAGGAAGAGACCGAACCAGGCGTGGGTCTCGACTTCGGGGTAGCCGAGCTCGGCGAAGGTCGGGACCTGAGGCAAGAGCGGCGAGCGCCGCGCGCCGCCGATGGCGAGCGCCTTGATGCGGCCCGCTTTCAGGGGCGCGCTCGAGGTCGCGATGCCGGCGAAGGTGAGCTGCACCTCACCGGCCATCACGGCGGGGACGGCGAGCGAGATGCCCTTGTACGGCACGTGGACCAGGTCGATTTCCGCCTGGTGCTTGAGCATCTCGCCGGCGAGGTGCGGCTGGCTGCCGCTGCCGTAGGAGGCGTAGTTGATGGTGCCGGGTTTGGCCTTTGCCGCTTCGATCAACCCCTTCAAGTCGTTAAAAGGCGTGGCGGGATGCGCCACCAGGAGCTGCTGCAGCAGCACCAGCATCGTGACCGGAATGAAATCGCGCTCGGTATCGAACGGCAGCTTCGCGTACAGGTGAGGATTGATCGAGAAGGTCGCGTCGGTCGTCATGAGGACCGTGTAGCCGTCGGGCGCGCTCTTCGCGACCGAGTCGGCAGCGACGATGGTGTTCGCCCCGGGCTTATTCTCCACCACTACCGGCTGGCCCCAGGCCGCGGTCAGCCGCTCGGCGATCTGGCGCGCCATCACGTCGATCCCGCCGCCGGGCGGATAGGCTACGACGATGCGCACCGGCTTGGCCGGCCAGGGCTGCGCGCGCGCGGCGCACGAAAGCAGGACGGCGAGCAGCACGAAGAGAATTCGCAAGAGTGGCATACCAGCTACTTCGTGCTTCGGATGTGCCGCCGTACCACCTCGTAGTCCGCGTCCCTGGCGGCAACGAACGGGGTGAGTTGACCTGCGTCGAGGATCTTTTTTCCTTCTTCGGTCTTCGACCAATCGACGATGGTCTTGAGCAGGATCTCCCGGTCTTTACTGGGGACCCGCTTGTGCACAACGAACAGCGGACGGGGGATACCAACGGTCTTGTCCAGGATGCGAAGGCGGGTCGTCGCCCGGGTTTGCTCCTCGAGACGGCGGAAGGGCGGTCCCGCCACGCCGCAAGCATCGGCGGCTCCGATCACCACGCTCTGCACGCAAGTGAAGTGGTTCTTCCCGTAATCGCGTTTGACGCCGGAGGTCGGGTCGATGCCGGCCTCCAGGAGCGCGATGCTCGTGAGGTGGGATACGGCGGCATCGCTCGGCGGATTGGCGACGATTTTTCCCTTGAGGTCTTTGAGGGTCTCGAGCGGGCTGTCGTCGCGGACTACGATCAGCGCCTGCAGATCGCCAGGCCGTCGCGCCAGCGGCAGGTAGCCGTGATTGTCGTGGGCATCCACATAGTCGAACGGCTGGACGAAGGCGATGTCGTACATCTCCCTGCGCAGTTCCTCTCCGAACGCTCCGTATCCCGCCTTGGACCTGAGCCTGACTTGCCGGCCGAGCTTTGCTTCAAAGTCGAGCGCCATCGGGTGGTACAACTCGTGGATCTTCGTGGCCGGCAGGTAGGGCAGCACTCCGAATTCATAGGGCTTGTCCGCAGCGCCGGCGTGGATGGCGCAGAAGGCCATGCCGATGGCACACAGGAGTCGGCGTGCGCGGCCCGTCATTAGGTTGAGCTCAGAACTCCGAGTGCCGCCGCCGGTCGCGTTTGCGGCGGCGGGCGCCGGCGCGGGGGTCCTCATCCTCGCGCCGGCCGCTGGACGCGTCGGCCGCCAGCGTCCGGCGGTCCTGGCCGGTGCGGCGGTCGACGAAGCCGACTTTGCGCGCCGCCTTGGCGGCCGCGAGCCATCGAACGCCTTCGGCATCGATGTAGTAGCACTCGGAAAAGTCGATGACGAGCTCGTCAACGCGCTTGATCGCGTCGTGGTAGATCGCTTCGATCGCGGGCAGCGAGCCGTAGTAGATGTTGCCCTTGATCTTCAGCACGTTGCCGCGCAGGCTGATGTTCGGGTTGACCTGCTCCCACTTCGAATAAGCAATCGCGAGGATCGATCCGACCAGCACCGCGCTGAAGAGGTCCAGGAAAACCACCGACAGGAGCGAGCCCATGAACACGACCGCCTCGCGGCGGTTCGTGAGGTGGGGCTTGATGTCTTCCCAGCTGAACATGTTGGCCCCGAGCAGCATGATGACCGCGGCCATCGCCGGCATGGGGATGACGGCGATCCACTTGGCGAAGAAGAGCACCAACAGCAGCAGGATCACCGCGGAGCTGGCGATGGTGATGCGGCTGTGAATTCCGAGCCGGTGCACGAGCCACATGCGGTTGAACGACGCGCAGCTTGGCAGCGAGGAGAGAAACGGCAGCAGGCAGTTGGTTGCGGCGTCGGCGAAAATCGCCTTGCGGCTGTCGGTAAAGCCGCCCGCCTTGCGGCTCATGCGCCGCATCGCGGCGACGGTCTGGAACAATCCCAGCAGAGCGAGCGTGACGGCGCCCGGCACGATGGCAATGATGTCCGGCACCGCTTCCTGGCTGAACAGCGGCAGCGAGGGCGAGATCACGCGGATCGACGAAAGGTTGCCGATTTGCTCGACCAGCGTGGTCTGCAGCCCCAGGGTAGCGCTCAGGTACTGCGAGTAAAGCGTGCCGGCCGCGATGCCGATGAGAATGGCCCAATTGCGCAGGCGCTCGAACTGCTGCAGCACCGCGCAGGTGATGAGGGTGATCAGCCCGATCTCGATGGCGTGAAGATTGCCGACCTCCAGGACCGCGAGAAGCGACTGCCAGGCGATCCAGAGCGGCCATTCCACCTCGGTATTCATCGGCAGCCCGCCGAAGGTGGTCAGCGATCTGAAGATGAGGAACAGGCCGATACCGCAGATCATGCCGTTGATCACAGGCTCGCTGATGAGATCGAGCAGCCGTCCCAGCGGGCGGATCAGCCAGAACAGCAGCTGGATCAGCCCGGCCATCAGCCCCAGGGTGAGCGCGTAACCCATGTACTCGGCCCCGAACGGGGCCCCGGTCGGCAGCAGGATGACGCCCATCGCTGCGGACATCGCCGTGTTGGGACCGCCATGAAACACGGGCGAGGGGTTGAGCATGGCGCAGAACAGCACCCCCCAGATCGCCGCGTAGATCCCGAAGTGGGGAGGCACGCCCGCGAGCGTCACCGAGAACGCGACCGCCTGAGGCAGCGTGACCAGCGCCAGCGTCAGGCCGACCACGAGATGGCCGTTGATCTTCGGCCATTGCTGCCAGAGGAGCGCGTGGGATCTGAGGGCGAGCGCGAGCGCCTTCATTCACCGTTCTCGAGCGGCACTAGCCGCGGCGTCTTGCTTGATGCGTGCTCGAGGGGCGGCTGCGGCGGCGCTTTGCCTGGCGCGCTGAGGCGCAGCAGCGGAGGAATGACAGCCATGAGAAACTGCTGCTGCACGGCGGCCAGCGGCCCTTGCCGGTCCCCCGCCGGCCTGGGCAGGTTGCTGATGTAGAACGCGATATCCCTGCATTCCTGGTGCTCGAGCGTGTTTGACTGTCCGGGCGGCATGTTGCGGCAGATGAAGCCGGACAGGATCGTGGACACGAAGTAGAAGTTGTTGCGCGACTGCATGTTCCAGGCGTTGGGTCCCGCTACGGCGGGCGCAATCAGCTGGCCGTTGACTTCCAGGCCCATCCCCCCCCGGCCATGGCAGCCCTGGCATTTCTCCTTGTAGAGGGCTTCGCCGCGGATGTAGTCGTCGCCCTGCTTCAGGGTGGCGGAAGCGGGGATCTCGTCGATGCCCTGTTCCTCGTAATGGTTGGCGATCTTGAGATCGAGCGCGGCCGAAAGGAACCGGCTGTACGCCGTGACGTCGCGTATGACGTCGTCCGCGATATTGGGCTTATAGCCGTTGGAAGAATTGATGTAGCACTGCATCTGGCGAAGCTCGTACGGCAGGAGCATGCCGGTGAACCGGTCGTACATGTCGCCACCGATCCACGAGGCGGCGAGCGAGTTGGAGCCGATCAGCCGGTTGCCCGCGGCGTCCTGCAAATCGCCGATTCCACGATGGCAGTGATCGCAGCTCGCATGGCTGCCGCGCATGAACCGCTTCGCATTCCATCGCTCCCGCCACGGGTCGGCCGCGAGCCTGCCCTGGGTATCGTCGATGATGTTGCAGCCGCGCTGGATGGCGCGCACATCCTCCTCGCTGTAGCCGCGCAGCGTGATGCGGGCGCCCGTGCGCTGCAGCACATAGGGCGATTCGTACTGCCTGCCGGGTACCAGCGCGTAGTGGCCGAGCTTTTCGCTGCAGCCCGGGGTCAGCACGACGGCGGCGCCGCGAATGTCTTGCCTTTGCGCGTGCTTGTGGAGCGCAAGGAGGTAGAGACCCCCGAGCGCAAGCACAGGCAGGACGATCCTGGCGAGCTTTGCGGAGAGCTTCGGCATGGGGCTTAGTCCTCCTTGCGCCTGAGCGCACCCTCACTCAACTGCAGGTGATGCGCGACCGCCCGGGCGAGCAGCCGGATGTCGCGCACCGCGGGGTCGAAGACCGTCGGTACGAAGCCGTCGACCGAGCCGGCGTAGCACCTGCGCACCCGGTCGTCGAACGACAGCCGCGTGCCGAGCGTGGGATCGAAGCGGTCCGAGTTGACGAAGCTATACGCGAGATCTTCGGCGGTATGGCACGCGCCGCAGGAATTCGACTGATCGCCGGCGCTCTTGCGGGTGAAGCGCGGCGCGTACTTGTAGGTGTAGAAGAAGAGGTTGTAGCCGTTCTGCACGGCGCGCACGAATTGCCCGTCCTCGCCGAAGTGATCGATTCCATACCGGGCGCGGAACTTGTCCCACCCCGGCTCGGGCGGGACCTCGGAGCGAAACACCGGAATGCCGGAGGCGAGATGCGCCCACAGGAGAAACGCGATGATGACCGCGAGCGCGGCGAGCGTGGGGACTCGTGCGATGCGGTTCATTCTCTCAAAACGTCCCCATCACCGCGCGCACCATCTTGCGATGCGCATCGTAGTCCTTGTCGTCCGCCTTTCCGATTCCGGTCAACAAGGCGGTTTTCAGGACATTCCTGCCGGCTTCGCTGTTTTCGAGATCGACCAAGCTCGATCGAATCGCTTCTCGCAGCTTGGCGGGCATCGTGCGCTTCACCGCCCAGGGCAGTTGAAGCAGCTGCTCGGAAACGGCCAATGCTGTCAACTCGTCGGTATTGATGGCGTTTTTGATCACGGGCTGCCCCATTGCATTGTCGGCGGATCCGGCTGCATCTGCCTGCTTGCGGTAGACGCCAATCACCGAGTTGATCGGGGTGACCGCAAACTGCGAGACGAAATCGTCTTTTTTCAATCCGGCCTGCAGCATCATATAGACAGGTGCAATGTAGCCGATCATCGCATCCTCGCCGCCCCCGAACAAGACCGTGCGGCCACGCAGTTGCGCCACGCTGGTAATGCCGCTGTCTTTGCGCACGTACAGCACCCCGGCCATGGTGTTCCTGCCGAACTCCTTGTTATGCGCTATGACCTGATACGTTTTTGCCGAGCGGATGTAGTGATACTGATTGTACTGCACGATGTCGTAGTGGTGCTCCTCGATTCCGCGCCAGAACGATTGGAAATCCTTGGAGGTCACCAGGACGACCTTTCGATGAAGCCGGTCCTGCAAATATTCGGAGAGGGGTGTGTAGCGCGTGGTCGTCTCGGTGGCGTTATACCGCGGGAAAACGCCCAGGACCAGAGGCTTGTCCGCGGCCTGGACAACGGGCGGCAGCGCGGTGGCCACGATCAGCCCAAGCAGCCGCGCGATGTTCTTTCTCCGACCGATGTGGTCTCTGGTGGATTTTGTTCTCATTTTTATGCCCTCCTTTTTGCAACGAATCACCGGCCCGTATTGGCTCGAACCGGGTGTATAAACGATAGATTGCCCGCGTCGCCCTTGGTCTGGCGGTCTTTCAGGTAGCCGCGATAGGCGTCCTCGCTCATGGGCTTGGCGATGAGATAGCCCTGCGCGAAGTCGCAGCCCTGCGCGGTCAGGAAACCGAGCTGCTCCGGGGTCTCGACGCCCTCGGCGAGCACGTGCAGGTCGAGGCCGCTCGCCATGGCGAGGATGGCCTTGACCAGCGAGACGTCGTCGGGATTGGCCGGCAGCCCGGCGACGAAGCTGCGGTCGATCTTCAGGACATCGAAGCGAAAGCGCTTGAGATACGAGAGCGAGGAATAGCCGGTGCCGAAATCGTCCAGCGAGAGTTTCACGCCCGCGGCGCGCAGGCTGTTCAGCTCCTCGGCCACCTGGTGGTGGTCATCGAGCAGCACGCTCTCGGTGATCTCGAATTCCAGCGCCTGCGGCGGGATGCCGTAGGCCGACATGAGCTCGGCGAGCCGCTTGGAGAAGCGCTTGCGGAACTGGATGCGCGAGACGTTGATCGCCACGAAGCCGGGGTTGAGACCGGCGTGGTGCCACGCCGACCAGCAGCGGCATGCCTGTTCTAGAACCCAGTCGCCGATGCGCACGATCTGGCCGGTGGCCTCCGCCAGGGGAATGAAATCCGCCGGGCTGATGAGGCCCTTGTCGGGGTGATACCAGCGCAGCAGCGCCTCGGCGCCGCGATGCCGCGGCCCCGCCGTATCCACGATCGGCTGGAAGTGCAGCGCGAGCTGGCCGAGCTCGATCGCCGTATTGAGGTCCTGCTCCATCTGCATCCGCACGCGCAGCCGCGTGTTCATCTCCTCCGTGAAGAAGATGGCCGAGCCCTCCTGCGTGGCTTTCGCCTGGTACATCGCGTTGTCGGCGTTCGACATCAGCGATTCGACGGTGTCGCCGTTGTCCGGGTAGAGCGCGATGCCGATGCTGCACTGGATCATGACCTTGTGCCCCTGCAGCTCGCGCGCTTCGGACACCGCCTGCAGCAGCCTTTCGGCGATCTTCTCCACTTCCACTTCGTTGACCACATCCGGAACCAGGATCAGGAACTCGTCTCCGCCCAGGCGCGCAACCGTGTCCGCGTCGCGCAGGCATCCCTGCAGCCGGGTTCCGATGGCGACCAGCAGCTCGTCTCCGAGCGCGTGACCGAGCGTGTCGTTGACGGTCTTGAAGTTGTCCAGGTCGATGAACAGCACCGCGAAGCGCTGCTCGGAGCGCCTCGCGCGGTGGATCTCGAGGTTGATCCGGTCGAATGCCATCATCCGGTTGGGCAGGCCGGTGAGAGCGTCGAAGTTGGCCTGGCGGTGCAGCTTCGCCTGCTCCTCCTTCACCTCCTCGGCCATCGCGTTGAACGCCCGGGTGAGGACTCCGAGCTCGTCGTCCGACTTCACTTGCACGGGGTTGTATCTGCCGCGGCCGACCTCGCGGGAGGCAGAGATCAGCTTGCGGATCGGAAACAGCACGTTGAACCGGAACACGGCGTGGATGGCGGCGCTCAGGAAGAGGACGATGGCGCTCACGACCCCCATCTGGACCAGGACCTGCTTGCGCAGCTCCCGCTGCAGCGATTCATTGCTGATTCCGACCAGGAAGCGACCCAGCACGACGTCGTTGTGCGTAATGGGAAATTCGAGCTTGATCAGCTCCTGCACGCCGTCCAGCGTTTTCAGCAGCTTGAGGACCTCCTTGGATGAGGCGGACTTCGCGTGCTTCTTGATCACAGGGTCGTTTGAATTGACGTACGAGCTGATCGGCACGCCCTCCGGGCTCACGATGACGCCGTAGACCACGTCCGGCTGCGAGGACACCTCGCGCGTGTAGTCGTTGAGCAGCAGAAAGTCGAAGCCCAGGATCGCTTCCGGGCTGATGAGCGAGATCAGGCGCCCGAGCGCGCGCCCGCGCTCGACCAGCTGGTGCTCGTGGAAGCGCGCCGAGGCGCGCACGAAGTAAAGCGTGTTCGCCGCCATGGTGCACGCCAGGATCACCAGGACGGTAACGGTGAACTTCGCCCCCAGGCCCAGCCGCATCACGTCCGCCCAACCCCCCATGGGAACGCACGCACGAAGCGGGCTGGTCCGGTGGCCGACTCTGAGTCGGTTTCGTTTTTATGTTTCACTCGGGGTCCCCAGTTTCGTCCCCTGCTTCTAGTTATATTGCTTCGCCGCAATACCAAAAAGCCCGGGATCGCTCAGGCGGTCGCGGGCTCGGCGGTGGCAGGGCCATCATGCCCAAGATGCCCCTATGACGCAAGCTCGGCGCCATGCGCAGCGTGCGTTCTAGCACGCGGAAGCGGCGGGACGGCGATTTCGCGTATCTTTGGCGCCATGTTCCTCAACATGAAGCTGCTTTCCCACCATGCCCTGAACGGATTCGGCGGGATGGGCGAGGGCATGGCCATGCAGCTCGCCAAGGGCGGCCGCAGGGTGCTGTGGCTCGCGCACGAGAGCGCGCCGAAGAACTTCACCGCCGTCGACGTCACCGATCCGCGCGCGCCGAAGGTGGTGGTGCAGACCGACCTGCCGCACGCCCAGATGCGCTCCAACTCGCTCGAGGTCGCGGGGGATCTGATGGCGGTCGCCTACCAGGTGAGCAAGCTCGGCCTCAAGCCCGCCGGGTTCGAGCTCTTCGACGTGAGCCAGCCCGAACGCCCGCGCTCCGTGTCCTTCTTCGACGCCTCGGGCCCGCGCTCGCGCGGCTGCCACCAGCTCTGGTTCGTCGACGGAAAGACGGTCCACATGGCCTGCGCCGACCCGGAGCTGCAGCCGCGCAACCCGAAGGACGACCAGGTCTACCGCATCGTCGACGTGGCGAATCCCGCCAAGCCGCAGGCAGTGGGCCGCTGGCACCTGCCGGGCACCATGGAAGGCGACGACGCGCCGCCGCCGCAGCGCCTGCCGGCGAATTTCGACGCCGGCTTCCGCGCGCACAACACCAACGTCTACCCCGAGCGCCCCGACCGCTGCTACCTCGGCTATATCGACGGCGGCATCATGGTGCTCGACATCTCCCAGCCGAGCCGGCCGAAGCTCGTCTCGCGCTGGACGAATTCCCCACCGTACAACGGCTTCAACCACACCGTGGTGCCGCTCTTCGAGCGCGGCCTCTTGGTGGTGAGCGACGAGTCGGTGAGAGACAACGCGGGCGACTGGCCCAAGCTCGTCTGGCTGCTCGACGCGCGCGACGAGCGCCACCTCGTGAGCATTTCCACGCTGCCGCTGCCGCTGGTGGACGCCTTCGGCAAGCGCGGCGGGCGCTTCGGCGCCCACAACCTGCACGAGAATCCGCCGGTGCCCGGCGCCTGGAAGTCCGACAAGATCGTGATCGGCACCTTCTTCAACGGCGGCGTGCGCGCCTACGACATCTCGGACCCCTATTCGCCGCGCGAGGTCGCCTATTTCGTGCCCCCTGCCCACGAGGGCTCGAAGATCGGGGCGACGCAGATCAACGACGTATTCGTCGACGACCGCGGCATCGTGTTCACCGTCGATCGCCACAACGGCGGCCTGTACGCGCTCGAAATGAACGTGTGATTCCGGACGGCCGCACGCCGGTCGTGGTGGTGACCGGGTTTCTGGGCAGCGGCAAGACGACGCTGGTCAATGGATTGCTCAAAAAGCAATCCGAAACCCTGGTCATCGTGAACGAGTTCGGGGAAGTCGCCGTCGATCACCACCTGCTCGAAAGCTCCGAGGAGCGCACCGTGGCGCTGCCCAACGGCTGCCTCTGCTGCCGCCTGCGCGGCGACCTGGAAGAGACGCTTATCGGCGCCGCGATGCGCCGCCGCCGCGGCGAGATCGCCGGCTTCGACCGCGTGATCGTCGAGACCAGCGGCCTCGCCGACCCGGGCCCGGTCGCGCAGACGCTCTTCGCCGACCAGGCGCTCGCACGCGACTTCAAGCTCGGACCGATCGTCGCCGTGGTCGACGCCGCCGACCCGGAGAACCGCAAATCGGGCGCGGGCATCGCGCGGGCGCAGATCGCGGCGGCCGACCTGATCGTGCTCTCCAAGGCCGACCGCGCGGGCGATCTCGCCGCGGTCACGGAGGAGGTGAGGGCGCTCAATCCGCAGGCGCGCTGCGTTCCCGGCCGCTTCGGCGACCTCGACCCGGCGATCCTCAAGGAAACAACCACGAAATCAGGGACGGACCCCGTCTTCTCCTCCAACGCCGCCCATCCCGGCGGCATCGGCAGCTTCACGCTCGAATTCCAGGCACCGGTGCGCAAGGATCTGCTGGAGCGCTTTCTCGCGGTGCTGGTCGACCTGCGCGGCTCGGACCTGCTGCGGGTGAAGGGCATCGTGGCGCTCGAGGGCGGCGAATGCGTCGCGGTGCAGGGCGTGCGCCACGTGTTCGACCGCCTGCGCAGCGTTTCGCATCAGGCCGAAACCGGCCTGGTGTTCATCACGCAGAATATGGACAAGCGCGAAGTCGACGCGCTGTGGCAGGCCATGTCCAATCTCAAGGGAATCGCATGAACAAGATCTTCATCGCCATCCTTGCATTGGGGTGGGGCGGTTTCGGTTCGGTTGCCTTCGCGCAATCCGACTACCCCAACAAACCGATCCGCATGGTGGTCGGCTTCGCCGCGGGGGGCATTTCCGACGTGCTTGGCCGGGCGATCGCGATTCCTCTGGGGAAACGGC
>Ga0070696_100001931_pt1 | contig 13657 bp, 10 predicted proteins | sample KBSK1253metaG_FD_65474 | JGI IMG/M metagenome (GOLD analysis project Ga0070696, IMG submission 65474) | Corn, switchgrass and miscanthus rhizosphere microbial communities from Kellogg Biological Station, Michigan, USA - KBS K1-25-3 metaG | ecosystem: Host-associated > Plants > Roots >... | reverse complement strand
TGCCCAATCCGCCAATCAGCGAGCTGATGGGCTTTCACCTCGCCGAGGTAGAAGACGGCCGCGCGGTCTTCGAAGGCCTGCCGGACTTCCGGCATTACAACCCGATCGGGACCGTGCACGGCGGTTTTGCGGCAACGCTTCTCGATTCGGCGCTTGGCTGCGCGATCTTTTCGACGGTCGCCAAGGGCGACACCTGGACCACGCTCGAGCTGAAATTCAATTTTGTTCGGCCCCTGAGCAAGGACACCGGCCTTGTTCGCGCGGAAGGCCGCATCGTGCACCGCGGTCGCACGGTCGCAACATCGGAAGGCGACCTTAAGGACCGCGCGGGCAAGCTTTATGCGCACGCCACGACGACGTGCATGATCTTCCCTGCAAAAGGCCGATGATCAGTTGTTGTTTTCGGCGGCGAGCGACGGACGCAAGCCCAGCGGCTGCGCGGCCTGCGGACGTTGCACGCTGTGCGCGACGGTTGTTCGGCCGTGCCGCGTGAAGTCGCAGTAGGCAAAACCCAGCCCCGATACCGATCCGCGGAAACTGTTCGCGCTCGTGCGCTCCAGGTTGAAACAGGGCTGCATCGGCAGGCCACGCAGCGAAGCGCAGACCGACTCGCCTTTGACTTGCAGCGTATTGGCCGGCAGGTACGCGTGCCGTACCTCGCCTGAGCCCTGGAACTGGATGGAGCCGGTGACAGAGCCATCGGCGTTCACGCGGCCCAACCCGCGCGTGCCCTCGAAACAGGTGTAGTTGAACATTTTTCCGATGACGAAGCGGCGGGCTTCCTCGGCGGACATCTCGCCCGCCACTGCCGGTACCGCGGCCAAAAGGCCGACCGTCAAAGCAAAACTACGCACCATCCCCGTACTCCAACTGACGCAACAGTTTACAGCACCGCTGGCCCGAAATTTAGGCCTAACAAATTATGCACGGCTTTCGTCGACAAATCCTGAACGTATTTACCCGATTTTGACTACGATCCTACCCCGGACCGCCCCCGAAACGATCTCGGACGCTGCCCCGAACACGTCTGAAAGGCCTATTTCCCGGGTCATTAAGGCCAGTTTTTGACGGTCTAGGTCCGTTTCCAGCCGTTTCCAGGCTTCCCGGCGCCGATCGGGGGGGCACATCACAGAGTCGATGCCGTAAAGACACACCCCGCGCAGAATGAAGGGCGCCACAGACCCCGGCAGGTCCATGCCGCCGGCAAGCCCACATGCGGCGACTGCTCCGCCGTAGCGGGTCAGCGACAGCAGGTTTGCGAGTGTGGTCGACCCAACAGCATCGATTGCACCCCCCCAGCGCTCTTTTGCCAGGGGCTTGGCAGGACCGGCCAACTCCTTGCGCTCGACGATCTCGGTGGCACCCAGCCCTTTCAGGTAGTCAGCCTCCTGCGGACGACCTGTCACGGCGTGGACGGTAAACCCGCGTTTAGAGAGGACCGCGATGGCGACGGACCCGACGCCACCAGCAGCCCCAGTCACAGCAATCGGGCCGCTGGAAGGGGTGACGCCGTGGCGCTCAAGCGCCATCACCGCCAGCATCGCCGTGTAGCCGGCAGTGCCGATCGCCATCGCCTCGCGCGCGCTCATTGTCTTCGGCAGGGGCACGAGCCAGTCGCCCTTCACGCGCGCCTTTTCGGCGTAGGCACCGAGATGCGTCTCACCGCAGCCCCAGCCGTTTAGGATGACCTTGTCACCCGGTTTCCATGCCGCGTTGGCGGACGATTCCACCGTGCCGGCGAAGTCGATTCCCGCGATCATGGGGAAACGCCGCACCACCGGCGCCTTGCCGGTGACGGCGAGACCATCCTTGTAATTGACCGTCGAATATTCGACACGAACGGCCACGTCGCCGTCCATCAAGTTGGCTTCGTCAAAATCGGTGAGAGCGGCCTTCGTGCCGCTCTCCGCTTTCTCAATCACAATCGCTTTGAATACCGCCACGTGCGCCTCGCCGGTTCACCCCGGCATTCTTGGCGCGGCACGGACCCGGGCGCAAGCGCTCAGGCGGGAACCGGCGCGGCCCGGACGACCGGCCTTTCGATGATCGGAAGATTGATGACGGCCGAGATGATGCCGAGCGCAATAGACAGCCACCAGATCACCTCGTAGGAGCCGGTGCGCTCGAACAATACGCCGCCAAGCCATACGCCAAGGAACCCGCCAACCTGGTGACTAAAAAACGCAAAGCCGAACAAAGTCGCCATCCATCGCGTGCCGAACATCAACAGAACAAGCCCGGATGTCGGCGGCACGGTTGAAAGCCACAACAAGCCCATCGATGCGCCGAACACGACCGCCGAAACTGACGTGACAGGGAGCGAAATAAAGACTGCAACTGCCAGCGATCGCAGCAGATAGATAACCGACAGGAGGTAACGCTTCGGCATCTTGTCACCAAGCCAGCCCGCGGCGATCGAGCCGAAGATATTGAACAATCCAATGACACCGATCGTCCAAGCGCCGGCGTCGACCGAAAGACCGCGGTCCACTAGGTAGGAGGGCAAATGCACCGTTATGAAGAGCAACTGGAAGCCGCACGTGAAGAAGCCGAGTACGAGTAGCACGTAGCTGCGATGGCCGAATGCTTCGGACAGCGCCTGCACAAGCGATTGCTTCTGCGCCCCGCCCGGCGTCACGGTGACGTCCATCGGCGGCGTTTGCACGCCAAAAGCGCACGGAATCATCAGAAGCGTGAACAGGCCGAGCGCTATCAGCGCATGCTGCCAGCCGAGAAGACCGATCAATCCGACCGCCAGCGGCGAGAACAGGAATTGCCCGAATGAGCCGGCGGCCGTCCCGACACCGAAGGCAAAGCCACGCCATTCGGTCGGCATCAATTTACTGAAAGCGGCCAGCACGAGGGTGAACGACGTGCCTGCGATGCCGAGACCGGTGAGAACGCCAGCAGAGAGATCGAGCATGCCCGGCGTCGTTGAAAAGGACATCAGCACGAGTCCGGAGCAATACAGCACCGCCCCGATCGACAGCACGCGCAGCGAACCGAAGCGGTCGGCGATGGCGCCGGCGAAGGGAGTCGCCGCGCCCCAGATCAGAACCTGGATGGCAAGCGCAAGCGCGAACACGTCGCGGCCCCAGCTGTAGGCCGACGACATCGGTGTGAGAAAAAGGCCAAGCGCCGCGCGTGGTCCGAAGCCAATTGCGCCGATCAGGCAACCGCAGATGATAATGACCAGCGGCGTGCGCCATGCGCTCACCGCGATCGTTTTCCCCGCCGTTGATTGCACTGACATTGAATTGCTCCGGCCGGATGATTGCGCGGAACATATAGGTTCATTCGGCACCGCCAAAACGAAAATTCGTGATCGTCCGCATTTGCGCAGCGTATACGCCGTTTGTACGACGCGCTATCTGCGAGCGCTCTGGCGCAGCGACGCCTGTCCTTCTTCCGATTTAAGCCATTCTTTGCTGTGGCTTACCGGGCCTTGCGCCTCTTCCTTGGCGGCCTCCTTCTCGGTCTCCACAGGATCGCCCCAGGTCGGTTCATCCTCACCGTCGCCCCATGCGCGTGGGCGATAGAAGGTATGCACGCCGAGCTTATAAACTTTCTTCATCTCGTTAACCCAATCCGGGTGGACCCAATAGGCGTGGTAGTGGGTCGATTTCGATACCTCCGGCATCCAGAGCTTGCCGTCGAGCATGTCGTGCGCAATTCGCTTGGCGCGCTCCCAGGCGTCGGGTTCCGTGACGATGTCGGGGATGCCGTCGCAGGCGAAGGTGAACTGGCACGCCAGGTGCCGGCCGGAATTTTGATAGACCACGCCGCAGACATCGTTCGGATAGAAGGGCGAGAAGACGCGGTTCATGACAACCTGCGCCACCGCGATCTGGCCGCGGACGGATTCGCCACGAGCCTCGAAGTAGACGGCATTGGCAAGACACTTCTCGGCCTTGGCACGCGCGGTCCCCGTGAGCGCTAACCGCTCCGCCGGAGATCGCGGCCGCTGGTCGACGCCGGTTACTTCGCCTTTGCTCGCGACGCTTTCGCCGCCCTTGTTTTCGTCGCCTGACAGCGATGGTGACAGAGCCGACTGCTTGATATCGGGATCGCCGCGCGACGCGAGCACGACCGGTGCTTCGCCCGGCGCCCAAGGCGCGATTTTTGGTGCGATCTTTCCGCTGCCGGCCGCGATTGACTCGGCGCCAAAAAATAGCTCGGTCGCATCCTTGCGCGATGCGTGTTGCGACGCCGTCGGCGTCAGGTTTGCCGGTGGAATGTCCGCGTAAGGAATATCAACGTCCGGCGTTGCCGTCCGCTGATCGGGGGCCGGGACAAATTCGTATTGCGCGTATGGATCGAAGCGTGCGTTTTCATCTTTCTTGAGCGAAGCGTCGACCTCGGCCTGCGGCACGGGCTCGATATCAAGCGCCGGCGGCAACGGCGGCATTGGATCACGCGGGCGCACGACCAGGGAGTCACGCTTGGTCTTGCGATTGGGCTTCGGAAACTGAATCGGCGCCATCGGATCGCCGAGCAACTGCCTGCCGATCGAGCCGGTAATATCGGCCGGGTCGAAATTCGCCAGGGCATAGATCGGCGGATGCGGAATACTGGTGCCGATCGGCCGCGGCAGGATGAACATGGCCGCATGGATCGTGCCAAACGGCGATGCGATCAGATGTTGCTGCCAGCGCTTGGCGACGGCCGGCTGCCGCGCAAGCAGGGCACCGAGATCCTGAAAGCCGATCGTGTCCGGAGAGATCGCGAGCAGCGCGAGCCCAATGGCGAACGACGCAGCACTCGGCCGCCGACGCAAAAGCGAAACTACTCCCCGTCCGCTCAACGCCACAACGCAACGTCCTGCCACCGCCCGCCGCCGGGTGGCGACAACGCGACATGTTTTTTTATGAACCGATTAACCTTGCGAAGGTGTTAACCGACGGCGTGCACGCGACGCCGTCGTAAACGCTTGGTCAACGGCCGATCAGGTGCGCGGCAATGAAGTTCCCGGCGAGAAAGAGGGCGACGCCTGCGGCACATCCCAGACCAAGCGCGCGCTCCGGGATAAGCTCCGGCACCGGCTGCTGCCGAACGACGCGAATCACGAGGAGGCCGGCTGCCACCACAAAGGCATAGACGATGAACGGATGCGCGAGGATGCCCTGTCCGAATGGCCGCCGCTCGCCCAGCAGGCCAAAGCCAAGCCCCGCGATGCAGACCGCGCCATACCAGTAGCCCGAAAGCCTTCCGCTCCGGTTCATCCCGCCGGTCTGCGTCCTGCCGTTGTGCCTCGGAAAATCACACCAAATGATACCCCGTGGGACCGTCAACGAATGGGAAAGAAGAATTAACTATATCGCAATCGCTGCATCCCAATATCGCCAGAGGTAATTTTAGGACCAGCATGTTCGTGTCACTCCTGCCGTCGACTGCCGTAGGTCAACAGTTGATCGTCGGCATGTGCCTTGTCGCCTTCCTCCTGGCCTGCCTCGCCTATCGGCGCCTGCGCAACCAGAACCGCAGGATCTCGACTGCACTGAACAACATGTCCCAGGGCTTGAACATGTTCGACGCGCAGGGTCGCATTACCCTGCTCAATGCTCGCTACCTTGAGATGTACAAACTTGATCCCAAGGTCGTGAAACCGGGCTGCACGCTCAAAAGGCTGATCGAATATCGCAAGGAGACCGGGCTGTTTTCCGGCGACGTGGACAGCTACGTCCAGAAAATTCTCGACGCGATGGCGCAGGGCACAAGCCAGTCACATTACGTCCAAGCAAGCGATGGCCGCATCGTGCTTGCCAAGAACGAGCCTTTGGCAGGGGGCGGCTGGGTTTCCACGCACGAGGACGTAACGGAGCAGCGCCATGCCGAGCAGGAACGCGCCGCTATCCGCAGCCAGGAGCAGCGGCGTGCGACAATCGACTCCGCCATCGCCTCGTTCCGTCCGAATATCGAGAAACTCCTGTCCAGCGTCAGCAGTAGTGCTGCGGCCATGCGCTCGACTGCACGCGCCTTGTTCGGCTCGTCCGAGCACACCTCGCAGCGCGCGGAGAGCGCGGTTCAGGCCTTCAATGAAGCATCCGCGAACGTTGAGACTGCTGCGGTTGCGGCAGACGAGTTGTCGCGCTCAATCGGCGAGATTAGCCGCCAGCTGACGCAAACCAGCAGCGTCGTCGGGCTTGCGACTAACGAGGCGCGTGCGACCGATAGTGAAATTGCAGGTCTCGCGGACGGCGCGCAGAAGATCGGCGACGTAGTCAAGTTGATCCGTAACATTGCCGAGCAGACGAATTTGCTCGCGCTCAACGCCACGATCGAAGCGGCCCGCGCAGGCGAAGCCGGCAAGGGCTTTGCGGTGGTTGCGTCCGAAGTGAAATCGCTGGCGGTACAGACGGCCAAGGCCACCGAGGACATCGCCAGTCATATTCTCGCTGTTCAGGAATCGACGTCGGGCGCGGTCGAAGCGATCCGCCAGATCGCCGCGCGCATGCAGGAGATCAATGGCAACACGTCGGCCGTCGCCGTTTCGGTCGAGCAGCAGAACCTGGCAACCGGCGAAATCTCGCGCAGCGTCACAAGCGCGGCCGAGGGCACAAATCACGTTGTGTCGGTGCTTGGCGAGGTCGCGGGTGCGGCTACGCAGACGCGCAGCTCGGCCGAGGTCGTGCGTGATGCCTCCGAAGCGGTGGAACATGCGGTCGCCGACTTGCGGGTGGAAGTCGGGGACTTCCTTGGCAAGGTGGCCGTTTAGGGCTTTGCGAAGTCGCAAATCAGACTTGAGCTGAATAGCCGCCGTCGATGGCGATCGCCACGCCGGTGACGAAGTCCGAGGCGGGCGACGCCAGGAATACGGCAATTCCCGCAAAATCGCCCGGAACTCCCCAACGCTGGGCCGGTGTGCGAGCCAACACCCTCTCGTGCAGACCCTGGACCTGCTTCCGGGCCCCTTGGGTCAGCTCGGTATCGATCCACCCGGGTAAGATCGCATTGACCTGGATATTGTCCTTCGCCCAGGCGACCGCCATCGATTTCGCCAATTGAACGATGCCGGCTTTGCTTGCGGCGTAGGGCGCAGCATAGGACGAGGCGAACACCGACATCATCGATCCGATATTGATGATCTTGCCGCCGCCAGCGCGCACCATGTGAGGATAGGCGGCCTGCGAGCAGAGAAAGGCGCTGGTGAGATTGGTGTTCATCACCAAATGCCAATCCTGCGCTGTCAGATCTTCGGGCTGCTTGCGGACAGTGGTCCCGGCATTGTTAACAAGGATGTCGAGCCGGCCGAACCGCTCGACGGCTGTCTGGATTGCCTGACGGCACGCTTTTTCATCTACGACATCCAGATCCATAAATTCCGCTTGCGCCCCGAGTGACCGAAGCTCCGACAGGGCCGATTGTGCTTTGGTCTTGTTTCGGCCTGCGATGACGATCGACGCGCCGGCCACGGCCAGACCCTTGGCCATGCCAAGACCGATGCCCCCATTGCCGCCGGTTATGAAGGCGACTCGATTCTTCAGGTCAAAGATTGTCATTGCGAACCCGTGCTAGGCTTGACTGGCGACCGCCTTGCCGAGCGCAGCCTGGGCCGCGGCAAGACGCGCGATCGGTACGCGGAACGGCGAACACGATACATAGTCGAGCTTGGATTCGTGGCAGAAGGCAACCGAAGCGGGGTCGCCACCATGCTCACCGCAGATGCCGACCTTGAGCTTCGGACGCGTCTTGCGGCCGCGCTCGACCCCGATCTTCACGAGTTCACCGACACCCTGCGGGTCGATCGATACGAACGGATCGACCGGCAGAATTCCCCGCGCGGTGTAAATTCCGAGAAAACTCGCCGCGTCGTCGCGCGAAATACCGAAGGTCGTTTGCGTGAGATCGTTGGTGCCGAACGAGAAGAATTCGGCGGTTTCGGCGATTTCGCCCGCCATCAGCGATGCGCGCGGCAGCTCGATCATCGTGCCGACCTGATAATTGACCTTGGCGCCCTTTTCTTTCGCAACCGCCCGCGCCATCGCGTCGATGTGCGATTTCACCAGGTCGAATTCCGCCCTGGTGGCAATTAGCGGAACCATCACCTCCGGTACAACCGGCTTGCCGGTGCGTTTGGCAACATCGACTGCCGCCTCGAAGATCGCGCGTGCCTGCATCTCGGCAATTTCGGGATAGGCAATCGCGATGCGGCAGCCGCGGAACCCGAGCATCGGATTGAATTCGGAGAGCTCGCTGGCACGCGCCGCGAGTTTCGCCGGATCGGCCCCCATAGCGGCGGCGACTTCCGCAATTTCCTCTTTGCCATGAGGCAGGAACTCATGCAGCGGCGGATCGAGCAGCCGGATGGTCACGGGCCGCCCGGCCATGATCTCAAACAGCTCGACGAAATCGGCGCGCTGCATCGGCAGCAATTTGGCGATTGCCGAGCGGCGCGTTTTCTCGTCGTCGGCAAGGATCATCTCGCGCACCGCCTGGATGCGGTCCTCGTCGAAGAACATGTGCTCGGTTCGGCAGAGACCAATGCCCTCGGCGCCAAAACGGACGGCCGCTTTCGCGTCGGCCGGCGTATCGGCGTTGGCACGCACGCCGAGCTTGCGGACCTTGTCGGCCCAGCCGATCAGGGTGGCAAATTCTCCGGACAGCTGTGGCTCGATCATCTCGACCTTTCCAGCCAGCACCTGGCCGGTCGATCCGTCGACCGTGATGTAATCGCCTTTTTTGAAGGTCTGCCCGCCGGCCGTCATCGACCCGCCGGCATAGTCCACGCGCAGCGAGCCGGCGCCTGACACGCACGGCTTGCCCATTCCACGCGCAACAACGGCAGCGTGCGAAGTCATGCCGCCTCGCGTGGTGAGGATGCCCTCGGCCGCATGCATGCCGTGGATATCCTCGGGTGACGTCTCGACGCGCACCAGAACGACCTTCCTGCCATCTGATTTGAGTTGCGCCGCTTCATCCGGCGAAAAAACGATCTCGCCGCTGGCGGCTCCGGGCGACGCCGGCAGGCCCGTGGCGATAACCCGCCGATGCGCGCGCGGATCGATGGTCGGGTGCAGAAGCTGGTCGAGGGCGAGCGGATCGATACGCAACACCGCGTCGCTCTTAGAAATCAACCCTTCATTGGCGAGCTCGACCGCAATGCGTAACGCCGCTTTCGCGGTGCGCTTCCCGGATCTTGTCTGCAGCATCCAGAGCTTGCCCTGCTCCACAGTAAATTCGAGGTCCTGCATGTCGCGGTAGTGGCGCTCGAGCACGTTGTAGATACGTTTGAGCTCGGCAAAGGCCTTGGGCAGCGTGTACTCCATCGACGGCTTGTCGGAGCCCGCCTCCTTGCGCGCCTCTTCGCTGATTTCCTGCGGCGTGCGGATGCCGGCGACGACATCTTCGCCCTGCGCGTTGATGAGGAACTCGCCGTAAAGCTTCTTTTCACCCGTCGATGGATTGCGCGTGAAGGCAACGCCGGTCGCCGAGGTGTCGCCCATGTTACCGAAAACCATGGCCTGCACGTTGACGGCCGTACCCCAGTTTTCGGGGATATTGTGAAGCCTGCGATAGGTGATGGCGCGCTGGTTCATCCATGAGCCGAACACAGCGCCGATCGCGCCCCAGAGCTGTTCATGCGGGTCCTGCGGAAAATCGTGGCGCAGCTCGTCCTTGACGCGCTTCTTGTAGCGCACAACCAGCTCGGCCCAGTCGTCGGCAGAGAGATCGGTGTCGAGGCTGTATCCCTGACGCTCCTTGTGGTGATCGAGCAGCTCCTCGAAATGCTCGTGCCCGACGCCCAGAACGACGTCCGAATACATTGTGATGAAGCGCCGATAGCTGTCATAGGCGAAGCGCCGGTCACCTGATTTTTTTGCTAGCGCTTCGACGGTCTCATCATTGAGACCGAGGTTGAGCACGGTATCCATCATGCCCGGCATTGAGGCACGCGCGCCCGACCGCACCGAGACTAATAGCGGGTTGGACTTGTCGCCGAAGGTTTTGCCCGTGATGCGTCCGACCTGGGCCAGCGCCTTCTCGACCTGGCCGCGCAGAATCGCCGGGTACTGCTTGTCGTTCGCGTAATAATAAGTGCAGACGTCGGTGGTGATCGTGAACCCTGGCGGGACCGGCAGGCCGAGATTTGCCATTTCGGCGAGCCCTGCGCCCTTGCCGCCGAGCAGGTTGCGCATCGAGGCCTTGCCCTCGGCGCGGCCGTCGCCGAAGCTGTAGACCCACTTGCCCTTGGCTTGCCCGCTGGCCGGCTTTGTTTTGCGCCGGGCGGACTTCCGTACGGTCTTTTTCTTTGATTTTGCGCTGGCGCGCGGACGTTTTCGTTGGGCCATGGGTCAATAGCTATCGGTAGGGACGACGGCCCTTAAGAACACTTCCGAACAGGTCGGCGCAAGCCGGAATTTGGGCTACTTGAAAAGTCCGAGACCGAGGAGCCCGGCAGCGATGAGATAGACCGCGACGATGATGTTGAGCAGGCGCGGAATGACAAGAATGAGAATACCGGCGATGAGAGCGATAATTGGCTGCAAATGCGCAATACCGATGACCATGATGAGCTCCTCAATTGGCTGGCAACCGAAAGAAACGACGAGACGGCGGCAGTAGTTCCCTTGGCGTCACACGCGGTACTTAGGAGCGCGCCCGAAGCGAGCGCTAGCCTTCGATCTTCGAAAAATCCCCAACGGTGCGAGTCGCCTCACGGATTTCGTTGAGCAGTTTAAGACGATTCTCGCGTAAGGCCTTGTCGTCCACGTTGACCGTCACCTTGTCGAAGAAGGCATCGACGCGCGGGCGAAGTTTGGTCGTGGCCCGCATCGCCCCGGCGAAATCCTCCTTGCCGATGGCGGCAGACGCTTCCTTCCTGGCAACATCAATGCCTTCAGCAAGTGCCTTCTCTTCCGGCAACTGGTAGCGCTTGGCGTCTGGAACGTCGGTATATTCGCGCTTGTCCTTCTTCTCCTCGATGCGAATGATGTTGGTCGCCCGCTTGTAGCCGGCAAGCAAATTCTTGCCATCGTCGGTGTCAAGAAATTTTCCGAGCGCCTCAACCCGGCGAACGATCATCAGCAGGTCGTCCTGGCCCTCGAGCGCGAATACCGCGTCCACGAGATCGTGCCGTGCGCCCTGCTCGCGCAATTGCACTTTCAGGCGGTCTGCGAAGAACGAGAGAAGGTCGGCGGATACACCGGAGATTTTTGTCAGACGGAGCCGCAACGAATTGTCGAGCACAATGCGAATGACGCCCAATGCCGCGCGGCGAAGTGCATACGGGTCCTTGCTGCCTGTCGGCTTCTCGTCGATTTTCCAGAAGCCAGTAAGCGTATCGATCTTGTCGGCGAGCGCGACCGCGATTGACACCGGATCGGACGGGACAAGATCGTCCGGTCCTTTCGGTTTGTAGTGATCCTCGCTGGCGTGCGCGACCGCCTCATCTTCGCCTTGCGCTTCCGCGTAATAGCGGCCCATCAGGCCCTGCAACTCCGGGAATTCACCGACAACGTCGGTCAGCAGGTCAGTCTTGCAAAGTTGCGCGGCGCGCTCGGTCTTTGCGACGTCGGCGCCGACCAGGGGCGCCAGCTTGCCGGCAAGCGCCATAATGCGTGCGATGCGCTCGGCCTGCGTGCCAAGTTTTTCATGGAAGACAATCTGCGCGAATTTCGGCAGACGGTCTTCGAGACGCGTCTTGAGGTCGGTCTCGTAGAAAAACTTTGCGTCGGACAGCCGCGCGCGGATCACTCGCTCGTTGCCGGCGACGATCGCCTTGCCGCCGTCTGTCGCTTCCTCGTTGGCGATCAGAATGAACTTGTTGACGAGCTTGGCCGTCTGCGGATCGCGCAGCACAAAGCATTTCTGGTTGTTGCGGATGGTGGCGCGGATCACTTCTTCCGGAATCGCCAGAAACGCCTTGTCGAAGCTGCCCATCAGCGTCACCGGCCATTCGACAAGACCGGCGACCTCGGCCAGGAGGCCTTGGTCTTCGACGAGCTCGAAGCCTTGCGCGAAGGCCAGATTTTTCGCGTCGGCCAGAATGATGTCGGCGCGCCGCGCCGGGTCGAGCACGACCTTGGCCTTCTCAAGCTTGGCGACGTAGTCGTCGAAACGACGCACCTTAAACGGCGCCGGTGCCATGAATCGATGTCCGCGGGTTTCGTCGCCCGCCGGGATGCCATCAATCTCGAGTTGAAGGATCTCGGGCTCTTCAGTTTCAGGCCCAAACGTCGCAAGAATGGAATGTAGTGGACGTACCCACGAAAGCGACCACTTGTTTGCCGAGTTAGCACCCCAGCGCATCGACTTCGGCCAGGGAAAGGTCTTGATGGTGGCCGCGAGTACATCCTCAATGACGTCGGCCGCGTCTCTACCCGGCCTATCAAGAACCGCGACGTAAAAGTCGCCCTTTTTATCCGGCTGCACCTTGGCTTCGGCGATGGATTTCAAGCCAGTCGCTTTCAAAAACCCTTCAATAGCGTTTGCCGGGGCACCGACCCGCGGACCCTTTTTCTCTTCCTTTACGTCTGGTTGCTTTGCCGGAAGGCCGTGAATGGTAAGGGCAAGCCGCCTAGGCGTAGCGAATGCTCTCGCCCCTTCGTATGTCAGTCCTTCAGACACCAGCCGGTCGGTCACCAGCTTGCGCAGGTCCTCGGCCGCGCGCGCCTGCATGCGTGCCGGGATCTCTTCAGACAAAAATTCGAGCAGCAGGTCGGGCATATCGGACGGGCTTGGATGACATGTTCGCGCGGGCTTGCCTAGCAAGGTGGCCCGCGGCTGTCACGCGCGCCCGCGGGTTTTACCAGCCTCCTCCACCGCCGCCGCCTCCGCCGCCGCCCGAGCCGCCGCCACCGCCGGAGAAGCCGGATGAACCCGATGACACGGGCACTGCGCTCGCAAGTGCACTACTGACGCCGGCGACCGACGACGACACAGCGCTGCCGAAATTGCTGCTCGACCAGCTGCCGCCTGAGCTCCAGTTCGAGCGGTAGTGGCTCATCGGGTCCGGATCGTCCGGATGCGCCCGGCGGAGCGCCGCGGCAAAGGCATCGGACCAAGGCTTCTCAACGTCGAGCGCGACAGCATAAGGAAGCAGCGCTTCGAACCGTTCCGCGGTGATTTCCGGCGCCTTGAGATTGAGGCGGTCGGATTCGGCAGTCTCGAGATAGAGCCGCAGGCCGGCGAGCTGATCCATGATCGGGCGGCCGAGCGCGGTCGGCGCTCGCAGCAAATAGAAGAACAGGCCGTTCACCATCGTGAACGCCCCCACCAGGACAAAGGAGAAGGGATAATTTTCGACGAAGGACCAGGCCGCTGGAAACGCGTCCACCAGCGTCTTCGGAGTCACTCCCTTCAGGATTGACTGGGAGAGCGAAATGAAAATCACGAAAAACGCGATCGACATGACGCCGCGAACCAGCGTGTCAAACCTGACGCCCTGAAAGAAAACCTGCAGGAGCTGCATGCCGAATAGGCCGGCAACAAACCCGCCGACCGCAATGCCGATGAGAATTCCGACGTCCTGTTCCTGCAGACCGCCGAAGACAACGGTGCCAATCGCGACTGCAACCGTCATCGCCACACCTGCAAGGACATAGCCAAGGTTGTGCCGGAAGAAACGATCGCGGTTTTCCGTCTCGATGCTTTCCGTGAATTTGTCGCCAACCTTGGCAACGGATGTTCCGTGGTCGCTGCTGATGATGGCGACGCC
>Ga0070696_100001930_pt1 | contig 13669 bp, 11 predicted proteins | sample KBSK1253metaG_FD_65474 | JGI IMG/M metagenome (GOLD analysis project Ga0070696, IMG submission 65474) | Corn, switchgrass and miscanthus rhizosphere microbial communities from Kellogg Biological Station, Michigan, USA - KBS K1-25-3 metaG | ecosystem: Host-associated > Plants > Roots >... | reverse complement strand
TGCGTGAACGTGAGCCGCTCGTTGATGAACGTGCGCGTCGGCAGCGACGCCGAATTGAGCTCGCGGGGCGAGAGCATCACCTGGCGGTAGCGCCCATCGACGACGTAGCGGTCGTCGTCCACCGACACGAAGTCGTAGTAAGTGCGGATTTCCTGGAGCTGCCCGAACGTCTGCAGCAGGGGGTCCCGGTCCCACAACCGCACGTTGTCGATGGTGGGGCGATTCGCCTGGATGTCGCGCTCGGTGAGCCGCGCCTCACCGGAGAGATCGCGCACCAGCACGCGATCGAGGCCCCAGGCGCGGCGCGTGGCGTCGATATGACGGCGCAGCTGCGGCGTCTCTTTCGAGAGCTCGTTCGGCGCGACCACGAGCTTCTGCACGATGGCAGGATAGACGAAGACGCCCAGCAGCGAGACGCCGAAATAGCTCGCGACCGCGAGCAGCGCGGTGCGTCCCGGGCGCTTGCTGCGCAACCCGGCGAGCACCAGGATCGCGCCCAGGATCGCGGCCACGCCCGCGATGCGCAGGCCGATGAGCCTGCCGTGCAGATCGGCGAAGCTCGCGCCGAATAGCGGACCCGTCGTCGAGTACAGCGTGCCCGGCAACCGCACGAAGTAGATCCGCAGCGCGGTCAGCACGAACATCGCGGCGATCAGCAGCCCCAGGTGCAGCCGGGCGGACGGTTCGATCGTCACGCTGCGGCGATAGAACACGACGTCGCCGCGCAGCGCGTACAGCGCGCCGCAGGCGAGCAGCGACACCGTGACGAGCACCGTCAAGATCGCGAGCACGCCGGTCACGATCGGCAGCGTGAAGACATAGTAGGCGAGCTCTCGGCCGAAAACCGGATCTGTGACGCCGAACGGTGTCTGATGCAGGAACTGCAACACCGGCATCCAGCCCGTCGAGACGGCGAGGCCGAGGAACAACGCGAACGCAAGCGCCGTGGGCAGCGCCAGCCGGCGCACGAGACGCGTCACGTCGACCGCCGGCCTCTGGGCGTCCGCTCGGATCACCACGGGGTTCGGGACGATGCCCCGCTGGGCAACGCGCAGATTGGCGTACAGAAACGCAAACGCCACGCCCCCAGCCAACACCCCCAGCGTGAACGATGCCACCAGCCGGGTCGCGAACACCCGCTCGTACCCCAGCGCGCTGAACCACGGCCACTCCGCCAGCAGCCCGACGAGGGGTGAGATAAAGAAGAGCAGCGCGCCAAGCCCCACGAGCAGCCACACCACCACGCGGCGCCGGCCGCGCCGGACAGGAAGTCGGAGCTCAGGCATCAGCGCAAGGTAACCTCACCCTCCGGGATTGATAGTTTGAAGGACCTCAACGATCCCGTAGCACGTGCTCAAAAAACGCCGGAAGATCGAGCTCGAACGGTGCCGCCGAGCGCTCCGGTTGCCAGATCAACGTGCCTGTCACGATTTCGGGCCTCTCGTCCTCCGGCTGCCAGCGCTCCACAACCCGCGCGTCGGGATCGACGACCCAATACTCTCGCACGCCTTCGCGCTGATATAGGCGGCGCTTTACCTGGCGGTCGGCGCGCGCTGTCGATGGCGAAAGGACCTCGACCGCGAGAAGCAGCGCGCGGATGTCGGCCCATGCTCTGGGTCGCCGCCCTTCTGCCCCTGGGGGTACGACGAAAAGATCGGGCTGGACGAGCATGTCCTCGTGGAACGAGATGTCGGCGGGAGACATCAGGACCTCACCCCAACTCTGGCCCTGCAGGTAGTTCGTCAAATGCCAGAAGAGCCCACCGACCACCCACTGATGCGGCCAGGATGGAGCGGGCGTCACGAGCAGCTCCCCGTCGATGACCTCGTAGCGGTTGCGGTCGTCGGGAAGCGCGCGGACCATGGTCGCGGTCCAGCGTTCAACGGTGCGTGGCATACCCATATTGTGCTCGGCTCGACGCGATGGGGGCAAGTGGGCACCGGCGCAGAATGCGCACTCGAGCATCCGAAACTCGTACCCTCTCATCGCGACGGGTAGCAATCCATCGCAGGCCCTTAAGGACTCGTCCTTCTTTCTATATCCCTATTGCAAGGAAGCGAGCGCGCTTGTCATCCCGAGCGCCGCAGGCGCGAGGGATCTGCTTTTGGTTTTATATTGCCTCGAACTCGAGCAAAGGAAGACCGTGAGGACGCGACGCGAGTGGCTCAAAACGCTGGCGGCGCTGGGCGCGGGCGCACTGCTCCCCCGTTCGCTGGCCGCCCGGGCAATGCAGCAGCCGGTGCAGGACCCAACGGCGGCGCTGCGCGCCCAGATCGGCGCCGTCCCGATCCGGACGCAGCAGCTCACCGAGAATCTCACCCTGCTCTCAGGGCCCGGCGGCAACGTCGTGGTGCTGCACGGCGCGGATGGACTGGTCATGATAGACACGTTCGTCGCGCCCGCGTGGCCCAAGCTCGATGAGTCGCTCAAAGCACTGGGCGCGCCGGTGAAGTTCGTGATCAATACGCACTGGCACTTCGATCACACCGACAACAACGCGCCACTCCATGCCGCCGGCGCCACAGTGCTGGCGCACGAGAACACCAAGCGCCGGATGAGCGAGCCGCATCATCTGCCGATGCTCGAGCTCGACTTCCCGCCCTCGCCCCAGGCCGCCTTGCCCCAGCGCGTCTTCGCGGACGTCTATACGCTAGAGTCTAGCGACTATCATCTGCAGTTATCGCACGTCGCGCCGGCGCACACCGACACCGACGTCATCGTACGCTTCGAGCGCAGCAATGTGCTCCACGCGGGCGACGTGTTTTTCAACGGCAGGTATCCCTTGATCGATTGGTCCACCGGCGGTCGGGTTGACGGCATGATCGCGGCCGCGAACCGTTTGCTGGACCTCGCCGCAGCGGACACCAAGATCGTCCCGGGCCACGGCCCGCTCGCCACCAAGGGCGACCTCGTGAAGTATCGCGACATGCTTGTCACCGCAGCGGACCGCGTACGGAAGCTCAAGGCGTCGGGGAAATCGCTGGAGGAATCGATCGCCGCTAAGCCGTTCACCGATCTCGATGCCGACTGGGGCTCGGGGCGATACAAGGGTGACGACTTCGTGAAGATCGTGTATATGACGCTGTAGGGGCGCGCCGCCTGCACCACCACGGCCCGCCCTCGCCCGCCTGCTTCACCGCAGCGCGAACGTCACGCCGAATTCCACCGATCGAATCCAGTCCAGCCCCCGGTGCGGCTCGTACGCGTCGGCGATGTAGGTCCCAGGATGGACGAATCTCCGGACCCGCGCCGCGACCCAACCTCCAAGCGGCGTGCCGCCGACGCGCGATGCGAACAGCTCCACCGCCCCGCCGGCGCCGAGCCCACCGCCGGTCGCATCGGACCGCCCGCCGCTTGCGACACCGCGCTTCACGATCGTTCCTGACACGAAACCAACTTCCGGGAGTGCGGACAGCTGCCATGATCCGCGCGCGAGGAGCCGCGCTCGCGCGGCGATGAAGACGCTGTGCAGCCGCGACGAAGTGTTGATCGTTTCAACAGGACAGTTCAGTGGAACGAAGCCGCCGCACAGCGAATCGAATCGCTGGCCGTCGGCCACTAGGTAATCGTAGCGCAGGTCGATCGGTACCCGGAGTCGCAACCGCAGCCCCAGACCGTTCGATTGCCGCATGTCAATTTGGTTCGCGCGCGCGATCTGATAACCAGCGCCCAAGGCTTGAGCGCCGAGCGGGCTGCCAACGCCGAGCGCCAGCATTGCCACACCGCGGCGTATGATCTTGGGATGACGGCTCATCGGACTCTCCGTCTATCGATACCCCGCCGGCGCTTGGCGGCGTCACACCGTTCCGCCCTTTGCCGCCCTTTGCCGCCCTTTGCCGCCGCCTTTTTACAGCCTCAACCCCATCCCCACCTTTATTGCGTGATAGTCGAACGAAGCTCGTGTGCGCGGCAGCGTCGTCGTGGAATCAGACGCCGCGAGCGGACCGAACGCCATCGAGCCAACCATCTGGTATTGCAGCGCGACCTCGGCGAACAGCCGCGTGTGCGCCGGCACGGTCAGGCCGGCGTGGACCGTCACACCGATCCTGGTGCGTTTCGCCTCCGTCACTGGATTCCAGCCTTCCCGCATGACCGCGAGTCGCTGGATCGCCGGCCCGACTCCCGCGTGCAGGACGCCGGCGTTCACCACAGTCAGGGCGGAGTAGGACGTCACCCATTGCCGCAGCGTCAGCCAATCCTCGGGAGAGCGCCAGCCGTTCGTCTCGCCCAGGTCGGCGGTGTTGCGCTGCAGGAGGAGCGTGAGCCACGGCCGGACTCTGTAGCCGAGGGCGACGCTGGTCGTCCGTTCGCCACGGCGCATCGTGGGATACGCGATATCCGCCCAACACCCGAGGATGAAGCACCCCGCCGGCAGCGTCCTGTTGAGCCCTGCGGCAACCATGCTACTTGCGATGGCTGGCGCGCTGCCCCCGCTGCTCCCGCCAGATATGAAGCTGATTTCCCAGCGGCGTTGGGCCTCGAGGGCCGGCACGTTCCCGAGCATCGCTACGGCGAGAATGGCGGTTACCCTGGCGCGCATGCATGCACCCTCGGATTGAGGTCTCGGGTGTATGCTGCGGCAATACTCTCAAGCAGGCGTCAAGCGGTGGCGCGACTAGCCGCGTTTGCGACGCTCCGTCCGTCCCTCCGTCTTCACCTCAGCAGTGCCTCCATCACTTTCGGTCGCGACATGCGCCGGGAACAGCTCCGAGCGCAGCCACACCCCTGGCACCGGCAGCGTGACCATGAACTCCTGTGTCGCCCGAACCTGTTGCATCGCGCTCGACGTCAGCGCGCTGCGCCACTCCGGCGTCGTATGGGCGACCGACCGGAGCGGAAACGCGACGTAGTTGCCCACGCGATCCACCACGACGTTCTCGATCACGTCGGTGAGGGGGTGACCGCGGGGATCGCGCAGTTTGGCGAGCGCAAAGAACCGCTCCGCCGGGTCGCCGGCGGCAATGATGGTCGCCGAGTAGTACGGGAGATGGGCGGCGATGTGCGCATAGACACGTCGCTCGACTGCGGCGGATACCTGGTCCGGGCTGCGCACCAGGTCGAAATCGGAGCCGAGGGTGCGGTCCAAGAGATTGCGCCGCAGCGCGTGCCCGAAGCGCTGCACCACTTCGCGCGTCGCGATGTTCGGCAGCTGGAACGGCACGAGCAGCGCCGGCCGGAAGCGCGGCGTGCGCACGATCACGCGGTGGCGCTCGACGGGCTCGACGAAATGATAGGTCAGCACGCCCTCGGACCGCATGTTGCGCAGCGTGCGTAGCGGCACGCCCGGAGGCTGCACGCCGTTGACCTCTGTGATGCCCAGCGCGCGGCGGCGCAGTGCCTCGCAGCTCCGCGCGGTGCGCTCGGCGAGCAGCGTGACGGTGTCGGTGGCAACGCTCCGCAGATCGGACGCGATGCAGACGTCGAGTGGCATCGCATCCATCCCATCGCCGATCTGCCGCGCACCGACCATCTTCGCGACGATCTGGAGCGGCCGCTCGCGCGCGTCCGCCGACTTGCGCCAGCGTCCATCCGCGATCGCGAGCTTCACTTCCTCGCCCGGGCCGAGCGAGATGCTGTACAGCGTGCCGCCCGCGGCGGCGCCGAGCGACTGCCACACGAGCTCGATCTCGAGCAAGACGCCGTAGCGGACGGCCGTGGGGTCGGGACTCGCCGCGGACTCGGTGATGTCGCGGTCCTGGGGCCGCACGCCGACGCGCGCGAACCGCATCACCTGGCCCGGCTGTGGCTGAGACAGTGACGCAGCCGCGTCAGGGGACGGGGAGATGTCGGTGGGACTGGGGCTGAGTGTGGCAGTAGGCGCGGCGGGGGCGGGAGGCTCAACCGCTCGTGCCGCCGGAGCCGCCGGAGCCGCCGGACGCCCACCAACCGAGAGGTCGCGCGGCGCGGTCAGCGGAATGGCATCGTCAGGCAGCGAGCGGGCGTCGAACTCGATCGCCTCCTCGTTGCGCAGGCCGACGCGGAGCCGTAGCCGCGGCTGGTCGTGCTTGGGGATCCGGACCAGGCCGTCGGCATCGCTCACCCAGTAGCCTTCGGCGCCGCCGCCGCCTCCACTCGCGAGCACGCTGACCGGGACCCCGGGGACTGCTGCCCCCGTGTCCTGATCCACGATCCGGAACGTCCAAGAGTCCTGCCAGACGGTCATATGGTCTCGCTCGAGATACCCTATAATGAAGGCAATTTGAGGGCCAGATCATGTAATGCCCTGTTTCACAGCGAGTTACGCTAGCTAAGGACGTTTGGCGAGGGTGCGATGGGGTGTCAAAATGCGAGCTTTGTGGCGGGGAAAGGACCCAAAAAAGCAGATCCCTCGCTACGCGCGCTGTCGCGCGCCGTCAAGGACGAGGGATCTGCTTTTGAGATTATCCCCTTAGCAGACCGCTAAGGCGATCGCGAATCGCGACCGGCATATAGCGCGACCGCAGCAGGCTTTCCAGCCGCGCGACACGCGCTGCCGTCTCGATCTTGCGGCCCGCCTTGCCGTTCAACCAGGCCGCGTAGTAGATCGATAGCGCTTCCACTTCGAGATCACCCGCCAACGCGGCTTCATTCGCGAGTTGATCCAACGTCGCGGCAGCGCCAACCAGGTTGCCATTGGAGTAGTGTGTGGTCGCTACCTTCCAGCTCGTCCAGCTGGGAAGGTGCCCCTCGCGGCGCGCAACGTCTGCGGCTCGGGCGTACTCTCGTGCCGCTGCGTCGAAGCGAAGGCGGCCGATCAGCTCATCGCCGCGGCCGATATACCGCTGCACCTCGGGACTGAGTTCACCGGCCGACGGCTGAATCCCGGAGACAATGACCGGACTGTCCGATTGTGCGCTCGATTGTGTAGCGGAAAGACTCGGTGCGACGAGAAACGTGGCGACTGCAAGAAGGCCGAGAGCCGTCTTCATAGCCCCTCCCATGTGTGGGGGTGATGACGGCATTCGGCTTATATGACGTGCGAAGCCTCCGGATGGTTGCGGAGCCACCGGGGAAGCGGACAAGACCGTGACGGATGAGGCGCTTGAACGTGATCAGCGTTGGAATGTGATCAGCGCTGGCTGGTTTAGCCCCGTGTTGCCGCCCGCGATCGTGGCCATCGGCGTCGCGTTCCCGCTCGCCCCCGCCGCGTAAACTGTGATGCTGCCCACACCGAAGTTGCTTCTTGCATTCGCAACGTAAATGTTGGCCGCGCCATCCAGGGCGATGCCAACCGGGATAAACATTCCGGTGTTGCCGCCCGCGATCGTGGTCGTCGGCGTCGCGTTCCCGCTCGCCCCCGCCGCGTAGACTGTGATGCTGTGGCTGGTAGCGTTGGTGACGTAGATGTTGCCCGCGCCATCCAGGGCGATGCCAGCGGGGTTGTCCAGTCCCGTGTTGCCGCCCGCGATGGTTGCCGTCGGCGGCACGTTCCCGCTCGCCCCCGCCGCATAGACGTTGATGCTGTTGCTGATGCCAACAGTGACGTAGATCTTGCCCGTGCCATCAAGCGCCATCCCAAGCGGAAAGTTCAGTCCGGTGTTGCTGCCCGCGATCGTGGCCGTCGGCGTCGCGTTCCCGCTCGCCCCCGCCGCGAAGACCATGATGCTGCTGGCGGTCTGGTCGGTGACGTAGAGGTTGCCCGCGCCATCCAGAGCGATACCAGTGGGGTTGCGGAATCCGGTATTGCCGCCTTCGATCGTGGTCGTCGGGGTCGCGTTCCCGCTTGCCCCCGCCGCGTAGACGTTGATTCTGTTGCTGGTGGAGACGTAGATGTTGCCCGCACGATCCAAGGCGACGCCAAACGGGAAGAGCAGTCCGGTGTTGCCGCCTGCGATCGTAGCCGTCGGCGTCGCGTTCCCGCTCGCCCCCGCCGCATAGACGTTGATGCTATTGCCAAATTCGTTGGCAACGTAGAGCGGTTTAAGGGCGACCGCCCCCGTCCCTGTTGCCGTGAAGGTCTGGGGACTGCCGTTCGCGAGGGCGGTGACGCTCAGCGTGTTCGGTCCTGGCGTTGGTCCCAGAACCCACGTTGCGTGCGCACACCCGTCGGTCCCCGTGTTGACGGTCACGTTATTGGCGCCGCCCACGGTTCCGGCCCCCCCGGTCACGCTAAATGTCACCGGCTCGTTCCCCAGCGGACGGGAGACACCGTGATGGGTCAGCGTCAGGCACACCGCGGGGTCCGGTGTGAGCGTAGTGCCCACGGATGCGGAGTTGCCGTCGGTGCCGCCGACCTTCGTCATCGCCACACGCCGCGCCCAGCCGATCCGGCTGAAGAAGTCTGTTTGGCCACCGGCCCCCACGTCGAAGGCATGCAATGCCTCCGGTGTGACCAGGCGTCCGATGCCGCGGACAAGCGCATGCCAGCCCAGGTTCGCCAGGTCCAGCACACTGCCCGAGTTCTTGTTCCCGATGGAGGGCGGGGTCGGCCCGAAGGTCGAGCACGTCAAGAAAGGCGCCGCGACTTCCGCGAGCTCGATTGTCGGCCCAGCCGGCGCTCCTTCTACCTCCGCCCGGCGGTGCAATTCGAGCGGCTGCGCATTAGTGGTACCGATGAGCTCCGGCACCTCGAAACACACACCAGCAGTGACGAGCTGACTGAAGGGACCGAACGCGTGGAGGTCGGGATCGGTGCGGAACCGATAGCAGCCTTCGCGCTCCAGCAGACCGCTGTGGAGACAATTCGGGTCGTTCGTCGCCGGGCCCACTGGGATGCGTTCGATGATCAGCACAACCTGGTCGATGCCCGCATCCCGTGCCGCTTGGGGCAGCCAACCGTCCGGGAATGATGCGCCGGCGAACCCGGTGTTCGTAATCGCGGTCGTCGCAACATCGCGCACGACCAGCTCGACATGATCCGGGTTCGTGGACCCGAACGCCCCGTCCTCGATCCGCACCTTGATCGGTAGTGTCCGACCGTCCTGGAACTGCACCACCTCACCCGTCCTCAGGTTCTTCATTCCGCGGTCGACCGGGTCCACGTCGAGAAAGCCGAGTGCCGTCCCCGCGCGTGCCCCGCGGACGAGGATGCGATAGAACCTGGACGGGTCGAGCGGCGTCGGGGACTTCGTGTCCCAGTTGCCGGCATATTGCTGGCCCGTCGCATCGAGGGCCATCGGGGCGGGTCCGAACGCGAGCACCGGAGCGCCACCGCTCATCATGCAGTCGACCGGTGATCCGCTGGTCGGGTCCCCAGTCAGGATGCAGACCTCAACGACCGGCGCCAGTCTGCTATTGAACGTGCCCGCATGAAAGAGGGCGCTAGGATCGGGCGCGAGCGGTGGCAGGAAGAAAAAATGCGTGTTGCCGTTGTGCGCGCCGTCCGAGATCAGGAACGCGGGGCCCCCCCCCGCGTTCGTCGTCGGCTGCGCCGGCTGCTGGTCGCGACATCCGACGGAGACGACGACGCTGGCTATTACGGCGAGTGCGAGGGTCCGCATGGCTCGCTCCTGTTCAGGCACAACGTGAGTGCATGAGACGGCCTGGTACGCGGGAAAGAATGCGGTGCGGGAGCAACTCGCTGCTACGGGTCGGACGGAGCGAAAGGGAAGCGGTTCGTTTGGGTCGGAAGGCCGGACCTCTTGGGGTGATACGATCGAGCTACAATGACGGCGATTCAGACGCTCCGCGGCTCCGTGCATACGCCGCGATCTGCAACCGCGAATGCAAGGCCAGCTTCTCCAAAATGTTGTGGACGTGCCCCTTCACCGTATTGGTGGCGAGGTGGAGGTGTTGCCCGATCTCTTTGTTGCTGAGCCCGTCCGCGATCAGATCGAACACCGCCCGCTCCCGCTCGGTCATGCGCACAGCCTTGATCACGTCCGACGATTTCCGGGCGACCGCGACCCGTACGATGTGAGAGAATAGCGAGCCGGTTAACGCTGGGGGAAGCACGTCTGTCCCGCCTGCAACCGAGCGAACCGTGCTGACAAACGCGTCGAGCGTCGCGTCCTTCGCGATGAACCCGGACGCACCGGCGTTGACAAAGTCGTGCAGGTCTTCCGGCACGGGCAGCACGTCCATCACGATGACCCGCACCTCGGGCGCCGCGTGCTTGATCGCGGCTACGAGGCGGTGACTGTCGTGATCGCCAAGAGCGGCATCAAGGACCACGACCTCCGGTCTGGTCTCGCACACGCGCTCGAGCGCCCCGGGGGCACCGTCCACCGCGGCGACGACCTTGAGGTCCGGCTGCTCGCCCAGCATCGCGATGATGCCGTCGCGCACCAGCCGATTGTCCTCGACTACCACGATGGGGATTCTCTTCGCCACGGTCGACCTGTCCTTTGCGGACACGGCTGGCGGACGAAGAGGAGTATGCGGCGCAACGACGGCGTCGTGCAATTGTTGCGACTCCGCAACACGGGGGGGACGAGCGGGTTTTGTGAACTCGCGCCTGCTACGAGTCGCTTTTCTTCTACACCACGTCGGCCACGCGCCCTGAGGCGCGAGGGATCTGCTTTCGTGTGCGCACAGCCAAGGATCCCAAAAGCAGATCTGCTTTTAGTACCGAACCGCGACCGCTTTCGCCAGAAACGCCATGAACGGCGTCATCTCCTTCGCGTAGGCCGCGACCGTCTGCCCAAACTTCGGCGAGAGTACCTCGCGGTCCGGGAGGCTCACGAACACCGCGAAGTCCTTGCGCTTGATGTCGTCGATCAGCGGATCGTCAGGATCGTAGCCCGGCGGCGGTCGCTTCAGCACGTCCCCCATCATTTCCCACCGGCGTTTGAGCAGGCCTGACTTCACGGCCTTCCAGCGATTCGGATTCTCGGCAATCGCGTCGCGAATGCGGCGGAGCGGTGGTCCGTCGGGTTGCCACACCCCGCCGCCGAAAATGCTCTTCCCTGGTTGGATGTGCAGGTAGAAGCCGGGCGTCGAGCTCTCCTTGCCCTTCACATGCCAGAACGAGGCGGCGAGGTAGGGCTTGTACGGAGTCTTGTCCTTGGAGAATCGGATATCGCGGTAGATGCGCATCGCCGACCCACCGACCGGGCTGGGATCGACGACGATGTGCTTGCTGACTTTCGCGAACCGCCCGGCGAGATCGGCAATCAGATCCTGGAGTGGCGCCTTGATCTCGCTCTCGTAGCGACCCTTGTTGGCCTCGAACCACGGCCGCTGGTTGTGAGCCTTGAGCTGCTTGAGGAACGTGAACGAGTCGCGGGTAAAGGCCATGCTTTAGAACGCCCTCCCTAACAATCTATCCACCGCAGCCCTGCGACTACGTGCCAGGCGCACTTTCGTCCCATCCGCCAGCACGATGACGCCATCGCCCGAGCTGTCCGAGACGATCTCCTTCAGCCGGTCCACATTGACGATGGCCGAGCGATGCACGCGGACGAACGTCGTAGGATCGAGCAGGCGCTCGAGGGCGCCGAGCGAGACCCGAACGACGTGGACGCTCCCGCCGGCGTGCAGCTTGGCGCAGTAATCCGCCGCTTCGATCCAATCGATATCCGCGACGCGCACGATTTGCACGCGTTGCGCCACGCGCACCGTGATGCGCGAGAGGTAGTGCGGTTGCGGCACGGCGCCCACGAGGTCGCTCAACCGCGCAGCGAGCTGCTGCACTTGCCCGTCGCGCACGAAACGCTTCGCACGGTCTAGTGCCTCGGTGAGCGCGGCGTCGCTGAATGGCTTGACGAGATAGTCGAGCGCGTGGACTCGAAACGCCTGCAGCGCGAACTGCTCGTACGCGGTGACGAAGACGACGGGGGGCATGCGGTCCGGGCCAATCGCGCGGATGACGCCGAATCCGTCGATCTCGGGCATCTGGACATCGAGCAATACGAGATCGGGCTGGAGCGATTCGATGGCTTCGATCGCCGCCTGGCCGTCCCCGCATTCACCGATGCATTCGAGCTCCGGGTCGCGCCGCACCAGCGCCGCGAGCCCGGTGCGCGCCAGCGGCTCGTCGTCGACGACGAGGACCCGCAGAGCCTTCATTTGAGTGGAATGACGATGGTCGCCACGGCACCTTCACGCTCGCCGTGCTCGAGCGTAAACCGCGCCTTCGCACCGTACGCCGTGCGCAACCGCTCGCAGGTGTTTCGCATTCCCACACCGCTTCTATTGCCGTTCGGCCCAGGTCCATCGTCGCGCACCGTGACGATCAACTCGCTTCCAGCCGTTCGTCCGACGATCTCGATGCGGCCGGCCCCAGCCTTGACCCCGATCCCATGGCGCACGGCGTTCTCGACGACGGGCTGCAGAATCAGTCTCGGCACGCGCACGGCTTTGGCTTGTTCAGTGAGGTCGACGTGCACTTTGAGCCGGTCGGCGAACCGCACCTCCTCGATCGCCAGATAGCGCTGCGCCAGCGCGACCTCCTCCGCGAGCGAGACTTCGGCGCGCTCGTCCTCATCCAGCGAGTCGCGCAACACATCCGATACGCGCGCGATCATCTCCACCGCTTCCGGCCCGCGCCCGCTGCGGACGAGCATCGCGACGCTGTTCAGGGCGTTGAACATGAAATGCGGGCGGAGCTGCGCCTGCAACGCGCCGAGCCGCGCGCCGGCCAGCTCGACCTCGCGCGCGATGAAGCGTTGCGAGTAGTAGTAGGCGAGCACGCCGCCGAGGATCGCGCCGTACATGAACAAAGACGCGGATGCGAATGCGCTGAACGCGGCGCCGAAACTCTTGCCATACCAGACTGCGCGAAACGCAGTATCGAGCGCCAGCGCCACGCCCACGAACGCGAAATGCGCAAGCGACGTCGCCGGCAAGCTCCAGCGTCGTCGCGCCAGCCATGCGACGAACAGATACACGACCGGGATCGCAGCCGCCCAGAACAGCCAGTGCGGCAGCTCCTGGTAGACTGCGTGCCGCCACGTGAGGTACTCGCCGCCCGGCGAGGCGTGCATCATCTGCATGTGGTGGCCCGTGATCGTCACCGCCGCGAGCAGCCCCATCACGCCCACGGCACACGCCAGGGCGCGCCAATTCCGGAATCGATCGATCGACCGCATGTCTCGAAACTAACTCCTTCAGACCCGCCGTTTACCGCGGTTCGCTGCATCCCAGCCGCAGTTCGCTGCTTTTCCCACCCTGAAGGGTCCGCTCGGCACTACAGTGTGCTCAAGCGCCGTCGCCCACAATCCCAGGAGGGTGATGTGAAGATCACGATCGCAATCGTATCGGCGGCGGCATTGTCCGTGTTGGCATTCCAGGGCCAGAACCCGCCCAAGGATCAGGTGCCGCAGTTCACGAGTGAGGGGCGCCTCAAGCGTCCGACTGGGTACGAGGAGTGGGTGATGGTCGGTGCGTCGACCGGTCTGTCGTACGCGCAGTCGCAGCAGGCGCCCGCCGCGGGCGCCGCGCCCGGCATGTTTCACAACGTCTATCTGCAGCCGTGGGCCTATCGGTACGTCATGCAGCACGGCGCGTTCCCCGAGAACGCGATGTTCGTGCTGACGTTCTACGAGCCGTCCAAGAAGTCGAACCCGGCGCGGGCGGGGTTCTACGAGGGCGATCGCATCCCGGGCTTCGAAGTCCACTTGAAGCGCAAGGATGCCGACTCGACTGGGTGGGGATTCTACGGTTTTGGGAGCGACACGACATCTACGTCCGCCAAACTACCCGGCTCGCTCGCGTGCTACTCCTGCCATGGGAGTGAAGCCGCGTTCGACAACGCGTTCGTCCAATTCTATCCGGCGTTGCGCACTCGGTTGCTCGGCAAGTCCGACAA
>Ga0070696_100001929_pt1 | contig 13670 bp, 15 predicted proteins | sample KBSK1253metaG_FD_65474 | JGI IMG/M metagenome (GOLD analysis project Ga0070696, IMG submission 65474) | Corn, switchgrass and miscanthus rhizosphere microbial communities from Kellogg Biological Station, Michigan, USA - KBS K1-25-3 metaG | ecosystem: Host-associated > Plants > Roots >... | reverse complement strand
CCCTTCAGGAAGAGCCGTGTTCCGGATGGCTGTGTCGGCATCCCGTCTCCGCGTCGGCCGGAGCAAGATTAGACCGCAGCACCGCATGAGTGTCAACCGGACCGATGCCGGGGTGAAGTAGAATGCCGGCTTCATGACGCAGACGACCCGGACCCCACGCGCGATGAAGCTGGGGGCCGCGGCGCTTCTCTTGATGGCGGCCGCCGCTCCGCCACCGCCGCGCGCCTCGGAGGCCGCAGCGACAAGCGCGGCCGATACGGCAATGGCCCGCATCCTCGAGATGGAGGATCGGCGCAGCGCCGGCGCGGGCGAGCTCGCCGGATTCCTGGCCCCATCGCAGCCGCTGCCCATCCGCGTGCGCGCCGCGCTGGCCGCGGGCCGCATCGGCTCGCCCGTCACCACTCCCTACGATCTCATCGGCGCCCTGCGCGACCCGCAGCCCGAGCTCAAGCGCATGGCGGTCTTCGCGCTGGGCGAGATGGACGACACCAAGGCGGCCCCGCTGCTGGCCCTCGCGCTGGAGGACGCCGACCCCGGCACGCGGGCCATGGCGGCCGAGGCCCTGGGAAAGCTGAAGGACACGGCCTCGGTGCCGGCGCTCATGACGCACATGAAGGATCCCGATGTCGATGTGGCCGGCATGACCCTGCTGGCCCTCTGGAAGATCGACGCCAAGGACGCCCTGCCCCGCCAGGTGGAGACCGCCGCGGCCCTGTATGAATCGTCGTCGGGCGACCTGCGCTGGCGCGCCGCCTACTTCCTGATGCGCGCGATGATGGGCCACCCGGAGGAGGAGATCATCGAGACGGCTCTGGCGAAGACCGCCGCAGACCCCGAACCGCTGATCCGCTCCTACGCGGCGCGCGGCCTGGGGGCGAGCCGCAGCGCCGAGTCGACGCAGTCGCTGATCGATCTGGCCGACGACGCCGACTGGCGGGTGCGCGTGAACGCCTTCAATGGCCTGAAGACGCGGCGCGTGGAGGCCGAAGGTCTGGTGAAGAAGCGATGGCGTGTCTACAAGAAGGCCCTGTCGGACAAGAACACCGGCGTGGCGCTGGCCGCTCTGGCCGCTCTGGAGACCTGCGGCGCCGCCGACGCGGCCTCGTATCTGACCAGGACGCTGACCGACAAGAGGCCGCGCTTCCGCGAGGTAGCCGCGCAGGCCCTCGCGACGCGCGACAAGACGGCCGCGCTGCCCGCGATCGCGCCGCTGGCGTCCGACCCGGTCTGGTCGGTGCGCGCCCGGACGGCGGAGGCGCTGGCCGTCATCCCGGGAGCCCAGGCCGCCGAGCTGCTGGCGCGTCTAGCGGCCGACTCCGATCCGCGCGTCCGATCCGTGGCCGTGGGCAGCCTGGCCAGGACGCGGCCGGAGCACGCCGACGAGCTGATCGCCGCGGCGCTGGCCGACGAGGATCTGTTCGTCCGCGTCGCCGCCCTGGAAGCGCTGGTGCCCGCGGGCACGCCGCCCGCCGGCACGCCACCACCGGGTCCGCCGCCACCGGGCCCGCCCGCGTCCGGCGCCGAGCGCGAGAGGATCCTCGACGCACTGAGCGCCGGTCTGGCCCGGGCGCGAACCGACACGCAGAACGACGCCAGCCTGGCGGCGCTGGACGCGCTGGGGCGGATGGGCGGCGACACCGCTCGCGCCCACGTGGAGAGCGCGCTGGACAATCAGGACTACCTGGTGCGCCGGCGTGCCGTGGAGATCCTGCGTGACGTCTTCCACGTCGATCGAGCCGACAAGCTGGGCGGGCCGGCCGTGACACGGACCGCGGCGGACTATCTCGAGGCCGTGGCCCGCGCCCGCCGGCGCGTCACCGCCACGCTCGACACCGCCGCCGGCGTGATCGTCGTCGAGCTGTTCCCGGCGGAGGCGCCGCTCACGGTCGACAACTACATCAGGCTGGCGCGCGATGGGAAGCTCGACGGGCTGGCCTTCCATCGCGTCGTGCCCAACTTCGTCATCCAGGATGGCGACCCGCGCGGCGACGGCAACGGTGGGCCGCCCTGGCAGATCCGTTGCGAGATCAACCTGCGCCGCTACGTCACGGGGGCGATGGGCATGGCGCTGTCGGGCAAGGACACGGGAGGCAGCCAGTACTTCATCACGCATTCCCCGCAGCCGCATCTCGACGGCGGCTACACGATCTTCGGGCAGGTGATCTCAGGCCAGGCCGCCGTCGACGCCATGGTGCAGGGCGACGCAGTGCATCGCGTCACGATCCAGGAGACACCGGAGTCTTGACCGGGGCGGGCCGACTCTTCTAGGCTGTTGCTGACCGCAACAGGGAGGAGAGAGCCGATGCGTCGTTTCACCCTCGCGAAGATTCCCTGGGAGGGCGACTTGGAGCCGGTGCGCAGCCAGCTCGAGGAGTCGCTCCTCGAAGAGGGGTTCGACCCCTTCGCCTGGGTCGATGAGCCCGGCAAGCACTACGAGACCCACGCCCACCAGCACGACGAGACGATCTGGATCCTGCAGGGCGCGATGCAGTTCCACGTCGCCGGCCGGGTCTTCGATCTCGGACCCGGTGACCGCCTCACCCTTCCCCGCGGCTCCCAGCACGAGGCACAGGCGGGTCCCGAAGGGTGCGAGTACTTGGTGGGACAGCGGCGGTAGGAATCGAGCGCGCTGATTTTCCTGTAACCTTTTCACGCCTGCCCGCACTCTTATCACGCGTCGCTCGCAACAAGCACGCAACCCGGCCCAGCTTCCTGACGCCGCCGGCGGCCTGCTCGCCGGCGGGGTTCCGGCGAGGAGGTATGTCCATGCGTCGCGCTCCATTCCTGGTGTCCCTCACGCTTCTCGCAGTGACGTCTTCCATCCCCGGCCTGGCGGCGACCATCACCACCATTGCCGGCGGCGGCCCGGACAATCTTCCCGCCGTGTCGGCCAATGTCCGGCCCGTCTCGGTGACGGCCGACGCCTCGGGTGCTCTCTACATCTCGGATCCACTCCAGAACCGGGTCTTCAAGGTCGATCCCAGCGGCGTTCTCACCGTGCTGGCCGGCAACGGCATCAACGGCTTCTCGGGAGACGGCGGGCCCGCCCGACTGGCCCAGCTCTCCAATCCGATCGGAATTGCCGTCGACGGGTCCGGTAACGTCCTCATCAGTGACACGGGAAACAACCGGATCCGCCGCGTCGACGCGGCCACAGGGTCGATCACCACGATTGCCGGCAACGGCTCGGGTACCTTCAGCGGCGACTTCGGGCCGGCGATCGAAGCCGGTCTCACCCAGCCCTGGGGTCTCGCCCTGGATCGGAGCGGGAATCTCCTGCTGGCCGACTACGCCAGCAACCGGATTCGCCGGATCGACGCGGTCACCGGGATCATCACCACGATCGCGGGCAGCAGCTTCAGCGGCTTCGATGGCGACAACGGACCGGCGACTTCGGCCCGCATGAGGAATCCCGAAGGGGTCGCAGTAGGCCCGTCGGGCGACATCTACATCTCCGACTCGGGCAACCACCGCGTCCGGCGGGTGAGCGGGTCGACCGGGATCATCACCACCATCGCCGGCCGCGGCACCGCCGGCTACAACGGCGACGGCTTTCTCTCGATCTTCGCCTCGCTGAGCGCGCCCGCCGGCCTCGCAGTCGACGCAGCCGGCAATCTCTTCATAGCGGACAGGGGCAACTCGCGCGTGCGCCGTGTCGACGCTTCTTCGGGCTTCATCAGCACGGTCGCGGGAACCGGCGCGTTCGACTTCTCGGGAGATGGCGGCGACGCGACGCTGGCCGCTCTTTCGGGCCCGATCGACGTGGCGCTCGACACATCGGGGAGTCCTCTCATCGCCGACTTTGACAATCTCCGGGTGCGGAGAATCACGCCGGGCTCAGGTGTCATCGCCACCATCGCGGGCAACGGACAGGAGCTTTACGCGGGCGACGGCGTGCCGGCGACGCGAGCCAGGCTCTTTGCGCCCATAGGCCTGAGCGTCGATTCACAGGGCGGCTTGCTGTTCGCGGAGGCCGGAAACCGGCGGCTGCGTCGCGTGGAGCCGGGCACGGGCATCATCCGGACCATCGCCGGAAGCGGTGTTCTGCTCAATTCGATCGACGGCCCTGGGGGCGATCCGGCGGACGACTTCACGGAGGGGGCGCCTGCCCTCACGGTCCCTCTGGGCCGGCCTGAAGATGCCGCGACCGACGCGAGCGGCAACATCTACTTCACCGACACCATTCTGTCCCGCGTGCTCCGTGTGGACGCCGTGACGGGGATCCTCTCCGTCGTGGCCGGCGCCGGGACTCCCGGAGTCCTGGGCGATGGCGGCCCTGCCCATGACGCGACCCTGGACAGTCCGAGAGGAATCGCGCGCGATGCCGCGGGGAACCTCTTCATCGCGGATGAAGGCCACGAACGGATCCGGAGGATCGACGCCGCGACAGGCACGATCACGACGGTGGCCGGCGACGGGAACTACGGCTTCTCCGGAGACGGACATGATGCCACTCAGGCCTCGCTGGCCTCGCCGACGGACGTCGCGGTGGACGCGGCGGGCAATCTCTTCATCGTGGACCACGACAACGCGCGGGTGCGCCGTGTCGACGCCGGCAGCGGCACTATCGACACCGTCGCCGGCAACGGCTTGTTTGGCTTCACCGGGGACGGCGCCGCCCCGCTGCAGACCAGCCTGTCACCGTATGCAGTGGCTCTGAGCGCCACCAGCGACCTCTTCATCTCCGAGCCCGACCTCAATCGAGTCCGGCGGCTCGACCCGGCCGGCGTGGCCACGATGGCGGGCACCGGCTTGTCCGGATTCAGCGGCGACGGTGGCGACTCCCGCTTCGCCCAGCTTCGCTTCCCGATTGGCGTGGCCGTCAGCGCCTCGGGAGACCTGCTGATCGCCGACAACGGCAACGATCGCCTCCGCCGGGTGACGGGCGTCCTTGGGCAGGAGCCGTTCCATCTCTTCGCCAGCCCCGCCGTCCTCGCGCCACCCAATCACCGCCTCGTCGACGTCACCATCACCGTGACGGGCTCCGGTGACTGCCCCGCGCCGTCACTCGTTCTCTTGTTCGTCGGCAGCAGCGAAGTCGACGACGCTCCGGGCAACAACGACGGCAAGACGTCCCCCGACATCGTGGGCGCCAGTCCCGGCACGGCCGACCTGCAGTTCCAGCTCCGCGCCGAGCGGAGCTCTCATGGGCAAGGGCGGGTCTATAGCGCGAGGTACCGGGTCGACTGCGGCGCGATCGGCTCATTCGATGCCGGCGTCAACATCCTCGTGCCCCACGACAACCAGGGGGTGACCGACCCGGTCGGTATCACTCTCTCCGGCACCCCGTCGGGGACTCTGGTGAGCTGGACCCCCGTGGCCGGAGCGCAGTCGTACGACGTCATCCGCGGCAACCTGGAGAGCCTCCGCGAATCAGGCAACGTGACCAACATGGGTCAGATGGAGTGCATCGAGCGCGACTCGCTCGACGCCTCCACGGCGAGGATGGAGGACGGCGGCACACCGGCGCCGGGAAAGGCTTTCTTCTACCTGGTGGACTACGCCGACGGCTCGGGCCGCAGCGGATTCGGGACGGAGGACGCGCCCCTGCCCCTGGAGAAATCGTCCGGCGGCTGCCACTAGGACAGCGCCGCGGAGTCTCACGGGAGGGCTAGAACAGCGCGTAGATGAACGGCGCCAGGGCCGAACCCTCGGTCAGGACGATCAGCAGGCTCAGCAGGGCCAGGATCACGAGGATCGGTCCGAGCCACCACTTCTTGCGCACCCGCATGAACGACCAGAGCTCGGACGCGAGGCCGAAGCGCGATCGGCCCGGCCGCGAGGGAGTCTGTCCCGTCATGTTCGGATTCCTCCTCAGTCCAGTTCGAACTCCCGCTGCCAGTCGACGTCGTCGCGCAGCGGCTTCATCAGCTTCTTGTCCAGGACGAACCGGTCCATGACCAGGTAGTCCATGTTGGTCCGCATGAAGCACAGATAGGCGTCGTGCGGCGTGCAGACGATCGGCTCGCCCCGCACGTTGAACGATGTGTTGATGATGACCGGGCAGCCGGTCTGCCGCTCGAACTCCTTCACCAGATCGTAGTAGAGCTCGTTCTGATCCCTCGAGATGGTCTGGATGCGGGCCGAGCCGTCGACGTGCGTGACCGAAGGGATGGTGCGGCGCTCGGGCCGCACCTGGGCCACCAGCAGCATGTAGGGGCTCGGGTAGTCCAGCTCGAACCACTCGGAGCACTTCTCCTCGAGCACGGTGGGGGCGAAGGGCCGGAACGACTCGCGGAACTTGATCTTCAGGTTCACCACGTCCTTGTTGGCCGCGTTGCGCGCGTCGGCCAGGATGGATCGGTTGCCCAGCGCGCGCGGCCCGAACTCCATGCGGCCCTGGAACCATCCCACCACGTTCTGCTCGTCGATCAGCTTCGCCGTGACGCTCAGCAGCTCGTCGCGCGAGTATTCCTTGTAAGGCTGCCCCTGCTTCTCGATGTAGGTCCGGACGTCCTCGGCGGGATAGGCCGGCCCCAGGTAGGCGTGCTTCCACACCTGCGTGCGCTGGTTGCCCAGCACCGAATGGTAGATGTAGGCCGCCACGCCCACCGCGCCGCCCGCGTCGCCGGCCGCCGGCTGGACGAAGATCTCCTTGAAGGGCGTCTCGCGCAGCACGCGGCCGTTGGCCACGCAGTTGAGCGCCACGCCGCCCGCCATGCACAGCTTCGTCATGCCGGTGCGCTGGTGCATGTCGCGGGCCTGTCTCAGCATGATCTCCTCGGTGACCTTCTGCACCGAGGCGGCCAGGTCCTTGTGGACCTGCTCCAGCTTCGATTCGCCTTCGCGCACCGGAATGCCGAAGAGACGGCTGAACTTGCCATTGGTCATCGTCAGCCCGTAGTCGTAGGCGAAGTACTCCATGTTCATCTTGAAGGAGCCGTCGTCGTTGATCTGGATCAGGTTTTTCAGGATGGTGTCGTAGTACTTCGGCTGTCCGTAGGGGGCCAGACCCATCACCTTGTACTCGGCCGAGTTCACCTTGAACCCCAGGAAGTAGGTGAAGGCCGAGTAGAGCAGCCCCAGCGAGTGCGGGAACTTGATCTCGTTGAGGAGCGTGACCTCGTGATCGCGGCCCAGGCCCTGGGTCGCCGTGGCCCACTCGCCCACCCCGTCCAGCGTCAGGATGGCCGCCTCTTTGAACGGCGAGACCAGAAAGCAGCTCGCGGCGTGGGACATGTGGTGCTCGCCGAAGAGGATCTCCCCGTCGTAGTCCAGCTCCTTGCGGATGGTGTTGGGGACCCAGAGCTTGTCCTTCAGCCACAGCGGCACGGCCTTGCGGAACGAGCCGAACGACTTGGGGAAGGTGGCGATGTAGGTGAGCAGGATCCGCTCGAATTTCACCAGCGGCTTGTCGTAGAAGCCGATGTACTCCACGTCACGCATGGTGACGCCGGCCTCGCCCAGGACGTAGCGGATGGCGTTGGCCGGAAACCCCGCGTCATGCTTCTTGCGGGTGAAGCGCTCCTCGGAGGCGGCGGCGACGATCTCCCCGTCGCGCAGCAGGCAGGCCGCCGAGTCGTGATAGAAAGCCGAAATGCCCAGGATGTTCATGAAGGAGCCGGCGCCTATGAATCAGAACTGGTGGCGCCCCTCCTCGATCGTATTCGGGCGGGGCTGCCGGGCCGTCCAGAAGGTGGGACTCGGAGCCATTCGTCGGTCCAGGGGATCGAATCTCGTCAACGCGGTGATGAGACGCGCGGGGCCGAACACCAGAACGTAGATCAGGAGGAGCTGAATCGGCGTGACCACGACGCCGATGGCATGGCCGAACGCCAGCCAATATTCGTACAGCTTTCGCAGGAACCGCATATGCCTTGACCCGCCGGACCGGGATAGAGCCGGACCGCTCGTCGGACCTGCGGGCCGGGCCGTTGCCTGTGTCGGTGACGGGTTGATTATGGCCACAGATCACCCAATCGTCAAGAATCCGCGCGGGTTCGCGGCCGTTTGGCTTGCGCCGCGGCCCGCGAGAGGTGAGAATAGGCCCCCTGGAGGAGCGACCATACAACCCAGCGAGTCACGACCGCTCATCATCGGACACCGGGGGGCCGCAGGACACGCTCCCGAGAACACTTTGGCCGCTTTCCAGGCGGCCCTGGCCCTCGGTGTCGACGCGGTCGAGTTCGACGTCCAGTTCACCGCCGACTCCCACCCGGTCGTTTTCCACGACGAGAATCTCGAGCGCATGGCCGGGGTGGCGGTGCGGGTGCGCGACTACCCCGAATCGATGCTGTGGGGCTTCGACATCGGCTTCCGCCACGGCTACCGCGGTCTGCGGATCCCCTCCCTGGAGGAGGTGGCCCAGCTGGTGCCGCCCCCCGTCGCGCTGCATTGCGAGATCAAGGACTACGACCCGGTCAGCCGGGACCAGATGAAGAGGCTGGTCGAGATCATGGGCCGTCTGGGAGGGCTGGAGCGGGTGGTCGTCTCCAGCCCGCACGAGGAGACGCTGGCCGAGGTGCTGAGCGTCTCCCCCGGCATCCGGGCGGCTCTGCTGCTGTTCAAGAGGGTGACCGTGCCCACCGACGCCGCCCGCCGGGCGGCGCACATCGGCTGCGCCGCGGTGAACCCCGACGTCACCCTGATCACACCCGAACTGGTGCAGCTCTGCCACCGGCACGGCATGCAGGTGCTCACCTTCACCGTCAACGAGAGAGGGACGATGCGAAAGCTGATGGAGATGGGCGTGGACGGCTTCTTCAGCGACTACCCTGATCGGCTCCTGGCGCGTGGACCGGAGACCGTCTCGTGAGCCCCCCGCCGGCGACGGGAGCCCAGGTCGCCATCCTGGGCGCGGGGAGCCTGGGGACGGCTCTGGCGGCCGGCCTTTACCGGACCGGCCGCAGCTTCTCACTGTGGACGATCGAGGACGACGTGGCCGAATCGCTGCGCACCTACCGGGAGAACGTGAAGTACCTGCCCGGAATCAAGGTGCCGCGCGAGGTCCGCATCGAGACGGACCTGGCGGCCGCCATGGAGGGCGCGGGATACGTCCTCTTCACGGTACCGTCGCACGTCGTGAGGGAGGTGGCGCGCCGCGTCGCGCCGCTGATGACGCCCGAGGCGGTGGCGGTCAGCGCCGCCAAGGGGCTGGAGCGGGAGAGCCTGCTGCGCATGTCGGAGGTGATCGCCTCCGAGCTGCCCGAACCAAACAAGACCCGGGTGGCGGTCCTCTCGGGTCCCTCGCTGGCGCCGGAGGTGGGCGATGGCGTGCCCACCGGCATCGACGGCGCGGCGATGGACCCGGAGATCGGCCGCGCGGTGAAGGCCGCCTTCACCATGAAGCGGTTTCGCATCAAGCTGCGAAAGGACGTGCCCGGCGTGGAGGCGGGCGGCACCTTCAAGAATCTCTACGCGATCGGCGCCGGGATCTGCGACGGCCTCTCGTTGGGGCACAACACCAAGGCGGCGCTCCTCACCAAGGCGCTGAGCGAGATGATCCTCTGCGCGCGGGCGCTCGGCGGCAAGGCGTCGACGCTCTACGGCCTGTCTGGGCTGGGCGACCTCGTGGTCACCTGCTCATCCCCGCGCAGCCGGAACCGCACGCTGGGCGAGCATCTCGGACGCGGCCACAAGGTGGCCGAGGTGTCGCGCGGCATGGTGTCGGTGACCGAAGGGGTGGACGCCGCGCATTGCGCCCACGCCCTGGCGGAACGGCACAGGCTGCGGGTTCCTCTGGCGGAGACGATCCACCGGATCCTCGAGGGCGAGGAAAAGGTGGAGGCCATCATCAAGGCCGCGCTTCCCTAGGCACCGCGGCGGCGGGAGGCGCCGGCCGGCCCGCCTGGAACCAGACCGTGTACCAGAGGCTGGCCGTGGTGGCCGCGGCGCGCGAGAGCTGCCGGCGCGCCAGCGGGCCCGCGGCCCGCTCCATCTCGTCGTAGTAGTCGGCACGCCGGTTCTTCACCGCGGCCATCGCCTCGGTGTCGGCCTGCAGGATCCTCGCCACCAGCGTGTAGCCATCGAAGATCTCCCCGAACAGGAAGCGTCTCGGCTCGCGGATCACCTCGGGCGTGAACGACGGCAGCGGCGCGCTCTCGACCCGGTAGCGCGCCCGGAGCCGGTCGATCATCTCGGTCTCGAACGCGGCGTGCACGCCCAGGTTGCAGGTCTCCTGGCCGTCGTGGTTCCTGGTGGTGTGCAGCGGCTGGTAGGCGTCGGCCACGTAGTGCGAAAGCCATCCCGAGCGGCTGATCACGCGGCTCCAGTTGCGGGAGCGGAACCCCTCGCGAAGCTGATCCAGCACCGCCAGGATCCGCCAGGGCAGCAGACCGGCGTGGTCGACCCGGTCGTCGCCGTACAGCGCGCGCGCCCGCTCCTCGTCGAAGGGAAGATCGCGAAACGGCGGGCGGCTCAGCTCGTCCAGGTCGATGTAGTGGCGCCGCTTCTCCTTCTCGCCCTCGCGGTCCTTCAGCAGCGAGTCGGGCTCGATACCGGCGTCGGAAAGGAGCTTCTGGTTGGCGCGGTAGAAGGCGGCCAGAGGCTCGGGCAGCGTGGCCGCGGCGTTGTCGATCACGATGCGGTGCGCGACGAAGCCCCAGGCCGACACGGTCGACGTGCCCGCCAGCCCGGCGAGGATCGCGGCAAGGGACGTCGCGAGCAGCCTCACCGCCGGTTCACGCGCGCGTCACCGGGGATCCGCAGATCTGGTCCATGCGGCTCCAGACCAGGTCCACCGGCAGCATGGCTGGCTTGTCGGTGATGGTCACCGTCAGCTCCTCGCCGTCGAAGCGGTAGGTTCCCTTCACCAGACCCAGCGGCGTGGCGGCGCTCAGCGTCCCCTCGCTGTCGCCCCCGGCGATCGTCCCGCCGGCGCGCCGCAGCTCCTCGACCGCCCGCCGGAAGGCATCCGGCCCGCAGCGCCAGGTGCGCGCCGGCGCGGCCGAGGTCACGCCTCTCCTCCTTCGGGGCCGTAGAAGATGACCCAGACGATCAGATCGTCGCTGAACTCCTCGAAACGGTGCGGCACGCCCGAGGCCACGAACAGCACGTCACCCGGCCCGAACTGGTCGCGCGACCCGCCGTGCACGAACCAGCCCTCGCCGCGGTGCACCACGTAGACCTCGTCGCGCGTGTGGGGGTTCTGGCCGTCCCGGCCGCGCGGGACGTACAGCTCGACCTGGAGGGTGCCGTGGCGGAACAGCTCGGCGAACCTCTCTCCCGAGGGGCCTGGGATGCGGGCCAGCCCCTGGCCCACGCCCAGCTTCTTCCAGGAGGTGTCTTGCTCGGACATCCGTGGCTCCCGCGGCGGCCGCGATGGCTCGCGGCACGGGGTGGACTATATGCCGCGGGTGCGTGGGCGGGCAAGCCGGAGCCCCGCGAGCTAGCGGACGGGGGGAGGCTCGAAGATGTCTGGGGCGAAGCCGTTGTCGAAGCGCACCGTGTCGATGCGGACGGTCAGGATGCGCGAGCGGCCGCCCGTCGTCATGTCGACCCGGTCGAACACCTGCCGGCGCGGGATGAGGATGCCATCCATCTGCGCGAAGTCGGTGTAGTCGCTCACGGTGGCGGTGGGCGGGCTGGCCACCTCGCTGCCCATGCCAGCCAGCCTTCCCGTCTCGCGGTCGAACAGGTAGAGACCCGACGGCTCCAGACCGCTGGTCACGCGCACGCGGTCCACCACCGCGCCGGCGCGCACCTCCTCGCCGTCGTAGGCGATGTCGATCGCGGGATCGTCCAGACGGAAGGGCAGAGCCACCAGACCGTAGGCCTTCCTGACGAAAGCGCGGTTGGCCTTCAAGGAGTCGACGTCGTCGAACCGCTCGCCGCCCACCATGAACCAGGAGCGGCTGCCGGAGACGCCCATCAGCACCGGCTTGCCGTTCTCGTCACCCTCCACCACGGTGGGCACGGGGCCGGCCGCGATCGGGAACTTCACGACATAGCGTGAGCTGAAGCTGGGCAGGCCGCCGGTGTAGTGGGTCCAGGTGGTGGAGAACGAAGCGTCCTTCTTGCTCAGCCAGGCCTGGCGGCCGCCATGCGCGATGACCGCCCGCTCGATGATCTGGCGGGCGCGCTGGTCGCCCTTCACCGGCTGGGGGATGGAGGCCCCGGCGCGCTCGGGCGGCATCAGCAGCACGAGAGCCGCCGTCGCGAGAAGCCCCATCAGGGCTCGTAGCCGTCTTCGCATCGACCGTCCTCTTCAATGAGGTCAGTGAGTTCAGCGAGTTCAGTGAGTGTGCGGGCGCACTACTCAAACATAGGGCGTGGGGCGCGGCTTTTCAATGAAATGGATGCTTTTGAGGGGTCAGCGCGAGACGCCGATCGGTGCGATTGTTCCCACCTGCGTGGCGAGATCGCTCAGCGAGGCGGCGCGCTGCGGGATGGACGACTTGCGCGCCACGTAGACCAGCGTGCCGGGCCCCGGCCACCCCACCGGCAGCGGCAGCCAGGTGGAGCCGGGAGCCAGACCCGAGGCGGTGGCCAGACGCTCCAGACAAGCGGCCGTGAAGAACCAGGCCGCGTGGGGATCGCGCAGCGGCTTCCAACGCGTGCCCAGCAGCATGGCGGTGAAGGAAGAGAGGCTGGGTGTCTCGATGAGGACGTAGCCGCCGGGCCGCAGCAGCCGCGACACCTCGGCACAGGTGGATCGAGGGGACGCCGCGCACGAGAGGCTGCCGAACAGCGCCACCAAGTCGAAGGTCTCCGCCGGCAGCCCGGCCGACGCCAGGTTGCCGGCCACCACCCCTCCGCGCAGGCCGGCCTGGGTGACGCCGCGGGCCGCCTCCTCCGCCTGCCGGGCGGACGGCTCGACCCCCACGACCTCGTAGCGGGCCGGGTCGAGCGCCGCCAGGAAGTGCCCGGGGCCGCAGCCCACCTCCAGCACGCGGCCCGAGCCCAGCAGCCGCGCGACGGCCGCGGCGCGGCGCCGGTCGACCTTGGGATCGCGCTCGGTGGTGTCGAGCGAGGCGCCTTCGCCGTCGGCCGGGTCGGCCGAGACCAGACCGCAGTCGCTGCAGCGCGTCAGCCGGCGCCCGCAGGTTCCCGGATCCAGATAGGGCGCAAGGTCGCTGCCCAGACAGACATCGCACGATCTGTCGCGGCCGTTCATCGCGCCTCCCAGCGCCTCTTTTGCGTGATCCGCGTGAATGCTACCATCCGCGCGGCGGCCCCGGGAAAGCTTAGCATTGACAGGGCTTTCATGGCGCGACAAGATCGCCGCATGCTCGATATCGGAGCGCCCGCAACAGCGTCGGATCTCTCGCGGTTCCGCATGACGCCCCTGGCCTGGACCGCGGCGGCCTTGCTGCTGGCCGCGGCCCTGTTCTTCGTGATCCGGCTCCTGGAGTTCGACCTGATCAACGAGAAGACGCCGAACCAGGACGACCCGCTTCCCCCCTCGAGCGATCCGCGATGAGCGCCGGCCATGAGAACCATGAGAACCACGACGCGCTGCTCGACGAGATGATCGCGCAGCAGCGCGCCAAGGTGCTGGCCATCGCCCGCGCCATCGACACGCGTCTCACCGAGGACGACATCCTCAGCCCACAGGACATCCCCGAGCTCCGCGACGACCCGCGATTCAACTACGAGGATGGTCTGCTGGCGGGGCTGCTGAGCGCGCAGATGGCGATGCGTGCCGAGGACCGCCGCCGGCAACGCTAGCGCCTCAGGCGAAGCTGTAGGCCAGCAGCTTGTAGAGGAGGCGCGCCGTGAGGAAGTCGGGC
>Ga0070696_100001928_pt1 | contig 13672 bp, 17 predicted proteins | sample KBSK1253metaG_FD_65474 | JGI IMG/M metagenome (GOLD analysis project Ga0070696, IMG submission 65474) | Corn, switchgrass and miscanthus rhizosphere microbial communities from Kellogg Biological Station, Michigan, USA - KBS K1-25-3 metaG | ecosystem: Host-associated > Plants > Roots >... | reverse complement strand
AGCTGTGATTCCCGAGTTTAGTTGGTACGACCCTGCACAACGCTGGGTTTTGGCTGCCGTCGTTCAGGGTTCAGGGGTGGCCGTCAGCCTCATTGCAAATGGTGACGTGTTTGCCCGCGTGGGCGCGACTAATCGCAAACTTCGACCGGCGGACTTGATTGAGTAGGCCGATTGCTCGTGTAGGCCAATTACCGACGCTCTCAGAAACGCCCCGATCCGGTCCTGGACGCCGTTACCTGCCGCGACTTGAAGGAGCGCGATATCAGTCCACCCGAGGCCTACAAACCACTCTACGTCACTAGTCGTGCACTAGTGGTAGGAATCAACGCGTACGCCAAGGCACCGCCGTTGGGTTATGCGCGGCAAGATGCCGAGGCCTTTTCTCGGGTGCTCGTCGAACGCTTTGGATTTACCGCCACGAATGTCCGCTTGCTGATCGACAAGGACGCGACGGGTGAGGCTATTAGAGAGGCGTTTCTCTCATTGACGACAGACGCGGTCGATCCCGATGATCGCGTCGTCGTGTTCTTCGCTGGGCACGGGCTTACTCGAACTGGCCGACGAGGTGAAGTTGGGCACCTTGTTCCCGTAGATGGTGACGCAAGCAGGCTTTCAACCCTATTGCGCTGGGATGACCTAACAAGGAATGGCGATCTGATTGCCGCGAAACACCTGCTCTTCATCATGGATGCGTGCTATGGCGGATTGGCGATCTCTCGTAGCATGCAACCAGGCTCAACGCGCTTTCTTAAGGACATGTTGCAGAGGTACTCGAGACAAGTCCTGACGGCGGGCAAGGCTAACGAGGCAGTATCTGACACCGGTGGGCCTAGGGCGGGGCACTCGGTTTTCACGGGACATCTGCTTGACGCACTTGAAGGGAAGGCGGCGACCGCCTCAGGTATTCTTTCAGCAAGTGCAGTAATGGCATATGTCTATGATCGAGTAGCAACTGATCTGCAGTCTAGGCAAACGCCGCACTATGGATACCTGGATGGCGACGGTGATTTCCTGTTCGCCGCGCCCCAGATGTCAGAGTTGTCGCAGGACACGGAAAAAGACATGGACGTGCTCATTCAGGTCCCTGCCAATCTCCAACCAACTGACATGCCCATCTCGCTCAGTGATACTGTTAAGGATCTCATATCAGATCCGACGGAGAAGATCCGCTTGGATGATCTCGTGACCAAGGAGGTCCGAGCCGCAATAGCGGCTCTGACGCCCGGGTACCCAACCGACCAACCCCCTCCAAGCGCCGAGTCCCTTGCCGAACGATTAGAGGGATACCGGCACGCCGTCGCAAATCTCGCGACAATCGGGATCCTCCTGGCTCGCTGGGGGAGGGAGGAGCACGCATCCCTACTCACGAGAGTCTTTGTTCGACTTGCCGAGCTGAATACTCCCGGGGGTGGCTACAACGCATGGAGAGGGTTGAGATGGTATCCCATCAGTGAACTTCTCTACTATTGTGGAATTGGAGCACTGTCGACGGAGAACTATGAGATGTTTGGATCGCTGTTTCGCGCGCGCGCTCGCATGGTAGGTGACGACGAGCCGTCAAAGCTTGTATTCGCCCACGCGAATTCGGGCGTCGCGGAAGCTCACGATCTCTTCAAGAAACTCCCCGGGCACGAGCGACAGTACGTGCCGTATAGCGAGCTCATGTTCAAGACGGTACAGCCACTGTTGGACGACCTCATATTTCTCGGAGGCGCATACGTCGAGTTATTCGATCGCTTCGAAGTTCTCAATGCTCTAGCGCACGCAGACCAGCGCGCCGATACTCACCGTCCATGGGGACCGGCTGGACGATTCCTCTGGAAGGGTCATTACGCGGGAGGACCGCTCGCAGAGGCCGAAAACGAGGCGAAGACAGCGGGAGCCTCGTGGCCAGTGCTGAGAAGCGGCCTCTTCGGTGGTTCAGCGGAACGGTTTGTAAAGACTGTCCAGTTGTACCGCGAGACCATGAAGGGCATGGCATGGTGAGTCGCCGGATGCGCAGACCCCGACCGTCGGACAGACTCAGGATTCCAGACCTAATGCGCACAGTGGAGCGTCGCGGTCCTGATCGAGATAAGACGGCGGGGGTGAGGTGAAGCCCGCAGGGCGCTGGCAGAAGCGGGGCGTCATGTTCGTCGGCTTGGCGTTCGTGCTCGTTCTTGTCGCCGCAGGGACCATCGAGCTCGAGGGCGCCAACATTCTGACTCTGATCGTGCTCGGCGCCATCGGCGTCCTGTTTATCGCGGGGTTCCATCCTAGTTTCAATCACGCCACGGACGGAGAAGAAGGGGAAGGGGCCCGAGTGAGACGTCCTTTTGGGCGCGGGTTTCTAGCGACCCTTCCTCAGCCTCTCGCCTGCCACAGGTACGAAACGACGCACCCAATGCAGCGCCGCGCCTAGCGCGCCCTCACAACCACGCCAATACTCTCTCTCCGTTCTCCTGCCCGCGCCGAGTCTCCAGGGAAGGATCGAGAGATGCCCGTCGACATTCGCAAGCCGCTCAAGAAACTCCTTCCGCATTTGATCAAGGGCCAAGAGGACAACCTCAACGAGGCTGACACAGTCCAACGCATTATCAAGATGTTTGAAGAGGTCCTCGAGTACGATCCTATGACAGAGATCACCCGCGAGACGCAGGTGAAGGACAAGTACGTGGATGTCGCGATCAAGCTGGGAGGGACAACGCGACTGCTCATAGAGGCCAAGGCCGCTGGGGTTACCCTCCGGGACCGCCACATCGAACAGGCCCAGCACTATGCCGCTGAAGGCAACATGCCCTGGGTCATTCTGACGAACAGTGTGACATGGAGTCTTTACCACCTCTCCTTCGACGAAGGTATCGAATACATCCGGGCGTTCTCGGTCGATCTCTCCGTTGACTCGGTCGAGCATGCGGGCGAGCTCCTAGGTCTTTTCCACCGCCACGCAATGAAGAAGGGGGAGCTGGAACTGTACTGGGAACGCCATGTCGCTCTCAGCCCCACATCGATTGGACGCGCGCTCTTCACCGAGGGGTGCCTAAGGTTGCTCCGCCGTGAAATCCGTCGTCGCGAAGGCGTCCTGATTGACCAGGAAGACTTGGGGAAGGCCGTTCATGGAATGCTCTCGATCGAGGCGCGTGAGCAGATTGGCCCGCTGCGGGTGAGGCGGAAGGCAAAAGCCAGACCAAGACCCGCAGGAGGGGCGAGTTCAATTCCGAAGGGACCGACGGGATAAAGGATGCTATCGCTGCGTAGGGTGTGCCAGCAATAACGTGCGGTTCGTCTCACCGCTCCCGAAACGTGTTCGATAGTCGGAGTATCCATGGGCATGTTTGATGGGGTGCTCGGCCTGAAACCGACGCACCTTTGTAAGAACTGCGGAAACCAGGTGCGCCCGAATGTCACGAGCAAACTCAACGGCTGCTTCTTCATTGTCCTCCTGTTGTTTTTTGTCATCCCGGGCATCCTGTACTTGGTTTGGGCCGGCACGCAAAAGGTATCAACGTGTCCCAAGTGCAAAGCGACAGACTGCTTCGTCCCCCTGGATGCGCCAGAAGCTCAACGCATGCAGCGGCAGGAGAGTGCGAACCCCGACGCGGCGCTGACTGGTGGGCGTGTTGAGCGACCCTGTCCCTGGTGCGCGGAGCAAATCCTCGCAGCGGCGAAAGTCTGCAAACACTGCGGCCGGGATGTGGAGGCGCTTGCATGAACCATTGCGCGCGTCCTCAACGACGCGTGTCTTGGCCGGGCCGGCCCTTCAGGGCACGGACAGAAAACCGGTCGGCACACACTTCACTTCATTGCTTATCACAACCTCGGCCGGGTCCCTGGTGGATCGCCTTCTATCGGACTCGTCTCCCAGAGGCCATATCAACGCATGCACGCTATCGTCGACAATCGTGTCTTCTTGCTCGGACTCGATGAGTTGTACCGGGAGGCGATGAAGGAACACGAAGGCCGCGAGCTGCTTCGCTGCGCCCTGCGCACTGCGGAAGTGCTGCGCATCGCGCCGGGACATGTGCCGATCGAGGGTTATTACGGGGAAAGCGCGGACCTCACGGCGTACTTTCGACTCCTGCGCGCCCTTCAGCATCAGCCCAAGAGTCGGTCAACCGAGGTGAGTCGGCTCGAGGAGTACCAACGCCTCCTCGCCGTGACCTCGTCTCCGATTTTTGGCCGGCCGGTGCAGGGAGAGTCCTTGCTCCCCGCCGGACGCGACCCGCTGTCCGAGGCAATGCGTCGGACAGAACAGTGGAGCCTGGTCACACTCGTCCCAGGCGCGGAACAGGCGGCGCGCGAAACCGACGATTTTTCGCTCGTGGGTCTCGCCGCCTTCGCCAATGACGCAGTGGTGCTCGCCGCACTGCGGGAGTCGGTCGTGCTGTACGCCGAATTGATGCTACTGGGGATGCCCCAGGAGCCGACCATCGAGTGGCGCGTCGACGCGGACCTCGCGCTCCAGGCGGCGCGGTTCGTAGACGCGTTCAACGCTCTGTTTCCGATCGGTCGACACCTGCCTGCGCCAGTTGCCGAGAACCGCAAGCGGTTTTGGGATGCCAGCGATGAGAACGGCGTCGTCGGGCGCTGCACGCGATTGGGCGCCGATGCCAGCGGCACGTCGCACTATCACTGGGCGATCCGGTGGGGGATGGGCGACCAGCTCATGGTCGAGGAATTTTGGCGCCCGGAGATCTGGACAACGGCGCGCTACCGCGACTCGCTGCCGTTCGCGGCCGGGCGGCGGGCCCCCAGGTTCTGACGAGCCCTTCAGGGCTCGCGCTTAACGGACTGCCCACGCCCCCTCCGCCGTTTTCTGCCTCCCTCTTGCGGTGAACGGGTTGTCGCCTCAGTCGCCACTCTTCGCATCGTGACCTCGCCAGCGGCATCGCCGTTGTCGGGGTCGCGTCGCAGTACGCCCGTTTCGCCGCGTGTCCAGTTGTGGTTGCGGGTGTGGCGGAATCGGCAGACGCAGCACATCCGCAATGTGCGGGGCGCAAGCCCGTGGGAGTTCGAGTCTCCCCACCCGCACCCTGGCGCTTGACTCGGCGGCTCGCCCGAGGGCATACTGCCTTCACATTGCGGATGTGCTGCGTGGCTGGTCATCGCCGCGCTCGAAGGGGCTGCGGATCTTCGCAGCCCCTTTGCGCTACCGGCGTGGGGCAGTGGCCACGTTGCGTTGGTAGCCTGCCGGCAACACCTTAGTGGCCTCGCTCGAAGGGAGCTCCCGTGTCTCGCCCCACCGCCAACGTTGCGCTCGTCCTCGTCGGCGTCCTCGGCTTCACCGGCCCCTCGGGGGGGCAGTCGCCCGACATCGGCGTTGCCAAGGGCGACTCCGTGGTACTGGTCGTGCCGACGCGGTTCGCGGCGATAAATCGCTCAGGGCTCGGGGGTCTCAACCGAAAGTTTGACGTCGACGCCCATATGACCAACGGCGTTCTCCAGATCAGAGACCCTGACGACTCCACGTGGCAGGCAGAGTGGCGCACTGCCGGCTTTCCGTCCGCGAGTCACTTCTACGTGTCGAACGTAAAGACCGTGACGCGCCTGGCCGGGCAGCTGCGATTCATCGAGGTCACGCTGAAGAGGCCTGGATTGTACGACTATCGCCTGTTCGCCCCGGCCGACCAGCCCCAAGCGATTCGTCCGTTGCTGGCCCCCCTCGCAGCGGCGGATTCCGTTCGCAGGATGGCCTACGACTCGCTCGGGGCGCGGTTCTTTACGGGCCCGCTCGCGGGATTCTCTCCCTCGGAGCGCTCGCTGCTACTCACGTTCGCTGACATCACCGCGAACGGGACGCGCATCGCATCGGAAACGTTCAAGGGCGTCACGTACCTCACTATCACGCTGCCGGACGACGGCAACACGTGGAACAACTTGCGGGTGACTCGCAGCGAGCGAATCGGGCGGCTCATCGGCAATCAGTTGGCACTGCTTAAGACTTTCGCGCGCGCGGCCGTGCGGCACGATATCATCGGAGGCCTCAAACTCACGCAGCCAAGCACTCATGGGACGGCGCCCAATTACCTCGACACTCGCAGCGATCGAGTCGAGGCCTACTTCCCGCTAGATGTGCTGTTGAAGTTTGCGGAAGCAGACATAACCAGCCAGCAGCTAGTGAATCAAAGCATCATCTTGGTCAATGGTGATCGCGTCGAGGTCGATCTCAGCACGCAATAGTCCTCTGCCGCTGCCGTCGCCTAACCGAACTCCACGATTCGAGGAGGATCATGAAGAATCTCCTAGGGCCCTGGCAGAAGCGTGGCCTCATCTCCTTCGGTCTCGGGTTCGTCGTCTTCGTTGCCGCGGCGGCGACCATCGATTTCGAGGGCGCGAACGTGCTGACCCTGATCATGTTGGCGGCCGCCGGCGTGTTCGTCGTTGCAGCGTTCGTGCTCATCGCGATCGGTCCTCGGCGGGACAAGAAGGAGAAAAAGGCCGAGCCGTACTTATGACCTTTGGCGCGCTTGCCATTGTGTCGCCCCGGACCGCCGGACACGTTTGCAGTTCGTGATTCGGCTCCCACCAGAGAGGGGGATCTCATGAAACGACTCGCCGTCACCGTGGGCTTAATGCCCCTCCTCGTCTCGGGCTGCGGGTTTCTCATCTCCCAAGGCCCCCCGACCGGTCACGAACAGATGGCTGCGTTCTCGTGCACGGAGAGCAACACGGGACCAACCCTCGACTTAGTCTGGGCGGGCCTCAACGTCCTCGGCGCCGTGGCCGCCTCCTCTGATCCGAATGCCTACGACAACCCCGACCAGATTGTGGCTGTTGGCGTGGGGTGGGGTGTCCTCTCAAGCGTCTCGGCAGCGAGTGGATTCCACAAATCCAAAGAATGCCGTCGCGCATTGCAGCAGCTCGCCGCGCGGCACGGCGGCGCGCCCGCGCCCGGGAGCCCGGCCCCCGCCCCCTTCGGGCCGGTGATCGTACAGGTGGTGGACGTTGCGCCTGCCGCCGATACCCTGGCGGTTGGGGAGCGGATCCAGCTCGTGGCGACGGCTCACGGCTCGAGTGGTGCGGTGATCCTGAACCGCGAGTTCGCGTGGTCTTCCTCCAACGACGCCATCGCCTCCGTGAGTAACGCGGGCCTCGTGACCGCGCACGCTCCGGGCGCCGTGGTGATCGCTGCGAACACGAACAACGTCGTCGGCACCGCGAGCATTCTGGTCACGGGGCCTCGGTGAGCAGGCCAGTGCGGGTGCTGCTCAATCCCCCGACCGATTTCACGCTCAGGCTGTAAAGATCGTTCGTCTGGCCTATTGTGTTGGCCGGTACCGCTCCGCACGTTGCAAGCATGACTCCTCTCGTATTTGCAGTCGTCACGATCGTCGTGCTCCTCGCGGCGTGCGAAGATGGGCCCCTCGAAGTCGGGCGGCCCCTGTTGCTCAGCAACATCAACGGCCAGTCGCTCCCGTTCGTCGCGGCTGGTGTGACCCTCGACCCGCCCCCCGCGATCACGGAGGGGTCGGTCACCTTTCTGCGCGGTGGGAGTGTCGAGCGGCACGAGCGCCTCGAGCAGTGGGTCCTGACCTCGCCAACGGATTCGACGCTCCTGGTGAATGATTGGACCCAAGGCGGTCGCTATCAGTGGCAGCCCGACCGGATCATCATCACGTACCCGGGCTGGGCGCCGGGCTCCATCGGAGCGCCCCAAGCCGTCGAGACCCTTTACGTATCCGACCGCGGGCTGACCCTGCGACAGACCGGATTCGCGCCGCCGCTCGACAGCATGATTCGGGCGTATGCGCCGGGCCGCCGCGACAGGTTGTTCGTCTTGCCCTTTTCGTTCCCACTGTAGCGCGTGGGGCTCGCCCGATCGACTGAATGATCAAGACGTCGGACCCTGCGCCCGCCGTTCCACTACCGTCGCCACCACCCGCACGCCGGACGCCCGTGCGATCTCGATAGCCTCCTGAACCCGGCCGAACGGCAGCAGGCTGTCCGCCTTGAAATACAAGATCCGATCTTCCGTCCGGTGCGCATACAGAGCCTCGAGCCGTTCACGCAACGCATCCGGAGCAATCCTACGCGGCGCATTCTCCGCCGGTCCCCCGCCGCTGATCGACAGGGAATAGGCCCCGCGTCGATCGAGGATCAGCGTGATCTCGCCGGGTTCCTCGGGTCGTATGTCGGCATGTTCGCTTCGGGGTAACGCAACCCGGGACTCGATGATCGGGGTGACGATCATGAAAATGATCAGGAGCACGAGCATCACGTCGATCATCGGGGTGACATTGATTTCGGGGCGGGCGGGCATCGGTTAGGCTCCGGAGTGGAGTTCGTTTGCACGTTAGGTCGCCGATCTGACTTCGGAGGCACGGGCGAGTGACAGGACGGTTACAGCCCGATGAGACTTTTCGTTTGTGCGACTGCCCCGATTGTTGTAGCGTGTCCCCAGACCCCCCTCCCCGATCGATGGAGACCGTATGCGTCTCATGCGTCTCGCGCTTCTGGTGACCGTCGCCGCCTGCGGCAAGGAGGAACCCAAACCCGGACCACCCCGGGCCGCACCACCGCCGCGCCAGGTCATGCCGGCCGCACCCGCCGAGTACCAGGTCGTCGTCAAGAGCACCTGGACCGCGCGTTCCCATCCATTCGAGTACCCGAGCGGCGCTCACTTCTCGGGTCTGATCGGCGCTTCGCACAACGCTCGCTACGAGATCTTCGAGCTGGGCAGCCGGCCCACGCCCGGACTGGAGCGTCTCTCCGAGGAAGGGAAGCACAGCCCGCTCGATGATGAGATCGACGCGGCGATCAAGGCCGGGACTGCGCTCGACAGGTTCGAGTCCGGCAGTCTCAAGAACTTCCGCGACTCGCTGGTCGCGACGGTGCAGGTGGACGCGAAGCACCCGATGGTCTCGGTCGTCGCGATGATCGCGCCCAGCCCCGACTGGTTCACGGGGGCGTCCAGTGTGAACCTGGCCGCGAGCGGTGGCTGGGTGGCCTCGCGCACCCTGACGCTCTACGCGTTCGACTCGGGCGGCGACGACGGCACGACGTACAAGGCCGCAGACCGCAACACCAATCCGAAGAAACCCACGTCGCGCGCGGCCACGCGGCATTTCGTCGTGAAAGGCCGGGCCGTGCCGGTGGCGACGCTCACGTTCACGCGCCAGTCGCACTGACGAGGAGGCTGCGATGCTCTCGAACCCCAGACTCGTCGCCGCAATTGCCCTCATGGCGCTTGGCGCCGGCCTTTCCGCGCGCCGCTGGGTCCAAGAGCCGAGAGCGAGTGGTGGCACCGTCGGCGCTGCCGCGACCGCGCAGTGCAGCGCGACCGGCGAGCCGGGCACGCGTTGCGAGTTGCCGCCCCGCGCCTGGACGATCGCCGGCGTCCCCCTCGCCGCGCTGGGTGTCGCCTTCTACGGTGGCGTGGGGAGCCTCCTGCTGCTCGCGATTCTGGGCAGCGCCGCTCTCCAACGGCAGGCGGCCGCCATCGCCTTCCGCATCATCGCGGTGGGCGTCGTCATCGATGTCATCCTGCTTGGCATCCAGCTCTTCGTTCGACACGAAACGTGCGGCCTCTGCCTCGCGACCTACGGAACGACATTCGTGACCGCCGCTCTGTTGTTCCGCCCGCTCGGTCAGGATTCCGGGCTGCTCGTCGATCCCGCGGAGCGTCGAATGCTGCTGGGCGGTTGGGCGGTGGCGACGGCCGTGGTGCTCGTGACGGTGACCGTCGGTGAGCTGGGGCTGCGGCAGCAAGCCCGCGCCCAGGATCTGCAGGCGACCCTCGACTCGCCCGCCAAACGAGACGCGTACGACGCGGATCAGGCCGTCCTCAGGTTTCAGGCTGGCCCAGTCAACACGTTCGACCTGAAGGGCGCGCCCCGTCTCGGCGGGGCCGACGGGCCGATCGTCGTCGTGGAGTACGTGGATTATCTCTGCCCCTTCTGCCGGCAACTCTACGGGGGCCTGGACCAGTACCTCGCCCAACAAAACGGGCGGGTGTCGTGGTACTTCAAGAACCTTCCGCTCGACACCGAGTGCAATCCGACGCTCCCCGAGAACTACCACCCCGGCGCGTGTTGGCTGGCGCGTGGGGCGGTGTGCGCCCAGGGTGCGGGGAAGTGGGTGGAGTTCTATCGCGCGGCATTCACCGCGGAGCTCGAGAATCCCGGCCCGGCCGAAGTCACGCGCCTCGGAGCCAAGGCGGGTCTCGATCGGTCGACCTTTGACCGCTGCATCCGTTCTCCGGCAACGAACGCGGTGGTCGCGGCCGACGTGGCGGAATCCATTCGCAATAAGGCGCAGGGGACGCCCACGCTGTTCATCAACGGCAGGCGCGCGCCGTTGTGGACCTATGTCGAGCGTCTCGTGACCGCGGAGGGCGCGCGCCTCAAGGTGACGCCGCTCGCCCGATGAGCGTGATGGAGAAGGTCTATCGTACTCGCGCTCCGTAGCATCCTGTGGACGCTCCTGCTTCCCGGTGTCGTCGCCGCGTACGTCCCGTTGTGGGTGTTTGGCGTGGCGCACGTGCCCATCGACCTCGCTGCTCCGCGACAGCTCGTTGGCCTCGTTGCCGTCGCCGTCGGCGTAGTACTGCTCATCGCGTGCATATGGGAGTTCGCGAAGAGTGGGCGCGGCACACTCTCACCGGTCGATCCACCGCGCGAGCTGGTGGTGCGGGGGCTGTATCGCTACGTGCGCAATCCGATGTACCTGAGCGTGACCGTGATTCTGCTCGGGGAAGTTTTGCTCGCGTGGTCGCGTGCCCTGTTGCTATACTGGGCCGTGTGGGTCGTGTTGGTAAACGTGTTTGTCACCTGGTACGAAGAGCCCGCGCTGCGGCGCCAGTTCGGCGAGTCCTACGAGCGTTACGCACGCAACGTGAGACGCTGGCTGCCGAGGTTCTGAGGAGAGGAGCTTTCCATGAAGTGGATCACGCGTGAACGCCCCAAGATCGACCGCATCGCCTGCCCGTGGCTGATCGCGCGCTTCATCGATAAGACGCCCGAGTTCATCTTCGCCCCCACGGCTGATGTGCGCCGTCTCGCGGCCGAGCTCGGGGCGACGCCCTATGACGTCGAAGGCGTGGAGCTGAGCCACGACGGCCCGCTCTGCACCTTTGACGCCCTGCTCGCGAAGTACCACCTCGACGATCCCGCGCTCGCCGAGCTGGCCGTCATCGTCCGCGGCGCCGATACGGCACGGCTCGATCTCGCCCCCCAGGCCGCCGGGCTCCTGGCGATCTCGCTCGGACTGTCGCACAACTTCAAGGACGATCACGAGCAGCTGCGCCACGGCTTCGTGATCTACGACGCGCTGTACGCGTGGAGCGGCCATGTGCGCCAGGAGACCCACACGTGGAATCCGCAGCGGGTGGCGTAGCCCGGGGATGACGGGCTCAACCTACGACGCGATTCCCGATTTCGGTCTCCTCTACGACAGCGTGCCGCTGTACGCGGCCCGCAAGGACATCGCGTTCTACGTCGAGGAGGCCACACGCAGCCCGGGCCCGGTACTCGAGGTGGGGTGCGGCACGGGCCGCATCCTCTTGCCGATCGCGCGCGCCGGCCGCACCATCGCCGGGCTCGACTCCTCGGCGCTGATGCTGGCGCGCTGCCGCGAGCGGGTGGCCGCCGAGCCGGCACTCGTTGAGAAGGGGCGCGTCACGCTGCACCACGGGGACATGCGTGCGTTCGACCTCGGCGCCACGTTTTCGCTCGTCATCGCCCCCTTTCGCGTCATGCAGCACTTGACGCAGGTTGACGATCAACTCCGCTTCCTGGACGCCGTACGTCGCCATCTCGCGCCCCCCCCAGGCGGCCGGCTCGTGTTCGACGTGTTCAATCCCGATTTCAAGGCGCTCGTCGGGGCCGACGGTGCCGAGCACGAGGACACCCCGGAGCAGCGCCTCGCCGACGGCCGTACGCTGCGGCGCACGGCGCGGGTGAAGCAGGTGCGCTGGGCGGATCAGGTCAGCGAGGTTGAGCTGATCTACTATGTCGCCCCCCGCCCTGGAGCCCCTCCCGACCGCTTCGTGCAGGGGTTCGAGATGCGCTGGTACCTGCCGGTCGAGCTGACCCACTTGCTCGCGCGCGCCGGATTTCGCATTAGTGCGATGTACGGCGATTTCACGCGCACGCCGCTGATGGATGGGGCACCCGAACAGGTGGTGTGCGCCGAACCTGCCTGAACGAGGATAGCGATCAATGGAGACCTGGATCCTCAAGAAGATTCGCGCAGTGTCGTTCCGGCGCGTGCTGGCCTGGGGCGTCGCGCTCGTCGGCGGGCTGCTGCTGATCACGAGCAACCAGCGCTACCTCGACAACTTCGTGAACGGCCCATTCACCCTGAGTCCGGTGGAGCTCGACGCCATCGACGACGTCGAGACGACGCCACGCTACTTCGCGCGGATCACCGGGTCGCGTGTCATCGATACCGGCCTGCGGGAGTACTCGGTCAGCTCGAACGCGGGGGTCGAGACGAGTCGCAAGGTGTCCGGCGAGTACTACGCGCTCGCCGTGGGCGACAGGTTCCTGGTCTTCAAGACGGGCAGCGACGCTAACCCGTCGAACACCGTGCAGGGGAGGCTCGTGCCGTGGCCTTCCGAGCTCGCGGGTGAGCTGTTCGACAGCAAGGAGATGAAGGACCTGCAGCCCCGCTTTTATACGTTCTACGTGCAGAACGGCTCGTTCCGCATCGGCGGATACTGGTTGATCGTTGGCGCGATCGTGTTCGTGGCGCTCCTCGTCTGGAAGGGGCTGCCCGCGTGGCGGCACTGGCGCGATCCCTCGACGCACCCGCTGGTGGCGCGCATGACTTGCTGGGGCGATCCCCTCAGCGTCGCCGTCCTCGCCGAACGCGAGTTCGAGACCCCGCGGTTCAAGGCCGGTGGCTGGCGCCTGGGCGACACCTACCTCGTCCAGTCGTCCACGTTCGCGTTCGATGTGCTGCGCGTGCGCGACCTGCTGTGGGCCTACAAGAAGATCACCAAGCACAGCGTGAACTTCATCCCGACTGGGAAATCGTACGAGGCAATCCTTACCTGCTACGGCGGCAGCGCGGTGGTCAAAACCAAGGAGAAAGTGGTTGACGCGATCCTGACGTTCGCGCACCAGCGGGCGCCGTGGGCAGTGATCGGTTACAGCGACGAGCTGGCGGGTCTCTTCAACAAGCAGCAGGCGGAGTTCGTGGCCGCGGTGGAGCAGCGGCGCCGAGAGTCGGGTGAAAAGTAGTAACGCTCAAAGTGTCATAGCGACTCCCGAGAACACCCCAGCATTGTAGGGCGACGGAAAGGACAGCACATGGCCAAGGGCAAACGCACCACCCATCGCAGCGCCTCGGGCAAGAAACTGTACGCCGTGCGAGACGCCAAGGGTCGCTTCAAAGACATCCAGACCTATAAGCGGGCGCAGGGCCAGGACATCAAGCGCAGCAGCAAGGCGGAGCGGGCGAAGAAACGTTGAACGGTGTCAGGACTCCGTAAGGACGCCAGCGCCGCCTAGCGAATAACGGCCCGAGCGCGTAAGTGAGGGATATGCGAGCCCTCATTCTCGGCCTCGGCCTGCTCGGGTGCACCACCGCACTCGCGGCCCAGGCGCCGGGGCACTGGCCCCCCGATTCGCTCATCAACACGAAAGTCTTCCCCCACAACACGCCCGTGATGCAGGTCGTCGGCGTGATGCGCAACATCACCGGGGCCCTCGGCGTGCGCTGTCAGTACTGTCACGTGGGCGAGGAGGGG
>Ga0070696_100001926_pt1 | contig 13674 bp, 13 predicted proteins | sample KBSK1253metaG_FD_65474 | JGI IMG/M metagenome (GOLD analysis project Ga0070696, IMG submission 65474) | Corn, switchgrass and miscanthus rhizosphere microbial communities from Kellogg Biological Station, Michigan, USA - KBS K1-25-3 metaG | ecosystem: Host-associated > Plants > Roots >... | reverse complement strand
GTCCCTGCGGCATCTCAGCGCAGCTTGAGTGTGCTCAGCGCGATCACGCAGAAGACGATCTGGATGATCCAGAACCGCACCACCACCTGCGATTCGTGCCACCCTTTCACCTCGAGATGGTGATGCAGTGGAGCGCGGAGCAGCAACCGATTCTTCTGCGCGTACTCCAAGCCGTGCTTGCGGCGGCGATACTTGAAGACGAACCGCTGGCCGAGCACCGAGATCGTCTCCACCATCATGACGAACGCGACGAACAACAGCAGGAATTCGGACTTGAGCAGAATCGCCACGGCGCCCATCGCACCGCCCAAAGCGAGAGATCCGGTGTCCCCCATGAACACCGATGCCGGATACGTGTTGTACCAGAGAAAGCCGATCAGCGCCCCGACAATCGCCGCGCAGAACACGGTGAGCTCGCCGGCGTTCACGAGGTAGAAGATGCCGAGATAGTTGCTCGTGTCGATGCGGCCGGACACGTAGGCAAACACGGCGAGCGTGGCGAAGCTGATGGCGGACAGACCCGCCGCGAGGCCATCGATGCCGTCCGTCAGGTTCGCGGCGTTACTCACGCCAACGAGGATGAACGTCGTGAACAGCACGTACAGCGGCTCGATCCACGACGCCGCGGCCACGACGAGCGTGTATTTGAAGAACGGCAGCGTCGTCGACGCGCCCGGAAGATTCGGCGAGATGGGATAGCGCCAGAGATACCAGCCGAGGAAGACGCCGATGGTGACCTGACCAGCCAACTTGTATCGCTCCACCAGCCCCTGGTTTTTTTCTCCACGACGCTTCTGCCGCAGCTTCAGCATGTCGTCGAGAAAGCCGATCGCCCCCATCCACGCGGTGACGATGATCCCCAGGACCGTGTAGTGACTGGTCAATCGCGCCCAAAGCAGTACGGAAATCAGCGCGCACGTCAGGAAGATCAGGCCCCCCATCGTGGGCGTGGTCCCCTTGGATTTGTGCGTGTCGGGGGTTCCCTCGCGGATCACCTGGTGATACGCCAGCGCCCGCAATCGCTTGAGGATGAACGGGCCGATGATGAACGAGAGAACGAACGCGGTGACCGCCGCGCCGGCCGCCCGGAACGTGATGTAGTTGAAGACGTTCAGGATCGAGTACTGCTTGACGAGCGGGACGAGCAGGTGGTAGAGCACGATGATTTGGTGACGAGAGCGGACCCGTTCGCTTAGGACGCGTCCTGTGCCCAGCGCGTTACGAGCGGTACCAGACGTTCGAGGCGTACGCCGCGCGAACCTTTGAGCAGAATAATGGCGTCGGCCTCCAGACGCGACGAGAGCGCCGGCCAGATTGCTTCAGCGTCGCTGGCGCGCACGACCTTGGTCGGCGGCGCGCCGATCCGGTCGAGCGCGGCCGCGAACTCACCGACCCCCGCGATCAGATCCACCTTGGCGTCAAGCGCCGCGCGCGCGATGTCGTCGTGCAACTGAGGGGTCGTCGGCCCCAGCTCGAGCATGGTACCGAGCACCGCGACCCGCTGTCGTTTGGTACTCACTTCCCCGCCGTCCGACGCCCCCCCCCCGCCCCGGCGTGCGCCAGCAGCTCGATGGCGGCACGCGCCGACCCGGGGTTCGAATTGTAGGCGTCGTTGATGAGCGTGATCCGGCCGATCTGCTCCACGTTCGATCGCATCGGCGGCTGAGGCATGCCCGCGATCCCGCGCGCCGCGTCTTCCATGGAGATCCCGAGCTCACTGGCAACGGCCAGTGCCAGCGTCGCGTTGCGGAGGTTGTGCACGCCGCGCAGCGGCACCGTCACCTCCACGCCGTTCGCTGAGATCCGCCCTCGGCCCTCGGCGTCGAGCGACCAGCGCTCGATTCCGACGTCGCCACCGTCGAGTCCCGCGGCGACCACGCGGCTTGCTCGCTTGCGCGCTTCCGCTACGACGTCCGGTTGCCCGGCGGGAACGATCGCGACGGCAACGCCTTCGCACGCGGCCATCTCTTCGCGCATCACACCCTCAAGATCGCCCAGCCCTTCGAGATGTTCCTCCGCGATCGACGTCACGACGACCAGGTTCGGTTCCGCGATGGCGCGCAGCAAGGCGATCTCGCCAGGCTGGTTGGTACCCATCTCGATGACCGCGACGTCCGCGTGATCCGGAATGCGGAGGAGCGTCAGGGGAACCCCGATGAGATTGTTCAGGTTCCCCGTGGTCGCATGCACGTCCAGACGGCTGTCGAGCGCCGCGCGAATGAGCTCCTTCGTGCTCGTCTTGCCATTGGTGCCGACGACGCCGACCACCGGTCCGTTCCAGGCCCGCCGCCGGAACCGTCCGAGCGCGCCCAACGCCGCGAGGGTATCGCCGACGTGGAACACCGGCACCCCCAGTCCTTTGGCCGCTTCGAGTCGCGAGACGACCACACCCGCGGCGCCCGACTTCACTGCCTCGGTGAGAAAGTCGTGCGCGTCGAACTTTTCGCCCACCAGCGCGACGAACAAGTCGGCGCTCTGAATCGATCGCGAGTCGCTCCAGACCCGACCCAGACGATGCGATCCACGCGGCAGTTTCGTCGCGGCGTGCGGCGCGAGCGCCTCGGCGACGCGATCGAGCGTCCAGAACGTCGGCTCACTCGCCGAGGGGGCTGGCAGAATTGGTCCGTGCGCCTCGATGCTCATGCGCGCGCGAGCTCCGCCACGATGACCTTTTCGTCGAACGGGAGTTTCTCGGTTCCGCGAATCTGATACGTCTCGTGCCCCTTGCCGGCCAGCAGCACGACATCCTTGTCGTCGGCCATCGAGAGCGCTCGCGCGATGGCCTCGCGACGATCCTCGATCCGCTCGTGGTTCACCAGATGCATACCCGCCTCGATCTCATCGAGAATGGTTTCCGGGTCTTCGGTCCGCGGGTTGTCACTCGTCACGATGGCGTGATCGGCGAGTCGCTCCGCGATGGCGCCCATCTCGGGCCTCTTCCCCCGATCGCGGTCGCCACCGGCGCCGAACACGACGATGAGCCGGCCGCGGGTGAACGGGCGCACCGCCTTGAGCGCGCGCTCCAGGGCGTCGGGAGTGTGCGCGTAGTCTCGCAGCACGCTGGGCTTCTCGTGTACGACCTCCAGCCGCCCCGGCACCTGAGGCAGCGTCGACAACCGCTCGGCGATCTTGGCGGTCGCCAGGCCCATCGCATAGGCGGCCGACGCCGCGCCAAGCGCGTTCGCGACGTTGAAGTCGCCAATCAAAGGCAGCTGCACCGGCTGCTTCTTTCCCGCGATGACCAGGTCCCATAACGAACCGGCCGGTGAAAACGAAATGTCCTGGGCATACACTTCGGCGCTCGCCACGCGCATGCTGAAGCTCACTCGGCGCCGTTCACTCGACAGCGACCGCCATGCGGGATCGTCCATGTTCACCACGACGGTCCCGTGAGGGGCGAGATGGTCGAGCAGTCGCCTCTTCGCGTCGAAGTACGCATCCATCGTGTGATGATAGTCGAGATGATCGCGCGACAGGTTCGTGAAAACGGCCACCTCGAACGCGAGCCCATCCACACGACGCTGGTGCAGCGCATGGGACGAAACTTCCATCGCCACGTGCCGAACGTGCAGGTCGATGAGCGTGCGGAGCAGGCGTTGCAGCTCGATGGGGCCGGGGGTCGTGAGGCCGGCACCGCCTTCGACAGGCAAACCTTCGCTTCCGATGAGAACGCCGACCGTTCCGATCGATGCCGAGCGACGCTCCGATCGATCGAGCAGGTGTCGCAGCATGTGGACGGTGGTCGTCTTGCCGTTGGTTCCGGTGACTGCCACCATGCACAGATCGCGGACAGGAGAATCGAATGCGATCGCCGCGGCAACAGCCGCCGCCTGGCGTGCGTCACGAACGACAATGGCGGGCAGGGACGTCCGCGTCGGGTCCTCCACGATCGCCGCTGCGGCACCAGCTTCGCGAGCGCGATCGAGATAGTCATGTCCATCACGCTCGCTGCCCCGGACCGCGATGAAGAGAGTACCGCGCCCAACACGACGGCTGTCGTCTTCGACGGAGACGACGTCGTCGGGCAACGGCCCGCGCGTCTCGACGAGCAGGCTCGCGGCGGTGAGGGCCGCCGTTATTTCCCGGGTGGAGATGGCCATTTAGTGACTGGAACGAAGGCGCACAATCGAGCCAGCCGGAACTATCGCACCAGGGCCTGGTTCGGTCACGCTCGCCGACGGTGCGCCGCGTGCGAGTTGCACGCGAAGTCCTGCCGAGTGCAGGGATCGGACCGCGTCGCGCAAGCTCATTCCTCGGACGTTCGGTACGCTGCGCGGTGGCAGCGGCTTCGAACGTCGGGGCGTTGAAGCGGAGGTCAGGTCGAGCAGGAGCGATCCGCCGGACGTGTCCTGCGTCACAACTTTCTTCACTGCACGGGTCGCCGTCGCTACCGCAGCGCGGGGCGCGCCGGCTTGCGCCACGGTTGCGTCGATCCTGACGGGGGCGACCAGCTGGCTGCGATCGAGCGCAGCGTCGCGCGCCGCGAGCGCCGCTTGCAGGATTGTCTTCGTGACCGGGGCGGCGGTGGCGCCGCCGTAGAAGTTGCCCTTCGGATTGGACAGCTTGACCACGATCACGAGCTGCGGATTCTCGGCGGGAAACAGCCCGACGAAGTTCGGGTTGTATTGCATCGGAGCATACCGTCCACCCACCGTGCGACGGGGGGTTCCCGTCTTGCCGGCCAATGCATAGGTGGCGAGGTCCGCCTCGACAGCCGTCCCGCGCTCGACGACCCCGGAGAGCAGCTTGCGCATCGTCCGCGCAACGTCCTCCGGCATGACGCGACGAACGACGCGGCGGGAGCTTTGAAAGCGCAGTGCGTCGTCCGGAGAACGGATTTCTTTGACGATCTGGGGCTCGAGCAGCTCGCCGCCATTCGCGATCGCGGCGTACGCCAGCGCGAGCTGAAGTGGCGTGACGGCAACCTCGTACCCCATGGCGATCGAAGCCGGTGTCTGGCGAGACCAGCTCCGCGGCGGACGAAGGATGCCGCCCGCCTCCGCGGAGTACGGCAGGCCGGTCGGCGCGCCAATGCCGAAGTCTCTGAGCGCTTCGTACTCCTCGCGTGGCGACAGACGCGTGACGAACTGCACCATCCCGATGTTGCTCGAGAAGCGGATCACGTCGGCAAGCGACAGCGACGCCGGCGTGACCGCCGAACCAGGATGCGGCTCGTCATGGATCGTGCGTCCGTGAAGCTCGTAGGAGCCGCCGCGGGTCGGAACTTTGTCACTCGGCCGAGCCTTGCCCTGCGCAAGCAGCGTCGCGGCGATCAGTGGCTTGAGGGTGGATCCGGGCTCGAAGGGTTCGGTGATTGCCGTCGCCGACGGAGCGACGAGGCCGTCACGCTCGCCCGCCATGGCGAGCAGCTCACCGGTGCGGGGGTCGAGGATGACGATGTCACCGCCGTCCGCGCTCATGCGCGTGACCGCGCCGGCGAGCGCGCGCTCGGCGATGTCCTGGAGCTCGTGATTGATCGTGAGTACTACCGAGTTGCCTGGGCGCGGAGCCTGCCCCGGAATCGTGGGAGACATGAAGCTGCGGCCGCGCACGTCCTTCACGAGCTGTGACGCGCCCTTTTCTCCGCGCAGGATCGTGTCGAGTGCGAGCTCGAGGCCGTCCAACCCCCGCCCCTCCGCGTCCACGCGACCGATGACCGATCGCAATCCGGGGGACGCGGCGTAGGATCGATCGCTGACCGGCGTGGTGTACACACCGCGCATGGCGGTGAGCTGAGCGACATCTTCCGCGACGTACCGTCCGGGCAGCCCGACCCAGGTGCGACGGACGTCCGTCGCGCGTGACACCCATTCCGGCTCGACCCCCGCCGCGAGGAGGCCGCGGCGCAGCCGGCGCATCTCTTTGACTTCCTTGGGCGCCACATCGAGACGCACGACCTCGCGCGTCGTGGCCAGCACGCGACCCCCGGCATCCATGATCAGACCTCGGGGGGCTGGAACTTCCTTGGCTGTGAAGTGCTGCCGGCGCGCGCGCGCCGACCAAGCGCTTCCCTGCACCAATTGCACGTAGGCGGCTCTCGCCAGCACCGCCAGGGCAAGAAGCGCGAGCCCCGCATGGACAATTCCGATGCGTCTATTGCGAGTCATCTAGTTGTGTTTCGACGGCGGAATCGGAGTGCGCGCGGGAGGGGGGGAACGCTGGAGGATGATGACTTGGCTATCGGGTGGCACATACATATGAAGGCGCTGCTCGGCGATCGGAACGAGACGCGACCGACTGGACGCGTCGCGAATCTCCGACTCCAGCTTCACACGCGCCGCGTCGATCGCGTCGCGCTGACGCTCCAGCGCGCGGAGCGACCGCGACTGGCTGATGCCGAACGTCCTCCGTGCAATGACGCCTGTGGCCACCACGAAGAAACCGAGGAGGCCGAGGAAGAACAGCGAACGAATGCTCGTCCCCCGGGTCCGTTTCCCCGTTCCCCGTTCCCGTTTGCCCGCTTTTACCGCGCGCGCCATGCACGAAGTTTGGCGCTGCGCGCTCGGGGATTGCGCGCGATTTCAGCCGCCGCTGGCATGATCGGCCGGCGCGTGAGCGTTACACCCAGAGCGCGGCCGCGGCACGTACACATCGGCTGCTTGGGCGGACAGATGCAGTCCGCGCTCCATTCCCGGAACGCGTGTTTCACCATCCGGTCCTCGCCCGAATGGTAGGTAATCACCGCCAATGTGCCCTCCGGGCTGAGTCGATCGCGAAGGGCCGGGAGCGCGCGCTCGAGCCCTGCTATCTCATCGTTGACCGCGATGCGCAGCGCCTGAAACAACCGCGCGAAGTCCGAGGGTCCGCTGCGCGGTCCGAGCGTTCCGCGGATGGCGCGCACGAGGTCATCGCTGGTGGCAAAGCGTGCCGTCGCCCGCCGGCGCAAGACCTCGCGCGCCAGGCGGTTGGCCCGCGGTTCGTCGCCGTATTCCTTGAATATCTTGGCAAGCTGTCGTTCGTCGAGCGTGTTGAGCAGGGCGGCGGCCGTGTCGACGCCTGCTCCTCCCGCGTGCATGCGCATATCGAGCGGTGCACCCTCGCGAAAGGTGAAGCCGCGCTCCTCGGCGTCGATCTGCCGCGACGAGATGCCCAGGTCGAGCAGGATGCCGTCGAAGCGCGCGCCCCGAAGCTCGGTGAGAGCATCAAGATCGGCGTAGTTAGAGAGGAGCGCGCGAAATCGCCCTGACTGCTCGAATAGCTGCAATCGGGTGCGCGCGGTCGCGAGCGCCTCCGGATCGCGGTCCACTCCCGTGACTTGCGGAACGTTTGCGTCGAGGAGCGCCTGCGAGTGTCCGCCGCCCCCAAGTGTGCCGTCGAGCACGCTTTTCGCACTGCGCAAGAGGCCGACGACTTCACCAGCAAGCACCGGCGCGTGATACGCAGTGTCGAACGCGTACGGATTGGATGGGGCCGTCATCTCGAGCCGAGCACATGCCCGCACGCAAGCACATCGCACTCGTAGTCCACGGCGCTCGCGCCGACCGCGACGATTTCCGCCACATGGTGAGCTGGGTCCGCGAGCGAGGCCACCTGGCCGACGTTCGCGTCACGTACGAGCGCGGCGACGCCGAAGCGCTCGCGCGGCGGGCGGCGAGCGAAGGCGCCGACGTCGTCGCCGCGGTGGGCGGCGACGGAACATTGAACGAAGTCGTCAACGGGCTCGATGGCTATGACACGGCGCTTGGCGTGATTCCCGCCGGGACCGCGAACGACTTCGCGCGACAGGCCGGAATCCCGGCGGACGCGGATCATGCCATGGATGTTATCCTCCTCCGCAAGCCCGTGCGCATCGACACCGCTTCGCTGAATGGACGCCGTTTTTTGAATGTGTCTACGGGCGGCATCGGAGCCGAAGCCACCGCGGAGACGCCGTCGCAGATCAAGGCGACCATCGGACAGTTGGCGTACGCAATCTCGGGACTGCGCAAGCTGGCGGAGTTCGAGCCCAATCACGGCGTGTTCCGCGCGGGCGGGTACGTGCTCGAGTGCGACTTCCTGATGTTCGCCGTGGGAAGCGGGATCGCGAGCGGCGGCGGCTCGCTCGTCACCCCCCACGCGTCGACCACCGACGGCCTGCTCGATCTCTGCGTCGTCGAACGGATGCCACGCCGGGACTTCGCCCGAACGGTCTTGAAGCTCAAGCGCGGCGAGCACGTCGGCGAGGAAGGGGTGCATTACGTGCGAATGCACGAGCTCACGATCCAGGGGGTAAAGCCGATCAGCGTGAACGTCGATGGCGAGGTGCAGGATTCCCGGCGACTCGACTATCACGCGCGCCCGAAGGATCTCTACGTGCACGTGGTGCACCGGCCTGGCGAAAAGATCGCCAAATGAAACAGCCCGCGGTTTTGGCCGCGGGCTGCCGATGGTCAAGCTTGGGAGGTGTTACTTACAGTACTGCTTGACCATCTGATCCGCCGCCGGCGAGTACTGGCCGACGTAGCCGAGGATCTGTTTGGCAACGTTCGGATCGACCTGACCACCGCGCGGCATCGCGGTCATCGTCTCCAGGAACATCTGCTGCGCCTTTCTCGCCAGCACGCAGCTCTTTGGCTTCTGCGCGTTCTGGAGCGCGTCGATGCCGATCGAGAATGCCGACACGCCCATGAAAAATGCCGAGGTGGGCGACGGTGACAGCTTGTCCGACTCCTGCGCGAGCGCGAGGGCTTTCTCGTAGTCGGCGACGTTCTTGGTTTCCTGCGCTGTCTTGAACGACACTTGCGTGGGCGACAACAGGAACGCGCCCCAGGTCTTCGCATCCTCGCCCGACGCGACCGCGCGACGCGCGACGGCAACGGCGCTGTCCGGCTGATTCAGATCGATATAGATCTGGGCCATCATGAGATTGCCGTTCTGCGCTTTGGGATCCAGCGACATCGCGCGCTTCATCGACTCGATTGCCATCTGGGACTGACCGGCCTTGCGCTCGGCGTTCGCCTTCAGCGACCAGAAGTACGGGCTATTGGGGTATTTCTGCACGGCGCGCGACGCGAACTCCAGCCCGCGCGGAGGAACCATGAGATTCCCGGCGATGATCTGACGGTCGAAGTACGTGCTGTCCGCCAGAGTCGTGTCGGTCTTGGACATCTCCTCGCCCGCCGCGACGGCCAGTGCAAAGTTGGCCGCGCGCGTCGCGCTGTCGGAGCCGGCGGCACGCTGCAGCGTCAGCAGCCACTTCTGACGGAGCATCGTGGGATCACCGGGGTTTTGCGCGAGCAGCTGATCGATGATCGGGATCGCGACGTCCGGCTTGCCCAACTTCGCCAGCTCGGCGACGACCTGTGCCTGAAGCGTAGGATTGCCGGGTTCCAGCTCCAGTAATCCGACGAGCGCACGCACGCCATTCTCGGCGTCGTTCTTCCCTTGATACGCGGTGAAAGCGAAGCGCAGTGCCTGCGAGTTCTTGGGATCGATCCGCCGGATCTCATCCGTCACACGGAGCACGGAATCCGAAGGCGCCTTCATCGCGATGAATGCATTGGCGAGACACAGCCGAGCGATGGTGGCCGTGGGGTACTTGGCGATACCAGCTCGCGCCATCGCGATTGCCAGGTCGCTCTTGTTGTCCCGGATGGCGTTCTCGCACGCCTTGTTGTCGGCAAGCTGCTTCCGCGCTTCCTGAAGGGACCGTTCGATCTGCCGCGCCGCTTCGCCAGGGTTGCTGGCTTCGACCGTCGGCAAGGGCTGCGCGAGCGCGACGTCGCGGGCGAGCATGAGGCGTGGCTCGATTTTCACGCCGCCATTCGCCGTGCGCGTCACCGATCCTGAGAGCACTTCGTCGGCGCGGAGCAGCTTGGCGAGCTCTTTGAGGTCCGTGGGCCCAAGCGACGAATCGGCCTTGTATCCGGATGATTCCAGGTAATTGGTGATGTCGTTCTTGGGGATCACATACAGTTGTTTGATGTTCGCCGCGCTCTGCACCCGCGCGCGAATCGCATCAGCTGTCAACACGCCTGACGCTCGGTCGGGGCTGGCGAATACAGCCACCAGAAGACGCGGTGTATCCGGGTTCGGTCCAACACCCCGATTCACCTGCCCCTGAAGCGCCATAGGAGCGCTCCATATGCCGAGTGTCAGCGCGACAGCACTCGTTGCACGTCGCTGCATCACATTCACGGTTCTAACCTCCCAAACTGTAAGCTCATGTACCCGCCTGCTTTCGATGATGTTCCGATTTAGTCACCAACGCAACGAGTGGGCGAAGAGGGACTCGAACCCCCGACTTCCTGCGTGTAAGGCAGGCGCTCTAACCAACTGAGCTATTCGCCCATTGCCCGACTCCGCCGACACGGTCACGGAACAAGAGTCGTGCGCAGCACACACGAAGCAGGGGTAGACACAGCGCCCAGTTAAGAGCGCAGAATTGCCAGAGGGACCAGCACGCAATAACCCAACACCAGCAGCACCGGCGCGATGGTCTCGCCACCGCGAGCGAGATCCGCGTAGCCGGCCGCGATCGCGAGCAGGGCGATGCCCCACCAGAGCAGCGGGCGCGAGCGATTCGTGGCCTGGGTTTCAGCCATAAGAGGGAGGATGATACCCGCGGGCGAAAACACTGTCAACTTCAAATGAGACCGAAAGTTAGGATTTGATTAAGCACCGCGCTCCGGGTTGCTGGTGTCGCCCAGGAGATCATCGATTGCTGTCTGCTCCGCACGTTCGGCGACGGCGTCCGCCTCCTTCATTCGCTCGAGCCGACGGCGGTCGCGTCGCCGCCGTGCGACGTACAGCGGCGTCAGTACAAACAACAACAGCAAGCCCGCCATGGTCACATTGCTCACCAGCGCGAGCGCCCCGTATTGACGTCGTGTTCTCTGTCGCCAGCGGCGCTCGAAGTCCGCGACGGTCATGCCGTAGGCCTGGCGCATCGCGCGCTCAAACGAGCCCGATTCGCGCCAGTAGTTGAGAAAGAGGGGAAAGCCCCGCGCCTGATCCATTTGCGCCAGCTCGGCGACGGCCCGAAACGCCAGGGCGTACGCCGACTGCGCCGACGAGGCGCCGCCGCGAAACGACTCATCCAGCTCGTCCAGCGTCGGCATGCCGCGAATCGCGAGCGCCAGATTGGTCATGAGCACCTCCTCCCGGCCCCATTCCGACGCGGCGTAGCTGGCGTAGCCCTCATCGAACCAGCGTGGGGGCAGGTCACCGAGGTATTCGTGCAGCGCCAGATGGGCGAGCTCATGGCGGAGGACCGCCGCAGGGTCGCCGGCGTCGGAACCGGCGCGCTGTCCCTGGATCACGATGCGCCGCGATTCAGGAAAGGCGACGGCACTCCCCCACTCCGGCGCTCCGCCTGCCCACTGGCGAAAGCGACGCTTGTCCGGAGCGATCGCGATGACGACATGCTGGCTCGGGCGTGGGAGCCCAGGGAAGGTATCCGAGGCCAGCGCATACGCCGCAAGCGACGTGGCGAGCTGCCGGTCGTGCGGAAAGAAAAGGAACGTGAAGCGGTTGCGGTCGAGGCGCTCGGGGGTTTCTTGGGGCTGGAGTGGAGAGGCGACAATGAGCCCGGCGACCAAAAGGCGGAATGGGAATGGGAGATGGGAATGGGCGCGCGATACCGTCTTTCGCCCATTCCCATTTCCCATTCCCATTCCGCCGTTGATGTCTACGGCTCTCCCCCTTCCTCCACCGTCTTCAACGCATCCGCGCAGCGCTTTCCCCACGGATTGAACTTGTTGGCGGCGTATCCGTCTTTCCAGGTCTTCAGCGCCTCGTCCTGCTGCCCGTTGAACCAGAATGCCTTGCCCAACTCATAGTACGCTTCGATGAGGTTGGGTCCGAGGGCGATGGTTTTCTCGAAAAAGGTCTGTGCATCCTCGAACATGTCGCGCTCGAGGTACACCAACCCCAGATAGAAATGGGCGTAGAGCGTCGCCTTCTTGTCGTTGTCGAGCCGAATGGCGCGCGAGAGATGCTCGATCGCCTCGCCGAAGATCTTTTTCTTCAGGCAGATATAGCCGACGTTGATGCGCGCGAGCGCGTTCTGCGGCTCGCGCATGAGCACTTTCTGGAACCATAGCAGCGCGTCGTCGTACTTCTCCGAGAGCATCATTGCCCAACCGAGCAGCGCCTCGGATTGCGGATCATTCGGCGAGAGCTCGATGGCCTTCTTGAGCGCCTGTTCCGCGCCTTCGTAGTCGCCGAGCGACAAGCGACTCCAGCCTTTCTCGATGAACGTCGACGCGCCGATGTGATCCGAGTGCACCACCGGTCGTTCCGCCACGAATTCCGGGGCCATCGTCTGTCCCGCCTGCAGCGCTTTCCATTTGTCGACGAGCTTCTTGGCGTCGTCCTTGAGCGCGTTGAGATCCACGATCTCCTGCTCGATGGACTTGAACAGCGTGATGATCTCGGTCTTCAGCGCGTCCTTTTGCGAGCCGGCGTCGGGAGACTCGACCTTCGCCTCGAGAGATTTCAGCATCGCGCGATGCGCGGAGATCGCGCGCGCGACATTCATTTCAGCCATGGGGGAACAATACCAAGTCGGCGATGGCGTCCGCCATGTCGCGCAGCGACGCGACGCGATCCGCACCCGCGTGTTGCAGCGCGGCCAGTGGCATTCCATAGATGATCGAGCTCTCGCGGTCCTGGACGATCGCCGTCCCGCCCGCCTCTCTGATCCGCTTCAGCCCCTCGGCTCCGTCACGTCCCATGCCTGTGAGCACGATACCGACCGCTGAACGTCCAAATGTATCGGCCACCGAGAAGAAAAGCGGATCGGCGGCCGGCCTCACGCCCCACATCGGAGCCGTCGTGTCGAGCTGAATCGTCGCATTCCCCGCCTTGCCCGACACCTTCATATGGTAGCCGCCGGGCGCAACGTACACGCGATTCTCCCGCAGGAGCTTTCCATCGATTGCTTCGGCCACCCACAACTCGCTCATCGCATGAAGCCGTTCGGCGAGCAGGCGAGTGAACTCGCGAGGCATGTGCTGGACGATCACCACCGCGGCGCCCAGCTCCTCTGGCAGGTGGGGTATGATTTCGGCGAGGGCGCGAGGCCCGCCGGTCGACGAAGCGATCGCCACCACTCTCGTCGCGGCGCCTGGAGACGGTCGTGGTACTTCGTCGTGAGCGACGTGCTGAGCGACCGGGCTTGGGGCGTTGATTCCCTTCATGTTGACGGCGCGCGCGGCATCGAGCGCGGACATCAACTGCTCCCTCACCGCGGACAGATCGATGCTCACCGGACCCGACGGCTTGCGTACGAATTCCAGCGCGCCCCGCTCGAGCGCTCGCAGGGTCATCTCGTTCCCGAGCTCGGACCCTGCCGCGCTCAACATGACCACCGGTCGCGGCATCTCTGCCATGATTTGCTCGAGCGCCTGCAGTCCATTGAGACGCGGCATCTCGATGTCCAGCGTCACGATGTCGGGACGCAGTGCGCGGACCTTCTGCAGCGCTTCCATCCCGTCGGCGGCGGTGCCGATGACGTGGAATTTCCCGCTCGACTCCACCAGATCGGCGATCAGCTTGCGCATGAACGCGCTGTCGTCGACGACCAGAACGCTCGTCCTCTTGTCTCTCGCCGCGGGAATCGCCGACACTAAGATTTGCGGAAGATGCGCTCGCGCGCGTTGACGGGCGTAAAGAGACCGCGTGCTTCACCAAGCAGCGTCTCGACCTTGCCCAGCACGAGGAATCCACCGTCCGCCAGCGTGCGATGGAACA
>Ga0070696_100001925_pt1 | contig 13674 bp, 14 predicted proteins | sample KBSK1253metaG_FD_65474 | JGI IMG/M metagenome (GOLD analysis project Ga0070696, IMG submission 65474) | Corn, switchgrass and miscanthus rhizosphere microbial communities from Kellogg Biological Station, Michigan, USA - KBS K1-25-3 metaG | ecosystem: Host-associated > Plants > Roots >... | reverse complement strand
GGGGACGCTGGTCTCGAGAGGCCAGTACATGATCGATATCGGTCAATACGGCTTTCTCGATGCACGGCTCCAGCCGCGCGGCCAAATGTCCCCCGAGGACGCAATCTTCTGGACCTGGGCTATCGAGAACGTCGATTGACCCCGTACTCCGCGGCCGCCGCAAAGAGCTAAGGCGGCGGCCGGTCCGTTCTCGGCGGCGCTTCGCGCCGGTGAGCGGCCACACCGATCCTTGTCGGCGTGCAGTTGCAGGCTCACCTCGGCGTAGCCGCGCCGAGAACCCACCCGCCGAAGGCGGGGCCGAGAACGGTTCCGAGGCGGGGCCGAGAACCCTCTAAAGCGCCGAACCTTCAAACCGAAACGCACGTAGGGTTGTCTATTCACTGACCTCCCACGGAGCTCGTCGCGCATGTCCGGTCGCGTACTCAGTGCCCTCGCCTTCGCCGCCGTCACCGTTGCGCCGTTTGGCGCAGTGCGGGCGCAAACCGAATCCCGGACCATCAAGGGACCCACGGTCGCCATCTACAACATCGTGGGTAAGGTACGCGCCGTTGCCGGCACCGCTGACGGCGTCGTCGTCGAGATCACTCGCAATGGCGCCGACGCAGCCAAGCTGAAGATCGAGACCGGTCCACTTCGGAATCGAGAGACGTTGCGTATCGTCTATCCGTCGGACCGTATCGTTTATCCCGACATCCGAGGCACTCGCACGAATCTCCACGTCCGCGAGGACGGCACGTTCAGCGACGGGAGTTGGGATGACCGGGGACGCGACCAGGTGGAAGTCCGGGGCTACGGACCGGGGCTCGAAGCCTACGCGGATCTGCTGGTCCGTGTCCCGCGCGGTCAGAAAGTCGAGCTGTACCTCGGCGTCGGCCGCATGGATGTCGTCAATGTCGAGGGCGATCTGCTCGTCGACGTCGCCAGCGCGGATGTCGATATCGCCGGCACCAAGGGCAACCTGACGCTCGACACCGGGTCGGGTCGAATCGCGGTGCGCGACATCACGGGGGATCTCAACATCGACACGGGGTCCGGCGGCCTCACCATCGACCGGGTCAAGGGCAACATCCTGCGCCTCGATTCCGGATCTGGTGGCGTGCAGGGTTCAGACATCGACGTCAAGGAGTTCAACGCGGACGTGGGATCCGGCGGCCTGCGCATGTTCCGGATGAAGGCGACGGACCTGAACGTCGATACCGGGAGCGGGGGTGCCCAGCTCGAGCTGCTCTCCGTGTTCGACAAGCTGGTCGTCGAAACCGGCTCCGGTGGAGTCACCGTGCGCGCCCCAGCGACGCTCAGCGCCGAAGTTGACGTCGAAACCGGAAGCGGCGGATTCCAAACCGATTTCGAGATCATTACGCGCCGGGTCAGCCGCAATCACGTTCAGGGGCGCATCGGCGATGGCAAGGGCCAGGTCAGGATCGAAGCCGGCTCCGGCTCTGTCAGGCTGCTCAAGGGGTAACGACCAGCTTATCAGAAAACAGCTTGTCACACTGCAGCTTGTCGGCTTGTCACAGGCCTCAGAACTCAGTCAGTTGTGACAAGCTGCCAAGCTGGGTTGTGACACGCTGGCCTCTGACAGCTGCTCATGTGACAAGCTGTCCTCTGACAAGCTGTTTGTTTCAGCTCGCAGCCTGCTCCGGAATCCGCCCAAAGCGACGTTCGCGCGCTTCGAATTCCCGGATGGCTTCGACAAGGTGGTTCTCTTCGAAGTCCGGCCACATGGTGGGGGAGAACACCAGTTCGGCGTACGCGCATTCCCACAGCAGAAAATCGCTCAGCCGCTTTTCGCCGCCGGTGCGAATGAGGAGGTCGACGTCGCGCACGGGCGCGGGATCATGGTCTACGTCCGCGAGCAGTTGCCCGAACCGCTCACGCGTGACGGGCCCTGGAGTGTCCTTCATCTTCCCCGCGGCGCGAAGGATGGCGTCCCTGGACGAATAGTCGACGGCAACGCGCAGATGCAGGTTGCGTCCGCCGGCCGTCATCGCCTCCGCCTGAACGATGGTCTGTCGCAGGGATGCCGGAAGCCGATCGCGTCGCCCGACGATGGAGAGTCGCACCCCGTTCTCCACGCACCGCTTCGACTCCACCAGGAGCGATCTTCGGAACAGCCGCATCAACGCGAGTACTTCGGGCCGTGGCCGACCCCAGTTGTCGCTCGAGAACGCGTAGAGCGTCAGAGTGCCGATTCCGGCGCGCACCGCGGACTCCACGATGCTTCGGGCTGTGCGGACGCCGGCGGAATGTCCGGCAGATCGAGGCAAGTGACGCGCAGTGGCCCATCGTCCATTGCCATCCATGATGATGGCGACGTGCATCTGCGCACGTTCGGGATGCGACGTCGCACGCCGCGAGTTGTTGCTTGGAGTCATTTAGCCGTTCAGCGATCCCGTGTGGCGCGAATCAGCGCCTCCATGTGGTCCAGGTAGCGTTCCAGCGCCCGACGGCCGAGCGCTGTCAGCGTATAGCTGGTCTTCGGAACGCGACCTTCAAAGCTTTTGTCACACGTGACGTAGTGCGCCTCCTCGAGCTTGCGCGCGTGCACGCTGAGATTGCCGTCCGTGGTCTTCATCAGGCGCTTGAGGTCGTTGAAGCTCAGCGAATTGTTCACCGCCAGCGCGCTCACAATTCCGAGGCGCAATCGCTCGTGGATGAGCCGATCGAGCCCGAGAGTGCTTTCTTCGGAGGCTTTGCCCCCGCCCCGAACGGTGCGCAGCCCGCGCGGAGCCTTCGCGTCGCCACGTTGACCGTCCTTGGGGACCGCGCCGTGCTTAGCCACCGTGCCTCCGCGCAATCACGAGTCCGAAAACGATGTGCAGCGCACCGAACCCAGTGATCATGAGGGCGGTGCTCCACGATTCTGGCGCGAAGAGCGCGACCGCGCCCATCACGATGAACGCGGCGCCCATCACCGGAACGATGCGCACCGAAAAAGCTCCCGCGGCCACGACGGCGGTGCCGTACAGCAGCATCCAGACGCCAGGCAGCAGCGGATACAAACCGCTCTTCATGAAGAAGAAGGTCATCACCATGCCGACGGCGAACACCGGCGTGAAGCTGAACAGCAGCTTACGCGCGGAGCTCGTGAGCAACGGAAGGCTGGCGAGCTTCGCCTTGCTGTACATGAACCACACGGAGATCAGCAGGGCGAGGATCGCTTCGGCGGACCAAACCAGGACCCACTCTTCGGGGACGCTCTGCCGCGACGCGAGCAGTGCGGCGAGAATCGCCGTCAGTCCAATGACGACCTGTCCCCATCCGGAAACGGCGGTGAAGGTCCCGGCCGCTTCCATCGTCTCGCGAATGAACCGCAAGTTGTCCATCGCCCGCGCCTGCATTTCGGGCGGCGCACCGGCCTGTGGACGAATGGGGAGGATGTCGGGCATGGAAGGATGCTAACAGCGCGCTAGAGTTTCGGCAAGTACTTTATGGTGTAAAGCAAACGCCGCCTTTAGGCCGAATTCCGCGCAACCAACCGAGGAAACTAGGCTCGGGCGTCGAGATCCGGCGTCGCCCCGCCGATGGTCGATGGCGTCACGGCGGGAGGATCGCTCGCCGGAAAGCTCAGGTCGGACATTTCGTCGACGTCGCGCTCCTCGAGCTTGTTCGACAACTCCCGCACGACGACTGCCGCAAATGTTTCGACGTCGGCATTTCCCTGCGCGCTGATGAGCAGGTCGTCCACGTGTACGGGCTCGTCCACGCACTTTGCGCCGGCGGATTCGAGCGACGTCGTGAGCGGGCCATGGGCGGCCAGAGTTCGGCCGGCGGCGCCACCGGACTCCATAATCATTGAAAGAGCCCCACCGAGCGCTGCGACCGGCTTGTCGGACGCAAGGAACTCCCGAGTGAGCTGAACCAGCCGCGGATCGGCGCTGAACCCTGAGGAACCGTCGCCGATCAGCACGAGCGCCGCGTACTGGGCACCGCGAAACTCGTCGTCCGTCCGGTCCGCGCCGCTCAAGACATGAATGCGCGCTCCCGCTCCCTCCAGCGCAGCTATGACGTTCCCCGCACGCCGCTCGGCGACATAGGACTCCGCCGCGATGAATAGGGCGAGACGGCGACCTTCAAGACCTTGCAGCATCGTCTATCGCTTCGCTTTGCGGCTGCTCTTGCTCTTGCTCGCCTTGCGCGTGTTCCTCGCCTTGAGCGTCTTGCTCGCCTTGAGCGTCTTGCTCGCCTTCAGCGCCTTCAGCGCCTTCAGCGCCTTCAGCGCTGGATTCTCACCCTGCTCAGGAATGGCAAGCTTGCCGCGGGTGGTATGGAGCGACTGCTTGTCTTCCTCGTGGATGTGCTCGTCGTCAGTGCGCGTTTTGTGGTCGGTCGCGCTCGGTTCCCTCAACTGATGGTTATTGCTAGTGCCGCCCATGTATCTCTCGAGTGGATTTGCGTCGAGAAACGTCAGGAATCGTGCCTCAGCGCTCCCGCGATACTCGAGGTACACACTTGACTCAGTCAGCGCTTCGCCACGCCGTAGCGCTGCAGAATCTCTCGCACACGTTCGATTGGCAGTGCATCGATCGTTCGACCGCTTCCCGTGACACTGGTCGCTTTGAACAGCGAGTTGTAGATCGCTTCTTCGGTCGCCTCCACGGCGGCTTCGAACAGGCCGCTGGTTTCCTCATTCGCCAGCTCTTGCAGCGAGATCCGCTTGGCGTCGAAGGCACGCCGAACACTGGAATTCGTCGAGAATGCGAGCGCATAATCGCCTGAACCATTGCCGGCAAACGACCCGGTGCGAGCCAGTCCCATGATGGCGCGCGCCGCGAGCCGCTCGAGGTTTCGATCGGAAAGCGGAGCGTCGGTCGCGATGATCATCATGATCGAGCCATCGCCCGCTCCGCCGCCGCTGGCCACATCGCGCTGAAACGAGTACCGGCCCAGCTCTTTTCCAACTGGCACGCCCAAGATCTGCAGGATCCCACCGAAGTTCGTTTGGACGAGCGCGCCGACCGTCCAGCCTCCCAGCGACTGTGGCAGCACCCTCGAGGAAGTGCCGATGCCGCCTTTCCAGCCGAAGGCCACCGTCCCCGTTCCGGCGCCGACGCTTCCTTCCTCCACCGTGGTGCTGGCGCTTTCGAGCGCCCTTCGAACGTGCTCCGCACGGATGGGCCGCGACCGAATGTCGTTCAGGATCCCGTCGTTCGTTTCGCCCACCACGGCATTGATCGAGCGCACCTGTTCCATTCCGGGTCGCGCGAGAAGCCATTCGACCATCGCGTCGGCGGCCTTCCAGACACACAACGTGCAGGTGAGGAGGATGGGCGTCTCCAGCTCGCCCAGCTCCCGAAGTTGGGTGACGCCGAGGAGCTTCCCAAAGCCATTTCCCACGTGGAGCGCCGCCGGCACTCGGTCGCGATACACGTTGCCGCCGTGCTGGAGAATCGCTGTCACGCCGGTGCGAACCGAATCACCCTCGTTGACCGTGACCTGACCCACGGTGACCCCCTGCACGTCCGTGATCGCGTTCCGCGCTCCAGGGGGGAAGATCCCAGGTGCGACGCCGAGATCGCGCGCACGTGGTCTGAGGTTCTGCGCCTGCAGCGGCTGCGTCATGAGTACGAGCGTCGCGAGCAAGAACGCCGAGCCAAGTCCACAATTCTTTCGAAATGGCATCGCCCACCCCAAGTTTGCATCGGTGACAAGCCGCCAGGCTTCCGAGTTGCCTTCGTCGTGATCACAGTCATCAAAGCTGACATAACAACGCTGCGGGTCGACGCCATCGTCAATGCGGCGAACGAGGCGCTGCGCGGCGGTGGCGGCGTCGACGGCGCCATTCACAGAGCTGCTGGCCCCGAGTTGCTGAAGGAGTTGTTCGGGTATTCCTCATGCCTCACCGGCGGCGCGGTGCTCACCAAAGGATACCGGCTTCCCGCCAAATACGTGATTCATGCGGTCGGTCCTGTCTGGCGCGGTGGCAGCGCCGGTGAGCACGAGCTGCTGGAGCAAGCGTATGAGAGCTCGTTCGCGCTCGCCAAAGAGCGCGGGGACATTCGCACGATTGCTTTTCCCGCCATCTCCACCGGTGTGTACCGTTTCCCGAAAGCGCTGGCCGCTGACATCGCGCTGAGCGTCATGCGCCGTCATGAGGCTGAATTCGTCGAGATCTTCGCTTGCCTCTTCGACGAGGAGAATCGGGCGCTCTACCAGCGCATCCTTCCCGGCTTGTCTTAGTTTGTTGCCCTGATGGCAATCGTTCCGATATTTGGCCATGAAGAGCTGCAAACGCGGCTGCGCGATGCGATCGAGCGCAACGCTCTTCCGGCGACGCTGCTGTTTCAGGGTCCTCGTGGCGTGGGAAAGCAGCGCCTTGGCCTTTGGCTCGGTCAGCTCCTGCTCTGCGAGAATTCGCTCTCTGCAGCGCCATGCGGCAACTGCCAGAGCTGCCGCTTCTCGCAGGAATTGAGACATCCGGACCTGCATTGGTATTTCCCGCGCCCGCGTCAGAAGGATACCGACCCCGATCTCGACGACGTGCGCGCCGACTACTCCGAGGCGGTGGCTGAACGAGTCAAGAACGGCGGGTTGTACCCGCCGCCGTCCGGCAGTGACGGCATTTACGTCGCCACCGTGCGCGCCATCGTTCAGCAAGCTGCGCTCTCGCCGGCGATGGCGAGACGCAAGGTTTTTCTGATCGGGGACGCCGAGCGGATGGTGCCGCAGGAAGGCTCGGAGCAAGCCGCCAACGCGTTCCTCAAGCTGCTCGAAGAACCTCCGGCCGACACTACGATCGTACTCACGTCGAGTGAACCGGGCGCGCTACTGCCGACGGTGAGGTCGCGTATGGTCGCAATACGCGTCCCGCCGCTTTCGACAACCGACGTGCGCGCATTTCTATCGGACGCGGGGGTCGCAGAGCGACTGGATGACGACGACGCGCTTCCTGCCGGCTTATCCGAACGGGTGGCGTTTGCGGGTGGTGCCCCAGGCCGGCTTCTCGAGGGCGCCATGTGGAACCAGGCCGTCGACAGCGCGCGCCGTCTGCTGGAATCGGTGGGCGGCAAGCCGTCCGCGACGTACGAGGCTGCGTGGGCCCAGGCGTCCACCAAAGCGAGAGGGAGCTTCGCGGACGCTCTCGATGCCCTCACCGTGGCGCTGCACGAGCGCGCCAGGACTTCGGCCCCGCGTGGGACTGGGGGTGGGGGAGAGCGGGCCGCATTGGCCGCGACGCGCGCGATAGCCGCTGTGGAGGTGGCCAAGGAACGCGTGGCCAGCAACGTCAGCCCGCAGCTCATTACCGTCAACCTGCTTCGCGAGCTTCAGGAGTTGTTCTCGTGACAAAAAAGATCCCGCCCCGCACCGGTTCGCCCACTACCTCAGTTCCAGGACTCCCCTCCGCATCCCTGCCCGCCCCACGCCGTCCCAACGCAAAGCTCAGCCACGTATCAGGCGATGGGTCGGCGAGGATGGTGGACGTATCGGACAAGGCGGAAAGCGCGAGAATGGCTCGCGCAAAGGGGTCCATCCGGATGACAAAGGATGCCCTCGAGGCCATCCGATCCCACCAACTGGCTAAAGGCGACGTACTGTCAGTTGCCCGCGTCGCCGGCATCATGGCCGCGAAACGAACAGCAGACCTGATCCCGTTATGTCATCCATTGGTGCTCGACGACGTTCAAATCACCCTGTCCGCAGACCCGGGCTTGCCAGGCGTAAGGGCCGAGTCCCAGGTACGGTCCCAGGGTCGCACCGGCGTCGAAATGGAGGCTCTCGTGGCGGTCACTGTAGCACTCGTAACGGTGTATGACATGGCTAAGAGTGCCGACCGTTCCATGATTATTGGCGATATATCGTTGATCGAAAAAACAGGTGGTAAGAGCGGCCGGTACATTGCGGGTTGATGGCACGTGCGTTGCCCCTTATAGTCCTAGATGTAGTAAGCAGTCTGTAGTACACAACTTGTTACTCCATAAAGACTTATGCTAACGCCGCGCACCACGTACGCGCACCGCGGCGATGCCATTCGGAGACGCGCCAGGATCAGAAGTCTGGTAGCCTTCGTTGGTATCGTTGGCGCTGCTTTGCTCGTGATTGCAAACCGGCGGCCGTCTACTTCGACGGCTGAAGCAGCCGCAATTTCCGGTAGCTCCAGCTCGTTCTCATTCGGTTTGCTGGGGGACAATCGCCGGCTTCGGCAGGACCTCGAAAACGCGATGGGAGAGACCGCGCTTTTGCGGGCTCAGATCGATCGCGCCAACCGGGTCATGGCCTTTTCGTCGCGCTATGGCATCCCGGCCGACCTGGCCGGCACGATCTTCGACGTCGCGTTGGAGCAGCGGCTGGATCCCGACCTGGCCTTCCGGCTTGTCAAGCTGGAGTCGGACTTCAACCCCCGTGCGACCAGCCGGGTGGGGGCGATGGGCCTCGCCCAGCTGATGCTCTCCACGGCCGTTCAGTACGACCACTCGGTGACGCGCGAGAATATCTACGATCCAAAGACCAACCTCCGCATCGGATTCCAGTACCTCCGGAAGTTGATCAGCGCGTACGGCGGCAACGTGCAGCTCGCCCTTCTCGCCTATAATCTCGGCGAGGACGCGGTGGATCAGGCTCGCGCGGCTGGCAAGGACCCACTCGTCGGATACAACCGCATTCTGCTCAAGGCCTACAACGGTCGCGGCGTCTCCGACTAAGGCCGTCTGAGAGGGCGAAAAAAGGCGATCAGCGCTTCAGCGCGGTCGCCTTTTTCGCTTGGGGCTTCGAGCCCGAGCGCCCGTTCACCAGCAGCTCCTGACCGGGGAAGATCAGCGGCTTCTTGAGGCCGTTGAGCCGCATGATCGCGGCTGGAGTGGTCCCATAGCGCTTCCCGATCACGCTCAGATTGTCGCCAGGTCGAACCACGTGAGTGCTCGTGCTGCTGGTGCGCCCATATCGTTCGATCGTGGGATCTGGTACCGACAGCGCCGCGGCGACGACCGCCGGTGTGGGAATCAGGATCGGAGTGCCGGCGGAGATTGTTCCTGTCTTTCTCGACGCCTTGATCTTCGGATTGAAGGTCGAGACCGCCCGGGCGGAGACCTTCGTCTTGTAAGCGAGCGATGACCAGGTCGCGCCCTTTCCGGCTTCCACGATTCGGGCTCCCACGATCGATTCCGGCGGGAGCGTCGGGAAAACGGAGTCGAACCGCGCGCGCGTCTGTGGCGGAATGCGGACCTTCATCGAGTCGCGCGGCGGCGTCATGCCGCGCAGAAGGTGGGGATTGAGCTCCTGGATGGCCGCGACACTGGCCCCCGACGCTTCCGCGATCGCCGCCAACGGCACGCGTGGTCCGACCTTCACCGAGTCGTATACGAAGGGCGCCCGCGTCTGAATATCCAGGCCGTACCTGCCGGAGTCTTTCGCGACCAGAGCCGCTGCAACCAATTGCGGCACGTATTCCCGTGTTTCGTTGCGCAGATACTTCTGGTCCGCCAAGGCGAAGAACATGTCGTCGCCGGTGGTTCCTTCGAGCTTGTCCGCGTAGCGTGTGAGTCCTCGCGCGATGCGCCCAGGTCCGCCGTTGTACGCCGCGGCGGCGAGGTACATCGAGCCGAATTGCTCGCGCAGGCCGCGCAGGAATCGCACGGCGGCTTCGGTCGATCGCACCGGGTCACGCCGCTCATCGACCCACCAGTCCACTCGGAGTCCCATTCCGCGGCCGGTGGACGACATGAATTGCCACATCCCCACCGCGGCCGCGCGTGAATACGCGTGCGGGTTGAAGCCGCTCTCCACGAGGGCGAGGTAATACATGTCCTCGGGGAGATCGCCCGCGCGCAGTTTCGCGCGGATCATCGGCTCGTACCGTGTGCCGTGAGAGAGCCGATCGATGAAACGCTCTTTGGCTTCGCCGCGAGTGAACCTCGAGACGTAATACTGTACGCGCTCGACCGTCTCGTACGACCGAACCTCGATGTCCCAGCGAGGCTCTGCCTCGCCGCTTGTCATGAGTCCAGAGTCAAAGGGAACGCGCATCGACTCCACTCGCGGTGACTCGCCGAACAGCTCCGCGGTACGGCGCGCGAGGTCGGTAGGCGTTATCTGGGGGGTTTCACGTCCCGCCTGTTCGACTCTGCCCCGGCGGTCTGTTTCGACGTCTCCGCCGAGCGTGGCTGGTGAGACACTCTCATTGGGCCTCGCCGTATGCGCGCAAGCAGAGAGAATCCAGAGGAGCGCCGGCACCCAAGCCAGGCGCCGCGACGTCGTCGTCGGACGGATGCTGTAAGACACTTTGAGGCTGGGAGGCGGCGGGAAGTGCTGCTTAGCGTGTCTGGATGTAGTTGCCGAGAACGCGGTTGGTCGCGTTCAGGACGGCGAGAGCGGCGCCACGCACAGCATCGCGGTCAGCGAGATAACAGCCGACGAGTCGCGTGCCACGTGCGGACCGTTGGGTTGCGGAGACGATGATGACGTTGGCGTCGAAGGCGCGAATGAGCTTCACGCCCATGAGCTCCAAACCGAGGCCGCCCTGCGAGAACGCTTCGATGGCTTCGATGGCCGCCTCGGCGCCGAGTCTGAGATCGCCGATGGGGCTCGACTGGCCTTCGGTGCGCCCGACGAATCTCTTGCCTTCGTACTCGAGCTCCACTTGCACGATGCAGCGGCCCGCAGGCGAGCGCGTGAACGTGAACGAGCCGAAGCTCAGTCGCTCACGTCGGATGTTACTGCTTGCCGCCTCTGCGGGCGGCGATGCCTGTGGCTCCACTACGTTCGACATTACTCGGTCCTAGGGTCGGCAAACGCGGAGCACCTGCGCCCCACCCTGGTAATACGACGCCCCTGTGCTTTGGGCAACCTCACTGTCTGCCTCAAGTTAGCGCCCGTATATTCGGGCGACGTGTCAGGGATCACACTCTTGCCGGTTGGGACGTCATGATCGTCGCCGTGGGGACCGACCACGCCGGGTTCCCTCTCAAGGCCACGGTCACGCAAGTGCTGCGAGAATCGGGACATGAGCTCCTCGACTGCGGTGCACGGACCGTCGTTCCCGGGGACGATTATCCGGACTATGCGCGTGCCGTCGCCGAGGCAGTAATGCAAAAACGGGCCGAGCGGGGGGTCATTCTGTGCGGCAGTGGCGTTGGCGCGTCGGTCGCAGCCAACAAGTTCGCGGGCATCAGGGCCGCGCTGTGCCACGACACGTTTTCGGCACGGCAGGGTGTCGAGGATGACGCCATGAACGTGCTGTGTCTCGGGGCCCGCGTCATCGGACCCGCGCTCGCGGCCGAGATCGTCCAAGCGTTCTTGCGCGCGACGTTCTCGGAAGCGGAACGGCACCGCCGCCGTGTGGCGAAGATTCAGGAATTCGAGCGCCGGCAGTAGCTTTGATGGAGTCCGACCCGGTAGCTCAGTTGGTAGAGCAACGGACTTTTAATCCGTAGGTCGCGGGTTCGATCCCCGCCCGGGTCACTGCTCTTCCCCGACCCCTACCGGCTGCAGCGCGCGCGCAGGGCCAGCGTGCCAGCGTAAGCGCTCAGTCCCGCGGGGAGCTCCACGCTGGACGCGAGCGCGACGAGGATGTAATCGCGCATCTCGGCGATGCGATTCTCGGCCATCGCCCCCGACCATGGACTCTGATCCAACACGGACCTCGCCCATGCGGGACGCTCGGACTCCGGCGTCCAACGCGCGCGAAGGCGCAGCCAGCCACGCGCCCGCGATTCGGCGGCCATACGGATCAGCGCCACTCGGTCGGCCGGGTCGTTCGCGCACGCGTGCTTGGCACTGAAGGGCCGATACAGCCAAACGCGCGGCTCACCGCGAATGATATCCGAGGCGACTCGCCGATCGACGGGACCGGCAAGGGACCAGCGCAGCAGAGTCTGAACGCTCGGAACGTCTTCTTGTCGAGCAAACGGCGCGACCGTCGTCATCGCCTCGAGTGCCGTGAGCAGTGAACGGGACCTCCCCGAGCTCCGGAGCCGCTCGGGGTGGACCACGTGGCCCGTCAACAACTCGTCCTGAACGGCGCTGAGGAATCCGCTGGAAATCCCTTCGCGCGCCAGGGCGCTCGCCACGAACCAATCCACTCGCGTCGCGAATATCTCGGCGGGTCGCTCGCCAACCTGTCTCGCAACGGGCGCCTCGGAGAGCTCCTCGGTCAGCGCCCGAAGAGACGCGGCGAGCCGTCCGCTCGTGCCGCTGCTCTGGCCAATCGATTTGACGCCGCCCCGAGCCACGATGTCCGACTGGTAACCCGCGAACCCGTGTCCGAGCGCGCTCTGTCGGTCGAGATCGTGAGCCAACTCATGGGTCAATGTCCCCGCCGCAGTCAGAATCGGAAGGTGCAGCGTTCGCGTTCGCGGATCGTGCATGGCCAGCGCGGAGTCCGCCGGAGAACTCATGCGGAATCGGACGTGAAGCTCGCTCAGCCGGATCGTGGGGAACACGCGCCGCAGGTCGCGCACGCCATCGCCCAGCAATCTCAGGTAGTAGGGGCGCCAGGCGGCCGGCACGTCACGATCAAAGCCGATGTCGGCGACACCAAGCGTGATCGCGAGGGACCCCGCGGTCGGACCGGTATCGGTCGCGAACCATACCGGCTCCTGGCTCATCGAACGCATCGATACGCCCGCGGCGAGTAGCAGCCTCGCGATGGCGCGGCGCTGGTGACGTCCGGCGTCCCGCACTCGGGTCACCGCCACGAGCATCTCCGAGTTGCGCGTGCGCGCGAGCGCATCGTGATCGACGCGCGGCGCCTGCATCTTCAGCACGGGTAGATAGCGCTGAACGGTCACCGCGAGCGGCGCGGCGGGGGGAACCCGCGCGCCCGCCGCATACAGGCGCGGCGCGAGCGTCACCACGTTGTCGTCCAGGTCGCCCACGGAATCGCGATCGCTCGCTGCATCGTCGAAGCGCAAACGACGCAGGGCATCCAGGAGGTCGCCGGTCTGCGCGATTGCCGCCCGCTCCAGCTCTTCACTGGGCGCGAGCAGCGCCGGTCGCTCGACATAGAACGAGCGTTGCTCGCGGCGGCGTCGAACCACATCGAGGGGATCTGCTCCCTTCGCGGCACGGATCATCGCGGTGGCTTCGCGCCGCGCGATCTCACGGTCCGCGACCATCGCCGCCGCTTCCGCGGCGAGCACCGGTGCGGATCCATCGAGCAGGCGCTCGGCGACGGCCAAGGTGTACGCGAATCGCACGGCAAGCTCGCCGGCGCGCGGATCCGTCGCGTTTTCGATCGCGCTCTCGATGAGCGCGAGATGCTGCTCGCCGGTTGCCGGCTGTCCACCGTCGAGTGGACCGAGTCCGTCCAGCGCCGCCGCATCGACCTGATGCGTTTCGCCGCGCACGAGGTGCGCGAGCAGCGCCCAGGCAACCGTGCGGCGCTCGTCCGTCGTCAGCCGCGGGTCACGTCCAGCCGCTTCGACCAGCCGGAAGGGGCTTTCCAGGCCAAGTCGCAGCCGCTCGGAATAGCCCCAGGCGATCGCGGTGCGGCGCCGATCGTCGGTCGGAGAGTTGTCGGTGAGCGCGTCGAGCTGTTGCGCGGCGGTGTTCAGCCGGTCCGTCGTTTTCGTGGCGCGCTTGGTCGCGACGGCAATCGTGATCGCCAGTGAGATGCCGCACGCGAATACCAGCGCGAGAGCGGCGCGCCAGAGGGTGCCTTTCGGCACGGCGTGGAGGCGAGTGAAATACGACATTGCGAGGAAGCTGCCACTACTCCTTACACTAAAGCGGCTCGCGGGG